>Ga0265318_10000077_pt1 | contig 92814 bp, 86 predicted proteins | sample 4821metaG_FD_192431 | JGI IMG/M metagenome (GOLD analysis project Ga0265318, IMG submission 192431) | Rhizosphere microbial communities from Carex aquatilis grown in University of Washington, Seatle, WA, United States - 4-8-21 metaG | ecosystem: Host-associated > Plants > Roots > Rhizosphere >...
CACCGCCCCGCACCGTTCCCCCCACCCGAAAAATGCTTCGCATTTTTCGACCTCCCCACAAGGGGGAGGTTACTTCGCCAGCGCACCCAGTATCGCCGCGAAGTGCTTGTCGCGGTTGAAGGCGAAGTCGTTGCCGGTCCAGCCCAGACGCACGATCACCGTCTTGCGCGCGGGGAAGATCGAGACGAACTCGTCATTGTGGCCTTCGGCGGCGCAGTAGTCCGTCGGCAAGTGCGGGAACTCGCGCGTGCCCGGCTTGGCGAAGCCGTTGAGCCAGAACTGCCCGCCATAGATCTTGCCGGGCGCGGCGGGCGCGGGCGTGCAGACGAAATCGACGAAGCTCTCGGGAAGCACGCGCGCGCCGTTGATCGTGCCGCGGTCGAGGATCATCAGCCCGAAGCGGGCCCAGTCGCGCGCCGTCGCGTAGAGATACGAGGAGCCCACGAAATTGCCGCTCTCGTCCGGCTCGAAGACGGCGCTCGTCATGCCCGCGGGCCCGAAGACATGCGCGCGCGCATAGGCCTCGTAGGACGCAAGCGTGCCGCCGGATTTCATGAAGGCGATGCGCGACAGGATGTTCGCCGTGCCCGACGAATAGGACCAGAACGTTCCGGGCGCGTGCGCGAGCGGGCGCGTCGCGGCATAGCCCGCCATGTCGTGGCTCGCAAACAGCATCGCGGTGGAATCCGAGCCCGGATTGTACGGCTCCTGGAACGCGAGCCCGCTCGACATGTTGAGCAGGTTGCGCAGCGTGATGGCACGCCGCGGATCGCCCGCGATCGTCCATTCCGGCACGGGCGCTGGGGCGTCGAGCTTGAGCTGTCCCGAGGCGATCAGCGTGCCGATGAGCGACGCCGTCACGCTCTTGCTCATCGACCAGCCGAGCAGGCGCGTGTCCTTGCCGAAACCCGGCGCATAGCGCTCCGCGGCGATGCGTCCGTCATGCACGACGACGATGGCACGCGTGTCGATGTCGTGCGCTTGCGTGTCGTCGCTGAAGCTGTCGGCGACGGCGCGTTCGAGCGCCGGGTTGGGCGCGATCTCGACCGCGTCGCCTTTCGGCCAGGCTTGCGGCCGCGGCGCGGTGGACGGCACGGGGATGCCTTGCGCCTGCCGGTCCAAGGTCTTCGTGTCGGAGTCCACGAGCAAGGTGCAGCCGACGCCCGGGCGATAATACGATGTGCGCGACGCGACCCCGAAGACCGAGACCGTCACCGTCCGCGCGCCGCGGTCGAGCGTGTATTTGTTCCACTTGGTCAGCGGCGACAGGCGCAGGATGTCGTGGCTCACCACGTCGTCGAGCGCGCGGTCCGACACGAACACGCCGCCGCAAGCAAGCTGCGCCGCCACGCCCGCGCCGACGGGAAGCGCGGTCACGGCATACGGCCCCACCGGCGTGAAGTATCCCACACCCAGCACGATCGCTGCGACCACGCCAAGTCCCATTCCGATACGGCGAAACTTCATTGAACACCCCCACGCAAACCCAAGCCTTCGATCTTATCGAGCATCTCGCCGCTGAGCGGCCCAGCCGCTTCCGCAGCAATGCATTGCGCGAGCTCGTCGCGGTTCTTCACGCCGAGCACGACCGTGTCGACGCCTTCGATCCCGAGCGCATAGCGATGCGCGACCAGCGCGGGGTCCTCGCCCCATTCGCGGCACAGCGCGCGGAAGGGTGCTGCGCGATCGTAGTCCTTCGTGTCCGGATTGTTGGGCGAGGTCTCGCGGTCGATCGCGGCGGTCAGGGCTCCGGCCTGAACCGCGCGGATGCCCATCACGCCGATGCCGCGCGCCTTCGCGCTCGCTACGATCTCGCGCGGCCGCTCGGGCCCGGCGAACCTGCGCAAGGCGCCCGCGCTGTCGAGCAGGTTCGCGATCGCCTGCACCACGCCGGGTGGGCGCTCATGCGCGATGGCGCGCAGCACGGCATCGGGCTCGCCGATGCCGGTGATGCCGAAGCATCCGATCTTGCCCGCCTCGCGCAGGCGCTCCATCGCCGGGATCACTTCGTTCTCGTAAACCGACCAGCGCGTCGCGTAGGTGTCCTGGCGGTCGGGGCGCACGGCATAGACGAAATCGTCGGCGCAGATGTTCGAATGCAGGAAGAAGACGTCGACGCGCTCCAGCCGCATCGTCTTCAGGCTCGCCTCCAGCGACGCTGCGAGCAGCGCGCCCGCCTCGCCCGGCGGCGGGGTGCCGAGCCCGCATTTCGTCGTGATGCGCACGCCCTTGGGCAGACGCCCGCCGAAGGTCTCGCCGATGATCGTCTCGGCCTGGTTGTAGAGCGGCGCGGTGTCGACGAGATCGATGCCGGCGTCGAGCGCTGCATGGATCGTGGCCTTGACCTCGTCGCGGCTCGACGGCCCCCAGATGAGGCCGATGCCGCCGCCGAGCGTCAGCCGGCTCACTTCGCCCAGCGGGCCCAAACTCGCCCGTCTCATGTCCGGGTCCAGATGGATTGGAAATCGCCGCCGCCGTTCAAGAGCTGCGCCGGGCTCTTCTTGTCGATATGGCCGATCAGACCCTGATAGACGCCGTAGCCGATCAGCTCCTGCAGCCGCGGCGGGAAGCCGCGCACGAGCTCGGGCGCAAGGCCGAGCTGCTGGTTCTCCTGCTGGCGGATGAAGCCGGCGCAATAGTTCATCGCGATGCCGGTGCGGCGCGCATCCGTCCGGTTGGCGCCGCCGCCATGCCACAACGCGCCGTCCCAGATGAGCACGCTGCCCTTCTTCATCTCGGCCGGGATCGTTTCGTAGCTTCCGCCATAGTCCGGATTGGGTTTGAGATGGCTCTTGGGCACCAGACGCGTCGCGCCGTTCGCGTCGGTGAAGTCGGTCAGCGCCCACATCGAGTTGCAGACGATGGGGAGATGCGGCTTGGCGAGTGGGATCACCATGTCGTCGGCATGGATGGGCTGCGCGCTCTCGCCCGGATCGATGGCGATCGACGACAGCGACGAGATCAGGCAGCCCGGATCGAGAACGCCCTCGACGATGGGCAGGACGCTTTCATGCACCGGAACCTGCTCGAACGGCGCGCCGTATCGAAGCAGGTTGTAGATGCGCACCGTCTTGTGGCCCTCGAAGCCGTTCATCGCGGGCTTGACGTCGTGCTCGCGTTCGAGCCGCTCCAGCGCCGCGTTCAGCGCGTCGACCAGCCCAGGCGCGATGGCGTCTTCGACGACCGTGTAGCCGTCGCGCCGCACGCGCCCGACATGCGCCTGGATATCCATTTCCCTCAGCCCTCGTTCCGCGTCATTCTAGCGGCACACAATTCCGGGAGGAAAGCGTGACACAGAACCGGCAATGGATATACGCGCGCAAGCCTGCTTCCGAGGTCGGACCGGACAATTTTGACTTAAGGGAAAGCGCGGTCCCCGAACCCAAGCCGGGCGAGGTGCTGGTCAAGACCACGCTGCTCTCGCTCGATCCTGCCAGCCGCGCCTGGATGCAGGGCGCGACCTACCGCTCGCAGCTCAATCCCGGCGACGTGATGGCGGGCTGGGGCCTGGGCGAGGTCGTGTCCTCGAACGCCAAGGGCTTCGAGCCGGGCGATCTGGTGAGCGGCGAGTACGGCTGGCAGCAATACGCCGCGATGCCCGCCCGCGCGCTGACCAGGCACGACAAGAAGCACAAGCCGGAGCACATCCTGGGCGCGCTGGGCATCACCGGCCTCACCGCCTATTTCGGCATGCTCGACGTGGGGCGGCCGAGGCCCGGCGAGACGGTGCTGGTGTCGGGCGCGGCAGGTGCGGTGGGCTCGATCGCGGGACAGATCGCGAAGATCTCGGGCTGCCGCGTGATCGGCACGACGCGCGGCGCGGACAAGTGCAAATGGATCGTCGACGAGCTCGGCTTCGATGCGGCTATCGACTACCAGAGCGACAATCTCGACAAGGCGCTCAAGGCCGCCTGTCCGAACGGCCTCGACGTCTATTTCGACAACACCGGCGGCGCGGTGCTCGAGGTGGCGCTGCGCCGCATGAACGTGTTCGGGCGCGTCGCCTGTTGCGGGGCGATCTCGCAATACAACACCGGTACGCCCTCGCCTGGACCGTTCGGCGTTCCCGGCTTCATCGTCACCAAGCGCATCCGCATGGAAGGCTTCGTGGTGATGGACTTCTACAACCGCCGCGCCCAGGCCGAGGCCGCGCTCGCGGGCTGGCTCGAAAGCGGCCGGCTCAAGGCACCGGTCGATATTGTCGAGGGTTTCGAGAAGATGCCGAGCGCGCTTGCGGGCATGTTCGCCGGCCAGAACCGCGGCAAGCTCATGGTCCGTGTATGATCGCACGCGAATTCGTCGGCCTCGCCTCGCCCAAGCTTGCGCGCGCGGGCGCAGGCGGCCATCCCTGCCAGGGGCTCTATTGGACGAAAGAGGGCACGCGGCCGAAGACCGCGCTGATCGCGACGCACTACAACGTCGACTTCGCCGAGCATTATTCGGCGCCTTATTTCGCCGGGCGCGGCTTCGGGTTCCTGGGCTGGAACACGCGCTATCGCGGCGCCGAGGATCTGTTCCATCTCGAGCACGCGCTTACCGACATCGCGGTCGGCGTCAAATGGCTGCGCGGGCGTGGCGTGGAGCACGTCGTGCTGCTGGGCAATTCCGGCGGCGGCTCGCTGATGGCGGCGTATCAGGCGGAGGCCGAGCACAAGGCAGACCTCTATATCTCGTTGAACGCGCATCCGGGACGGCCGGAGGTGCTGACCAACTGGATGGACGCGTCGGTCGTCGACGAAAGCGATCCCACCAAGACAGACGCTTCGCTCGATCCTTTCGACGAGCGGAACGGACCGCCTTTCTCCGCCGGGTTCATCGCGCGCTATCGCGCGGCGCAGGTCGAACGCAACCACCGCATCACGGCGTGGGCGCAGGCCGAGCTGAAACGACTGAACGCGGCGCACATCCCCGACCGCATCTTCCCGCTGTTCCGGACCTGGGCCGACCTGCGCTTCATCGATCCCGCGGTCGAGCCGACTGAGCGCCCCTGCCCCGGCTGCTATGCGGGTCCGCCCAAATTCGCCAATCGCGGACCGTTCGGGATCGGGCGCACCTCGACCTTGCGCGCGTGGTTGTCGATGTGGAGCCTTCAGACCTCGAGCTGCCAGGGCCCGCCGCAGCTCGCCAAGCTCGAGGTACCCGCGCTCGTCGTCCAGAGCATGGCCGACATGGGCGTCTTCCCATCCGACGCGCGCAAGATATTCGAGAGCATCGCGAGTGCCGACAAGACGCTGGAATTCGTGCGCGGCGCGCACTATTTCGAGGACAGCGAAGAGGGCCGCGAAGCCGCCATCGACCTGATGGCGGATTGGATCAGGGAGCGGACATGAGCGTCGTCGACAATCCTGCGCTCCACCGTTTCGAGCTGACCGAGGAGGGCACGACCGCGTTCGCCACCTACCGCCGCGCAGGCGACGTCTTCACCATCCCCCATGTCGAGGCGCCCGTGGCGCTGCGCGGCAAGGGCACCGCCGGGCGTCTGATGGAGGGCATAGCGGCGCTGGCCCGCGCGCAGGGCTATAAAATAGTTCCCACCTGCCCCTACGCCATTGCCTGGTTCAAGCGCCACCCCGACGCGAAGGACGTGATGGCGTAGCCCCCTCCGTCGCGTTCGCTTCGCTCACGCGCCACCTCCCCCGTAAGGACGGGGAAGGATGACGTGCACTTAATCCTCCCCCGTCCTTACGGGGGAGGTGCCGAGCGGAGCGAGGCGGAGGGGGACTCACAGCGTTGTGTTTGCCCCAGGACCGCCCGCCCTTTAAGATGTGCGCGTGACGCGTCCCGCCAAATCCTCCGCCGCCAGGAGCCCCGCCAGTTTCGCGCGGGTGCTGATGACGCTCGTGGCGCTGTTCGCGTTCACGCTGCAATCGGTCGTCACCCAGATCCATTTCCACGACACGTCGACCGTGACGTCCGCCGGCGGCAAGGCGGCGCCTAAGAATTCCGATTCGCAGAACTGCCCGATCTGCCAGGCGATCCTGCATGCCGGGCACGTCACCCAGCCTGTGGCGGCCGCGATACCGCTTCCGGTCTTCACCTCCTATGCGCTCAGGCTCAGCGCCGAATTCCTGAGCATCGCGCGCAGGCCTGCCCATAGCTGGCAGAGCCGCGGCCCGCCTTCCCACTAGCCCCACCGCATCGAACGACCGAACGCGTGCGCGAGTGATCGCGCGCGCTCATGCGCCGTCATTAGGGGGAGTTAGTCCATGAACCGGCTCATCATCAGCTTATCCGTCGCAGCCGCCTTGTTCGCCGCATCGCCCGCGCTGGCGGACGAGGCGTCCGACCTCGCGGCGATCAAGGCGCAGCTCGGCGCCATGAACGCCAAGATCCATTCGCTCGAAGTCCGTCTCGCCAAGGCCGAGGGCGACGCCAAGCAGGCGCGCGCCCAAGCCGCGAAATCGGCGCGTCCCACAGCCGTCGCGTCGGGCACGGCGCCGTCCACGGGACAGACGTTCGACCAGCCCGCGACGCAGGTAGCCCAAGCCGCACCCGCGCAGGAGGTGACGCCGGACGCACCCCCGCCTCCGCCCGCTGCACCCGCCTCCAACAACGCGTTCAATCCGGGCATCGCCGCCGTGCTGAACGGCTTCTACGTCGCCTCCTCGCGCGACACGCAGAAGCAGACGATCCGCGGCGTCGACACGGGCGACGAGTCGGGGCTGCCGCTGCGCGGCTTCTCGCTCGGCGAGTCAGAGGTCTCGCTGTCCGCGAACATCGATCCGCACCTGTCCGGCTTCCTCGACTTCTCGATGCAGGACGACAATTCGCTGTCGGTGGAAGAGGCCTATATCCAGACCAAGGATCTGCCGGACGGCCTGTCGATCAAGGCTGGCCGGTTCCTTTCGGGCATCGGCTACCTGAACGAGCGCCATTCGCATGACTGGCAGTTCTCCGACGCGCCGCTGCCCTATCGCGCGTTCCTGAACTCGCAATATGGCGACGACGGATTGCAGGTGCGCTGGCTCGCGCCCACCGACCAGTTCCTGGAGTTCGGCGCCGAGATCTTCCGCGGCGACGCCTATCCGGCGGCGAACGCAGCCCATGGCGGACAGGGGACGGTCACCGCCTTCGTCCACACCGGTAACGACATCAACGACAGCTCGTCATATCTGGCGGCCTTGTCCTACATCCATTCGCGCGCGCAGAACCGCACCGACGACGAGGGCAACGTCTTCACCGGCAACGACGATCTGGGCATTGGCAGCTTCGTCTACAAATGGGCGCCGGGCGGCAATCCCACGGTGAACAACCTGACCCTCGCGAGCGAAGTGTTCTACGGACGCGAGGAGGGCTTGTTCAACGGCACCGGCTTCGGCCAGAACCGTTTCGGCTGGTATGCGCAAGGCGACTACCAGTTCATGCCGCAATGGAGCTTCGGGCTGCGCTACGCCGGGATCGACACCCAGGCGCCCGGGCCCATGCTCACGGGCTCGCCGCTCGACGATTTCGGGCACAGCCCGCGCGCCGAGACCGCGCTGCTCGAATACGACACCTCCGAGTTCGGCCGCTTCCGCGTGCAGTACACGCATGACGAAAGCGACCTCAAGCCGAACGACGAGATCCTGTTCCAATACACCGTCATCTACGGGCCGCACGGCGCCCATCGCTACTGAAGGAGAGACTTATGCGTAAGATACTGATCGGCACGGCGCTCGCAGCGCTCGCGCTTTCGACGCCGGCGCACGCGAATTTGAGCGTGTTCGCCTGCGAGCCGGAATGGGGCGCGCTGTCGAGCGAAATCGGCGGCGACAAGGTGAGCATCTACACCGCCACGACCGGCGCGCAGGACCCGCACCAGATCCAGGCCCGCCCCAGCCTCATCGCCAAGGCGCGCACCGCCGACGTCACGGTGTGCGACGGCGCCGAGCTCGAGATCGGCTGGCTGCCGATGATCCTGCAGCAGGCGGGCAACGGCAAGATCGCGGTCGGACAGCCCGGCGCCTTCGATGCGACGAGTTATGTGCATCTGCTCGAACAGCCGACGCGGCTCGACCGCGCCGAGGGCGACATCCACGCCGCGGGCAATCCGCACATCCAGACCGATCCGCGCATGATGCTGCCGATCGCCAAGGCGCTGGCCGCGCGCTTCGCCCAGCTCGACGGCGCGAACGCGGCCTATTACGGCGCGCGCCAGGCCGATTTCGAGAAGCGCTGGACCGCGGCGGTCGCGAAATGGACGGCTGAGGCCGCACCGCTGAAGGGCGTCAACATCGCCGTCCAGCATCACGCCTGGATTTACATGGAGAACTGGCTCGGCCTGCACGAGGTCGTGCCGCTGGAGCCCAAGCCGGGCGTGCCGCCGTCGAGCGGCTATCTCGCGGAGGTGCTGCAGAAGCTGCAGGCGACGCCGGCCAAGTTCGTGATCCGCGCGGCCTATGAGGACGACCGCCCGTCGGCGTTCATAGCCGAACACGCGAACATCCCCGCCGTGACGCTGCCCTTCACCGTCGGCGGCACCGACGGCGCGAAGGACCTGTTCTCGCTCTACCAGGACACGATCAACCGCATGCTCGCAGGATTGAAGAAATGAACATCGGCAATCTCGAACTCTCCATTCTCTGGCCCGCCTTCCTCGCGGGCCTCCTGGTGCTGGCCACGCATGTGCCGCTCGGCCAGCAGGTGCTCAACCGCGGCATCGTCTTCATCGACCTCGCCATCGCCCAGGTCGCGGGCCTGGGCGTCACCGCCGCCGACGCGTTCGGCTTCGAGCCGGAAGGCTGGCGCGTGCAGGTGGCGGCGGTCGGCGCGGCGCTGGTGGGCGCGCTGCTGCTCACATGGACCGAGAAGAAATGGCCCGAGGTGCAGGAGGCCCTGATCGGCGTGCTGTTCGTGGTCGCGGCCTGCATCGAGCTTCTCATCCTCGCCAACAATCCGCATGGCGGCGAGCATCTGAAGGATCTGCTCGTCGGCCAGATCCTGTGGGTCTCGGTCAAGAGCCTGATCCCGATCGCGGCGCTCTACGCGGTCGCATTGGTCGCGTGGTTCGGATTCAGGCGCGTCATCGGACAGGCGGGCTTCTACGTCCTGTTCGCGCTGGTCGTCACCCAATCGGTGCAGCTCGTCGGCATCTATCTCGTCTTCGCCAGCCTCATCGTGCCGGCCTTGGCGGCGAGACGCTTCGCCGAGCGCTTCCGGCTCGCGATCGGGTATGCGGTGGGTCTGATCGGCTATGTGCTCGGCCTCGTCGCCTCGTCGCTGTTCGACCTGCCGACAGGTGCTGTGATCGTCGTCAGCCTGCTCGTGACGTTCATTGTCACAATCGTGATCTCGCTCATGGTGCCTTCGGGGTGGCGGGCGGTGACGGCGTAAATAGAAAACAATACGCTGTAAGCGGATCAAATCGAGCGGCGCGAACGCAATCGCGCCGCCGCCCGCGCTTGGCAAGGAGGAGTTGCGGTGCCAGTCTCCGCGCGCGGCGCGAGGGAACGCGCGCGTGTTCATCAAACGCCCAAGGAGGTTTGGATGAAAGCGCCAATCGTATTTGCATTGAGTGTGAGCCTGTTCGCGTCGTGCGCGCACGCCGCCGGATACAAGATCATCAATCTCGTCTCGAACCAGCCCGGCGTCGCGCTGCAGCAGGACACCGATCTGGTCAATCCGTGGGGGCTGTGCCAGGACAGCGACGCCGACCCGGTATGGACGTCGGACAACGGCTCGAACAAATCGACCTTCTACGACCGCACCTCGGGCGTGAAGCAGTTTCCGGTCGTCGCGATTCCGAACGGCGTGCCGACGGGCTGCGTCTCGGTGCCGTTCGGCATCACCTTCAATCTGACCGAGAACAGCCTGACCGGCAGGGCGTATTTCCTGTTCGATTCGGAATCCGGCTTCATCACCGGCTGGGCGCCCGCCGTCGACGAGAACAACGCCATCGTCGGCTATGACGGCTCCGGCCACGGCGCGATCTACAAGGGGCTCGCGCTCGACACGACCAACAAGCATCTGCTCGCGGCCGACTTCAAGAACAACGAGGTCTCGGTCTTCGACACCAGCTTCAACAAGATCGGCGGCTTCACCGACGCGACGCTGCCGAAGAAGTACGCGCCGTTCAACGTGGCGGTGATCGGCGGCAGCGTCTACGTCGCCTTCGCCAAGCAGGGCAAGGCCGGCGACGAGGTCGACAAGCCGGGCTTCGGCTATGTCGACGTCTTCGATCTGAGCGGCAATCTGCAGACGCAGCTCATCGCGGGCGGCCAGCTCAACGCGCCCTGGGGCATGGCGATCGCCCCCGCCAATTGGGGGACGTTCGCGGGCGATCTGCTGGTCGGTAATTTCGGCGACGGCAAGATCAACGCTTTCGATCCGGTGAGCGGCACCTTCATCGGCACCGTCGCCAACAAGAAGGGCAAGGCGCTCAAGATCGACGGGCTTTGGGCGATCGATCCGGGTCCGGGCAAGGGAACGGTGACGGTCTCCGCCGGCCCCGACGGCGAGACCAACGGCCTGATCGCGCTGATCAAGCCGAATTAGCCCACAACCGTCATCGCCCGCTTTATGCGGGCGACCCACGGCCGCAAGCGACGCATATCGAGCTTGTATCCGTGGGTCGCCCCGACAAGCCGGGCGATGACGGCTTTTTTTTACTTGCTCGCCGTCTTCTGCGTCTTGCCCGCCGGCAGCACGCGGATGATCGCCATCATGCCTCCGTCCTCGTGATCGAGGATGTGGCAGTGGTAGACGAAGTCGCCGACGTCCTTGCCGCGGAAGTCGAGCTTGACGGTGATGCTGGGGAACGGCGTCCCCGCGTCGCCGTTCCAATAGGGCACGGGGAACACGTCGTAGAGCTGCTGCTGCTCCTTGGGGATCGGCACGTCGTTGATCGCCTGCACCAGGAAATGGATCTGGTGCATGTGGAAGGCGTGGATCTCCTCGGTCTGGTTCTCGATGCGCCACTGCTCGACCGCGCCCTGGGTCGTGGTGATCGCGGGCGGGTTGTTGGGATCGAACAGCGTCTCCTTCTGGCCGTCCACGGTGATGAAGAACGTCCCGGCCTCCTTTTCGTGGAAGCCGAAAGCGATGAAGTATTCGGAGAAAAAGAGGTTGCGCGTCGCCGTGATCTTGGCGTTGGCGAGATCGTCGAAGCGCAGCCTGGCGACGGCGCGCGAGGGCGGGGCCAGGGCCGGCAGATGCTGCGGCGCCGTGCTCGTCTGGATGGTGGCGAAGGGACGATAGGGATTGACGTCGGATGACGGGCCGCCGTCGATCGTCAGCGTCACGAGCTGCGCCTTCTTCACCGTGCTCGGGGGTGCGGCGACGATGAACTCGGCGCGCGCCGAGGGCACGAGGAAGACGTTGGTCTCAGTCACGATCGTGCCCTGGTGGCGGCCGTCCTTCGAGCCCGTCGGCACGCCGTCGAAAGCGACGATCTGCAGGGGCTGCGGCACGCCGTCATAGAGGACCTGCAGGTTCATGAGCGTGTTGGCGCCCGCGTTGACGACGCGCCAGAACTCCTGGCTGCCCTGCTGCATCGTGATGGTGGCGGTCTTGTATTGCGGGAAGCTGACCGGCACGTAGTTGATCGTCGTGTCCCAGAACGGCGCCGTGGGCAGGCCCGCGCCCTGGATCGGACTCTCGACGAATTGCTGGTCGCGCAGGATGATGAAGCGCTCCGGCAGGCCGGCGACCGCGGGCTGGATATTGGCGATGCCCTCGACCTCGATCATGCCCGTCGCTCCGCCTTGCAGCATGTGCGACGAGGTGCCGTGGACGTGCGGATGGTACCAGTAGAGCCCCGGCGGCTCGTCCCGCGGGATGTGCAGGACGTATTGGAACGTCTCGCCGGAATTGACCAGCGTGTGGATGACCTCGTCGGAATGGCATTGCGGCGCGGTGTTGGTGCCGTGGAAGTGCATGTTGACCGAGGAGTCGGTCATGGTCGCGTCGCCGCAGACGTCGCCGCTGTTCGACACCCGCATCGAGCGGCCGCCCGGCGTGCCGGGCACCTGGTTGGTCAGCCTGATCTTGATCGTGTCGCCCGGATTGACGTGCAGCGTCGGCGATTCCATCCCGTCGCTGGTGACGAAACAGAACAGCGACCGGCCCGCATCGTCGACCGAGGTGTAGTAGTTCATCGCGATGTCGATGATGCCGTTCTGGCTGTAGATGTCCGGCGGGTTGTTGACCGGGCTCTGCGCCGGAAGCCTCGGGCACACGCCGCCATCGGCAAGCGCAGCCCCGGATCCCAACGTCGTCGCGCCGAGCGCGAGCAGCATGGCGCACAGGAACCTGTTCATCGACCTACTCCCTCCAACCGAATCCGCACGCGAGCCCTTTACCCGGCCCGGCGACAGTTGAGAATGACACTAAATCGCTATGGGGGTGAAGAGGGATTTCCGGCGTAGTGCGTAAATCCTTATCCGTCCGTGCGCCTTGAATTCGCGCGCGACACGGGCAGATTGCGGGAACCAGGCCGATTCCGCGGCCCAGCAAGGTGCTTTTTCGTGGAGCTGGCAAACGCCTCCGCCTTGATCGTCGCCGTTGGGTCGCTGCCCGCCGGCGCGGCGGCCGCGTTCGCGGCGCGCAGGTTCTCGCACACCGGCAAGCCCGAGATCTGGATGATGGTCGGGGCCTGCCTCGGGCTCGGCCTGTGGGCCGCTTACGTGATGCCGCCGGGATTCCTGCTCGCGGCAAGCTGCGTGCTGGGCTGGACGCTGCTGGTGCTGGCGACGGTCGACATGCTCGCGCTGCGCCTGCCCGATCTGCTCACCCTGCCGCTGATCGCTGCGGGTCTGGTCGTGTCGTGGTTCCTGCCGGAGCGCGATCTTCTGGGACACGCGATCGGCGCCGCGGTGGGCCTCGCCGCGTTCTGGTCCATCGCCATGCTCTATCGCGCGATGCGCGGCCAGGAGGGATTGGGCATGGGCGACATGAAGCTCGCAGCCGCCGCGGGCGCGTGGCTCGGCTGGCAGGCGCTCGCCTTCGTCGTCCTTCTCGCCTGCGCGGTCGGGCTGGTGTGGGTCGGCATCGCCACGATGCGCCGCGGCCGCGCCGCGCTCGACGAGCGCATCCCCTTCGGCATCGCTTTGGCGTTTGCGATCTGGATCATCTGGCTGTACGGGCTGCCGGAGATGTTCGATCCCAACAACTGACCTCCCCCTTGTGGGGTCGGTAGCGACAGCGTACCGACGACGCGCGCAGCGAAGCGAGCACGTCGGGTGGGGGAGCCCTATCCGACTCGCACCGCACCCCCACCCGAAAAATGCTTCGCATTTTTCGACCCCCCCACAAGGGGGAGGTGAGTTTTAATCCAAATACCGAAACCAGTACGGGTCCGCGGCGTTGCCGGTCAGCTCGATGATGGCGCTGCGTTTCATATAGGCGCCGTTCTCGCGCGCCTCGACGCGCACGGTGAGCGTGCGCGCGACATAGCTCGCCTTGATCAGCGAGGTCGGCGTCGCGGCGTTGCCGGCGAGCTGCGCCACGCGCTGCTGGACCTCGGGCGAGTTCGCCCCTTCCTCGCCCAGCACTTCGAGCGCGAGCACCTGCGAGGTCTGCTCGCTGAAGCCGCCGCTCTCGCCGAAGAACACGGTCGAGGCGGGCGCGATCCGGCTGTAGATGTCGTCGGTCATGCCCTTGATCATGCGAAGCTCGCCGAGGGTGTGGAAGCCGGCGTTGCGCGGCTTGTAGCCGAACGGCGCGTAGTACGGCGCCTCGGCGCCCGCGGGCCGGGCCGTGTTGTCGACGTCCTGCCAGTCCTCGAAGCTGTCGGTGAGCGTGTCGAGCTGCGTGCCCGTCGCACCCGCCATCTGGAAGAGCTGGCGCGCCTCTTCCTCGATGATGCCGTTCAGCGGGATCTTGCCGCGCTCGTCCTCGACGGTGACGTTGAGCGCGATGCCGTTGAAGCTTCCCGCGCGCGGGCGCCCGTCGATGCCCCAGCGCTGCGTCGGATCGGGATCGGCAAGCCCGTGGATCGCCATGGTGAGCCCGGCGTTGCAGGCGGCGATGAGCTTGGCCTGCTCGGACTCGCCGCGTACCTCCGCGAGCACGCCACGGTCCTGCGCGATGAGCTGGAACGCGATGAAGCCGAACGCGGCGACGCCGACGATCGCCGCGATCATCGCATAGCCGCGCTCGCGCTTGGGCGTCAATGGATCACGCCCTTCGGCGGCCCCGGCGGTGCGACTGAGCCGATCTTTTCCTTGAGCTCGTCAGTGATCGACTTCGCGTCCTGCGCGTTGCGGATGACGCGCGGGGTCAATAACACCAGAAGCTCGGTACGGTTGTCGATGTTGTCGGTCGAGCCGAACAGCGCGCCGACATAGGGGATTTGCGAGAGATAGGGAATGCCGTCGCGCTGATGGCTGTTGTTGTCGCGGATCAGGCCGCCGAGCGCGATCGTCTGGCCGTCATGCACCGCGATCGAGCTCTGGAACTTGCGGTCCTCGATCGTCGGCGTCGGTTGCCCGCTTGAAGACGAGCCGCCCGTCCCCGGTTTCACGTCGCTCACCTCCTGCGAGATGTCGAGCAGCACCAGCCCGCTGTCGTTGACGCGCGGCGTGACCTGCAGGATGACGCCGGTCGGCAGGTACTGGATGTCGGTCGCGATGGCGGGATCGCCGGTCGTGGAGTTGGTGAAGCTGCCCGTCGACACCGGGACCTGGTCGCCCACCTGCAGCGAGGCGGTGTGGTTGTTGAGCACCAGCACCTTGGGCGCGGAGATGATCTTGATCGTGGTGATCGCCTGCAGCGCGTTCAGCGTCGCCTGGATCTGGTTGCCGCTGCTGACGACGTAGGAGAAGCCCGGAAAGACCGGCGCCGGCGTCGACGTCGTGCCTTGCGAGAAGCCGACCGAGCCCACGCCGGAGTTCAGCAGCCATTGCACGCCGAACTGCAGCTCCTTGGTGAGCGAGACCTCCGTGATCGCGGCCTCGATCACGACCTGCAGCGGCACGGCGTCGAGCTGTTTCAGCGCGTCCTGGATCGTGCCGTATTGGCGCGGCGTCGCCCACACCACGATGGCGTTGTTGTTCTCGTCGGAGCTTACCGTGATCGGCTGGCCACCGCCGGGAAGTTGGATCGTCGAGGCGACGTTCTGCGGCTGGGACTGCGTGGCGCCCGGCTCGAGCGAGGGATTGGTCGACACGCCGGTGTTCTGGCCGAAGCCGCTCGTGCTGCCGCTCGTGCCGCCGAAGCCGCCGGACTGGAAGCCGCCGCCGGTCGTGCCGCCTGTGTTGCCGAAGCCGCCCGTCTGGCCGCCGGTCGAGCCGAAGCCCGACGTCGTCGAGCCGATCTGCGAGGCCTGCCCCGTCGCTGCCAGATTGGGCGCGGTCGGATGCGCCGCCGCGCCCTGCGACGACGAGCCGCCGCCGAAGGCGTTGATCAGCACGGTTGCGAGATCGGCCGCGCGGCCGTTCTGCACGTGATAGACGAAGAGCTTGCGCTCGTTGTCGCCGCCGGCGCGGTCGAGGACCTCCATCCACTTCTTGAGGTCTTTCAGATATTGCGGCTGCGGCGAGATCGCGAGAATCCCGTTGATGCGGTCGATGACGATGAGCTTGACGAGGCCCTGCGTCGGCGAGTTCGGCGTGTTGACGATGGCGTCGAGCTCGGGCTGCAGCATGTGCGCGTCGGTGCGCTCAGGCACCAGCAGCGCGAACGACATGCCGTGCAGCCAGTTCACGTCGAACTGCTCGACGAGGCCGCGGATCGAGTTTCGCTGGTCCGCGGTGCCGGTGATGATGACGACATTGCGGCCCGCATCCGCCTGGCTGATCGCCGCATCGGGCACGAGCGGATCGAGAAGCTTCTTGAGCTCGACCGCGTTCACGTAGTGCAGCGTGATCGCCTCGCTGCCGAAGCCGGGCTCGGTCGCGGAGAGCAGCGTGGGCTGCTTCTTGGCCTTGTCGATGGGGATGATGGTGTAGACGGCGCCCTTCTTGATGAGACCGAGATGGGCCGCCTGCAGCGACTCCTCCAGGATCGGCAGCACGTCGGCCTTGGCGACCGGCTCCGCCGTCACCACCGTCACCGAGCCGGTGGCGGAGGGATCGACGGCGTAGTTCAGCCCCAGGATGTCGCCCAGGATGGATTTCGCCACCTCGTGAACGTCGGCATTGGGGAAGTTGAGCGTGACGTCGCTCGGCCCCGCGGCGCGCGCGCCGGCGCGCTTCGGACCCGTGAAGGTCTGCGTGCCGGGGAAAACCTCGGATTGGGTCTGGCCCGTCAGGACCGTGTTGTTCGCGGGTGGCGTAGTGGGCGGCGGGCCATCGGCGATGGCAGCGCCCGATACGGCGAGCAGGCAGAGCGTGGCAAGGACAAATCGTTTCATTGTCATCTCACTGGTCGTCGTCGTCGCTGTCGTCGGTATCGTCGGTCGTGGTGGTCGTGCTGGGGATCGCGCCGTTCGCCCCGAAGGCGGGCTTGGTCGTCCCCGCCGCGCCGCTCGCGGGCTGCGACTTCAGCCGCGCGACGTCGAGGTCGAGCGTGCGGCGCTCGCCGTTGCGGTCGAAGACGAGCTGTTTGGGCTCGATGGCGACGAGCTTCCAGCCCGCGATCTCCTCGCCCATCTTCACGCGCCTGAAGCTGCCGTCGGTGTCGCGCACCAGTGCCGCGGCCGCGTCGTTGCCGGCGATGGCGGTGCCGAGCACCTCGACGCCGTTGAGGTTGCCAGCGTCCTCGGCCTCCGCCGGCGGCGGCGCGCGGTCGGGCGCGAAGATCGGATGCGCCATGATCGCGCTGTAGGCGGCCGGAGCCGGACGCGGCTGCTCCGAGGCGTCCTCCTGCTGCTGCGTCGCGGCTTTGCGATGCCGCTCGGGCAGCGCCGCCTGCGACGGCAGCACGAACTGCGCGCCGGCCGCCACGACGAGCAGCACGACCGCGGCAGCCGGGATCAGCTCCGGGCTACGACGGCTGGTTGATCCGGACGGGAGCCGAGAGCTCAATCCGGACGTCCATCGTCGCAAGGTGTCCGGTTTGAGTAGCCCGGTCGGCCGCGACCGAAACGTATCCAACAACGACATAAGGCGCCTCATTTTCGAGCCGGGTCAGGCTCTTGTAAAGTTGACTCATTGTAAGCTGCATGTCGGCGCGCACGCGCACCCAATTTTCCTGCTCGGCGGGAAGCTCCGACACGTTGGAAGCCGTGCCGCCGACCGTGCTCACCAGGCGGCTGACGCGCTGCTTCAGCGCCTCGGCCGCGAGCACCTTGGTGGGCGCGACGATGCCGTATTGCGACGCCGTCGCGGTCTGGTCGTCCGCCTGCTCGCGCCAGGTCGAGATCGCGCCCAGCACGCGTTCGTTGCGCTGGTACGTGGCGAGAAGCTCGCTGCGCTCCTGCGCGCGGCTGATGAAGCCTACGATCAGCGGATCGATGAGCGCGTACCACGCCACGACCAGCATCGCCACCAGGATGCCGACGGCGATGATCTTCCTCTCACGGGGCTCGAGCGGTCTCATGGATGCGGCCCCGGCGTTTTTTGAGGATGCAGGGGAACCGGCCGGCGGATGCCGGGCGGGAGCTGACGCGGCGGCATGGGCTTGGCATTGGCCGCGGGCGTGCCGTCGTCGCTGTCATCGTCGTCGCTGTCGTCGCCCGAGGCCGAATTGGACGCAGCATTGGGCACCGCGCCGGGCGCGGCCCTGGGAGCAACGCCATTGGGCGCCATCCCCGGCGGCATCATGCCAGGCATTCCTGGGGGCATTCCGGGCCGATGCGGGAAAGGCATGCGCGCTCCGGACGGGACAGCACCGGGAAGACGAGGATTTGCGCGAACCGCCGGGGAAGCAGGCGCCGCGGCCGCGATTTTCGTTTTCGGGAACTCGCGCTCGGCCGTCATGTCGAAGGCCTGATAGCCCTGCGCATCGACGCGGTTGTCGGAAGCGAGCGACTTGGCGTTGCGCAGATAGGGCGAGGCTTCGAGCCGCGCCAGGATGTCCTGCGAGGTCTTGCGCGCGCCGATGACGTGCACCGTCTTGCCGTTCCATTCGAAGCGGCGCACCCAGGCGTCCTGCGGCATCGCCGCCGTCACCGCGTCGAGCACCGGCATCGGCGAGAGCTTCTCCTTCGCGTCGAGCAATTGCGCGCGGCGCGCGGCTTCGTGGTCGACGCGGTCGCGCGTGCGCATCGCCACCGCGACCGGCGCACCTTGCGACTCCACCGCCTGGCGAAGCTGGTCGAGGCCGGAAGAATCGCGCCAGGTGAGCAGCGCGAAATTGACGATCAGAAGCGCCGCAACCCCCGCCCACCAATAAAGCGAGCGGCGCTGCGCGGCATTGCCGCCCTCGGCATCGCGCATCGCGGCCAGGAAATCGAAGGACGGCGCGCTCGCGCCCTCCTGCGCCTTCACGCCGAGCGCCGCGGGCGAGAGCTCCTTGGCCTGCACCGCGGTCAGGATCGCCGCCGCCGTGTCGCGCGGCACGATGCCGACCGCGACCTGCTGGCGCCCGTTCTCCTGGCCGCGCGACACGATGTCCGCGTCGAAATAGACCTGCTCGGGCTGGAACGGGGTGAGGCGGTCGATGTCGAGCGCGATCATGCGCTTGACGTCGCTGATCGGCAGCAGCGGCAGCTCGACCTCGCGCGTCAAGACCTGGTTCGGCGACATCAGGAACTCGATGCGCCCGCGCGGCTTGACGCCCAGGATCTGTCCCGTCTCGGCGTTGCGGTACACGAGCGCGTCGCCCTTCATCTCGGCGGTCGTGCGGATGCGCCGCGACAGCCGCTCGCGCCACTCCGGCGGCAGCATGGAGGTCAGCTCGCCGGTCCACCAGCGCCAGAAATGGAGCAGCCACTGGATGGCCGTCTCCATGTCCATGTTGAGGAGCTCTTTGGCGTTCATTGCCTGCCCCGGCACTTTCCCGTCATGACCGTGAGCACGCACATGGTATCGACCATCGCAAAAGGTTTGATCAGCAGGTCCGGCCAGCCGCGCGGATCGTCCGGCGGAAACTGCACATGGATCCGCATGAGCAGCGGCAGCACCGCCCGGCCCTGCCACGTGTCGTGCCAGGCCGGCGCCTTGTCGGGCGGTACCACGCCGTAATAGCCGATGTCGAGTTGCTGGACGTTGTGAAGCAGGACCAGGGGCTCCAGCCCCTGGGGATTGACGGCCACGTCGGAGGCGTCGGCCAGCACCAGGTCGCCGTTCGCAGCCAGCCCCAGGGTGTAGCGCATGAGGGCCTGGGGAGCGTGCAGGTCGCGCGGCGGCGCCAGGAAGGTGACGGTGTTCTCGGCGCCGTAGAAATCGGCATAGGTCGGGATCTTGTCGTAGCGGGTGGCGGGATAGGCGCGCTCGATCTTCTCGCGCAGCAGCATCTGCGCGCCCGAGACCGTCTCGCCCATGGTCGTGACCGCGTCGGCGTGCTCCCACACGCGCCGCCCGGTGACGATGCCCGACACCATCATCGCCGCCGCCAGGCCTACGATGATGAGGCTCGCAAGCATCTCGATCAGCGTGTATCCGCCCTCGCGCCGCATCACGTCCCCCGCGCAAGGGTGAGCGTGGTCAAGACCGCGAGCGGCGCGCGCCGCTGATCGGCCACGGTGACCGTCACAAGACAGAGCGTGCCCGTCGGATTGGGAAGCTGGCCGAGCGCCGGCTGTTGCGGCTGGCCGCCCTGCTGCCAGGGCGCGATGTCGACGCGCCAATAGAAGTCGCCGTTGGTGCCCTCGGTCGTCCCGGGCGTCGAGGGGATGATCGGCCCGACCGCGGCGAGCTCGGACTGCGCGAGCATCATCGCGACGCGGCGCGACTCCGCCATACGGTTGTGCGCGGCGGTGGTGATGATGGAGGTGTACATCGCGATCAGAGTCATCGAGATGATCGCCGCCCCCACCATCGCCTCGATGAGGACGGAGCCGCGTTCTCCGCGAGGCGCGCCATCCTTCGAGGCTCGCTGCGCTCGCACCTCAGGATGACGCGCCAGAAAGAATCCCGCCCGCAAAGAAAAGAACGTCATCCTGAGGTGGCCGCGAAGCGGCCCTCGAAGGATGACGGCTGGGAGGGCTCCGCGCATCATCACTGCCCCACCGTGACCGAGCCGTTCACCGGGTCGACGTTGACCGAATAGCGCCGGTGGCGCGCGGTCAGCGTGATCGCGGCGTTCTGCACCGAGCCGTCGGGATAGACGACGTAAGGGTTGGACATCGAAAGCGTGATGCCCTCGGGCAGGAAACGCGAGCCGCCGATCCAGTCGTATTCGCGGCCGTGATTGGTCGCCTCCAGGTCGACCTTCTGACCCGTCCGCAAGGCGGTGGCGCGCGCCACGCGCAGATCGGCCTCGAGCAACCGCGTCGTCTGCTGCAGGTCGAGCATCTGCAGCGAGCCCAAGAGATTGGGCACCACGATGGTGGCGATCAGCGCCGTGATCGCCACGACGATCAGCGTCTCCAGCAGCGTGAAGCCGGAGTGTCTACCAGCTCCCGACATCCTGTGCCTCGCCCGTTCCGCCGGGCGCCTTGTCCTGCCCGAGCGAGTAGACGTCGACTTCGCCGTGCTGGCCCGGATTCTGATAGACGTAAGGCGTGCCCCAGGGATCCTTGAGCGCGCTGTCCTTCTTGAGATACGGCCCGTTCCAGTTGGGCGCGGTCGAGGGCGCGACGACCAGCCCTTCGAGGCCCTCCTGCTGGGTGGGATAGCGCCCGACGTCGAGGCGGAACAGCTCCAGCGCCGACATCACGTTCTGGATCTGCACCTTCGCGGTCTGGGTGCGCGAGGTGCCGAGATATTTGATCACCTGCGGCGCGATGATCGCCGCCAGCATCCCCATGATCGCCAGCACGACCAGGAGCTCGAGAAGGGTGAAGCCGCCTTCGCCGCGCCTCTTCAGACGAACCGAATCCAGCTTGAGTTTTTGCATCACTGTCATTGTCCTACCGCCAAATCGTTGAAGCCCAGGATAGCAGACATAATCGAAGCGATGATGGTGCCGACGAGCGCCGCCATCGTCACCGTGATCACCGGAGTCATGATCGTGATCAGCCGCGCGATGGCGGTGCGCACGTCGCGGTCGAGCACGTCGGCGAGGCGCGACAGCATCAGCCCGAGCTGCGCCGTCTCCTCGCCGGTGCGCAGGAACGAGATCGCCATCGGCGGGAACAGGCCCGTCTGGGCGAGCGGCGCCGACAAGCCGCCGCCCTGGCGCAGTCCGGTCGAGACCTTCTCGACCGCATCGTGCATGTGCATGTTGACGAGCGAGCGCTGCGCGATGGCGAGCGCGCCGGCGAGCGGGACGCCGCCGTCGATGAGCGAGCCCAGCGTGCGCGCGAACCGCGCGGTCTCGGCGTTGCGCACGATGGCGCCGATCACCGGCAGCTTGAGGATCCTGCGGTCGACCAGGCGCCTCACCGCCGGCTGCTGCACCCAGCGATGGAGCATGAAGATCGCAATCGCGCTGAAACCCACCGCGTAGTACCAGTAGTTCTTCACCGCGTGGCTCGCGCCCATGATGACCTGGGTCATCGCCGGCAGCTTGGCGCCGCTGTCGGCGAACAGATCCTCGAATTGCGGCACCACGAAGAGCAGCATCATCAGGATGACGCTGCTGGCGATCACCATAAGCATGATGGGATAGACCATCGAGGAGACGATGGTCTGGCGCAGGTTCTCCGCGCGCTCCATCGCCTCGCCCAGCCGGCTCAGGCTCTCGTCGAGCTTGCCGCTGGCCTCGCCCGCTTCCGCCATCGCCGAGGCCATGGGCGAGAAGGCGCCGTTGCTCTCGGTCATGGCGCGCGCCAGCGAGGCGCCGTGGCGCACGCGGTCGCGCAGCTTGGCGAAGATGGTCTTGACCGTGGGCCGGTTCAAATTCTCGACGACGACGGCGAGCGCGCGGTCGAGCGGCAGGCCCGCGCTGAGCAGCACCGCGAGCTCGCCGATGGCATTGACGATGCCACGCCGCGTGGCGGTGTTCAGGCGGAGCTTCTTTTCGTCCGCGGGGGCCTTGGTCGAGGTCTCGACCGTCTCGATGGGCATCAGGCCGAGCCGCTTGATGCGCTCGATGGCGTCGGCGCGGGAGTCCCCTTCCAGGATTCCGGTCTTGAGCTGGCCGCCCGCGGTGGCGGCGCGATATCGATACGTCGCCATCAGACCTCGCGCGTCGCCCGCAGGACTTCTTCTATGGTGGTCAGGCCCTGCTGGCTCTTGCGGATGCCGTCCACGAGCATGGTGCGCATGCCGTGGGCCACGGCGGAGCGCTGGACCTCGCGGGCTTCCGCGCGCGCCAGCACCATGCCCGCGATCTCGTCGTCGACAGGAAGCAGCTCCATCACCGCGAGGCGTCCGCGGAAGCCGGTTCCCCCGCAGGCATCGCAACCCTTCGCGTGATAAAGCACGGGCACGTCCTCTATCTCGGTTCCGGGCATCAGGCTCTTGAGGAAGCCTTTCGGCGGCTCATAGGCCTCGCGGCATTTGGGGCAGAGCCGGCGCACCAGGCGCTGCGCCAGGACCGCGTTCAAGGTCGAGGTGATGAGGAACGGCTCCACGCGCATGTCGAGCAGGCGCGTCACGGACGCGGCCGCAGTATTGGTGTGGAGCGTGGAAAGAATGGTGTGGCCGGTCAGCGCCGACTGGATCGCGACCTCGGCCGTCTCCAGGTCGCGGATTTCGCCGACCATCATCACGTCCGGGTCCTGGCGCAGGAACGAGCGCAGGGCGGCGGCGAAGGTCAGCCCGATCTGCGGCTTGACCTGGGTCTGGTTGATGCCGGCGAGGCGGTACTCGATCGGGTCCTCGATGGTGAGGATCTTGCGGTCGGGCAGGTTGATCGCGGCGAGCGAGGCATAAAGCGTCGTCGTCTTGCCGCTGCCGGTCGGCCCCGTCACCAGGATGATGCCGTGCGGCTGCTTGAGCGCGTAGAGGAACTTCTCCAGCACGTCGTCCTCGAAGCCCAGCGTCTTGAAGTCGAGCGACAGGCTGGAGCGGTCGAGGATACGCATCACCACGCTCTCGCCGTGGATCGTGGGCGAGGTGGCGATGCGGAGGTCGATCTCGTGGCCGCGCACCGCGACCCGAAGACGGCCGTCCTGCGGCAGGCGGCGCTCGGCGATGTCGAGCGAGGCCATGACCTTGATGCGCGAGACGAGCGGCAGCTTCATCTGCGCGGGCAAGGTCTCCACGTCGATGAGCGCGCCGTCGATGCGGTAGCGCACGCGCACGCAATCCTCGGCCGGCTCGATATGGATGTCCGAGGCGCGCTGCTCCGACGCCCGCGCGATCAGGTTGTTGACGGTGCGCACGACGGGCGCGTCCGAGGCCAGGTCCTTGAGCCGCTCGACGTCGGATTCGTCGACGGTCTCCTCGCCCGCCTGTGCCTGCGCCGCCGCGCCGTAGAGCCGGTCGAGCGCGGCTTCGAGGTCGTTCGCCTTGGCGATCAGGGGCCGGACCTTGCGGCCGAGCGCGAAGGACAGCGCCTCCAGCGGATAGGGGTCGAGCGGGTCGATCAGCGCCACGTCGACCTGGTCGTCATTGGCCGCGATCGGGATCGCCTTCACGTCGCGCAGGAAGCGCACCGAGACGGCGTTCGGCAGCACCGGCTCGGCGGGGAAGTCGCTGGTGGCGGCGATGGGCAGGCCGGTCTCCTGGGCAAGCGCGCCCGCGAGCGCCTGCTCGGCGATCATGCCGAGCCGGGTGAGGACCGAATCGAGTCGCTCGCCGGTCTCGGCCTGAACCAGCCGGGCGCGCACCAAGGTCTCGGGCGTCACCAGCCCACGCTCCAGAACGAGTTGCTCAAGTTTCATCGCGTTTTCGCACTTTGTCTGCCGGACCCGCACACTATTCCGCGCGCGCGCGAAATGCCACGCGCAGTCCATGTGTACGCAATGTCACGAACGGTGTTGCGCGGGCCGCGAGGAGCGACCGTGTCCGAAGCGTTATAATTACCCGGCCTTAACATAGAGTCGAAAACCTTTCGTACACGGACGTTTCCGCCGCTCCCTCGCATAACACCGCGCTCATGAACGGAAAGTCAGCGCGTGCGAGCCCGGCGGATGCAGCGTTCGCGCGGCGGAATTAAATTATCTTCAGCCGAAAACAAGAGCGCGACGCAAAGCCTGTCCGCAGACCCACTATCTGTCGTTGCAGGCGGGCGCGCCAGTCACGGCCTGAAGCGAGGCTGCATCATACCGATTCTCCCGGCGCGATGGGTTCAAATGCGCTCGCGCGCCCGGCGGCGATCCCGTTCCGGGATTAAGGGCGGCCGAGTTGCAGGAATCTCACACACGCAAAGAGAGCAAAGGGAGGATGGAGCGATCCGTGACAGGGGGATTCGCCTGCTGGACAAGCACCTTGGCACCTCATTGCCCGAATTCGCTGCAGTGCAGCGGGCCACGATGTGACAATCGCAAGAACCCCACGTTTCCGCGCCCTGCGGCAATTGATCTTCGATTACAGACACGATAGGTTTCCGCCGGCTGTATAAGAATGCGTCCCTCGCGCGCAGCCCGTTGGGCATTCACAGAGTGGTGCGGTGTGTCGAGGGGCCGCACGGATATGAACCATCTTTCGAAAGGGGAGTACCATCCAAATGAGCAAGACTAAGCTTCTTCTCTCCACCGCTGTCGGCCTGGCGTTTGTGGTTGCCGGTCCGTCTGCGATGGCCGCGGGCAAAAAGCATGCGCCCGTGAATGGCGCGAAGAACTTCACCCATGCGTCGACGAAGTTCAGCAAGGTGAAGCAAGGCCAGACGCCGCGTCATACAGGCCTCAAGGAGAGGTTCCTGGTTGAGACGTGGGGCACCACCACGGTCAGCCTGCTCGGCGGTCTCGCGACCGAAGACGCGGCGCAGTCCGTCGTCTGCAAGAACGCCTGCACGATCGTCACGCTCGATACGGCGGAGTTCCTGTCGTACTATTCGTACAACCAGGTCGGCATCTGCCCGATGGTTGACGGCTACTTCACGAACGGCTCGTGCTACTTCTCCGGCGCGCTCTCGTTCCAGGAGCTGTACACGAACCGTACGAACCAGACCAATCTGTCGGTCGCCTCGGGCACGCATACGGTCCAGACCTATGTTTACACGATCGCGCCGGCCTATATGGGTCACTATCAGAACGACTATCACGTCTACAACTGATCGTCGGTCGAAAGGGGAGTACCTAGAACATGAATAGAACCAATCTCCTTCTCTCCACCGCGGTCGGTCTGGCGTTTGTCGTTGCCGGCCCGTCGGCGATGGCGGCTGGGCAGAAGCATGCCCCTCAGGGCAATGCTAAAGCTCACGCGGCCATCAACTTCGCGAAGGCACCGTTCAAGCGCATGCATCAGAATCACGGCAAGCCGAACCATCTCAAGGCTCGGCAGACCATCGACACGTGGGGCACCACAACGGTGAACCTGCTCGGTGGCTTCGCGATTGAAGATGCGGCGACCACGGTGAACTGCCTCAAGGCCTGCCGCGTTGTCACGGAGAATACGGCGGAACTTCTGTCGTACTATTCGTACAACCAGGTCGGCATCTGCCCGCTGGTGGATGGATATTTCACCAACGGCTCGTGCTACTTCTCCGGCGCTCTCTCGCCGAAGACGCAGTACACGAACCGCACCAACCAGACGAACCTGGACGTGGCGTCCGGCTCGCACGTCGTGCAGACCTACCTGTACACGGTCGCGCCGGCCTATCTCGGCCACTACCAGAACGACTATCACCTCTACGAGGCGCACGCGCCTCACTAAGGGGACTATCGGCACGGCGGGGGAAACCCCGCCGCTGCCTCTTTAAAGACGGCGCCCGCGAGACATCGCCGGCGCCGTTCTTTTTTCGCGGACGCCGTGGCCGGCCGCGCGGACCCGGCATTGACAGGCGCGTCGCTGCCGTCTTTTGTGCCGCGCCTTTCGCCCGGAAGAACCGTCCCGTGAACACCGCCAATCCCAACGCCACGTTCGAAGATCCGCAGATCCAGAAGGCGATGACGGCGCTGCGCGAGGGCCGGCCGCAGGCGGCGGAGCAGCTGCTGCGCAAGTTCCTGGAAAGCCAGCCCGACAACGTCACCGCGATGACGCTGCTGGCGGAGACCGTGCTGCGCTTCGACCGCCACCAGGAGGCGGAAAAGCTGCTCGCCCGCAGCCTCGAGATCGCGCCCGGCTTCGTCGCGGCCCGCCACACCATCGTGTCGGTGATGCTGATGCAGAACAGGCGCGAGGAAGCGTTCGCCCACGCCGACCGCCTCATCGCCCAGGAGCCGGCCAACCCCAACCATCACGGGCTCAAGGCGATGGCCCATGCCTGGGTCGGCGATCACGCGGGCGCCGCGTCCGAGTACGAGATCGTGCTGCGCTACGTCCCCAAGGGACCCGCGCCCTGGCTCGCCTATGCCCACTCGCTCAGGACGCTGAACCGCCGCGACGACGCGATCGCGGCCTATCGCAAGGTGATCGAGCGCTTCCCGCGCATCGGCGAGCCCTATTGGGCGCTGGCCAACCTCAAATCCTTCCGCTTCACCGATGCCGAGATCGAGGCCATGCGCGCGATGCTGGCCACGACCGACCTTCCGGTCGAGAGCCGCGTGCAGATCGATTTCGCGCTCGGCAAGGCGCTCGAGGATGGGCGCGACTACCAGGCCGCCTTCGAGCGCTACAAGGAGGGCAACGCGCTGAAGCGCGCGACCCTCAGCTACAATGCCGAGATGACGAGCGTCTACGTGCAGAACTGCAAGACGCTGTTCACGCCGAAATACTTCGCCGAGTTCGCGGGCGCGGGCAGCGACAGGCGCGATCCGATCTTCGTCGTGGGCCTGCCGCGCTCGGGCTCGACGCTGATCGAGCAGATCCTGGCCAGCCATTCCCGGATCGAAGGCACGATGGAGTTGCGCGTCCTGCCGTTCCTGGTCGGCCGCATCGGAGCGCGCGGCACGATGCAGTACCGCTCCGGCCAGACCCATCCCGCGCTCGCCACCGACAGCCAGGCGCCCTATCCCGAGTGCCTGCGCAATCTCGTGGCAGACGACCTCAAGCTCCTGGGCGAAGAATATCTCGAACGCGCGCGCATCCACCGCGTCGAGGACAAGCCGTTCTTCGTCGACAAGATGCCGGACAATTTCGCCCATATAGGCCTCATCCAGCTCATGCTGCCCAACGCCAAGATCATCGACGCGCGGCGCGATCCGATGGCCTGCTGCTTCTCGGCGTTCAAGCACTACTTCCCGCTCGGCAAGGATTTCAGCTACTCCTTGAGCGATCTCGGCCGCTACTATGCCGACTACGTCGAGCTCATGGCGCATTTCGACAAGGCGCTGCCCGGCCGCGTGCACCGCGTCCATTACGAGCGCATGGTCGAGGACAGCGAGCGCGAGATCAGACGCCTCTTCGACTATCTGGAGCTGCCCTTCGAGGAGAAGACGCTGCGCTTCCACGAGACCGAGCGCGCGGTGCGCACCGCGAGCGCCGACCAGGTGCGCCGGCCGATCTTCAAGGAAGGCCTCGACGATTGGCGGCACTACGAGCAATGGCTGGAGCCGCTCAAATCGGCGCTCGGCCCCCTGCTCGCCGGCTATGCGGACGAGCTCAAAGCGGCGCGATGACGCAATCCGGGCCAGATGCCCTTCCGCCCGAGCCCGCGCTGCGCGAGGCAGCGCTCGCGCTGAACCAGGGAAGGCTCGAAGACGCGGAAGTCGCGTTGCGGCAATATCTCCAGGCCTCGCCGCGCAACCCGAACGCGCTGCGCATGCTGGCCGAAGTCGCGGCTCGCGCCAATTCCTTCGCCGACGCGCAGGGCCTGCTTGAAGAGTGTCTCGAGATCGCGCCGCAGTTCATCGCCGCGCGCTATCGCCTGGCGACGCTGCTCTTCCGCATGAACAAGCCGCATCGCGCGCTGGAAGAGATCGAGACGCTGCTTGCGAACGATCCCGGCAATTTCGAGTGCCTGAGCTTGAAAAGCGTGGTCCTCGCCCGCATGGGCGACTATGCCGCCGCGCTCTCGCTGCATGAGCGCCTCATCCGCGATCACCCCGACAAGCCCGGCATCTGGCTCAACTATGCCGCCGAGCTGAAAGCCGCCGGACGGGGCAAGGAGAGCATCGCGGCCTATCGCGCCGCCATCGCGCGGTTTCCCCATCTCGTCGAGGCCTATTGGAGCCTCGGCAACAACAAGACGTTCCGTTTCGCGCCCGCGGAGCTCGACGCGATGCGGGCCGGGCTCGCGCGCCCGGAGCTGAGCGAGACCGACCGCTGCCTCCTGCATTTCACGCTCGGCAAGGCGGCGGAGGACGAGAAGGACTACGCCCCCTCCTTCGAGCACTACGCCAAGGCAAACGCGATCCGCCGCGCCCAGACGCAGTACGACGCCGACGAGACGAGCGGCCTGTTCGCGCGCATCCGGGCCGTCTTCACACAGGAATTCCTGGACCAGCGCACCGGTTCCGGCTGCGCCGCGCGGGGTCCGATCTTCGTCGTGGGCCTGCCGCGCTCCGGCTCGACGCTGATCGAGCAGATATTGTCGAGCCACTCCCAGGTCGAGGCGACGATGGAGCTGCTCAACGTGCCGGCCATCATCGACCGCCTCGACGGGCCCTATCCCGAGGCGCTGCTCGATCTCGACGGCGATCTGTTCGAGGCGCTGGGCGAGGAATACATCGAGGAGACGCGGCCGTTCCGCAATCTCGGCCGCGCCTTCTTCATCGACAAGATGCCGGAGAATTTCCGCCATATCGGCCTCATCCACCTGATGCTGCCGAACGCGAAGATCATCGACGCACGCCGCCATCCGCTGGCCTGCGGCATCTCCAACTTCCGCCAGGATTTCGAGAGCGACTACGCCTTCACCTACGACCTCAAGACGCTCGGCCGTTACTGGCGCGACTATGCCGAGCTGATGGCGCATTGGGACCGGGTGCTTCCGGCCAAGGTCCACCGCGTGTTCCATGAGAAGCTGATCGCCGAGCCCGAAGCCGAGATCCGCCGCATGCTCGATTTCCTGGGGATGCCCTTCGAAGAATCCTGCCTGCGCTTCTACGAGAACGACCGGCCGGTGCTCACCGCTAGCTCCGAGCAGGTGCGCCAGCCGATCTTCAAGACCCAGATCGAGCAGTGGCAGCACTACGAGCCCTGGCTGGGGCCGCTGAAACAGGCGCTCGGACCGGCACTGACCGGCTACCCGGCTTAACCCAAGCATGGGAAATCGTTGACAGAAATGGCGTCCAAAGACTTTAATCGCTGCGCATTCCCACAAAAACCAAAGGGCCTTTGGTGAGTACGGACACGTCCGAAGACATCCCGGCTGCGCTGGCCGAAGCGAGGCGCCTGCTGTCGACGGATCCGCTTGCCGCGGAGGCGCGCGCGCGCGACATCCTGCGCGAGAACCCGGACGAGCCCGACGCGCTGCTCCTGCTCGCCATCGCCCTGCGCAAGAAGGGGGCGCCGACCTCGGCACGCGCGATCCTGGAGCCGCTGATCCAGCAGCAGTCGCACCGCCCGCAGGTCCATTACGAGCTCGGCCTGGTGCTGGGCATGCTGGGCGACAACCGCGGCGCCACCCAGTCGCTCAAATACGCCGTCGACCTCGATCCGAATTTCGCCGACGCTTGGCACGCGCTCGGCGACCAGATGGTGCGGATGCGCAGCCGCAAGGGCGCCGATGCGGCCTATGCGGAATATTTCAAAGCCTCGATCAGCGATCCCGTGCTGCGCGACGCGATGGCGGCCTATCGCGAGAACCGCCTCGACGAGGCGCGCGCCCTGCTGCTCGAGCATCTCAAGGCCAATCCGGGCGACGTCAACGCGGTCAAGATGCTGGGCGAGATCGCGCTCAAGCAGGGCCGCGTCGTGCGCGCGGAGGAATTGTTCAAGCGCTGCGTCGAGATGGCGCCGGACTTCGTCGCCGCGCGCTTCCGCTACGCGACGCTGCTGATGACGCAGAACAAGCCGCAGGAAGCGATCGACCAGGTCGACGAGATCCTGAAGATCGAGGACGATCCCTATCACCGCAACCTGAAGGCGGCCGCCCTCATCCGCATGAGCGACTTCGAAGGCGCGGCCGCCGAATACGCGATCATGCTCAAGGCGTTCCCGAACCAGCCGGGCGCCTGGCTCGCCTACGGACACGCGCTCAAGGCGCTCGGCCGCGGCGCCGAATGCGTCGCCGCCTATCGCAAGGCGGCCTCATTGCTGCCGGGCCTGGGCGATGCCTATTGGAGCCTCGCGAACCTGAAGACCTATCGCTTCACCGAGGCCGAGATCGAGACGATGCGCCAGCAGGTGGCGCGGCCCGACATGAAGGGCGAGAACCGCGCGCTGTTCTGCTTCGCGCTCGGCAAGGCGCTCGAGGATTCGAGCCGCTTCGAGGAATCCTTCTTCTTCTATCGCGGCGGCAACGAGATCGTGCACGGCCTGACCAATTACGACCCCGACGAGACGCGCAGCCAGGTCAGGCGCGCGAAAGCGATGTTCACCAAGGAGTTCTTCGCCGCGCGGACGGGCCTCGGCGCGCAATCGAAGGATCCGATCTTCATCGTCGGCCTGCCGCGCTCGGGCTCGACGCTGGTCGAGCAGATCCTCGCCAGCCATTCGCAGATCGAGGGCACGACCGAGCTGCGCGCGATCCCCTATCTCGCCGGCCGTCTCGGCGGCAAGCTCAAGCCCACCGACACGGCAGTCAACTATCCCGAGGCGCTCGGCCCCCTCGACGGTCCGAACCTCAAGGGCCTGGGCGACGAGTATCTCTGGCGCGCGCGCATGCACCGCCGCATGGGCCGCACCCACTTCATCGACAAGATGCCGAACAATTTCGCCCATGTCGGCATGCTCCAGCTCATCCTGCCCAACGCCAGGATCATCGACGTGCGCCGCCATCCGATGGCGAGCTGCCTGTCCTGCTACAAGCAGCATTTCGGCCAGGGCCAGGACTTCGCGTACTCGCTCTCCGACCTCGGGCGCTACTATTTCGACTATGTAGAGCTGATGGCGCACTGGGACGAGGTGCTGCCCGGCAAGGTGCACCGCGTGATCTATGAGGAGCTGGTCGCCGATCCGGAGAAGCACACCCGCGCGCTGTTCGACTATCTGGGTGTGGCCTTCGAGGAGGCGGCGCTGCGCTTCCACGAGAACGACCGGCTGGTGCGCACCGCGAGCGCCGAGCAGGTGCGCCGCCCGATCTTCACCGAGGGCCTCGACCACTGGAAGAACTACGAGCCCTGGCTGGGCGTGTTGAAGAACGAGCTCGGCTTTGTCCTCGACACCTATCCGGCGGTGCCCAGGTTTTACAGCCAGCTTCACACCAAGCTAGAATATTCCGGCGGCTGGGGAAGCGGCGAGCAACGCTGGTCGGGCCAATCGGTCCAGGCCGCCAAGGGGTTAGAGTAGACGATGTCCGATCTCCATGACGTCGCCGAGAGGCCGGCGCTCACCATTGCGGACGTGAAGAAGCACCTGCCCGGCGAGCCCAAGCTCGCGGAGGCGGCGGCGCGCGAATATCTGAAATCCCGCCCGGAAGATCCGGAAGGCTCGATGCTGCTGGGCGCGGCGCTGCGGCTCAAAGGCGACGCGGCGGGCGCGAAGGACATCCTCGCACCCCTCGTGGAGCAGCAGCCCGACTGGGCCGAGGTGCGCCTGGAGCTGGGGCTGGTGCTCGGCGTGCTCGGCGAGAACCATGCCGCGATCAAGGTGCTGACCGAGGCGGTCAACATCGACCGCAACCTCTCCGCCGCGTGGTCGGCGCTCGGCGAGCAATACGTGCTGGTCGGCGACGTGCTGGCGTCGGACGCCGCCTATTCGCACCACTTCAACGTCTCGGTGCACGAGCCGGCGCTGCAGCGCGCGGTGACGGCGCTGCGCAACGGCCGCCCCGACGTCACCGAGGACATCCTGATCGAGTTCCTCGACACCCATCCCGACCACGTCAATGCGATCAAGATGCTCGCCGAAGCCGCGATCGCGCAGGACAGGAACGAGGACGCCTCGGCGCTGCTCGAGCGTTGCCTCGAACTCGCCCCCGACTTCTCGGCGGCGCGCTACCGGCTCTGCTCCTCGCTCTATCTGCAGAACCGCCTGCACGAGGCGATCCCGCATATCGACATCCTGCTCGCGAAGGACCCGCTCAATCCGCAGTTCCGCACGATGAAGGCGTCGGTGCTCGGACAGATGGGCGAGGACAAGGACGCGCTGGCGCTGTTCCAGGGCCTGGTCGAGGAATATCCCAACCATCCCGCGTCCTGGATCTCCTACGGCCACGCACTCAAAGGCGCCGGCAAGCAGGACGAAGGCGTGCAGGCCTATCGCAAGGCGATCGAGCTGCTGCCGCAATTGGGCGGCGGCTATTGGAGCCTCGCAAACCTGAAGACCTTCCGCTTCACCGACGCCGACATCGCCGAGATGCACCGCCAGATCGAGCGCGGCGACCTGCGCATCGAGGCGCGCGTGCAGTTCTTCTTCTCGCTCGGCAAGGCCTATGAGGACCAGAAGAAATACGAGCTCGCCTTCGAGAACTACCAGAAGGGCAACGCGCTGTGGCGCTCGACCGTCGAATACGACGCGGAGAAGACGCACGGCTTCGTCGAGGCGTGCAAGGAGATCTTCACCCGCGAGTTCTTCGAGGAGCGCCGCGGCTACGGCCACAAGGCGCGCGATCCGATCTTCGTCGTCGGCCTGCCCCGCGCCGGCTCGACGCTGCTCGAGCAGATCCTCTCCAGCCATTCGCTGATCGAAGGCACGATGGAGCTGCCCGATATCACGTCCTTGGCGCGGCACCTGAACGAGGACAACGCGACGGAAAGCGACGAGGTGGGATACCCGGAGCTGCTCGGCTGGCTCGATCCCGACGAGTTCGAGCGCCGCGGCAAGGAATACATCGACAACACGCGCTCGCACCGCAAGCTCGGCCGCAAGTACTTCGTCGACAAGATGCCGAACAACTACGCGCACGTGCCGCTGATCCACATGATCCTGCCCAACGCCAAGATCATCGACGCGCGCCGGCATCCGATGGGCTCGTGCTTCTCCAACTACAAGCAGCATTTCGCGCGCGGCCAGCACTTCACCTACGCGCTCACCGACGTGGGCCGCTACTACCGCGACTATGTCGAGCTGATGGCGTTCTGGGAGCAGGTCCTGCCGGGCAAGGTGCATCGCGTGATCTACGAGCAGCTCGTCGACGACCCGGAGACGGAGATCCGGCGCATCTTCGAATATCTGGATCTGCCCTTCGAGGAACAGTGCCTGCGCTTCCACGAGACCGAGCGCGCGGTGCGCACGGCGAGCTCGGAGCAGGTGCGCATGCCCCTCTACAAGAGCGGCGTCGACCACTGGAAGCATTTCGAGCCCTGGCTCGGCCCGCTCAAGACGGCGCTCGGCCCAGTGTACGAGCGCTACCCGGACGTCCCGGAAGAATTCACCAAAAACTCGAAAGCTTGAGAACTTTCCCCTCAACGGCTAATCGGTTCGAAGCCAGATAGATATCGGAGTGAGACATGCGCAATACAGTGATCGGCGGGGCCCTCGCCGCCGTCCTGGTGGTGGCCCTCTTCGTCGCGGCGCAATATTGGCACAAGCCCGCCGTCGGCAAGGTCGACACCAAGCATCTCAGCCCCACCGAGGTCGTGAAGGATCTGAGTCCCGATTTCATCGGCCAGCAGAAGGTCGGAAGCTGGATGCTGGTCTGCGGGCCGGTCCACGAGCTGCCGCACGCGCCGCCGGCATCGGACGGCCACGACAGCGGAAACTCGCAAGGCACCGCGCCCAAGGAAGCGCCCCCGCCGCCGGGCTGGCACATCCCGCGCTGCCGCGTGATGCTGGGCATGCGCAGCCCCAAGAATCCTGCGGACGAGATCAGGGTCACGTTCCGCGCCGTCGGCTTCAAGCGGGTTCTGGCGATGTTCCTGCGCTTCCCGCCGGACCAGGTCGGAACCGGCGATCCGGTGACGATGCGGCTCGACCAGACCGCCTGGTCGGTCCCGATCCGCACCTGCGCCAAGGCGTTCTGCCTCTCGATCCAGTCCATCAAGTTCGCCGACGTGCCGACACTGCTCAAGGCCAAGACCGTGCAGCTCGAGTTCAAGCCGACGGGCGGCAATGCGCAGGTGGCGATCCCGGTCCCCACGGACGGCCTCGCCGACGCTCTTGCCGCGATGCAAAAGCTCGACAAGTAGTGCTTCGATTCGACGGGCATGCCGGTCCGCGCGCGGGCCGGCATCGCCATATTCGAGAATGACTCGCAAACGAGCCGCGATGCCGATTGTGTCAATTCGGCAAAGCATTTTCGCGCTTGCAGCATGACATGTTGGCGATGCGCAGCGCGGTCCGGCGCTTGCGAGCGCGTCGCATCCAAACTAACATCCACGTTAGTTTCCTCCAGAATGCGAATCCGGCGCGTGGGCATGGGCTTGCGCTGCCGTCAGTGACCAAACCCAATCCGAAAGGGGCTCACGCATGCGTTCCAGCCGTATCACAGTTCTCGCCGCGACCGCCGCAGCATTGCTGTCGTCGACCGCCTTCGCCCACCACATGACGCCGCTTCCCAGCCGGCACGGCTGGGATGCCAGCAAGCAGGGTTTCCAGGCTCCGCCCAGGTCCAACTCGGGCACGTGGACCGGGCTGACGCACGCGTTCCCCGGCTCGGGCTTCCCCGACACCACGCTGCAGCTCACCGACGGCACGATGCTGATGCACGACGGCTGCACGACCGATTGGTACAAGCTCACGCCCGACAACACGGGCAGCTACGTCAACGGCACCTGGACCAAAGAGGCGTCGATGCCGAGCGGCTACTCACCGCTCTATTTCGCGTCGCAGGTCCTTGCCGACGGCCGCGTGATCGTGAACGGCGGCGAGTACATCAACTGCAGCCAAGCCTTCTCCAAGGCCGGCGCGCTGTATGATCCGGTCGCCAACAGCTGGACCAACGTCAATCCGCCCACGGGCTGGACGAAGATCGGCGACGCGCAGAGCGTCGTTCTGACCGACGGCACCTACATGCTGGCCAATTGCTGCTCGACGCAGGAAGCCAAGGCCACGATCTCGGGCACGACCGTCACCTTCGCCTCGACCGGCACGGGCAAGGCCGACATCAACGACGAGGAAGGTTGGACGATGCTTCCCAACCAGACCATCGTCACCGTCGATGCCAACAGGAATCTGGGCGGCAGCTCCAACAACACGGAAATCTACACCGACGCCAACCCGAGCGGCAGCTGGGCGGCGGGCAACAACACGGCGGACTCGCTGGTCGACGCCGGCTCGCACGAGATCGGACCCGGGCCGCTCCTGCCCAACGGCCTGGTCTTCTGGATCGGCGGCACCGCGCATACCGGCGTCTTCGATCCGTCCTCCGGCAACTGGACGGCGGGTCCCGACGGCTTGACCATCGGTGGTCAGCCCATGGACGCCTCCGACGGTCCAGCGGTCGTGCTGACCTGCGGCAGGGTCCTTGAACAGGTGAGCCCCGGCGTGTTCCAGAGCCCGTCGCACTTCGTCGAGGTGACGGTGACCGACCCCAACACCGTGACGCAGGCCCAGGTCAACGAGCCGGCCAGCGCCTCGGGCCAGTCCTCCTATGAGGGCCGTCTGTCGATACTTCCCACTGGCCAGGCGCTGTGGGCGAGCGATGTGGGCGACGTGCAGATCTACACGCCCAAGAAGTGCAACCCGCCCAAGAGCAGCAAGCCGAAGATCAAACACGTGTCGGCTTCGCTCACCGTCGGCAGCACCAACAACAACATCTCCGGCAAGGGCTTCCAGGGCGTGACCTTCGGCGGCTATTACGGCGACGACGCGCAGATGTCGTCGAACTATCCGCTGGTGCGCATCATCAACAACGGCACCAGCCACGTCTGCTATGCCCGCACCCACGATCATTCGCGGATGGGCATCTCCAACGGCGGCACGAGCTCGACGAGCTTCGACGTCCCGGCAAGCTGCGAGACGGGCGCGAGCACGCTCGAAGTCGTGGTCAACGGCGTGGCGTCGGGCGCGAAGGCCGTGACGCTGAACTAGTCACATCTGAAGAAATACGGAAACGGGCCGGACGAAAGTCCGGCCCGTTTTCTTTTATCTATTGTCATCCCCGGCGAGCATCGACGCGCGAGCGTCGGTGCTCGGCCGGGGATGACAACAGAGGTCACTTCCCCTGACGCCCCGCCAGCCACTTGTCGACATCGGGCAGGCGCTTGGCGCGGACCTGGGCGTTGAAGGCGATGGAGCTTGCGGCGCGGACCGTGTCGGCGCGCGCGGTCGCGGGGATGTGGGCGGCGGCGAACGCGTTGAGCTTCGCGATCATCCCGGCATCGTTGCTGTTCGACACCAGCCTCGGCACGTACTGGGTGCGGCTGTCGGCCTCGAGCCAGGAATCGACCAGCGCCAGGTGCGCGAGGGTGAAGTCGAAAGCGGCGTCGGGATACTCGCCGGCGACACTGTCGATGATGCCCGGACGCGTCGTGACCGCGACTTCGCTGGTGAGCGTGATCGCCAGCGCGCGGTCGGCCAGCTTGCGGTCGAGCGCCCCGCCGAGGCGGCCATAGAGCTCCTGCTTGGCGAGCGTATTGGTCTCCTTCTTCGCCAGATCGTGCAGCGTGTTCCAGGTCGCCTCGTCGGCGTGGCGCGCGACGATCAGGAGCAGCGTGTGGCGCGTGTCCGCCGTCGTGCCCGCCGGGTTGGCGAGATAGGCCTGGAAGCGCTTCCTGGCCTCGGCGGTCACGCCCGGCTCGTCGAACTGGCTGAGCGCCTCGAGCAGGTCGCCCCGCAGCAGCGCCACGTTGGAATCCTCGCCCGGCTTGGCATCCCAGCCGACGGAAGCATAGACCGGCGCGAGCAGCTTGCGCGCGAACGCCCGATACGCCGCCTGGCCCGGAAGGCCGCGATAGAGATCGTCGATGCCTTCGAGGCGCCCGACCAGCGTGGCCAGGACCTTGGGGTTCATCGAGGCGTCGGCCTGCGAGGCGAGTTCCAGGAAGTCCGAGAGCTTCTCGTAGCCGGTATAGCCGAGCGCGCGGCTGTCGTTGAGGAGGCCGAGCTGGTTCTCCGGCGAAAGCCCGTGGAAGCCCTTGGCCAGCGCCTGCATGAGGGCGGGGTCGTAGGCCGTGCGGAAATAGCCGCCCTGCCCGTCATTGACGACGGCGCCGGGCTTGGCCGGCACCGCGACGGGCGCGCCGCGCGCGACCGTCCCGCGCCACGAGCCCACGAGCACCGGCACCTGCCACGAAAGCGGCGCATGGGCCGAATCGTCCATCGCGAAGCGGTCCTCGCCGAGCATGATGCCCTTGGGCGAGGCGCTTGCGCGGATCAGCGGCACGCCCGGCTGCAGCGTGAAGTCGTGCGCGATCTTGGTCACCGGCCGGGGGGAGGTCTTGTCGAGCTCGCGCCACAGATCGTCGGTCACCGTGTTCCCATAGGCATGCGCCTTGATGTAGTTGCGCACGCCGGCGCGGAACGCGTCCTCGCCCGTGTAGTTCTCCAGCATGCGGATGACCGCCTGGCCCTTCTCGTAGGTGATCGTGTCGAACGCCTGGTTGGCCTGGAACACGTCGAGGATCGGCTGGACGATCGGATGGGTGCCGGCGCGCGCGTCGACGCGCATCGCCGCTTCCTTGGCGTCCTGCGAATCCAGCCACACATGCCATTCGGGATGGAAATGGTCGGTCGCCTTGACCTCCATCCACGAGGCGAAGCCCTCGTTCAGCCAAAGATCGTCCCACCAATCCATGGTGACGAGATCGCCGAACCATTGGTGCGCCATCTCATGCGCGATGGTGACGTAGACGCCGCGCCGGTCGGCTTCGGTGGAGAGCTTGGGGTCGATCTCGAGGTCGCGCTCGAAATAGAAGATCGCGCCCCAGTTCTCCATCGCGCCGAAGAACTGGCTCGAGCCCGGCCCGCCGATCAGGTCGAGCTTGGGCAGCGGGTACTTCACGCCGAAATAGTCCTCGTAATAGGGCAGGATGTGCGCCGCCGCGTCGAGCGCGTAGTCCGCCTTGGCCGTGTCGCCGCGCTTGACGATGACGCCGATGTCGACGCCGTCGACCTTGCGCGAGACGCGCTCGAAATCGCCGAGCCCGAAGAACAGCAGATAGGACGACATCTTGGGCGACTGCGCGAAGCTCACGCGCTTGAGCCCGCCGGGGAGCGATTCCGTCGAGGCGATGGGCGTGTTGGCGATCGCCATCTGGTCGGCGGGCACGGTGGCGGTGAGCGTGAACGTCGCCTTCCTGTTGGGCTCGTCCCAGGAGGGGATGAAGCGCCGCGCGTCGGAATTCTCGAACTGGGTGAAGATCGCGCGCTTCTTGCCCTTGGCCGTATCGTAGTCGAGGGCGAAGATGCCCGCGGCCTGCTCGTTGATCTTGCCGCGGTAGTCGATGGCGAGCACGTGATGGCCGGCCGCGAAGGCTTGGCCGAAGGTCAGCGTCGCGGTCTGCTCCTTGGCGTCATAGGAGACCTTCGGCGCGGCGGCGGCGCCCGAGAGCGAGACTTTGGCGAAGACGAGATCGGCCGCGTTCAGCGTGATGGTGTTGGCGGATTGCTTGGCGTCGACGTCGATCTTGACCGAGCCGGTGAAGCTCAGCTGCGCCGCGTTGGTCGCGATCTGGATGTCGTAATGCGACGGCGTGACGTTGGTGGGCAGCACCACCCTGTTCGCCGCCTGTGCCGTGCCGGCGACCGCCAGAAACGCGCAGGCGCAAATGCCGAGAATCCGCATGATTTTCCCTCACTGAAAGCCGCGCTGGCCTAGCACAAACGGGAAGCTGCGGAAATCAATTGTCCGTCAGGGCTCGCGCATGGCTCGTAAACTGGCCGCCGCCCCGATGAGGCCTGCGAAATCCTGCACGATCAGATGGGTGGGGATGGCACTCATGTAGTCCTTGAACCGCCCCTTGGCCTCGAACCGCGCGCGGAAGCGGCTTGCAGCCAAGGCCTCGCGCATCGCGGGCAGGATGCCGCCCGCGATCAGCACGCCGCCCCGCGCGCCCATCGTCAGCGCGATGTCGCCCGCGACCGAGCCCAGGATCGCGCAGAACCGCGCGAACACCTCTGCCTCGAAACCGCCCGCATCGGCCGCGGCCGCGGCGGTGATCCCCAGGGGGTCAAGCGTGTCGGGCGCGGCCCCCATCGCCTCGGCGAGCACCACCAGGCCCGGGCCGGAAAGAATGCGTTCGATCGACAGCCGCCCGAACCGCGCGCTCAGGGTCTTCAGGATGCCGATCTCGATCTCGTCCGTCGGCGCGAAGGAGGCATGCCCGCCTTCGCTCACCAGCGCAACGACGCCCTCCCCGGCTGGTATGCATCCCGAGACGCCGAAACCGGTGCCGGGTCCCACGATGGCGACGGTGGCGCGCGTCACGGGAATGTCCGGGCCGAGGGCGGCGAGATCGTCCGGACCAAGATACGGCACCGCGAGCGCGATGGCCTCGAAATCGTTGATCAGCTTGACCTGCTCCATGCCGAGTGCGGCCGCGACCTCGTCGCCGGAGAATTTCCAGCCGATATTGGTCATGTGGATCGCGTTGTCGCGCACCGGGCCCGCGACGGCGAGCACCGCATGCGACGGCTTGGCGCCGCTCTCCGAGAGATAGGCCCTTGCCGCCTCGGCGATACCGGGAAAATCCTTCGACGAGAACTTCTTCGGCGCGCGCAGCTTGGCCGTTCCCGCGTCCACCAGCGCGAAGCGCACATTGGTGCCGCCCGCATCGGCGACGAGACCCGGTTCCGTCATGCGGGGAGACTAAAGCACGCCAAAGCGCCGGAGCAACGGCACGTCGCTACGCTGTCGCTCGCGACCCCTTCGAGGCTCGCTCCGCTCGCACCTCAGGGTGACGTGCCTACTGCTAAATACAAGCTCGTCATCCTGAGGTGGCCGCCGAAGGCGGCCCTCGAAGGATGACCCATCAGGTTCACTCCAGCGCATTCCCCACGCGCCACGCACCGTCGAGCCAAGCAAGGATTTCGCGCGCCGCGGGGTGGTCGAACGCCGCATAGCGCTTGCGCAGGCGCTCCGCCGCGTCACCCAAACGGTCAAGGCCCGTGTCCTGCAGCTGCGACAGGTCGCGCCTCAATGCCTGCGCGATCTGCGGCCCCGCGACCGCCGTGGCGGCGGTCTCGAAGGCGCGGCCGTATTCATAGGCGCCGCCTTGCGCATAGCTCTGCGCCAGCGTCAGCATCGGGATGCGCGTGAGCACCGGCTGCAGCGCGGGGTTGACGGCATGGGCGGCGATGCAGTCCGCGATCTCCGCCGGACGTCCGGTGAAGGCGCGCAGGTGCAGGTGGTTCGACATGCGCTTGCCGTCGTTGACGGGATAGTTGTCCCACAGGAACGGCTTGCGGCCGATCAGCGACGCGACGCGCTGCAGGTGGCCGATGCTGAAGGCCCGCGCGCAAACCTCCTCGCCGGTCCAGAAGATTTCGATCGAGGGACCGAGGCGCGCGCCGAATTCCTCCAGATAGTTTTGCGGCCTGCGGCCAAAGACGCGGTCGAGGACGGGATCGTCGGAATAGTAGCTCGGGCAGACGATCAGGCTTTCCGCCGAGGCGCGCTCTGCGATCCAGTGGACGATGGCGACCTGCCTGGCGGCGAGCTCGGGCGCATCGCCTTTCATGTCGTCGAACAGGATCGCGAGCATCTCGACGCCGAGCCCGGCGAAGAAGGCGAGCTTGCGCGCGAGCGCGGCGCGCACATCGCGGTCGAAGTCGCGATAGATCTCGAACGGGCTCAACCCCACGCCGAAGCGCACGCCCAGCGCGCGGCAATGCGCGGCCAGCGCGCGCAACCGGTCCGCGGCTTGCGGCGGATGATCCTCCTGCCAGCGCTCGCGCAGGAACAGGTCGGCCTTGGGCGCGTAGATGTAGAAGCCGTAGCCATGGCCTGCGAGGAACGCGATCGTCTGCGCGCGCCCTTCCCAGGACCACGGCGTGCCGTAATATCCTTCGATGGTGCCCAGCGCGGCCTGCACGTCCCGTCTCCCGATCGCGGCACGATGCCATGGATGCTTGGCGCGCGGAAAGCGAGACGGGAATTCAATGCGGTTGCAGCATATGTTGCCAGACACGTTTCACGGGAACACCCATGACTAGCGAGGTCGCCGGCTGCAGGGCCGTGGCAAAGCTCTACAACGCGCTGATGACGGGACTCGTGCTCACGCTCGTCAGCCGCAAGGGCGCCGAGCATGCGCGGCGTTTCGTGTTCGCCCATTTCCGCCGCCAGCATCTGGAGAAATTCCTCCCCGGATTGAAGAAGCTCGGCCTCGACGGCTTGCCCGACGCGGTCGCCTGCGCGCAGTACCACTATTTCTCCAATGCGCTCGGCGGCGTGAAGACGCAGTACGTCGCCGAAAGCCCGCGCAAGGCATGGGTGCGCTATCCGCCGCCGCGCTGGATCTGGCAGGGCACGGCGATCTGCGCGATCCCGCGCGAGGTCAACGAGGCGATGCTGCACGGTTGGCACGGCCACAACGGCGTGTCGCTCGGCAATCCAAGGCTCGGCTTCGTCTGCACCGGACAAACGGTCGAGGGCGACGCGGGCCTCGAAGGCTACTATTTCGAATACGACCGCGAGATCGCACCGGACGAGCGCGTGCGCTTCGCAGCCGGCGAGCGCATGCCGAAATTCGATCCCGCCTCCGCGCCCAAACTCGACAGCGCAGGCTGGCCCGAGGAAAGGCTGCGCAAGGTCGAGCGCTCCTACGCGATGGAATATGTGCGCTCGCTGCTGCCCACGATGCAGGAGTTGTTCGGCCCCGAAGAGGCCACCGCGCTCGTCGGCCGCACCGCCCGTCTCATCGGCCTGCAGTTCTTCGAGGAGACGTTCGCGACGGCCGGCGCGGCATCCTTCGCCGAATATCTCGCCGCGATGCAGCGTGCGCAGGGAGAGAACGTCGAGATCGACGGCAATGCCATCGTGCAACGGGGTTGGCGGCTGATGGACGGCATCGCGCTCGCCGATCCTGCGTCAGCGTTCCGCGCCTGGAACGCGCTCTGGGAAGGCGCGCTGGCGGCATACGATAGAGATCGAACGCTCGCGACCACGCGCGACGGCGACACGACAACTTGGCGCATCACTTAACCTCCCCCTTGTGGGGAGGTCGACGCGCGCAGCGAAGCGAGCACGTCGGGTGGGGGGCTTGCGCCGGCCCCCACCCGAAAAACGCTTCGCGTTTTTTGACCTCCCCACAAGGGGGAGGTTAGTCGAGCTTGAAAGCGGCGAGCCTCTCATAATGCGGCCGCGCGGCATCGGCGATTTTCTGCAGATGCGCGGGCAGCGTCTGCGCCGTCTTCGCGCGCGGCGGTGCGAAGCCGGTCGAGCGCTCGACGGATTCGTACCACACCGGCGCCCACACGCCGTCGGTGGCGCGCTTGCCCGCGGGCCAGGCGAGCATCGTCTCCGAGAAGGGGATGCCCAGCGCGGCGCAGAGCGCGCCAAGCGTTCCACGCGGATCGGCGAGCACGTCGTCGGCATGGATCACCGGAGGTGCGCGCCCGAGCCGCTGCGCCTCGCGGTCGAACAGCTCGGCCTGGCTGACGAAGCCGATGTCGTCCAGCGTCACCGCTTCGCGCTTCTGCGTGTAGGAGAAGAGCACGTCCTCGGGCCCGCGGATCAGGAACGCGTTGCGCATGCGCACGATCCAGTCGCGCGGGAAGCCCGCCACCATGTGGTGGGTCATGTGCTTCTGGTACCAGACCGGCCGGCCGCCCGGCACGGGGCCAAGGATCTGCTCGACCACCGCGCGCGGGTCCTTGGGCTGCGAGGCCATCGATTCCTCGCGCATCGGATGATCGATGCCGGTCGCGGCGAGGAACGCGGCATAGAACGGCTCGTCGACGACGGCGGTGTCGGGGCGGTTCTCGAAGGAGCGCATCATCGCGGTCGAGATGTTGCGCGGCCCCGACCACATCGCGACGCGGATCGGCTCAGCCATGCGCGTCGCGGTCCTTCAGCTCGGCATAGAGCGCGCGCAGCTTCATCGTCATCGGGCCGGGCAGCGACAGCGGCAGGGTGTAGCCGTCGATCTCGCGCACCGGCGTCAGCCCGCCGAACGTGCCGGTGACGAACGCTTCGTCCGCGGCGTGCGCGTCGTCGAGGGTGAAATTCCCCAGCCTGCAGGCGATGCCGTTCGCTTTCGCGAGCGCGATGACGTTGGCGCGCGTGACCCCATTGAAGCAGAACTCGCCTGAGGAGGTGCGAAGCTCGCCGTCCTTGACGAAGAAGAAGTTGGTCGCGTTGCAGCTCGACACGAAGCTGTCGGGATCGAGCATCAACGCCTCGTCGGCGCCCTTGTCGATCACGTCGAGCAGCGCGCGGATCAGCGCCAGCCGGCTGTGCGAGTTCAGCCGCATGTCGAACATTTCCTTCGGCGTGCAGCGGACCCCAGAGGTCGCGAGCTTGAGGCCGCGCGTGACGATCTCTTCGCTCGGCTCCTTGTGCTCGGCGACGATGACGATGGTGGGCGTGCCCAGCGCGTTGCGCGGGTCCTGGTTCGGCGCCTTCTTGGGCCCGCGTGTCACCATCAGGCGGATGTGGACGCCACTTTCCATGGCGTTCGCCTCGACGGTCCGGCGAAGGGCCGCGACCATCTCCTCGCGTGAAAGGCCGATGTCGAGCGCGATGGCGCGGGCGCCGTCATAGAGCCGGTCCAGATGCGCCCCGAGGAACAGCAAGCCGCCCTTGTGCAGGCGCAGGCCCTCCCATACCCCGTCGCCCAGCACGAACCCGGCGTCGAACACCGAGACGCGGGCCTCGGCGCGCGGCACCAGGGCGCCGTTCAGGTAGACGAGCACCTTCTCGTTGCGCGGATCGGCCGCAAAATCCTGACTTCCCGGCATTGTTCCTCCCCCCCTTGGCTCACCCCTCGGGAGGGCGAAACCTAGGCAAAAGGCGCGCATTTTGACATCAAAAAAGCCCCGGTTCCCGCCCGTTACCCCGTTGCGGTATGGTCAGTTTTGCGCACATGATAGGCGTTAACGCGCGGGGCCTGGCCGGGACAGCCTGCGTGGTCTTTGGAACTCGCCCGGTTTGAGCGCGGCATCGGCACGAATGGCAAACTACGACAATAGCGGCGGGCCTCTCGCAAGAGCTTCTGCGAAGGGCACGGTCAAGTGGTTCAACGTAACCAAGGGCTACGGTTTCATCACCCTCGATGACGGCGCGGACGCCTTCTGTCACGCTTCGGCGCTGCAGGCGCTGGGGGCAGCGAGCCTCAGTCAGGGCGCGACGATCGTTTGCGACCTTCAGGACTCGCCGCGCGGGCTGCAGGTCGTTGCGGTTCACAACATCGACAACAGCACCGCGGACACGTCGGGCGGTGGTGGCGGAGGTGGCGGCTTCGGCGACCGCGGCAGCAGGCCGCCCAGGCCGCGGCGCGATTTCGGCGACGGCGGCGGCTTTGGCGGCGGGCGCGGCCATCATGGCGGTGGCGGCCATGACCGCTTCGGCGGCGGCGGCGATCGCTTCGGCGGCGGTGGCGGCGGTGATCGCTTCGGTGGTGGCGGCCATGACAGGTTTGGCGGCGGTGGCGGCGGTTACCGCGACAGCGGCCCGAGCGGCCCCATGGTGGAAGGCAAGGTCAAGTTCTTCAACGACCAGAAGGGCTTCGGCTTCGTCATGCCGGACAATGGCGGCGGCGACGTCTACATGCATGCCAGCGCGCTCAGGCGCTCCGGCGTGCAGGTCCTGGCGCCCGAGCAGCGCATCCGCTTCTCGACCCGCCAGGGCAACAAGGGCGTCGAAGTCGACCGGGTGGAAGTTCTCTGAGCTATGCTCCCCCACCCTCTCCCCTTGAGGGAGAGGACGCAAAATCTTGCGCTTAGCGGAGCGCAGCGCAGCTAAGCGCTTAGATTTTGCTGGTGAGGGGAGATTGCTTCGGACCGCAGGACTCACCCCTCACCTGAAAAATCAAGGGCTTAGACCTCGCTGCGCTCGGCCTAAACCCATGATTTTTCTTCCTCTCCCTCAAGGGGAGAGGACGTGTAGCTATTTCCCTGCCCCCTCGTCCCACGCATCCGGGGATTGCAGATTTCACACAAATCCGCGGCTTGAATTGTAACACCTCGTACCTATATAGGACCGATCTATATCGATCCAATATAGATACGGGCTGGGACCATGGACGTCCGCACAATCTGCTTAGGCATTCTCACCCGCGGGGACGCCACGGGCTATGAGATCAAGAACCTGTTCCAGGACGACGGGTACCAGTACTTCGTCGAGGCGAGCTTCGGCTCGATCTATCCGGCCCTGAACCGGCTGACGGAAGAGGGCCTGGTCTCGGTCCGCGCCGAGGCCCAGGAGAAGCGCCCCGACCGCAAGGTCTATTCGATCACGCCGGCCGGACGCACCGCCTTCATCGCCTCGCTCTTGAAGCCCCTGCCCGAGGACCGCCACCGCTCGCCCTTCGTCTTCACGATGCTGTTCTCGGACCTCTTGCCGCAGAGCCACGCACGCACCCTGCTCGACACCTATGTCGCCCAGACCGAGATCAAGCTCGCGCAGTTGAGCGAGAGCAACACCCAGCCGAAAACGCCGGGCGAGGAGTTTGCCAACGGGTTCGGGCGCGCCATCTATGAGGCGATGCTCGAATACCTGCGCACCTATCGCATCCGCCTGGAAACCGAACCCCCTGCCGCCGTCGCGGCCGCCGAGTAGAGAGAGTAACGAGATGTTCTTCCTGCGATTCTTTCGCGCCATCGGACGGATGCTGGACGCGGTCTACACCACCGTGATGCCCGGCTTCTGGCTGCGCATGAAGGCGCGCTGGCAATGGGCCGGCGGCATCATGTTCATCGCCGCGTTGTGGATCGCCTCGAGCCTCGTCTTCCGCCCGGTCGTGGCGATCGCCGACAAGGGGGACGCCACGGCCGCCGCATCGGCGTCGGCCACGCCCGCCGTCCGTGTCGTCCAGTTCGCGACCTCGGACCGCGCCGCCACCGTCACCGTGCGCGGCCGCACCCAGTCGCTGCACGCCGTCGACGTCCGCGCCGAACTCGAGGGCACGGTCAAGGCGATCCATTTCGACAAGGGCCAGAAGGTGCGCAAAGGCGACATCCTCTGCGAGATCGACGTCAACGACCGCGGCGCCAAGGTCGCCCAGATGAACGCGATGGTCGCCCAGACCGGCAAGGAGCTCGAGGTCGCGCAGGAGCTGTTCAAGGAGGGCTTCCGCTCCAAGACGCAGCTCGCCCAGGCCGAGGCCGCCTATGAGGCCGCCAAGGCGGGCGCCAGCACGATGGACGTGCAGCTCGCCAACACCAAGATCCGCGCGCCCTGGGACGGCTATATCGACGACCGCTATGTCGACGTCGGCGACTACATGCGCGCCGGCGACAAATGCGAGATGGTGATCGCGCCCGAACCGTTCCTGGCGGTGGGCGCGGTGAACGAGCAGGAGGTCGGCCAGATTGCGATCGGCGATCAGGCTGAGGCCAAGCTCGTGACCGGCGAGACCGTCGCCGGCAAGGTCAGCTTCGTCGCCGACCGCGCCGATCAGACGACGCGCACCTTCCGCGTCGAGGTCACGCTTCCCAATCCCGACAACAAGCTGCGCGACGGCGTCAGCGCCGACATCGCCATCCCCGTGAAGAAGGTCCCGGCGATGAAGATCTCGCCCGGCATCCTGGTCCTGGACGATCGCGGCGAGGTGGGCGTGCGCGTGGTCGAGGCGGGGATCGTGCGCTTCCTGCCGATCAAGATCATCTCCGACGCGCCCGACGGCATGTGGATCGCGGGCGTTCCCGACCGCACGCCGGTCATCACCGTGGGCCAGGAATTCGTCACCGACGGCGAGCGCGTCAAGACCGTGCTCGACAAGAACGGAAGCGCCTCATGACGCGCATCGTCGAATGGGCCGTGGGCAATACGCGTGTGGTGATCGCGACCATCCTGGTCGTGATCATCGCGGGCCTGCTCGCGTTCATGAACATCCCCAAGGAATCCAACCCGGATATCCCCATTCCCGTGATCCTGGTGCAGGCCTCCTATCCCGGCATCAGCCCGGAGGACAGCGAGCGGCTGCTGGTCAAGCCGCTCGAGACCAACCTGCGCTCCGTCGAGGGCCTGAAGACGATCACCGCGCGCGCCTATAGCGGCTTTGCGATCGTCATCCTGGAGTTCGACGTCAATTTCAACAAGCAGAAGGCGCTCGAGGACGTGCGCGCGCAGGTCGACGAGGCGCGCGGCCTGCTGCCGGCCGAGACCGATCCGCCGACGGTGCAGGAGTTCAACACCAGCCTCGATCCGGTGATCGCCGTGTCGCTCTCCGGCCAGGTGCCCGAGCGCACGCTGCTCCACCTCGCCCGCGACCTCAAGGATGAGATCAAGCTCGTCCCCACCGTGCTCGACGTCGACATCGGCGGCGACCGCAAGGAGCAGCTCGAGATCGTCATCGATCCGGCCAAGCTCGAGAGCTTCGGCATCTCCCAGCAGGAGATGTTCAACGCCGTCTCCAACAACAACCGGCTGATCGCGGCCGGCCTGATCGACACCGGCCACGGCAGCTTCGCCGTCAAGGTGCCGGGCGTCATCGAGACCGCGAGCGACCTGCTCAACCTGCCGATCCGCTCGACGCCGAATTCCACGATCACGCTCTCCGACGTGGCGCAGGTGCACCGCACCTTCTACGACCCCACGACCTATTCGCGCATCAACGGCCAGCCGTCGCTCAGGCTCGACGTGACCAAGCGCATCGGCGCCAACATCATCGCCAACAACATCGCGGTCAGGGACATCGTCGACAAAGCCGCCAAGAACTGGCCCGCGGGCGTGCACGTCACCTACCTGTTCGACGACTCGACCGACATCCGCGACCAGCTCGGCTCGCTCTCGGATTCCATCATCCTGGCGATCCTCTTGGTGATGATCATCGTCGTGGCGGCGCTCGGCCTGCGCTCGGGCCTTCTGGTCGGCGTGGCGATCCCGACCTCGTTCCTGATGGCGTTCATGATCCTGAACGGGTTCGGGCTGACGCTGAACTTCATGATCATGTTCGCGATGCTGCTCGCGGTCGGCATCCTGGTCGACGGCGCGATCATCGTCGTCGAATACGCCGACCGGAAGATGACCGAGGGCCACAAGCCCAAGGAAGCCTTCGCCCAGGCCGCTTTGCGCATGTTCTGGCCGGTGGTCAGCGCCACCGCGACCATGATCGGCGCGTTCCTGCCGATGCTCCTGTGGCCCGGCGTCGCGGGCAAGTTCATGAGCTACTTCCCGATCACGCTGATCATCATCCTGTCGGCATCGATGGTTGTGGCGCTGATCTTCCTGCCCGTTCTCGGCGGCATCTTCGGCAAGACGCCGCCGCATGACGAGCAGCACGAGAAGGCGATCGAGGCGTCGGAGACCGGCGACTGGCGCGAAATCCCCGGCATCACCGGCTGGTACGCCCATCTCGCCGAGTGGCTGACCCTGCGTCCCGGCACGGTGATCCTCAGCGCCGGCGGCATCGTCATCGCGGTGCTGCTGCTGTTCGCCGTCTTCAATCACGGCGTCGAATTCTTCGTCGACCAGGATCCAGGCTACACCTCGGTCTACATCTCGGCGCGCGGCAATCTGTCGGCGGCCGAGAAGCGCGACATCGTCATGGGCGTCTCGAACATCGTGCAGACCGTGCCCGGCATCCGCACGGTCTCGGCGACGTCGGGCGGCCAGTCGAACTCGCTCAACAGCTCGGGCGGCGTGCCGGTCGACAATATCGGCCGCATCGGCGTCGAGATGCTCGACTATCGCGAGCGCCGCCCCGCCAAGCTGATCGAGGAGGAGATCCGCGCCAAGACCGCGAACATCCCCGGCGTCCATATCGAGGTGCGCGAGCCGCAGAACGGCCCGCCGACCGGCAAGGACGTGATGATCGACGTGAACTCGGACGATTATGCCGCGCTCGCCCAGGTCACGAGCACCATCCGCGGCCACCTCGACAAGATGAACGAGCTGCGCGACGTCGAGGATACGCGTCCGCTGCCCGGCATCGAATGGGACCTCGAGATCAACCGCGAGCTGGCCAGCCGGGCCGGCGCCAACGCGCAGTCGATCGGCACAGCGGTCCAGCTCGTCACCAACGGCATCCTCGTCGGCAAATACCGCCCCGACGACAGCCAGGACGAGGTCGACATCCGCGTGCGCTATCCGGCCGAGTTCCGCGGCATCCAGGCGCTCGACAATCTGCGCGTGCCCACCGCTGACGGCAGCATGGTGCCGACCAGCAACTTCGTCACCCGCAAGCCCGCGCAGCAGGTCAACTCGATCGAGCGCGTCGACGGGCACCGCGTCTATCACGTGCGCGCCAACATCAAGCCGGTGTGCTCGGCCACGGTGAAGAGCGCGTGCCTGCAATCGAAGGCCCAGCCGAGCGAGGAAGTCGCCAAGATCCAGAAATGGATCGACACCCAGAGCTTCCCGAAGGACGTCCACGTCTCGTTCAAGGGCGGACAGGAGCAGCAGGACGAATCCGGCGCGTTCCTGAAGATCGCGGGACTGCTGGCGCTGTTCCTGATCGGGATGGTGCTGTTGGCGCTGTTCAACAGCTTCTACCACACCCTGCTGATCCTGGTCGCGGTGATCCTGGCGATGATCGGCGCGCTGCTCGGCATGGTCGTGATGGGCCAGGCGTTCTCGATCATCATGACGGGCACGGGCCTGCTCGCGCTCGCCGGCATCGTGGTGAACCACAACATCGTGCTCATCGACACCTTCCACCGGCTTCGCGACGCCGGCATGGACCCGATCGAGGCGGTGATCCGCTCGAGCGCCCAGCGCCTGCGGCCCGTGTTCCTGACCACCATCACCGCGATCGGCGGGTTGCTGCCGATGATGTTCGCCGTCGAGACGAATTTCTGGACGCGCGAGGTCACGATCGGCGGCCCCAACGGGATGATGTGGGTTCAGCTCTCCACCGCGATCGTGTTCGGGCTCGCCTTCTCGAAGATGATCACGCTGGGCCTGGTGCCCTCGATGCTGGCGCTGCCCTATCGCTGGCGCGAGCGCCGCGCGGCCCGGCGCGGCGGCGGCACGGGGCCGACGCCTCCGCCTGCCAATACCTACATCGACGACTGGCGCCGCGAGAAGGAAGCGGCGGAGTAACGCCAAGCGGCACGTCGCCCTTCGAGGCTCGCTCCGCTCGCACCTCAGGGTGACGTGCCTAATGATAGAAACAAGCGCGTCATCCTGAGGTGCGAGCCCGAAGGGCGAGCCTCGAAGGATGGCCCACCCTGTTTAGCTCAATCCACCACCACCCTTGCCACGCCCGGAGCCACGTCCGGATCGTTCTCGACTTCCTTGAGCTTCTCGCGCGCGGCGGCGGCTTCCTTCTGCTTGTTCCACATCGAGGCGTAGTGGCCGCCCGCGGCGACGAGCTCGCCGTGGCGGCCGCGCTCGATGATCTCGCCGTGGTCGAGCACCAAGATCTCGTCGGCGTCGACGACCGTCGACAGGCGGTGCGCGATGACGAGCGTGGTGCGGTCGCGGCTGACCTCGTTCAGCGCGCTCTGGATCTCGCGCTCGGTGCCGGTGTCGAGCGCCGAGGTCGCCTCGTCGAGCAGCAGGATCGGCGGGTTCTTCAGGATCGTGCGCGCGATGGCGACGCGCTGCTTCTCGCCGCCGGAGAGCTTCAAGCCGCGCTCGCCCACCATCGACTCATAGCCGAGCGGCAGCTCGCCGATGAACTTGTCGATCTGGGCGTGGCGCGCGGCCTCCTTGATCTCGGCCTCGTTGGCGCCGATGCGGCCATAGGCGATGTTGTAGCGCACGGTGTCGTTGAACAGCACGGTGTCCTGCGGGACGATGCCGATCGCCGCGCGCAGCGACGCCTGCGTGACGTCGCGGATGTCCTGGCCGTCGATCGTCACGCTGCCGGACTTGATCTCGTAGAAGCGGTAGAGAATGCGGCTGATCGTGGACTTGCCCGCGCCCGACGGCCCCACCACCGCGACCGTGCCGCCCGCGGGGACCGTGAAGCTGATGCCTTTCAGGACCGTGCGCGCGGGCTCGTAGGCGAAGACGACGTTGTCGAAGCGGATCTCGCCGCGGCCCACCTTGATCGGCGGCGCGCCGGGCTTGTCCTTCACCTCCTGCGGCTGATTCAACAGGCGGAACATCGCATCCATGTCGACGAGCGACTGGGTGATCTCGCGATAGACGGTGCCGAGAAGATTGAGCGGGATGTAGAGCTGCACCAGGATCGTGTTCGCCGCGACCAGCGCGCCCACCGTGTAGCGGCCTTCCTTCACGCCGTAAGCCGCCAGCACCATCACCGTGCCGAGGCCCAGCGCCATGATGACCGCCTGGCCGGTGTTGAGCACCGAGAGCGAGATCTGCGCCTGGATCGAGGCGCGCGAATACTTCGCCATCGACACGTCGAAGCGCCGTGTCTCGTGCTCCTCGTTGTTGAAATACTTGACGGTCTCGTAGTTGAGCAGGCTGTCGACCGCCTTGGTGTTGGCGTCCTGGTCGCTCTGGTTCATGTCGCGGCGGAACTGGATGCGCCAGTTGGTGATCGCGAAGGTGAACCAGACATAGGCCGACACCATCGCGATGGCGATGAGGGACGCGGCCAGGTTCAGCGTCACGAACAGGATGACGGCGTAGAAGACGAGCAGAAGGATCGTCGGGAAGATGCTGAACAGGGCGAAGGAAAGCAGCGTATCGATGCCCTTGATGCCGCGCTCGATGACGCGCGACAGTCCGCCCGTCTTGCGCTCGAGATGGAAGCGCAGCGACAGCCTGTGGACGTGCGCGAAGGTCTGCACCGAGACCTCGCGCATCGCGTGATACTGCACCTTGGCGAAGATGCCGTCGCGCAGCTGCGCGAAAAGCTGCATGAGGATGCGCGAGGCCGTGTAGGCGCCGATCCAGCCGAGCGCCAGGCCGAGCGCGATCTCGGCCGGGCTCTTGGGGTCCAGCACGTTGACCGCCCAGCCATAGAACAGCGGATAGACGCTGGTCGCCGCCGTCGCGAGCAACAGGAAGAACAGGGCCGCGAAGACGCGCAGGCGCAGCTCCGGCTGCCCCTTGGGCCACAGATAGGGAAGCAGCATCCACAGCGGCCTGAACGACGGCGCGCCATCACCCTCCTCGACCGCCGCTCGCGCCATCTCAGTGCCCCAGACTTCCGCCGTTGAACACGACATATCCCGCGACGGTCGCGGCGATGGCAATAGCGGCGAAGATGAGGAACCAACGCAACACGAAAACCTCTTTTGGATTAGCCTAGGCCGGGTGGCCTTGGAGCGCGAACCTGTTTAGGAAGAAGGTGACAGAACCGCAACCCCGCCGCCATCATGGATAAGAAGCCCGTCATCTGCGTCTTCTGCGGCTCCTCGCCCGGCGCCGATCCCGCCTATGCGCAGGGCGCAAGGCGGTTCGGCGAGCTTCTCGCGGCGCGCGGCTTCGACCTGCTGTTCGGCGGCGGCTATGTCGGGCTGATGGGCGAGGTCGCGCATGCCGCGCGGCAAGGGGGCGCGCATGTGACGGGGATTCTGCCCGACTTCCTCCGCCATCTCGAACCGCCCTCGCGCGATGCCCAGACCATCATGGTCACCTCGGACCTCTTCGAGCGCAAGAAGCTGATGCTGTCCCTGTCGGACGGCTTCACAGTGCTGCCCGGCGGGCTCGGCACGCTGGACGAATTCTTCGAGGTCATCACCGCCGTTCAACTCAAGGTGTTCGACAAGCCCGTCGCGCTGCTCGACAGCCACGGATTCTATGCGCCGCTCGATGCCCTCATCGCGCGCGTCGTGGAGCAAGGTTTCGCGGGCCCGCAGGTCAAGACGTTCTACCGCCGCGCCGCCACGCCGGAAGCGGCGATGGACTTCCTCTCAGAGCGCCTGCTGGGCGCGCCGCGCGCGTAGGCGCGCGACCTGGCCGTCGAGCGCGACCAGGATCAGCGCGCCCCATACGAACGCGAAGGTGATCCCGTCGGTGCGCGAGAAATGCTCGCCCATCAATCCCGTCGCCACCAAGAGCGTGATCGAGGGCGAGAGATATTGCAGGAAGCCCAGCGTCGTCATGCGGATGCGGCGCGCTCCCGCCGCGAACAGCACCAGCGGCACCAGCGTCACCGGACCGGTGCTGATCAAGAGCAGGGCGCGTGCCGGATTGGTGAAGGTGAAGGCGCCGGTGCCCTTCAGCGCGAGGAAGCCGAGCACGCCGGCGGCGAGCGGGAAGAGAAACGACGTCTCCAGCGTCAGCCCGTCGAGCGCGTCCACATGGGTGCGCTTGCGCATGAAGCCGTAGAAGCCGAAGGACAACGCCAGTGCGGGCGCGACCCAGGGCAGATGGCCGAGCTCGAACGCCTGGACGGCCACGGCCACGCCGGCCAGTCCCATCGCCGCAACTCTGAGCCGCGACACGCGCTCGCCCAGGATCAGCACGCCGAGACCCATGGAGACGAGCGGCGTCAGATAGTAGCCGAGGCTGGACTCGACGAGCTGATGCGTGGCGACGCACCAGATGAAGACCGTCCAGTTCGCGGCGATCAGCACGCTCGAGATCGCGAGCGCGCCCAGCGTCGCGCGGTCGCGGAAGATGCGCGCGATCTCGGCCCAGCGTCCGCGAAGCACGGTGATGGCGGCGCCGAAGGCGGCACCCCACAGGATCCGGTGCAGCGTGATCTCCACCGGCGGCACGCCGAGCAGCAACGCCCAATAGAGCGGCACGAAGCCCCACAACGCATAGCTCGCGGCGACGTAAGCGATGCCGAGCGGCTCGTCCGCCGCGTGCTTCTGTCCTTCGGTCACATCCGTACTCGACAATTCCAACTCCTTATTCGTCATGGCCGGGCTTGCCCCGGCCATCCAGAGTCACCTGCTCGCTATCGCTCGCGCTGGATGGCCGCCTCAAGGGCGGCCATGACGATCATCGATATAGCGAAGCTTCTCCGCAGGCGCGAGACGCCGTCCGCGCATGACGGTCACGCGCGGGCGCGCAGCTGCGTCAACCAGTTGTAGGGCTCGAAATCGAGTGCTGAGATTCCATCCCACGTCACGCAGATCTGGAAGTCGCAGGCGCTGATCAGCTTCATCGGCTGCAGGCCCGCAACGGCGGGGACGGCGCGCGAACCCAGAACGCTGCCGGCCTTGCATTGCTCGGGCGTGAAGAATTCCGCCCAGTCCTGGAAGTGGACGATATCGCCGGTGAACAGCTCCGGCTCGAACAGGAACGTCAGCACGCCGCCCTCGACCGCGACCGGCTCGACCGCGCGCAGGTCGCGCCGCGCGCGCTGGTTGATGAGCATCGCCTCCTGGCTCGCAAGACGGCCAAGCTCGCTCTCGATGCGCGCGCGAAGCTCTGCGTGGGAGCCCAGATAGCGCTTGATCCAGAACTTGTCGCCCTGAGCTGAGCGCGCCAGCGAGAACTCGACCGAATTGACGACGACGGTTTCGCCGACCTGCGCCACGGGGATGAGCTTCTTGGTGAGCGCCCAGGTGCCGGGCACGCGCTTGAAGGTCTCGACCGTCTCGAGCGCGCCCAGCGGATAGGGATCGCGGTAGAGCTTCCACAGCGTGCGCTGCCCCTTGCCCTGCGTGGGATAGCGCAGGAGCTTGAAGCGCCACTTCGCGGACGAGAAGAGGAAGCTCCACATCTCCGCGTCGCTCTTCCAGCTCTTGTTGTAGGCCCTGCGCCAGTACCAGTCGCCGTTCTCGGTGAAAGAGCCCATGTCGATGATGACGAAGGGATAGCGCGCGATCAGCGCGTCGATGACCTCCTTGGCGCGCTCCTTGGAGAAGCCGACGAGATGATGCAGGAGGTTGAGGATGAGCACGCCGTCGGCATCGGGAAGCGCCGCCAGGTCGAACGTCTTCATGTCGGCGGCCTGGAACACGATCTCGGGACGGCGGTGCGCGATGATGTCCTCGAGATCGAAGCCGTAGGATTTGGCGATCGCGCCGCGCTCCAAAAGCCCGTTCGAGATCGAGCCGTCGTTGCAGCCCAGATCGAGCACCGTGGCGCCCTTGGGCATCACCTGCGCGATGGCGTCCAGGCGCGCATCGAGCACCTCGCCGGCCGCCGGCATGGTGTAGTAGTCGCGCTGAGCCTTGGTCGCCATGGATATTTCGAAGGTTTCGTGACGGTGTCGCAAAACCTACATTCCGGAGGCATGCCGGAGCAAGCGGCCCTTCGCTACGCTGCCGCTAGCGACCCCTTCGAGGCTCGCCTTCGGCTCGCACCTCAGGGTGACGTGCCTACTGTAACAGTCGCGTCATCCTGAGGTGCGAGCGCAGCGAGCCTCGAAGGATGGCGCGTTCAACATTACCGCTTCACCTCCCATGTCGTCCCATCCGGTCCGTCCTTCAGCACGATGCCCTTGGCGAGGAGCTCGTCGCGGAGGCGGTCGGATTCCTTGAAGTCGCGCGCCTTGCGGGCGGCGTTTCGCGCGGCGATGGCGTCGGCGATCCACGCCGTATCGAGCGCGACCTTCTGCGCGATGCGCAGCTGGACGTTGGAAAAGCCGAGCAGTCCGAGTCCGCCGGCGAGCTCGCGCGCATCCGCCTTGTGCAGCTCCGCGATGGCCTGCGGCGTGTTGAGGTCGTCGCAAAGTGCCGAGAGAAATCCGTCGCCGAGCGTGGGATCGGCGATAGGCTCGGCCGCGGCATACCATTTCTCGAGCGTCTTCCAGCTCTCGTTCATGCCCGCGGCGGTCCAGTCCATCGGCTGGCGGTAATGCGTACGCAGCATGTTGAAGCGCAGCACCTCGCCCGGCCAATCCTTGAGCAGCTCGTTGATGGTGACGAAATTGCCCAGGCTCTTGGACATCTTCTCGCCTTCCACGTTCAAAAAGCCGTTATGCATCCAGATCCGCGCCAGCGCGTGGCCGTGATGGGCGCCCTCGCTCTGCGCGATCTCGTTCTCGTGATGCGGAAAGACGAGATCGATGCCGCCGCCATGGATGTCGAAGGTCTCACCCAGCAGCGCCGCCGCCATCGCCGAGCACTCGATGTGCCAGCCCGGACGGCCGCGGCCCCAGGGCGAATCCCAGCCCGGAGTCTTGTCGTCCGACGGCTTCCACAGCACGAAATCCATCGCGTTGCGCTTGTAAGGCGCCACGTCGACGCGCGCGCCGGCGAGCATCTCGTCCAGCGAGCGCCGCGCGAGCTTGCCGTAGTCGGCCTTCTTCTCGACCTCGAACAGCACATGGCCGTCCGCTTCATAGGCGAAGCCATCGGCCACGAGCGTGGCGATCATCGCCACCATCCCGCGCACATGGTCGGTCGCGCGCGGCGTGTGCGTGGGGGGAAGACAGCCGAGCGCGGTCACATCCTCGAGATATTGCCTGGCCGTGGCTTGCGTGATCTCCGCGCGCGCCGCTTCGACGTCGATGTTTCGCGCGGCCGCGATCCCGGCGGCACGTGCGTTGATCTTGTCGTCGATGTCGGTGATGTTGCGCACATAGACGACATGCGTCTCGCCATAGAGATGCCTGAGAAGCCGGAACAGCACGTCGAACACGATCACCGGCCGCGCGTTCCCGATATGGGCGAAGTCGTAGACGGTCGGCCCGCAGACATACATGCCCACGCGCGCGCGGTCGAAGCCCGGCTGGGCCTCGAGTGCCTCCTTGGCCTTGGTCAGCGTGTTGAAGAAGCGCGGCCCGCTCATGAAGCCCTCCGCCGGCGCGCTTTCAGCTCGCGTTTTATTCCGGCGCAGACCGCGAGGACCCCGTGCCGGAACGTTCTCAATTGCCGAAGCGTGGCGTTGTCGCGCAGCCGCCGCGCCTTGCGTGCGGCGGTGTAGCGGCCGGTCTTCACGGCATTGCGGTTTCCGGGCTGGCCGCCGCGTTTGCGCGGCACCGTTTGTTCTACATCGTCCATTCGTTTTTTCACTTTTCGGCTTTTTTCCCGAATCCGTCGCGGCGCAAGCGCAGACCGCAGAGTCTGTCCAAGCCATTCTAAAGCCGGATCGGCGTTGTCTGATAAGTTTTTGCGTTGAACGGAAGGAGCGGTCGCGGCGTCAGCCGCAACAGGTCGCAAAACCGATGTTTTGATGGGTGTTCACGCCATCTTCTCCTTCAAGGCGGCCGTCATAGCATCGGCGCCTCCGCCTCGCAACCGGTCCGCGATGCGCTACACTGCGCCAGCGATCCGGGGGAAGAAGGCAATGGATTTCGGCACCGCGATCAGGACGTGCTTCCAGAAATACGCGGTCTTCAGCGGGCGGGCGCGGCGCTCGGAGTATTGGTATTTCTTCCTGTTCGGTGTCCTCGTCAACATCGCGACGAGCATTGTCGAGGCCGTGATCAACGCGGCAACGAACCAGCAGGTCCCGATCGGAGGCCTCGTCTCGCTGGCGCTGTTCCTGCCGCAGCTCGCCGTCAACGTGCGCCGCATCCACGACACGGACCGCTCGGGCTGGCTGGTCGGCGGCTTCTACCTCTACTGCGTCGCGGCGCTGATCGCGTGCGTCCCGTTCTTCTACGGCTTGACGGGCCCCATCTCCCACCTCGACACCCCGGGAATCATCGTCGTCGCCGTGGCGGGGTTGGGGGCCGTGGGCTACGGCATCTTCCTCTTCGTGCTGACGGTCCTGCCCGGGACCAGCGGCACCAATCGTTACGGCCCGGATCCCACGGCGCCGGTCGCCGACGTGTTCTAGCGGCCCTTTGCGCGTTTTGATAAAGAAAGAGCAACGCGGCGGGAGGGACTATGAAGGGCAGAATTCTCGGCTATAGCGACACCGAGTACAAAGGCATGATCGCCGGACAGGACGGTCAGCGCTACGACTTCGTCCGGATCGACTGGCGTGGACGCGGCGAGCCGGCCCCCGGCATGGAGGTCGACTTCCAGACCGACGGCGCCAAGGCGAAGGACATCTACCAGCTCGCCGCGGCACAGCCCGCCGCCCCCGCCTACGCGCAACCCGCCCCGCCTTACGGCCAACCGCAGCCGCCGCCACAGCAACCGCCTCACGGGCGGCCCAATCAGAGCTACGGCCAATCGGCTGCGGGCTACAGCCAGCCGGGCCAGCCGCCCTATGGCCAGCCGCAGCCGCCCTATGGCCAGCCTCAGCAACCTTACGTCCCGCCTCAACAGCCCTACGGTCAGCCGCCGCCGATGATGGGCTTCGGCGATGCGATTCGGATCTGCTTCGAGAAATACGTGAACTTCACCGGCCGTGCGCGGCGCGCGGAGTATTGGTGGTTCTATCTGTTCAGCGTGCTGGTCCGCATCGGCACCTCGATCCTCGACGCGGCCGCGACGCAGGGCGGCAGGTTCGCGCCTTTCAGCACGCTTGGCTCTCTCGCCTTGCTGCTTCCCTGGCTCGCGGTGTGGACGCGGCGCATGCACGATACCAACCGCTCGGGCTTCTGGGTGCTGGGCTTCTGTATGGGATTGCTCGTTCTGGGCATCAGCCTCGGCGTCGGATTGGCGATGCAGGAGGATACGCACAGCGACGGCTCGGTGGTGCTGATAGGCCTGTCCAGCGTGGGCTTGCTGGGCGTCCTCGTCTGGTCGATCGTGATGCTCTGCCTGGAGGGCACGCGCGGACCGAACCGCTACGGCCCCGACCCGCTCTATCCGCAAGCGGATGCCGAGGTGTTCTAGCAGCACTGCGCTCAGATGAATTCGCGGCCCCTTACCCTTCGACAAGCTCAGGGTGAGGGAATGGGACACCGTGCATGCTGATGCAGTCCCTCATGCTGAGCCTGTCGAAGCATGAGGGGCATCGCGGTAACGCTCTAACCGGCCTTGAGCCGCGCCAGCGCCTCGGCGCGGCCGATCAGGGGCAGGAGCTTCTTGAGCTCCGGCCCGTGCTCGCGGCCGGTGAGCGCCAGGCGCAGCGGATGGAACAGCGCCCTGCCCTTCGCCCCGGTCGCAGCCCCCACAGCCTTGGTCCATGCGTTCCAGGTGTTCTCGTCCCAGGGCTCGGGCGGCAGGAGCTCGGCCGCGTTCGCAACGAAGCCCGCATCCTCGATCACGGGCGCGACCGGACCGGTCACCAGCAGCGCCAGATCCTTCGCGTCGGAAAGCCGCGTGAGGTTCGGCTTCACCGCGTCCCAGAACGCAGCGCCTTCGGGCACGCCGAGCGCCGCGAGCCGTGACGCGACCGCCTCGTAAGACAGGCCATGCAGCAGCCTGGCGTTCAGGCCCTCGAGCTCCTTGGGATCGAAATGCGCGGGCGCGCGGCCGATCTTGGCGAAATCGAACTCGCGCGCGAGATCGTCGAGCGAGGCGCGCAGCTCGACCGCGTCCGACGTGCCGGTCTTGGCGAGATAGGAGGCGAGCGCGAGCGGCTCGATCCCGCCCTCGCGCAATTCGCGCAAGGAGAGCGAGCCGATGCGCTTGGACAGCGCCTCGCCGCCGCTGCCCACCAGAAGCGGGAAATGCGCGAATTCCGGCACAACGGCTCCCAGCGCCTCGAAGATCTCGATCTGGGCGGCGGTGTTGGTGACGTGGTCCTCGCCGCGCACGATATGGGTGACGGCGAAGTCGACGTCGTCGGCGACCGACGGCAGCGTGTAGAGGAAGCGCCCGTCCTCGCGGATGAGCACGGGGTCGGAGAGATGGGCGGTGTCGATCTCGACCTCGCCGCGGATCAGATCGCGCCAGCGCACCTTTGTCTGCGAAAGCTTGAAGCGCCAATGGGGCGTGCGCCCCTCGCTTTCCAGCTTCGCACGGTCTTCGGGCGAGAGCGCGAGCGCCGCACGGTCATAGACCGGCGGCCTCTTCATCGCGACCTGGCGCTTGCGGCGGCGGTCCAGCTCGTCGGCGGTCTCGTAAGCCGGATAGAGTCGCCCGCTCGCCTTCAATTTCCCGGCCGCTGCCCGATGCGCATCGGCGCGCTCCATCTGCCGCGCGAAGAGATCGTGGCTGAGGCCGAGCCAATCCAGATCCTCGACGATCGCCGCTTCGTATTCCGGCTTCGACCGCTCGGTATCGGTATCGTCGATGCGCAGGAAGAACTTGCCGCCGGTCTTGTGCGCGAACAGCCAATTGACGACGGCCGTGCGCGCATTGCCGACATGCAGCAGGCCGGTGGGAGATGGAGCGAAACGGACGAGAGTGGAGCTTGCCATGTTCAGTCCGCGCTAACCCACGTGAATTCGAGTGTAGTCTTCGTGCAGACTGCAACGCCGTCCAGCAAAGGGGCTGAGAATTTCTGAGCGACAAAGTTTTCCTTCGCGACACCGGCAAAAGTCTCACGGCGATTTGTCATCGTGTTCGAGACGATCTTGACGTCGTGAATATTTCCCACCTCATCGACCATACCTTCGACGTCCACTGTACCTGTGCATTCCGACAACCCGCAGGAAGGCTTGTCCGGAAGCGGCGGACCGCTGTGGGTTAACTGACCGTGCTCTTTGTTGAAGATTTCCTCGTCCACGACCTTGTCGCAGCACCGAGCCGGTCCCGCGAGTGCGATGCTAGCGAGAATTACACGCATGAATCGCCCGAAGATATTCATATGTCTCTCGCATCCCGGAACGCATTCGTGAGCGGATATCTCCTGTCGCGCCCGAAATTCTTGTGCGTGATCTTCACGCCGGGCGGCGCCTGGCGGCGTTTGTATTCGCTGACATAGAGAAGCTGCTCGATGCGTTTCACCGTCGCGGGGTGGTAGCCTTTGGCGCAGGTCGCCTCGAACGTCATCTCGTTTTCGACCAGGCATTCGAGGATGCCGTCCAGGATGTCGTAGGGCGGAAGCGAATCCTGGTCCTTCTGGTTCTCGCGCAGCTCCGCGCTCGGCGGCTTGTCGATGATGCGCTCGGGGATGACGCGGCCCTTCGGCCCCAGCGCGCCTTTCGGATGATGCGCGTTGCGCCAGTGCGAGAGCTTGAACACCTCGGTCTTGTAGACGTCCTTGAGCACGTTGTAACCGCCGCACATGTCGCCATAGAGCGTCGCGTAGCCGACGCTCATCTCCGACTTGTTGCCGGTGGTCAGCACCATCGGCCCGAACTTGTTGGAGATCGCCATCAGCATCACGCCGCGCACGCGCGACTGGATGTTCTCCTCCGTCGTGTCGGCCCTCTTGCCCGCGAAGGACGGCGCCAGCGCGCGGCCCAGCGCCTCCACCGCGCCCTCGATCGGCACGGTCTCGTATGCGCAGCCGAGCAGCTTGGCGCAGCTTTCCGCATCCTCCAGGCTCTCGCGCGAGGTGTAGCGCGACGGCAGCATCACGCAGCGCACGCGCTCGGGCCCCAGCGCGTCCACCGCCACTGCCGCCGACAGCGCGGAGTCGATGCCGCCGGACAAGCCCAGCACCACGCCGGGAAAGCGGTTCTTGTTCACATAGTCGCGCAGGCCCAGCATCATCGCGTGATAGATCGAGGTCGGACGGTCCTCTTCCTTGACGACCGCGCCGGCTGAGCAGACCCAGCCCTTCGGCCCGCGCGTCCAATCGCTCATCACCAGCGCCTCTTCCCATGCGGGCAGCGCATGCGCGAGCTTGCCGTCGGCGTTGCACACCAGCGACGCGCCGTCGAACACGACCTCGTCCTGCCCGCCGACCTGGTTGAGATAGACCAGCGGCAATCCACTTTCACGGACTCGCGCCACGACGAGGTTGAGCCGGACGTCCTCCTTGCCCGCCTCGAAGGGCGAACCGTTGGGCACCAGCAGGATCTCGCCGCCGGTCTCGCTCAGGCATTCCACGACCTCGGGCGTCCAGATGTCCTCGCAGACGGGGACGCCGATGCGCACGCCGCGCACGTTGAACGGTCCGGGCAAGGGGCCCGGCGCGAAGACGCGCTTCTCGTCGAACACGCCGTAGTTCGGCAGGTCGACCTTGAACGTAAGCGCCGCGACGCGGCCTTCGTCGAGCAGCGCGCAGGCATTGTAGAGCTTCTCGTCATGCACCCAGGGCGTGCCGATGAGCACGGCGGGCCCGCCATCGGCGGTGTCGGCGGCGAGCCTTACGACCGCGTCGCGCGCGTCGTCCTGCAGCGCGGGCTTGAGCACGAGATCCTCGGGCGGATAGCCGACGATGAAGAGCTCGGTGAAGAGGATGAGATCCGCCCCCGCCCGCGCCGCCTCGGCGCGCGCCGCGCGCGCTTTTCGCAGATTGCCGGCGATGTCGCCCATCAGCGGATTGAGCTGCGCCAAGGCGATGCGGAAACGGTCGGTCATGGGGGTGCTCTTTAGCGCGGAAGGCGGGAGGAAGCGAGGCGAGAAACCCACCTCCCTTCGTCATCGCCCGGCTTGTCCGGGCGACCCACGGACACAGACGCGCTGGTGGCCGTGGGTCGCCCGCATAAAGCGGGCGATGACGGTTTTTTGGGGGGAAGGGCAGTGCACGAACCGCAACCCCGGTTTGCTTGGCTCGAGCGATTTTCTAGCGCAAACTAGGCGTTCGTTCAGAACGAAGGGGATCGATATGCGTCGAACGGTGGGCGGCATTGCCGCGGCGATTCTTCTGGCACTTCCGCTTTCCGCCCAGGCGGCCAAGCCGGTCGACATCCTCACCTATCATTTCGACAATCTGCGCACCGGCTGGAACCAGGGCGAGAAGACGCTGACGCCCGCGAAGGTCAAGGGCAGGAGATTCCAGATGATCGCGTCGACGGCGCTCGACGACCAGGTCGACGCCCAGCCGCTGATCCTGGGCAACCAGTCGGTGGGCGGCAACAGCGCGCGCGAGGTCGTCTATATCGCGACCGAGAGCAACACGATCTACGCCATCGACGCCAATACCGGCGCGGTCCTGCTTTCGAAGAATTTCGGCGCGCCGGTGCTGCGCAGCTCGCTGCCCGGCCAATGCACCAATGGCGGCCCCAATCTCGGCATCAACGCGACGCCCGCGATCGACCCGGCCACGCACACGATCTATTTCATCACCTACACGCAGGAGAGCCACGCGCCGGTCTACCGCATCCACGCCGTCGACCCGTCGACGCTCACCGACACGGTCGCGCCCGTGGTGATCACCGCCAGCGCCAAGCTGTCCGACGGCACGACGTTCGCCTTCAATCCGCACGAGGCGCGCAACCGCGCCGCCCTGCTGCTCGCCAACGGCAATCTCTATGCGGGCTTCGCGAGCTTCTGCGACTACGACGCCGACAAGTCGCGCGGCTGGGTGCTGGGCTGGAACCAGGCGACGCTGGCCCCTTTGCCGGCCAACATACTGACCGACACGCTCGCGACCTCGACCGACGATTTCTTCCTGAGCTCGATCTGGATGTCCGGCTTCGGGCTCGCCGGAAGCGTGGCGGGCGACGTCTATTTCATCACCGGCAATTCGGACTATGCCGGCGATTCCTACAACAAGAAGAAGAACATCGCCGAGAGCGTGGTGCAGATGCCGTCCGACCTCTCCAAGGTCAAGCACCTCTACACGCCGATCGGCGGGCCGGACGGCTGGGCGGCGCTCGACCAGTCCGATCTCGATTTCGGCGCGGGCGGGATCATGCTGCTGCCGCCGCAAGCCGGCGCCGCGACCAATCTCGCGATCGCCACCGGCAAGGTCGGCATCACCTACGTCTTCAACGCCGACGACATCAGCAATGGAAACAAGAAGGGCGGCGATCCGCTCAGCCAGGTCACCAGCGACGCCTGCTGGTGCGGGCCGTCCTACTTCAAGGACAGCGACGGCGTCGGCCGCGTGGTCACCAGCGGCGGCCAGAACCTGAAGGTGTGGAAGATCGACACCTCCGGCGCGAACCCGGTGCTCGATTTCGTCAACCAGCCGGGCCAGGTCGAGGGCGGCGTGTTCTTCCCCGGCTTCTTCACCAGCGTCTCCTCCAACGGCACCAAGGCGGGCAGCGCCATCGTCTGGGCGGTCGGGCGTCCGACCGATTTCAGCCAGGAAGTGCTCAAGCTCCATGCCTTCGATCCCGACAAGGGCACCGAGCTGTTCTCGGGCGTCACGGGAAGCTGGGTGAACTCGTTCGGCGATTCCAACACCGTACCCGTCGCCGCCAACGGCAAGGTCTATGTCGCGACCGTCCAGTCGCTGGCGATCTGGGGCATCGCAAGCGCCGACGCCAAGCCCGCGACGCTGCCGGTGCCCAGGCGCATCGACCTGCGCATCGTGCTGGCGCCCGGCCAGCACGAGGTCCACGCGACGGTGCGCAAGATCGACGGCAAGGTGCTGACGGCGGAGCGTCGCGACGGAACCACGCTCGTCATCGACACGACGCGGGCCGCGACCAACTACAAGATGGCGCCGCCCTCGGCCGGCCACGCACTCGACGCGGTGGGGACGTTCGACGCCGACGGCACGTTCAAGGCCGATATCGTCAACCACCTGGGCGACAGCCCGCAGGCCTGGCCGACGGATAGGTAGTCACCCCGCACCCAACCGTCATCGCCCGCTTTATGCGGGCGACCCACGGCCACAAGCAGCGTAGATCGAGCTTGCACCCGTGGGTCGCCCGGACAAGCCGGGCGATGACGATCTTATTTTCTACGCGTACGCCGCGTAGCGCATCTGGCGGGGGATGTCGCCGGCGCATTCGGACGCTTCGTCGATGAGGAGCGCCGTCTCGAGCGCGCGGCGCGCCTCCTGGGGCTGCACCAGGGGGGACGAGCCCTCCTGCACCGCCTTGACGAACGCGGCCACGGATTCGCCCAAGGGATCGCCCAGCTCCAGCGGCGCGAGCCTGCGCCTGGTGGTGTTGCGGACCTTGCGGGTGATGAAATCGATCTCGACGACGCCGTCGTGATAGACCGCGCGCATGCCGCGGCGGCGGTTGACGGCGATGCGGCTGGTCTCCAGCCGGGCCACGGCGCCGTTCTGGAAGCTCACCGTCGCGGAGACCTCGTCGGCCAGCCGGCCCATCTCGGCATGCGAGCGGGCCTCGACGGAGACCACTTCGCCCGGGATCATCTGATGCATCAGGTCCAGGTCGTGGATCATAAGGTCCAGGACGGCGGTGACGTCGGCGCCGCGGCCGGTCCACGGCCCCATGCGCCAGCAGGTGACCTCCTTGGGCGCGTCCGGGAAGTCGAGCAGGCCGGTGCGGGCGAAGACGAAACGCTCCTGGTGGCCGACCGTCAGTACACGGCCGGTCTCCTCGGCGAGCGCGATCAGGGCGTCGGCCTCTTCCAGGCTGGTCGCGATCGGCTTCTCGACCAGGACATGGGCGCCGGAGTTGAGGAACGCGCGCACGATCGTGGAATGGGTCACCGCGGGGGTGCAGATGCTGACCAGGTCGACGCGGCCGAGCAGCTCGTGCCAGTCGGCGACGGCATGCACGCCATGGGCGGCGAAGGAGCCTCTGCGCACTTCGGGATTGGCATCGGCGATCGCGGCCAGCTCGACGCCTTCGAGGCCGCGATACTTCGATGCGTGGTGACGGCCGAAGGCGCCGGCGCCGATGACGGCGGCCTTGAGCGGACCTTCGGAACGCATGCGGCGATGGGGCAAACCCTAAATCCCTTGTCGGATCAGAGACATGAAGGCTGGGATCGCCGATTCACGCGACTCATAAAATGTTTCGCCTTGTTACACTTCGCCCCCCTGCTAGGCTCAACGGCGCGAAACCATTCCCCCTAAGCCATTGGAGAGACTGCCATGAGCAACCGCAAAAGCCGCGAAATTCGTCTAAAAAGCCGCCCGGCCGGGATGCCCTCATTAGCCAATTTCGAGCTTGCCGAGGTCGACCTGCCCGCCCCCGGCCCCGGCCAGGTCCTGGTCCGCAACGCCTATATGACCGTCGACCCCTATATGCGCGGCCGGATGATGGACCGGCGCAGCTACGTTCCCCCCTTCCAGATCGGCGAGGCCCTGACCGGCGGCGCGGTCGGCCAGGTGGTCGAGGCGGGAGCCGGCGCCGCCTTCAAGGTCGGCGACCATGTGATGAGCATGGCGGGCTGGCGCGAGGCGTTCGTCTCCACCGGCATGGAGATGATGCAGAAGATCGAGCCGATCCCGGGCGTCGGCATCCAGAGCTATCTGGGCACCTTCGGCATGCCCGGGCTCACGGCCTATGCGGGCCTGCTGCGCATCGGCGAGTTCAAGCCGGAGGATTCGGTGTTCGTGTCGGCGGCGTCGGGCGCGGTCGGCACCGTCGTCTGCCAGATCGCCAAGGCCAAGGGGTCGAAGCGCGTCGTGGGCTCGGCCGGCTCGGACGAGAAGTGCAAGTTCCTGCGCGACATCGGCTGCGACGAGGCGATCAACTACAAGACCTGCGGCGACCTGAACGCGGCGGTGACCAAGGCCTTCCCGGACGGCATCGGCGTCTATTTCGACAATGTCGGCGGCACGCATCTGGAGGCCGCGATCGGCAACATGCGCCAGTTCGGGCGCCTCGCCGAATGCGGCATGATCGAGCAGTACAACGCGACCGAGCCGCCGCCGGGCCCGCGCAACATGATCATGACGGTGGGCTTGAGCCTGACCATCAAGGGCTTCATCGTCTCCAACCACTACGACATGCTGGGCGACTTCATGCGCGACATGGGCGCGTGGACCAAGGCGGGCCAGATGAAATGGCGCGAGACCATCTATGACGGCGTCGAGCGCGCGCCGGAAGCCTTCATCGGTCTCTTCAAAGGCGAGAACTTCGGCAAGATGCTGGTGCGGGTGGGGCCGGACAAGGCGGTGTAGCGGCCGACGCGCCTTCTATCTTTACGTGCGAAGGACGGGCGGTATATTCCGCTCGCGCCTTCGTGCGTCCGCGTGAGGAAGATTGCCATGTGGAAACATCCGATTCTGGTTCTTTGCGCGGCAATGTTCACGGCCGCGATGACGTTGCATGCCGAAGCGAGCATCAAATTCACGGTGTTCGACGTGCCGGGCGCGCTCAACACTGTCCCGCTGAGCATCAACGCCGGGGGCGACATCGCGGGCAGGTACGACAAATTCGACGGCACAGAGGGCGCCTTCCTGCGCACGGCGGACGGCACGATCACGACTTTCAACATTCCCGGCGGGGGAACGGATCCCGGTGAGGGGACGTATGCCTTCAGCATCAACGACGACGGCGAAATCGCCGGCGAATATCTCGACGGCGAGGACGATTCGCACGGATATGTCCGGTCTCCCGACGGGATGTTCACGATCTTCACCGCGCGGGGCACGGATACGTTCTCCGGCCACATCGACGCGAAGGGTCGTGTCGCCGGCGACTATTTCGACGAGACCCGCGGCGTGTATCGCGGTTTCATCCGCATGCCCCACGGGCAGATAAGAGCCTTCGATCCTCCCGGAGGCGCGGCCGGGATGACGGGTATCCGCTCCGAAGCCATCTCTAAGGGCGCGGTCGCGGGATACTTCGAGGACAACAGCCTCGTCATTCACGGTTATGTGCGGACGGCCGGCGGCGTGTTCACGCCTTTCGACGCTCCGGCGGCGGCGAGCACCTATGCCGAAGGGATCAACGCGTCGCTGGAGACCGCCGGCGACTACCAGACGACGGACATGACGTATCACGGCTTCCTGCGGACGTCCGACGGAACATTCGCGCTCTTCGACGGCCCCGATGCCGCCAACACGTTCACAGGCGGCCTGAACGACAAGGGTGAGGTTGCGGGATACTACCTGGACGCCGCAAACAAGGCGCACGGCTTCCTGCGGCGGGCGGACGGGACGATCCTGCCGTTCGACGTGCCGGGCTTCAAAAAGAAGAACCACGACACGACCCCGCACGCCATCAACGTAAAGGGCGAGATCACCGGCGGTTGCTTCGACGGCACGAACATCCACGGCTTCTTGCGCGAGCCCTGAGCCATTACGTCCGCCTCTTCATGGGGCGAGAACTTCGGCAAGATGCTGGTGCGCGTGGGACCGGACAAGGCGGTGTAGGTTCCGCTGATTATCCTCCCCCGTCCTTACGGGGGAGGCGCCGAGCTTTAGCGAGGCAGAGGGGGAAGTCCCCCTCCGGCGCCTCGCGCCACCTCCCCCATAAAAACGGGGGAGGAGCAATTGGCGACTGACGTCAGAAGAACCCATCCAAAAACTTCGCCGCCTCGTCCGAGATGCCGGCGATCTTGTTCGTGGCCTGGCGGTAGAATTTGAAGTTGAGCTCGGTCTCCGGACGGCCGTCGTTCCAGTCCTTGAACCGCTTGAGCTCCGCGCGCCCGATCCGCTGTTTAGCGAGCGCGGTGCGTTTGACAACGACGCTCACACGCGGGGTCTGCCGTTCCACGCCGCGCTTCCTCGCAACCGCTTCGGCTGAGATCACGACACCGCGCGCGGCGAGCCCTTGCCCGCCCTCGTTCTCGCTCGCGAACACATAGACGGTGTCGCCCTTGGCGATGTGCTTGCCGCCATACATCGTCTTCTGCGCCGTGCACGCGAAACGCTTCGCACGCGGATCGCGCAGCTCGGCCTTGACCATGAACGCCATGCATCCCTCCTCAAGCCTTCGTAGCCGAACGCCGCCCGCGAGGCGCCACTGGGGAACTTTCCCCTCGGGGCCGCGTTCTCCTCCCGATTAGAGGAGATATTTCCATGCCGCTCGTCACTATCGTCATCATCCTGATCGCCGTCGGCGTTCTGCTTTGGCTCGTCAACACCTACATTCCGATGGACGGCAAGATCAAAGGCATCCTGAATGCCGTCGTCGTGATCGCCGTCGTGATCTGGCTGCTTCAGGTCTTCGGCCTGTTGGGCAGCATCACCAACATCCATGTCGGCAAATAGTCCCAGCCCGTAACTGTCCCAAATTGTCGCCGCCATTTGCCGGTTGCGCCGCCCCCGGGCGCGACTAATATCCTCGCGCCTTTTTCGAGGGGATAGAGATGAAGCGCTCAAACATCGTGTTCGCGACCGTGGCCGTCGCGGCGCTGGTCGGCATCGGCCTCGCCGCCGAGGCGCCGCAGCCCAAGGACGCAGCCCCCAAGCCCGACCTCTATTCCGGCAAGTTCTTCAAGTCCGAAGAGTCCGTCACGACGGGCTCGGTGAACGGCGTCTCCTATCACGCGACCGCGGGGACCTTGGTCGTCCACCCGGCCGACTGGAACGATTCCGCGCAGAACGGCGGGCCCAAGAACCCCGACGCGAAGGGCGACGAGTCCTCGGCCGAGGCGTCTATCTTCTTCGTCTACTACGCCAAGGACGGCACGCGCCCCGAGGCGCGGCCGATCACCTTCATCTACAATGGCGGGCCGGGCTCGGCGACGGTGTGGCTGCACATGGGCGCGTGGGGACCCAAGCGCGTCGTCACTGCGGACGACACCCACAACCCCGCCGCGCCCTATCAGATCGTCGACAACGACCAGACGCTGCTCGACGCCTCCGACCTCGTCTTCATCGACGCGCCGAGCACGGGCTTCAGCCGCATCGCCGGCAAGGACAAGGAGAAGGCGTTCTACGGCGTCGATCCCGACGGCCAGGCGTTCGCCACCTTCATCCAGGAGTTCCTGGCCAAGTACAACCGCTACAACTCGCCCAAATACCTGTTCGGCGAGAGCTACGGCACGCCGCGCTCGGCGGTCTTGGTCAACGATCTGGAGACCGAGCACGACATCGACTTCAACGGCGTGATCCTGCTCTCCCAGATCCTGAACTTCGACCTGTCGGTCGACCGGCCCGAATACAATCCCGGCGTCAACCTTCCTTACGAGGTCGCGCTGCCGACCTATGCGGCGACGGCGTGGTACCACAACAAACTTCCGGGCAAGAAGCCGTCCGACCTGCCCGCCTTCGTGCAGAACGTCGAGCGCTTCGCGATGGGCGAATACGCGCAGGCGCTTCAAGCAGGCGCCAGCCTGCCGGCGAAGCAGAAGCTCGATATCGCAAACAAGCTGCACAACGTCACCGGCCTGCCGGTCTGGTACGTCATGAAGGCCAATCTGCGCATCGACGGCGGCGAGTTCGAGAAGACGCTGCAGGACGATTCCGGCATGACCACGGGGCGCCTCGACACGCGTTTCTCCGGCATCACGCTCGATCCCTTGAGCGAGCGCTCCGACTACGATCCGCAATCGGCCTCGATCAGCTCGGCCTATATCTCGGCGTTCAACGCCTATGTGCGCGGCACGTTGAATTACGGCCAGGGCAGGCTTTACGTCCCCTCGGCGCGGCTCTATCGCGACTGGGACATGCGCCACAAGCCGCCGGGACAGCAGTTCCCCGGACGCGGCGCTGCCAATGTGATGCCCGACCTCGCCAATGCGATGAAGCAGAACCCGAACCTCAAGATCCTGCTGATGGGCGGCTATTACGATCTCGCCACGCCCTATTACGAAGGCTGGTACGAGATGCACCAGCTTCCGATTCCGGATTCGCTGCAGAAGAACATCTCGTACCACTACTTCCAGTCGGGCCACATGGTGTACGCGCACCAGGACTCGCTGAAGGAGATGCACAGCGCGACGGCGGACTTCATCCGCGCGACGAGCAATGTGAAGTGATTTTCCTCTCCCCTTGAGGGAGAGGACGCAAAATCTTACGCTTAGCGTAGCAACGCGAAGCTAAGCGTTAGATTTTGCTGGTGAGGGGGACGTGGTTCGCACCGCCGACTCACCCCTCACCTGAAAAATCAAGGGCTTGGTCTTCGCTTCGCTCAGCCCAAACCCATGATTTTTCTTCCTCTCCCTCAAGGGGAGAGGAACTACACCTCGAAATAGAAGTGATGGTGGTTGCTGCAGCCCGGGTTGAACCCCGCGCCGCACTGCGGACACGCATTCCCGCAGCGCAGATATTCCCGCACGCTCATCTCGTGCCCGCAGGCGCCGCAGAGCACCGCCTTCTCGTCCCACCGCGCGCGCGGCCATGGCGTGAGCGCGTGGCCGGCGAGCGCGTCGTGGCAGTCCTTGCAGGCGTAGGCGACACCGCAGCAATGCATCTTGATCGCGACGATATCGCGCGGCCCGTGCCAATGGGCGCAGCGCGTCTGGGGATCGAGATCCAACCCCAAGACTTTCATTCCGGCCCCGTGGCGAGCAGGTTCGCTGCCGCGGCCACCATCAGATAGGCAAGCAGCAGCGGCGCCAGTCCCACCAGAAGCGCGCCCGAGATCTCGGTGTAGGCGTCGCAGCCGATGAACGCGAACGCGCTGCCCATGTAGAGGAGCTGGAAGCCGGCGACCGCCGCCACGCCGAGCACCGCGGCGGGAATGACCGGACCCAACCCTTCCGGCCGCCGGTTGCGCTCCAGACGGATCACGCTAGCCGCGAACCGCACGCGCGACGCGGCCGAGAAAAGATAGACGATCGCGAGCAGCCACGCGAAAGCGGACGCGGCGATGCGTCCGTCGTCGAGGCCGCAGGCGAGCGTGGATTCGAGCGCGCGCTGGCCCGGCACCGCGAAGCGCATCGCAGCCCCCAACGCCTCGACCGGAGGGCTGCGCATGTGGTCCGGCGCATAGAGCGTCTGGTTGACGAAGCTCGCGGCCGCGAACAGCGCGAGCACCACGTCGTCGAAATGCGGCAGGAAATGCGCGAACGTGCGGCCGGCAACGTGCGGCGCGTTGTTGGCATCGGAGGCCGCCACATATCCGAAGATGAACACGAGCCCCATCGCGACGAAGAGGAGCGCGCAGACGCCGATCGTGCCCGCCGCCTCGAGCGGCGGCACCGTGCCGCGCACGAGCGCCAGGCGCAGCGCGTGCGCCGCCACGAAGAGGCAGATCACCGTCCAACCCTTCGCCAGCAGACGCGCGATCCCCATGCCCCGTCCGCCTCAGGCCGACTGGGCGAGGCCTGCGCCCTTGGCGCGCCACTGGCTCAGATTGTCGGAGAGCAGGAAGGCGAGCTCCAGCGCCTGGCTGGCGTTGAGCCGGGGATCGCAGCGCGTCTCGTAGCGGTCGGCGAGATTGATGTCGCCGATCTGCTGCGCGCCGCCGGTGCATTCGGTGACGTTCTGCCCCGTCATCTCCAGATGCACGCCGCCGGCGCGCGTGCCCTCCGCGCGGTGCACTTCGAAGAAGGTGCGCAGCTCCTTGCTGATGCGCTCGAAGGGACGCGTCTTGATGCCGGACGCGCTCTTGACCGTGTTGCCGTGCATCGGATCGCATGACCACACGACGTTGGCGCCGGCGCGCTTCACCGCGCGCACGAGCTTGGGCAGCTTCTCGGCGACCTGGTCGGCGCCGAAGCGCGCGATCAGGGTCAGCCGCCCCGGAATGTTCTGCGGATTGAGCAGGCCCACGAGCTTGACGAGGTCGTCCTCGCTCATGCTCGGCCCGCATTTGAGGCCGATGGGATTTTTGATGCCGCGGCAGAACTCGACGTGGGCGCCGTCGGGCTGGCGGGTGCGGTCGCCGATCCAGATCATGTGCGCGGAGGTGTCGTACCAGTCGCCGGTGATCGAATCCTGCCGCGTCAGCGCCTCTTCGTAAGGCAGCAGCAGCGCCTCGTGGCTGAAATAGAAATCGACCTTGGAGGTGCGCGCCGCGACCGCGTCGGCGAGCGAGAAGGTGCGCAGGAAGCCCACGCCCTCCGCGATGCGGTCGACGAGCTTGAAATAGCGCTCCTTCAGATCCTCATGATGATGGTCGTCGAGATACCAGTTCCGCGCGCGGCTCAGATCCGCATAGCCGCCGGTCGCGAAGGCGCGCACCAGGTTGGCCGTCGACGCCGCCTGGAAATAGGCGCGCAGCATGCGTTCGGGATCGGGGCGGCGCTCGTCCTCGTTGAACGCCTCGCCGTTGATGATGTCGCCGCGATAGGAGGGCAGCGTCCGGCCGTCGCGCGTCTCGTTGTCGTCGGAGCGCGGCTTGGCGAACTGGCCCGCGATGCGGCCGATCTTCACCACCGGCAGGTCGGCGGCGAAGGTGAGCACCGTCGCCATGCTCAGGAAAACGCAGAACGTGTCGCGGATGTTGTTGGCGCTGAACTCGGCGAAGCTCTCCGCGCAGTCGCCGCCCTGAAGCAGGAACGCCTTGCCCTCGGCAACGGCCGCGAGGCTCTGGGTGAGCGTACGCGCCTCGCCCGCGAAGACGAGCGGCGGATAGGCGCGAAGCTGCCCCTCCACGGCGTTCAGCCGGGCGGCGTCGGGATAGTCCGGCACCTGCCGGATGGGCTTCGCGCGCCAGCTTTGCGGGGTCCAGGCCACTCGTCACTCCTCTTCGCCCTCTCGGATATAGAAGATGCGGCAAGGCATTACCAGAACCGCACGGCGCGGTGGTGAACGCAACGCGGCCGGGCTAGGGTCTCGGGGAAAGAGCGGGAGAAAACCCATGAAAGCGGCATTTGGCTATCTGATCGGAGCGGCGATCGCGGCGTCCTGCTTTGCGGCTGAGCCGGCCTCGGCGGGCGTTCTCGCCGCGCTGACGCGCAGCACGCCCACGCAGGCCACCGACAACGAGAAAACTCTGCTTCCACTGGACGACGCGGGCGACACGTCGTTCATCTATCACTCCGTCGTCGGCATCGGAGGCTTCACCTTCAATGCCGAATGCATCGCCGAGGGGCCCGCGGGAAGCTACGTCACGATCAACATCACCGTCGACAACCATCCGACCGATCCGCGGTCGGCCAAGGAAAGCGCCTTCTGCTCCCCTACGGGCACCCTCGTCTCCGCGTCGCGCCTGACGACTTTCACCTACCAGGGCGGCCATCCGCACACGATCCGCGTCTATGCGACGGGAGTCGGCACGACGTCGTGGCGCCTCAACAGCTCGCTGCTCTTGATCCAGGAGTAATGCGCCTCAGGCCTGATGCCGTGCTTCCTTGAGAAGCGCGGTCAGGTCGCTCACCGCCTGGGTCAACTGCGCGACCTCGGTCTCGCGCAGCTGGTCGATCTTCTGGTGCAGCAGCTCGATCTCGAGCTCGGCCTTGACGTTGATCTGATAGTCGGTCTTCGCCGCCATCCGGTCGATGTCCTGCTGGCGGTTCTGGCTCATCATGATGAACGGCGCGGCATAGGCCGCCTGGAACGACAGCGCCAGGTTGAGCAGGATGAAGGGATAGGGATCCCAATGCTCGATATAGGCGGTGATGTTGAGCACGATCCACAGCGCCAGGATCACCGACTGGATGATGATGAACTTCCACGATCCCATCGTGGCCGCGACGCCGTCGGCGATGCGCTGGCCGGCCGTCAGTTCCGGCCCGGCCTCGCCTTGCGCGCGCAGGCTCGCGCGCACCTTGCGCAACTCTTCGAGCAGCCGCGCCTCGGTCTCCTGGATCGTCATGGCTTGCCCTCCGTCACGGCGTCCGGCGCGACCGGCTTGAAGTCGCGATGTATCTGCCTGGCCACGTCCTGGCGCGGCACGGACCATGCAATCTTGGCTCCCCAGGGCACCGCTTTGGGCGCGGCGTTCGGATTCGCGAGCTTGTAAAGCCAATGCGAGGCGCAGGTGACTGCGGCCGCGTCCAACTCGGCATTGCCGCTGGATTTGGCGACCTTGATGTCGGACACATGGCCGTCCACCGTCACCATGAAGGCGAGCGTGGTCTCGCCTTGCGCGCCGTCGTAGCGCAAGTCTTGCGGGAAATAATGCTCGCAGGAATGCGGACGGCCGATGGTCTTCTTTTGCGACGCATCGTCCGGCGGCACGTCTTGCGCGAAAGCGAGCGCCGGAAAGAAACCGGCCGCAATGACGATCCGTGCCCAGCCCCGCATCACGTTCCCCACGACGAATTTCAACGCCGCCAGTCTAGCGTGCGCCGCGCGGGCGCGACAGCCCTCACCCCGGCTTCGGTACGATGCGGATCTCGATGCGGCGGTTGCGCGCTTCGCTCACCCCGTCGCCGGTCGCGACCTTGAGATGGCTGCGGCCCATGCCGGTCGCGGTCAGGCGATGCGCGTCGATGCCGTCGGCGCGCAATTCGGCCGCCACGGCGTCGGCGCGTTTCTGCGACACTTCGAGATTCTTGTCCGGCGTGCCGCGCGTGTCGGTGTAGCCGGTCACCTGTACGGCCGTGCGGTCGTAGTGGCGCAGCGCCGCCGACAGGTTGCGCAGGAGGTCGTGGCCGTCGTCGCTCAGGTTCGACCTCTCGAACATGTCGTCGCTTTTCAGGTTGAGGACGACGACGTCGCCGGGCCGTGCGACGGGAATGCCGCGCAGGTAATGGCGCAGGTCGCGCTCCAATCCGTCCATATACGCGCCGGCATTCTTCGCGCTCAGCGGACCGGCCGTGCCGCCGCCATAGCTGGGCACAGGCGGCCTGACGCGTTGCGGCGGCTGCTGCGCCTGCGGCCCTTTATAGGGCTGCATCGGCGCCGAGGGCGGGGGCGGCGGCTGATAGGAATAGCGCGGCGGGGCGCTCTGGCACGCGGCCAGAACCAGCAGGACGGCGGGGACGGAGAGCCTTTTCATGGCCGCCAGTTTCGCTTGGCCCCGCGGCGAAATCTAGGCGATGATCGCTCCATCGCTATTTCAAATAGGGGGATATCCATGAATCTGTTCGATCTGAGCGGCAAGGTCGCGCTCGTCACCGGCTCGACCAAGGGCATCGGCGAGGCGATTGTGCACCGGCTGGCCGAGCACGGCGCCAATGTCGTGGTTTCCAGCCGCAAGGCGGACGCCTGCGACCAGGTCGCCGCCGACATCAACAAGGCGCAAGGCCGCGAGGCCGCGATCGCGATCCCCTGCAACATCAACTACAAGGAGCAGCTCGAGCAGCTCGTGCAGAAGACGCGTGCCAAATGGGGACGCATCGATATCCTGGTCTGCAACGCCGCGCTCAATCCCTATTACGGGCCGCAGATGGGCATTCCCGACGAGGCCTTCGACAAGATCATGGGCGCGAACATCCGCTCCAATCATTGGCTCGCGCAGCTCGTGCTGCCGGAGATGGTCGAGCGCAAGGACGGCTCGATCATCATCGTCTCTTCCATCGGCGGGCTGCGCGGCTCGCCGGTGCTCGGCGCCTATTGCATCTCCAAGGCCGCCGACATGCAGCTCGCGCGCAACATCGCCGTCGAGTACGGCCCGCACAACATCCGCGCCAACTGCATCGCGCCGGGCCTGATCAAGACCGATTTCGCGCGCGCGCTGTGGGAGAACCCGGAGACCTTGAAGCGCTCGACGCAGGGAGCGCCCCTGCGCCGCATCGGCGAGCCGGACGAGATCGCGGGCGCGGCCGTGTTCCTGGCCTCCAAGGCGGGCTCTTTCACCACCGGCCAGACGATCGTCTGCGACGGCGGAGCGACGATATGATCTTCGCGTGAGCGCGATCTTCGCACATCTCGCGCTCAACGCCGCGATCTCGGCGGCGTGTTTCCTGCTGCTCTGGCTCGCGGGGCTCCGGCTCAAGGATGTGAGCTTCATCGATTCGTGGTGGGGACTCGGCATCGGCGTCATCGCGCTCGCGTCCTATCACGAGACCGCTGCGCACGGGGCGCACAACAAGCTTCTGCTCGGCCTCACCGAGGCTTGGGCGCTTCGGCTTGGGCTCTATCTGATCTGGCGCTGGCAGAAGAACGGCCCCGACCCGCGCTACACGCGGCTCCTGGCGCGGGTGAAGATGAGCTTCGCGCTCGGCACTTTGCTCTATGTGTTCGCGCTGCAGTTCGTCCTGCAATTCGTCGTTTCGCTTCCGGTGCAGATCGGGCAATGGGGAGCGGACGGCATCGGGCCGGCGGGCATCGCCGGTGCCGTGCTCGCGCTGTTCGGCCTCGCCTTCGAGAGCATCGCCGATTGGCAGCTCGTGCGCTTCAAATCCGAACCTGCGAACCGCGGCCGCGTGCTCGACCGCGGCTTGTGGCGCTACAGCCGCCACCCCAACCATTTCGGCGACGCCTGCGTGTGGTGGGGCCTGTACCTGATCGCGACGGAATCCGCATGGGGGTTGTGGACCTTGCCCGCGCCCGTGGCGATGACCTACCTGCTCGCGCGCTGGAGCGGCGTGCCCACCGTCGAGGGCCGCATGCGCCGCCACGCCGGCCATGCGGACTACGTCGCGCGGACGTCCGCGTTCGTGCCTTGGTTCCCGAAGAAAGCTGGATAGTAGAAACGGCACGTCGCCCTTCGAGGCTCGCCTTCGGCTCGCACCTCAGGGTGACGCGCCTACTTCAACATTCGCGTCATGCTGAGGTGCATCGCGAAGCGATGCCTCGAAGCATGGCGCGTGTCACGGTGCCCGCAACTCCCGCCGCTCCGCCCAGCAGGCATGCGTGCCGCTGCAGATCTTGTGCGGCAGCGCGATGCGAGCCACCGGGCCGTCCTCGATGCGGCGCGCGTCGAGCAGGATGCATTCCGAGGTGCCCGTGTTCTCGTCGGTGACGAAGCTCACGAGGTAGCCGTCGTCCTCGCCCTCGCCGCCGATGCGCGGCGCGAACGGCGCCTCGCTCGCGAAGCGGCCGGGCGCCAGGCGGTATTCGCTTCGCAGGCCCGTCCTGAGATCGTTGCGCGCGAAGCCGTTGAACAGGAACCAGCCGGGCTCGGCCAAGGTCGAATAGGCGTAGCGATAAGGCCGCCCCGCCGCGCGCTGGTCGATGCTGCCGAATTCGAGGATCGCGTCGTCGAGGCGCTCCTCCTTCGTCGTTCCGTCGCGCATGTCGAAGCGCCAGCGATGCAGCTTGGGCCGGAAGCTGTATTCGTCGAGATAGGCCATCATGTGCTCGTAACCCGGCGGCGCATCGGCGCGCGGCTTGGGCTCGGGCTCTTCCTGGAAATAGCCGTCGAGCACGATCTCGCTGCCCACCTCGTAGGCATTCACCCAATGCAGAACATAGGTCGGCGCCGCCTCGAACCAGCGCACCGCGCCGCCATGGCGCGGCACCACGGCAAAGCGCGACGGCAGGCCTTTGTGCAGCCGCGCGGCATGCACGTTCTTCTTCAGCAATTCCGCGTCCCAGAACAGGGGCATGTCGTTCAGGATCGAATAGTGCTCGGTGAACGCCATGTCGTGCGGCAGGCGCGGTCCCGAAAGCGGGATCGGCATATAGGCCGTGAGCCGGTTGTCGCGGTCGACGACGCCGTAATGCAGATGCGGCGCGTGCTTGGAATAGTTGAAGAACATCAGCTCGCCCGTCACGGGATCGAGCTTGGGATGGGCCGAGATGCCGTCGAGCGGCACCCAGGAATCGGGACCGAGCGTCTCCAGGCTCGACGCGTCGACGCGGTAGCCTTCGCCGCATTGATAGAACGTGGCCAGCGCGCTTCCCGCATGCACGACCACGTCGGTGGAGGCGTTGTCCTTGAGGCTGCCATGCGCGCCGAAGCCCGGCCGCTTGGACAGCGAAGGCGGATCGGCGAGCCCGCCCCATAGCGATCCGCCCGCCTCCTGCTCGGCCTGGAAGCAGCGTGTACGGACGAAACGGTTGCGGTAGGACGCCACGCCGTCGCGGAAGCTGATCTGGTGCAGCATCGCGTCGCCGTCGAAGGGATGATAGCGGCCGAGCGGCTGGTGCACCTGGTTCTCGGTGTTGCGCAGGTAGACGCCGTCGATGTCATCGGGGATCCTCCCCGCGATCACGTCGAGGTCGGACGCGTTCACCTCCTCCAGAAGCGGCGTCCAGGCGCCGCCCAGATAGGGATGATTGCTCGCCTTGAGCGAGGAGACCACCGGTGGCAGGCGCTCGAGTTTCATGCGATGATCCTAGCATGTCTTCGGGGCAAACCATGCGCCTGCTTGCGATCGCAGCACTTCTGCTCGCCTCGACTGCCGCGCAGGCGGACGAGTGCGACAGGGCGGTGGTCCAGAACGACATCAACCGCTGCGCGCAGGGCCGCTACGACGCCGCCGACCGGGCGTTGAACGACGCCTGGCGCGCGCTGCCCGACACGGCCAAAACCTCCCTGCGCGAGGAGGAACGCGCCTGGATCGCGCGCCGCGACGCCGAGTGCAAGGCCGAGGCTGCCGAGAGCGAGGGCGGCAGCATCTACCCCACGCTCTATTTCGGCTGCATGGAGAAGAAGACGCGCGAGCGGACGCGAGCCCTCAGGTCCTCACATCCCTAGCACTTCTTCCGCGCTCTTGAACGGCAGGTGCTGGGCGTCGGCGACGGCCTTGTAGGTGAGCGTGTTCTTGTAGACGTTGAGGCCCGCGCGCAGATGGGCGTTGTCCTTCATCGCCTTCTCCGCGCCCTTCTCGGCCAGCGCGATGGTGAACGGCAAGGTCGCGTTGTTGAGCGCGAAGGTCGAGGTGCGCGCCACGCCGCCCGGCATGTTGGCGACGGCATAGTGCACCACGCCGTCGATCATGTAGGTCGGATCGGCATGCGTGGTCGCATGGCTGGTCTCGGCGCAGCCGCCCTGGTCGATGGCGACGTCGACGATGACCGAGCCCTTCTTCATCTGGCCGACCATCTTGCGCGTGATGAGCTTGGGTGCTGCGGCGCCGGGCAGGAGCACGCCGCCGATCACGAGGTCGGCGCCGGTCACATGCTCTTCCACCGCGTCGATGGTCGAATAGATCGTGTTCAGCATCGCGCCGAACTGCAGGTCGAGCTCGTTGAGGCGGGGCAGCGAGACGTCGAGGATGGTGACATGCGCCTCGAGCCCCATCGCCATGCGCGCGGCATTGGTGCCGACGACGCCGCCGCCGAGGACGACGACCTTCGCGGCCGGCACGCCCGGCACGCCGCCCAGCAGCACGCCGCGTCCGCCCTGCGCCTTCTCGAGCGAATGCGCGCCGGCCTGGATCGACATGCGGCCGGCGACCTCGCTCATCGGCGCGAGCAGCGGCAACCCGCCGCGCGCATCGGTCACCGTCTCGTAGGCGATGCACACCGCGCCGGAATCGATCAAGCCCTTGGTCTGCTCCGGATCGGGCGCGAGATGGAGATAGGTGAACAGCGTGTGCTTGGGCTTCAGCCGCTTGATCTCGACCGGCTGCGGCTCCTTCACCTTCACGATCATGTCGGCGGCGTCGAACACCTCGTCCGCGGTCTTGAGGATCTTGGCGCCGACGCGGGTGTAGTTCTCGTCCGAAAGGCCGATGCCGTCGCCGGCCATCGTCTCGACGAACACCTCATGGCCGCGCGAGGTCAGCTCGCGCACGGCGGCCGGCGTCATGCCGACGCGGTATTCGTGGTTCTTGATTTCCTTCGGAACGCCGATGCGCATGATCTGCCTCTTGTCCGGATTTGATGGCGCGGAGTAGCGCATTTGCCTGCCCAAAGGAAGCCGCCCCCAGGGCGTCCGTTCCGCGCGCAAGATTCGAAATCATGTTGCGGGCGCGAACGGCTTCCGAACCGAACATTGCTTGGATCGATTCTTTCCCCTAACCCCAACTCGTCATCGCCCGGCTTGTCCGGGCGATGACGGCTTTTAGTTCAGCTTCGAGAGCACCCTGCGTACGCTTTCGACCATGCGCGCGATGTCGCTCTCGCTTGCGATCAGGGCCGGCGCCAATGCGATGGTGTCGCCGGAGACGCGGATGACCATGTCCTCCTCGAAGAACGCGCGGCGCATCGCGTCGTAGCCGCGCAATCCGGGCGCCTGCGCGTCGGGCTCGATGTCGATGCCGGCGGCGAGTCCGGCGTTGCGGATGTCGACGACGCGCGCGGCGCCCTTGAGGCCGTGCACCGCATCCTCGAACGTCTTCTCCAGCGTCCTGGCGCGCGCGAAGAGATCGTCGTCGCGATAGATGTCGAGCGTCGCGAGACCGGCCGCGCAGGCGAGCGGATGGCCGGAATAGGTATGGCCGTGGAACAGCTCGATCGCATGCGCGGGACCGGCCATGAAGGCCTCGTGGATCTTGCCGCTCACGATCACCCCGCCCATCGGCACCGCGCCGTTGGTCACGCCCTTCGCAAAGGTGATCATGTCCGGCACGACGCCGTAGCGCTCGGCGGCGAACGCAGCCCCCACCCGTCCGAAGCCCGTGATCACCTCGTCGAAGACGAGCAGGATGCCGTGCCGGTCGCACGCCGCGCGCAGGCGCTGCAGGTAGCCTTTGGGAGCCGCGAACACGCCGGCCGAGCCCGCCATCGGCTCGACGATGACCGCGGCGATGGTCTCGGCGCCGTGCAGCGCGACCAGGGCGTCGAGCGCGTCGGCATAGTCGGCGCCCTCTTCCGGCTCGCCGCGCGTGAACGCCATCGCGGCGCGATCGTAGGGCAGCGGCAGGTGATCGTCCGTACCCGGAAGAAGCGGGCCGTAGGGCTTGCGGTTGTTGGCGAGCCCGCCGACCGAGATGCCGGCGAAGGTCACGCCGTGATAGCCCTTCTCGCGCCCGATCAGGCGGAAGCGGCCGCCCTGGCCTGTCTTGAGCCAATAGGCGCGTGCGATCTTGAGCGCCGCGTCGCAGGCCTCCGATCCGGAATTGACGAAGAAGACGTGGTCGAGGCCCTTCGGCGCGAGCGCCGCGATGCGCTCGGCGAGCACGAAGGCGCCGGGATGCGCGAACTGGAAGGTGGGCGCGAAGTCGAGCGAGTGCGCGGCGCGCGCGATCGCGTCGGCGATCTCCTTGCGGCCGTGGCCCGCGTTCGAGCACCACAGCCCCGAGCACGCATCGAGCAGCGCGCGCCCGTCGTCGGAGTGGAAATACATCCCTTCCGCGCGCGCGAGCATCCTCGGCCGCGCCTTGAAATCGCGATTGGGCGTGAACGGCAGCCAGAACGCGCCGAGATCGTTGGGCCTTTCGCGGCTCATCATGAAGGCTCGCTAGTGATGGTTGCCGCCGCCGCCGGAACTCGATTCATGCCCGCCGCCGGAACCGCCGCTGCTGCTGTGACTCTCGCCGGAACCCGGCGCGCCGGCGTGACCGCCGGGCGCCTCGCCGCCGCCATGGACCGCCGGTGCGTCGGTGCCGTGAACGGCTGGGCTGCCTGCGCCATGCGCGTTCGGCCCCGCGCCGGCATGAGCGGCATCGGAGCGCGGCGGCTCCCCGGCGCCGGCGCCCGCGCCAAGGCCGGGACGGAAATCGGCACGGAAGCCGTGCAGCGGCCCGCCGCGGTCCTGCCAGGCGATCGCGGGCGGCCGCTGCCCATTCCCGCCGTCCTCATGCCAGCCGCCGTGAAGCCAGACCTCTTGCTTGCCGTGGTGATGACGGTGGTAGATCGGCCCGCGATACCATAACCCGTCGTAGTAGACCGGGTCGAACGACACCAGATCGCTGCAATAATCGTCGGGCAGGCCCCAGGGCGGCGGCGCGTCGTAGTAGCGATAGTAGTCGCAGGGATCGAATCCCGTGAACGCATCGTCATAGCCGAACGAAATCCCGATATCGCCGTCCGCCCTGGCCGGTGACGCGAGAGCCACGCCCAGCATCAGCGCGGCGAACATGGTCTTGTGTCCCCTCATGGCCTTTATCCCGATCGGCCGCGGCTCATGCGGTTTCTTCAAAAAAATCCTCCCCCGTCCTTACGGGGGAGGATGACGCCTGCATCAGTGACCGTTGCCGCCGTTGCCGTTGCCGTTGCCGTTGTCGTTGTCGTGATCGTGGTGCTTCGGCTTGTCGTTGCCATTGCCCGAGCCGCCATTGCCCGAGCCGTTGCCGGAACCGCCATGGCCGTTGCCATTGCCGGAACCGCCATGGCCATTGCCGCCATTGCCACCGTTACCGCCATTGCCGCCATTGCCGCCGTTGCCGCCGCCCATCATGCCGCCGCCGGAGCCATGGCCGTTTCCGCCCATCATTCCGCCGCCGCCCATCATGCCGCCGCCATTGCCGTGGCCGCCATGATCGTCGTGGTGGTCGTTGTCGGGGTGCATGTGCTCGCCGCCGTGATCGTGATGGTCGCGATCCCAGTTCCGCGAGCGGTCGCGATCCCATGCGCGCCCCGCGCGCCAATCGTTGCCGCGCCAGAAGCGGTCGCGGTCGTGGCGGAAGCCGTGGCCGAGATAGAAGTCGTAGCCGAGCGCCGGGCCATAGCGGTAGTCGCCGCGCCACCATCTCGGACGCGGGCCGCGCCATTCGTCGCGCCGCCAGCCGCCGCGCACCCAGTACCAGCGCTCACCGCCGAAGTCGCGATAGTAGATCGGGCCCTGGAACCACGAACCGCCATAGTAGACGGGGCCGTAATAGACCGGCATGTCCCAATACTCGTCGGGGCAGCCATATTCGTCGCAATAGCCGCCGCTGTCGTAGTCGATCGCGACGGCGCCGGGCACCGGAATCGGAATCCCGATATTGATGCCGATACTGACGCCGGCTTTCGCGGGTACGGAAAGCGCGAACGCCAAGGCGGCCACGGATGCGGCCGTCTTCAACACGTATTTCATCAGAAATATCCTCCAGGTTCGGCACAGGGGGCTGTGCCAAGTTGCGTTCCCTCACGGGGGCGAGAATATACGGTCTGCGCCGCCCAGGCACGCAATCTTAGCTAGCGGCCGCGCGGACCATGGCCGCCCATCCTGGGCTCGACGAAGGGCCTGGGCCCCATCCGGCCGCGCATCGCCATTCCCGGCCTGAAACCGTGCATCGGTCCGCCGCGATCCTGCCAGGCGATGCCGGGCGGGCGCGGTCCGTGCCAGCCGTCCTCACGCCAGCCGCCGTTCAGCCAGAACACGCGTTGGCCGTGCGTCCAGCGATAGAAGATCGGACCGCGATACCAGAAGCCGTCGAAGAACACCGGCTCGAACGAGACGGGATAGTCGCAGTAATCGTCCGGCAAGCCCCAGGGCGGCGGCGCGGCGTAGTAGTCGTAATAGTCGCAAGGATCGAAACCGTAGAGGCCGTCGTCATAGCCGAACGAGATTCCCACCTGCGCGGACGCGGGCGTGCCGAGCACGGCGCCCGCGAGCAGAGCGGCGGCGAAGATCGTCTTGAGCGGCCTCTTCATCTCATGTCCCCAAAAAAGATCCGGCGCGGCCGGGGGAGGGCCGCGCCGGATGGAGCGTACACCGAAATCGAGGTGCAGCGCCTAGAGGTTAGTGGCCGACATGCGATCCGCCGCCGCCATGCGATCCGCCCCCGCCCATGTGACCGCCGCCACCCATGTGGCCGCCGCCGCCGAAGTGCGATCCGCCGCCGCCCATGTGGCCGCCGCCGAAATGTCCGCCGCCGAAGCCGGGGTGCATATGCTCACCGCCGCGGAAGCCACCGCGGAATCCGCCGCCGTGGAAGCCCGGGTTGAAGCCGCGGCCATGGAAGCCGCCTTCACGGAAGCCGGTGCCGACATGCCAGCCGCCATGCGCCCAGAACTCACGGCGCCCGCCCCAATTGCGCCAGCGCAGCGGTCCGTTGAACCATGCGCCGTCGATGAAGACCGGGCCCGAGTAGTACGCGCCGCAGCCATAGGGGTCGTAGGAGTCGTAGTACGGGTCGCAGGCATAGGCCGGGCCGTAATAGGCAGGACCGGGGATACCGATGCCGATACCGACCGAGACGCCGGCGGACGCCGGCTGCGTCAGCCCGGCCGCCGTGCCTGCCAGCATCAGCGCGCCGAGCGCGAATTTCGTGATCTTTTTCATGGTTCTCACTCCGTAAAAAGGGGGTTTCTCTTGCCCTTCCTCTGAGGCGCACTATCGCCAAGCCCGGCTGAACCCCACATGAACGGTTCAGTCATAGTTTCGGTGCCCGGGAGGCGCGGAAAAGCTGGGTTTCGGGGGTGATTCTGAACAAATATCGTCATCGCCCGCTTTATGCGGGCGACCCACGGAAACAGACTCGCTCGTGGCCATGGGTCGCCCGGATATGAAGCTTGTCCTCCGGTCGCGCTTCGCGCGATCCGGGGGGCCGGGCGATGACGATCTTATTTGCTAAGCCGACCGTCCCCGCGCATCCACCGGCCAGATCGCTTCGAGCGTGTCGCCGCGCACGACGTGGTAGCGGTCGTAGAGGTTCACGGTCGGATCGCAATGCGGCACGACGCAGGCGAGCTGGTCGCCGCGCACGAGCTTGCGCGGCTCTTCGGAATAGATCACCCCGCCCTGCTCGTCGCCGAAGAAGAAATACGCCGCCCCCTCCGGCGCGATGTTTTCGTTTTGCTTCGCACCTGACGGTGCTACGCGCGCGATCACCGGCACGCCGTCATCGGTGGCGAAGGATTTGAGCCCCGCATCGGTCGTGACGAGTCCCGTGCGGTTGGCGCTGATCACCGTCGTCTGCACGAAGAGCGAGGTCTCGAAGGGCGGACGGTCGCCGGGTTTCGTCCAAACGTCATTGTACTGACGATCCATGAAGACGTAGGAGCCGACCTGCAGCTCGCTCAGCACCCGCGCCTCGGGATCGATGTCGAACGTGCCCGTGCCGCCGCCGGACAGGATCGCGGGCGCCAGCCCCTTCTCCTTCAGCCGGTCGCGCAGCGCGCCCAGCTCCTTGAGCGCCGAGAACGACGCGTCGCGCCGCTGGTTGGGCGATTCCATGTGCTGCACCTGACCGGCGTAGCATTGCAGGCCCTTGAACTCGAGATTGGCCGCATGCGCGACCCGCTCGACCAGCGCAGGCGCAAGATCGGGGCGGATGCCGGTGCGGCCCATGCCCGGATCGATGTCGACGAAGACGCCCAACTTCTTGCCCGACGCCACGGCGTCGAGCTTTGCTGCGGTCTCGGCGTCGTCGCACACCACGGTCAGCTCCTTCATCCTGCCGTTCAGCGCAATCAGCCGCGCGATGCCGCCTTCGGTGACGACGGGCGAGGTGATGTGGATCGACTCCACGCCCGCCGCGGCCAGCGCCTCGGCTTCGCCGAGCTTGGCGCAGCAGATGCCGAGCGCACCTGCCGCCATCTGGCGCTTGGCGATCTCGGCGGATTTGTGCGTCTTGGCGTGCGGGCGCAGATTGACGCCATGACGCCGCGCATGATCGGCCATGTGCGCGATGTTGCGCTCCAGGACGTCGAGCTCGATGACGAGCGCCGGCGTCTGAAGCCTCCAGCGCCCGCCGGGAATGCCGATGAGATCGTCGTTGAGCAAGCAAGCCTCCGCGCGGAGTGGAGAGTGTGCGCGGAGCGTATATGATAATCCACCCCCATTCGTCATCGCCCGGCCCCCCGGATCGCGCGAAGCGCGACCGTAGGACAAGCTTCACGTCCGGGCGACCCACGGATACATGCTCATTCGTGGCCGTGGGTCGCCCGCATAAAGCGGGCGATGACGACTTTTATCTTCACCCCTTCGTGTTCTGTCCCTCCGGCACGTTCTTGCCGGGTTCGGGGGTCACGATCTGCGGTTCGGTGGAGACGCGCGCGTCCTGCTCGCGGTTGAGCTCGTCCTGCGTCACGGATTTGGGCAGGCGGTCCGCGATCAGCGGGTCGGCATGACCGGGGAGCCCGTCGCGCATATCGTGCTTGTTCGCCATGATTTTCTCGCCTGTTCGGTTCACTGCGTAAACGTCCGAGCCGCGCAGCCGTTCCTCAGCGATTGCGCAGATGATTGCGGACGGGCGCGCGGCGGACCAAAATCGGGCGCCCATGACGTTCGCCATCGCCCTGATTCTCCTCTCCGCCGCCGTCCATGCCGTGGTCAACATCCTGACCAAGCGGGCGGACGACAAGTACGCCATGCGCCTCCTGATCGGCGTGTTCTCGTCGGTCATCGTGGCGCCGGCGCTGTTCTTCGTGCCTTTCCCCCATGGGCGCGCGCTGTGGTTCCTGGCCGGCACGGCGTTCGTGCACGCCTTCTACGAATTGCTGCTGGTGAAATCCTATGAGAGTGCCGCGTTCTCCGCCGTCTATCCGGTCGCGCGCGGCACGGGGCCGCTGTTCACCGCGCTGGGCGCGATCCTGCTGCTGCACGAGCATCCCCCGGCCGTCGAGCTTCTCGGCATCGCGATGGTCTGCGGCGGGGTCGTCGCCATCGGCATCTCGCATCGCGCCAGCGAGGGCGCGCGCGCGGGCCTGCTCTATGCGCTGGGCACGGGCTTCACCATCGGCTGCTACACGGTCATCGACGCGTCCGGCGTGCGCTCGGTCGCCCAGCCCTTCAGCTATGTGCTGTGGTTCTTCGTCGCCCATGGGCTCTGCGTGCTCACCACCGCGCCCGGCATCCGCGGACGCGCGGTGGTGGCCGCGGCGCGGCGGCAATGGAAGCTCGGCTTTCTCACCGCCGCGCTCTCCATCGTCAGCTACGGCGCGGCGATGCTGGCCTACCGCTACGGCGCCACCGCCCAGCTCGCGGCGTTGCGCGAGACGAGCGTGCTGTTCGGCACCGCGCTCGCCATGAGCTTCCTGGGCGAGCACATGACCTTGCGCCGCTGGATGGCGGCGGGCGCGATTGCGGCGGGCGCGATCCTGTTGCAGGCTGGCTGAATGAAGACGTTCTATACCCCCGCGCACCAAGGACACATCCCGGCCCAGGAGTTCGAGGGCGGCAGGCTGCTCCCCGCCGTCGAGATCCCGTCGCGCGCCGAAGCCGTGCGCGCGCGCATCGAGGAGCGCAAGCTCGGACCCATTCTCGCGCCGACCGGCTTCGACGACGCGCCGATCCTGCGCGTGCATGATGGCGGCCTCGTAAGCTTTCTCGGCGACGCGTTCGCGCAGTGGCAGAAGGCCTATGGGCCCAAGGCACTCGCGGCGCTGCCCTCGCGCTGGCCCGCGCCGGGACTGAGCGCGCGCCGCGCCCCCGACATCGAGTCGCGGCTCGGCACCTTCGCCTTCGACGCGGGCACGCCGATCATGCGCGGCACGTGGGACGCGGCGCGCGCCGCGGTCGACGTCGCGCTCTCGGCCGCGCAGGCCGTGCGCGCCGGAGAGAAGAGCGCGTTCGCCTTGGCGCGTCCGCCCGGACATCACGCGGCCGGCGACGTGTTCGGCGGCTTCTGCTATCTCAACAACATCGCCATCGCGGCGCAGTTTCTGCGCGACGCGGGGCTCAAGCCCGCCATCCTCGACGTCGACTATCACCACGGCAACGGCACGCAGACGATCTTCTACGGCCGCGGCGACGTGTTCTTCTGCTCGCTGCATGCCGATCCCAATTTCGCCTATCCGCATTTCCTGGGGTTTGCCGACGAGACCGGCACGGGCCCGGGCGAGGAGGCGAACCTGAACCTGCCGATGCCCGCCGGCACCGACTGGCACGCCTACAGCGCCGCCTTCGCCAAGGCGCGCCAGACGATCGAGGCGTTCGCTCCCGACGTGCTTCTGGTTTCGCTGGGGCTGGACACCTTCATCGACGACCCCATCGCGCGGTTCCGCCTGACGAGCGAGGATTATCTGCGGCTGGGCGAAGCCATCGCCGCCTTCAAGCTGCCAACGGTGTTCGTCTTCGAAGGCGGCTACAACGTCGAGATGCTGGGCGTGAACACGGTGAACGTGCTGGAAGCGTTCGAGGGCGCCTAGGGCGGGACGTATTCGACCGTATAGCGCAGACGGGCCGTCTCTTCGGGCGCGAGGTTGAAGCTCCACATCGGCAGGCCGCGATCCATCCCGTGCGGCCGGTCTTCCGCGACGATGCGGGCGCCTTCGTATCCCCAGAGTTCCTGATAGAGCGCGAACGGGATCGCGACGGGCTTGCCGTTGCGGACGGTGATCTCGAACGTGTCGCGCACGCGCTTGTCCCTGGGATCGCCCATCTTTTGCGACGCGACGAGGCGGCGATGCAGGAAGACGTCGAGCGCGCCTCCGGCGTCGGCGACGACCGGCGCCCCCACGGGCGTGTCGTCGTCGAGCGTGTGCTCGCCGATGAACCGGCCCTCGCCGTCCTGCAGCGAGATGGTGCCCGCGGGGAGCGGCACGCCGAGGCCGTCCGCCCGCTCGTTCTTCATGCGGTACTCGACGATGACGGGCTGGTCGGCCTCTGAAGGCCGGTCGGGATCGATCGCCACCTCGCCCGCGTACATGCGCTCGAACGCGACGTCGCGGCGCTCCAGGAAGCGCACCTGCTTGGTCTGATGCGCCGCGACCGTGGTGCGCTCGGGCAGGCTGTAGAGCTTGTAGTCGCCGAGCGGCCGCGCGTCGAAATCGCTCGACACCGCCGTGACGGGCGAGGACGAATAGACGCCGACCTGCCGGACCTCCGCCAGGCGCCGAAGCCAGGCCTCGCGCTTCAGCGTGGCCTCCCAATCCTCGAGCGGCCAGCACTGCGGCGGCGGCATGTTGGTGTCGATCGGCACCGCATGATCCCACTCGTTGGTGTCGAGATTGCCGGCGACGACATCGACGGGCGCATCGTGGAAGCTCGTGTCGCCGTCGTTGGCGAGCGTGATCCAGCCCAGAAGATCGAGCGTGCGGCCATCCGGATGGATGCGGGCCACGTAGCTCGCCGACCAGCCCATCCCCATGGCGATGTAGGTGAGCTTGAGCGTATAGCGGCCGGCGGCCGCGACATTCGCGCGGATCGAAAAGGTCGGCGTGGCGGTGAGACCCGCCGGGACCTCGTCGAACTCCAGCCGCTCGGGCGGTCCGCCGCATTGCGGCGCCTCGAGCTTGCCGCCTATGTCGATGACGGCGCCGCCGGATGCGGCGCGCACGATCGCGTCCTGGCGCGTTTGCCTTCCGGTCTTCGGATCGGTGCGGACGAGATGGACGTGACGCCCGATGGACCGGTCGAGCAGCGAGCCGGGACTGAGCAGGTCATAATCGAAATTCTGCTCGATCGCATCTTTCGGCAACCCTTCGACACGCACGCTTTCCGGCACCAGCGACGATGCCACGCCGCGGAAGCGGATGGTCGATTCTCCCGCGGGCAGATCGACGACGCGCGTCTCGCTGACGAAACCGAAATAGTCGAAAGACCAGACGCTCAGATCCGCGAGCGTCGAACCGTGCTTGCCGCCGTAGTAGAACGTGACGCTCACGCCGTCGGGCGCCTGCGAGACCACGTCGGCCCTCGCGCCCGTGAGCACGAACGCGAGCGCCAGGACAGCAGCCGCGAGCCGCTTCACGTCAGCCGCCCGTCTCGACGACGAAATCGAGCACGCTTTCGCCGCCCGCGGGAACGGCGATGCTCCAGCCGAGCGTCTCGGCGTCGAGGCGCCGGCTCGGGGCGGTTTCCGACACCACCTTTCCGTCATGGCCGAGCTTGTTCTGGCGCAGCTCCACCGTCACCGGCACGCTCTTGGCGTTATGCAGCGTGTAGCGCATCGCATAGCGCATGCCGTCGCGCGTCTTCTCGCTCGACAGCTCGGCGGGCTGCACCGTCACATCGAAGGCCTGGCCGAGCCTGAGCGAGAGTGCGGAGCCCGCGGGCGTGTGGTCGAGCTCGTTCTCGCCCACGAATTTCGCGGCCCCGGTCTCGTCGCGCATGTAGACGCGCAGCGCGCCCGCCGGCAGCGGTTCGCTTCCATTCTCGACGTGCAGCATCACATCCGCATGGTCGGCGGAGGTCGAACTCGCGAAGCCGTCGGCGGCGTATTCGTAGGTCTTGTTCACATGCGCGAGATCGAGGGAGAGGAATCCCACCTGCTTGGTCTGCTCGTTGGCGACCGTCACACGCTCCGGCATGCGATAGGCGTAGTAGTCGGCCAGTTGCCTCGCCGCCGCCGGAGCGCCGGCGCTGCCCGCAACGGCGCTCGCCTGGTTCTGGCGGTAGTCCTGGCCGCCAGCCGTGGTGTTGATGGAACCCGCGACAAGTTCCACACGCGCGTCCTTGAAGTTCGTCCCGGACTTGTTGACGAGCGTGATCCAGCCCTGCAGGCCGAGCGTGCCGTTCTTGTCGTCGAGCATGCCGACATAGTTGGCCGACCACGACATGCCCTTGGCGAGATAGGAGAGCGCAGCCGGCCTGGGACCTGCCCGCGTCGCGTCCAGCGTCGCCGACAGGGTGGGGCTGGCGCGCAGGTTCTCCGGGATGCTGTCGAACACCACGCGCTCGGGCACGCCGTCGTCGCGCAGCACCTCGATGCGGGTGCCGATCTTGAGGATCACGCCGGAATTGGCCGACAGGACCGTCGCGGTCTCCTGCCTCTCGGCGCCCGTGCCGGGGTTGGTGCGCACCACATGCACCTTTTGGCCGACCGCCTTCTCCATCAGCTTGGCGGGGGTCAGAAGATCGTAGTCGAAATTCTGCTCGACGACCGAAAAGCCGTCACCCGACAGCGACACGGTCTCGGGGCGTATGCTCGCCGCGATGCCTTCGAGCTCGACGCGGCCGCGCCCGAGCGGCAGGTCGAGCACGCGCTCGTCGCGCACCAGCATGAGGTCGTTGTTGTAGACGGTGAGCGAAAGCTCGCCCGCGCCGGAAGCCGGCGTGCCAGCCGCGCAGACGAGCAAAGCCGCCGCGCCAAAACAGTAGCGTCGCATGATCCCCTCCTGCGCGCCTTTCCGTTTCCCCCGGGGGCGCGCAGGCAAACGCTGTGCGCGCCGGCGGGCGGAATTGTGACGCCGTTGCGGCGGCAAAAAGAAATCGGTTCAGCTTTGATTTTCGCCGTTCTGGCCGTCCGAAGGATCGTCGGGCTTGCCGCGGAACTTGTCCGCCGCCTGGCGCATGGCGTCCATCGCCTTCTCGGTAGCGTCGGCGGCGCGCTGGGACGCGGGCGCGGTGCGCGACTGCATCTCGTCGAAGGCGCGGTCGACGGCGTTCTTGATGCTGGCCGCGGTGCCGCCCTTCTCGTATTCGCGCACGATCACGCCTTCGAGGCGCTTGAGCACGGCGTCGACGGTGTAGTCCTTGTTCAGCCCGCGCTCGCGGTGGTCGACGATGCTGTAGATGTCGATATGGTCGTCGATCAGCCTGCCCTGCTCCACCAGCCAGTAGAAGCGCGAGCCCTCCTCGCCGTGCTTGAAGATCAGATCGACCAGGGCGACGGCCAGCGTCAGCGGGATCTGGAAGAAATTGTGCAGGTTGTTGAGCGCAAGCTTGAGCTCGAACACCGCGACGTCGCGCAGGAACTTCCAGCGCGCCCCGCCGGCGGCCTGCGGGGTTGGGATCTCCTGGGGCGGTGTCTCTGCGTCGCTCATCGCGGGCTCTGTCTCAAGGAAAGTCGAACAGCGACTTTACCGAAAAGTTGGCGATGTTGCCCGCGTCCTTCGTGGTCTTGATCTTGAAGATGCCGTTGGCGCGCAGGCAGGGCTCGCCGTCCGCCGTGGCGATTCCCTGCGCAAAGAGCAGGTTTCGCGTCATGCGCACGACCTCCGCCCGCCCTTCGACCCAGGCGCCCAAGGGCGCAGGGCTGAGGAAGTCGCAGGAAAGATTGACGGTCGGCAGGAACCCCATGTCGGTCTTGCCCTGGAAGCGCGAGGCGATGGGCAGGAGCATGTCGGCGAAGGTCGCCAGCATCCCGCCATGGGCGACCTGGCCGGGGTTGCAGTGCCGCTCCTCGACGCGAAAGCCCAGAAGCAGATGGGTGCCGTCCCATTTGCCGTAGAGCGGGCCGTTCACGTTGACGAAGCCCATGGCGAGCTTGAAGGGCGCGAACCCCTCGGGGATGTCTTTGGACATGGAAAACCTTGGCGATAGCGATTGCCCCTGCTCTAGCGGCGGCGGGGCCCAAGGACAAGGCCGCCGTTACGGCAGGATGCGCGGGTCGAAGGGTGAGCTTGTCGAAGCAGCGTCGATGCCCCATTGAGCTCGGCGAATCCGTAGGTTATAACCAGCGATAAGAAAGGCGGGCGCTTCTCAGCGCAGCGTCCATTTCATCTCGCGCAGCAGGTCCGAAGGATGGATCTCGAGGGCGCGGGCGAGGCGGAAGATGGTGACGGCGCGCGGGCTTCGTTCGGCACGCTCGACGAAACCGACATAGTTGCGATTGAGACCGGCGCGCTCGGCCAGTTCCTCCTGGCTGAGCCCCTTGGCTTTGCGATGGCGACGGATCTCGTTGCCCATCGCCAGAAGGTCTCGTTGGTCATCCCGCACGCGAGCAATGTTGCGTCGGAGCGAAAAACGTTCTACTTACTGCCAGTAAGCAGAAACGATTCGCTCGACCTCCGATGCCCAGAGCCCGCAAGCGCAATGCCGTCGACGAACATGTGGGAGCGCGCGTGCGCTCGCGCCGCAAATCGCTCGGCATGAACCAGAGCACGCTGGCCGACCATCTCGGCGTGACGTTCCAGATGATCCAGCGCTACGAGTACGGCCTGTGCCGGATCAGCGCGTCGACGCTCTATGCGGCGGCGATCGCGCTGGAGGTGCCGGTCGGGTATTTCTTCGACGGCCTGCCGGCGACGTCGGGCAAGCGGGTCGAGCCGTCGCCGCAGGAGCGCTCCTCGCTCGACCTCGCCAAGACGAGCTACGGCAGGGCGTTGGCCGATCTCTTCCCGCGCATCGCCCACCGCGGCACGCGCCGCGCCATCGTCGAACTCGTCCGCGCGATGGTGGGGGAGCATATGGGGATGTGAGACTTATCCTCCCCCGTTCTTACGGGGGAGGTGCCGAGCGCATAGCGCGAGGCGGAGGGGGACTTCCCCATAGGCGCTAACTTAGAACAAATTCAGACGGGTTTGACCGAGCGGAGCGCCATGCTTCGAGGCCCGCCTTCGGCGGGCACCTCAGCATGACGCTACTGCTGCAGCAGG
>Ga0265318_10000078_pt1 | contig 90755 bp, 70 predicted proteins | sample 4821metaG_FD_192431 | JGI IMG/M metagenome (GOLD analysis project Ga0265318, IMG submission 192431) | Rhizosphere microbial communities from Carex aquatilis grown in University of Washington, Seatle, WA, United States - 4-8-21 metaG | ecosystem: Host-associated > Plants > Roots > Rhizosphere >...
CCTATGCGTTCGCGCCTTGAAACACCCTCCCCCGTCCTTACGGGGGAGGTGCCGAGCGTCAGCGAGGCGGAGGGGGCCCCCTCCGTCTGCGCCGCTGTCGCGGCGCATCCACCTCCCCCGCTTCGCGGAGGAGGATGACATCGTATTCTAGAGCTTGACCTCGTAGATGGTGCCGCAGCCGAGATTGCCGCAGGCCGTGAGATCGGCGCCGCCCTGGGCCGTTGCGCCGTAGAGCCGGCCGCGCTTCAGGACGACGCCGCCGACCGGGAAACCGCCGTCGCTGCCGCCGGTGAAGGAATAGAGCACGGTTTCGGTCCCATCCGGCGTCACTTTGAAGACGGTGCCTTGTCCGAAATCGCCGCCTTCGATCGTCGTGCCGTAGAGATTGCCGTCCTTGTCGAAGATCAGCTGGGAATTCGGGAACTGGCCGTCGGCGCCGCCGGTGAAATTGTAGAGCACGGTTTCGGTGCCGTCGGGCGCGAGCTTGTAGACGGCGCCGCCGTTGAAGGTCGCACCTCCCTTGAATGCGGTCCCATAAAGATTGCCCGCCTTGTCGGAAACCAGCGATGCGATGGTGCCGAAGCCGTCCAGCCCGTCGAAGGCGTGAAGCACGCTGAAGGCACCGCCGGCCGTGATCTCGTAGACATTGCCGGATTGGCCGGCACCGCCGGTCACCGCCGCGCCGAAGAGATTGCCGGCTTTGTCGCGCAACAATCCGGCAAAGATGAAGCCGCCGTCGAGCTGGTCGGCGAAGGCGTGCAGCACCGTGAATGTTCCGTCCGGCGCAAGCTCGAAGGCGGTGCCGAAGCCCGCCGGGCCGCGCTCCGACGCCGTGCCGTAGAGATTGCCGACACCATCCATGATCAGCGTGCCGAGCGCGCGCGTGCCGCTCGTGTCCTTGTCGAAGCGCAGCAGCGTCGTCTCCTTGCCGTCGGGCTCGACGCTGAAGATCGTGCCGCAGCCGTGGCCGCAGCCCGTGCCGCCTTTGACGGTCGTGCCGTAGAGCGTGCCGTCGGGACCGCGCAGCAGGTTCGCTTGCGGATTGGCGCCGTCGCCCTGGCCGGTGAAGGCGTAGAGAACGCTCTCGCTGCCGTCCTGCGCGATCTTGAAGACCGTGCCGCAGCCGCGATGGCGGCAGGCGCGGCCGCCCATGTCCGTGGTGCCGTAGAGATTGCCGGCGCCGTCGGCGACGAGACCGGCGTCGGGCGCGCCGCCGTCCTTGGCTCCGCCGAACGCATAGACGACGCGGAACTGCGCATCGGCTTGCGCCAGCGACATCGAGATGGTGAGAGCTGCGAGGCTGGCGAGGATAAGCTTGATCGGCATGCGAACCTCCTCTTCTGGCGGATGAGGAGGTTAGCGCGTTTATAAGTGGAAAGCACGGGCGCACACGCCAAGCGTGCGCGCCCGCGAAACGCTTCAGCCCTTGATGCCCAGAAGCTCCATCGCCTTGGCATAATGCACCATGCCCTGGTGATAGAAGCCGGCGTTGCAGGCCTGGAAGCCGAGCTTGTCCTCGTGACGCGCCGCATCGGCGTTCTGCGAGGCGCCGCTCAGCGCTGTGCTGATCTGGCTTTCGGCCGCCATGCAGGAGACGGACGTGTCCTTCTCGTTGGCGAACGACGCGCCCGCGCCCGCGACGCAAAGGCTCAGGGCAAGAGCTGACGAAGTGATGAAACGCATGACATTCTCCAAGTTGAACGCCCCCGAGCACGACCGACATAGGCACGCGATATGACGATCAAAGGGGAGGCGGAAATGAATTGCGCTTCACGCGGAAGATCGCCGGCCGCAATTCCAAGGTTTGCGCGCTAGTCGCCGCTTGCGGGCGCGAATGCATGAGTCATATGCGCGGCGCGAATACGTCACGCGCGCGCGAGCGCGGGCTCGTGACGCTTTTTCGCCTGTATCGGGACGGGCGCGTAGAGCGACTTCGACGCCTCGACAAGGTGAACGCCGCCCAATCTCGGCCACAATCTGGCGCCGACCTTCTCCCAGCCCGCGCCGCTGCGCACGAGCCGGCGTCCGTTGAGCGGCGGGCCGTAGAGCGCACTCTCCCAGCGCAGGGGCTCGAACATCGCAGCCCGCAAGAGACGGTCGAGCTCGCCGCGATGGAACGGGCGGCCATGTGCGAAGGGCGAGCGCTCGATCTGCGACCACAGGCTCGTGCGGTTGGGGGCTACGATCAGGATGCGGCCTTCGGGGGCGAGCACGCGCCAGAGCTGGCGCATCAAGGGCCTGACCGCGTCGGCGCCTTCGAGCCCGTGCACGACCAGGATGCGGTCGAACATCGCGTCGGGGAAAGGCAGTGCGTCCTCTTCGACGAGCGCGACCAGCCTGCGCCCGTCCGGCCACCCCGCCACGCCCTGCTGCGCCGGCATGACGCAGACGACGCGCTCGGCATCGATCTGGAAGGCGCGCAGATAGGGCGTCGCGAAGCCGTAGCCCAGAACGCGGCACTGCGCGGTCTGCGGCCACAATTGCCGCAAGCGGCGCAGGATCATGCGCCGCGCGACCTGGCCCATCGGCGTGTCGTAGAACGCGAGAAGTTCGCCCGCATCCAGCTGCATGGCGTCTTGCGTAGACCGAAGCCGGTTCAACGGCAAGGCGCACCCTGCTAGGGTCGTCCGCGCCCACCAGGAGACCGCCGTGACACCGCTTGCCATCGAACTCGTGCCCTGCCTCAGCGACAATTACGCCTATCTCGTCCGCGACGCCGATGCCGGGCTCACCGCCGTGGTCGACCCGTCCGAGGCGCCGCCGGTGATGAAGGCCTTGGCGGCCAAGGGCTGGACGCTCACGCACATCCTCAACACCCATCACCATTTCGACCACACCGGCGGCAATGCGGACCTGAAGAAGGAATTCGGCGCCGAGGTGGTGGGCCCGGGCAAGGACGCGGCGCGCTTCACCGGCCTCGACACCGGCGTCGACGAGACGACGGGCTGGCGCTTCGGGGCGCGCAACATGCGCGTGATGGAGATCCCGGCGCATACGAGCTCGCACATCGCCTTCGTCGTCGACGACATCGCCTTCACCGGCGACACCTTGTTCGCGATGGGCTGCGGGCGGCTGTTCGAAGGCACGCCCGCGACGATGTGGTCGAGCCTGTCCAAGCTGATGACCTTGCCCGACGCGACGCGCATCTTCTGCGGCCACGAATACACCCAGTCCAACGGCCGCTTCGCGCTGACGCTGGAGCCGGGCAACGCGGCGCTGGTGGCGCGCATGAAGGACGTCGACGCCGCGCGCGCAAAGGGTCAGCCCACGATCCCCTCGACGATGGGCCTTGAGAAGAAGACCAACCCCTTCCTGCGCCCCGACTCGCCCGAACTGCGCAAGACGCTCGGCATGGAAAGCGCGAGCGACGTCGAGGTCTTCGCGGAGACGCGAAGGCGGAAGGACAATTTCTGACGGCAGCGGCGCTGCCCCTCATGCTTCGACAGGCTCAGCATGAGGGACTGCTTCAGTTGTGCGGCTTGGCTCAGACCCTCACCCTGAGCCTGTCGAAGGGTGAGGGCAGTCCTGTGCGGTTCTTCTACTTCCCGTTCAGCACCGCTGTCGCCTGATCCAGCCGGTCGGCGTAGGCGGTCAGTGCATCCGCGGTGATCTTCGAGTACTTGTCGGCATCAGCGAAGCGTTCTTCCTCGATGGCTTCGCGCACGCCGGGCAGCGTCTTGGAGCCGTAACCGGTGAAGCGGCCGGGGGCGTAGATCAGGTTCTTGAACCACGGCCGCACGGGCAGGCCGACATCGGGCGCGAGCGTCTGGTCGAGCGTCAGCATCAGCGCGCGCAGCTTGGTCTTTGCCTCCGGCGACAGCGCGGCGCCGTGGGCGGCGAGCGCGTCGTCATAGGCCCGGGTAGCGGCTTTCAGCTTCGTCACCGCGGCGTCGAGCGGCGCGAAGTCGACCTGCGGCACGGGCTTGAGCGCTTCCGGATCGGCGTGGCTCTTGGTCGGGTCGGCAGCGATTTCGAAGACGTTGTCGGCGAGCATCTTGGACTGCGTCTCCGCCGCCTCGCGCTTGTTGTCGGCGAGCTTCTTCACCTCGCCCACGTAGCGCTCGACCGTGGCCGCGAAGTTCGACGTGCGCTGGATCGGCAGGTCGCTGTCGGCGGCGCGCATCACCATGCGTCCCACCGTCTTGGCCAGCGCCGCCTCATAGGCGAAGTCCGGATCGGCGAAGCGCGTGTAGTGCTCCCAGGTGTCGTAGCGCGAGTGATAGATGCCACCGGTCTCGGCCTCGCCGCCGAAGCCGACATTGAGCGCGCTCACTCCCAGATGCTCGATGAAGGCGGTGTAGTCCGAGCCCGAGCCGAGCGCGCCGATCGGGAAATCCTTCGTGGGATCGGCGGCGAGCTTGGCGTCGTCCTTGAGCCGCGCGGCGGCTTGCGGATCGCGCGAGCCTGGATGCAGCGCCTCCATGCGGATCTGCGCGCGCGCGCGCTCCGAGATGGTCTTGCCCGTTTCCGGATCGCGCACGTCGGCCGCGACCGCGTTCACGAAATGCTCGAGATCGTGGCTGCCCTCGACGCCGAGGAATCCGCGCTCGTTGCCGTCGGTGTTGATGTAGAGCACCGCGTTCTTCTTGAGCTCGTCGCCATGCTCCTCGGCCCATTCGGTGGAGCCGAGCAGACCCGGCTCCTCGCCGTCCCAACTCAGATAGACGATGGTGCGCTTGGGCTTCCAACCCGTCTTCGCAAGCTCGCCCAGCAGGCGCGCCTCTTCGAGCAGCGCGACCTGACCGGACAAGGGATCCCCCGCGCCTTCCACCCAGCCGTCATGATGGTTGCCGCGCAGCACCCATTGGTCGGGCAATTCCGAACCCTTCATCGTGGCCACGACGTCGTAGGCGGTCTTGAGGCTCCATTCCGACTTGACCATCAGATGCACCGACGGCGCGCTCGGTCCGACGCGATAGGTGATCGGAAGCGCGCCGCGCCAGTTCTCGGGCACCACCTGTCCGCCGAGGGAAGCGAGCAGCACCTTCGCGTCGCCATAGCCGATGGGCAGCGCGGGTATCTTCAGGATCACGGGCGAAGTCTCGCGCGTCAGGCGCTTGGCGTCCTTGGTCGCGCCGATTCCGGGCGTCAGCGGATCGCCGGAATAGAGCGTCATGTCGACGACCGAGCCGCGCTGGATGCCCTGCGGCGGACGCTCGGGGCCCTGCGGATAGGTCGAGTCGTGTGCGTAGCCGTCATCGGCCGGATCGGAATAGATGATGCAGCCGACCGCGCCGTGATCCTGGGCGAGGCGCGGCTTCAATCCGCGCCAGCCCGCGCCGTAGCGCGCGATCACGATCTTGCCCTTGACGCTGACGCCCATGCGCTCGAGCGCCTTGTAGTCGTCCTGCATGCCGTAATTGACGTAGACGAGCGGCGCGGTCACGTCGCCGTCGCCCTGATATTCGAGATAGGCGGGCAGCGGCTTGTCTTTCGCCACAGCACTGGTGTCGCCGGGGATCGGCTTCTCCTGCAGCGTCGCCTTGAACGTCTTCTTGCCGAGCAGCTCGAGCGATTCCGCGACCGGGGTTGGATAGAGGACCTGGAACTCCTCCAGATGCGCGTCCCAGCCGAACTCCTGGAACTTCTTCATCTCCCATTGCGCGTTGATCTTGTCGTGCGGGCTGCCGACATGGTTGGGCTCCGACGCCATGAGCTTCATCCAGTCCGACATCTCCTTGGGGTTCACGCCCGCGTCGAAACGCTGCTCGAGGGAGGAGCTCTCGGAGCTCGCGGGCGCCGCGGCCAGAAGCGCTATGAGGCTTACGCCCGCCAAGGCGATGTGTCGGTTCATGATTGTCCTCCCCCGGATGATTTTTGAGCGGCGGATCGTAGCGGCGCGGCCGGTGTGCGGCTAGGGCAAGTTGCCATCAATCTGGCCCCAGTTGTCATCCCGGCCGAGCGTGAGCCGAGTGCCGGGACCCAGCGTGCCGTTTGGACTCTGGGTCCCGGCCCTGCGCCATGCGTCCGTACGCTGTCGCTACGGACCATCGCTTCGCCGGGATGACAGTTTGAGATCAGGCAATCAACGACCGAGCAGAGCTTGTCGCAAGACGTCTCAGGCACGATGCCCAACAATTGCGCGGCAGAACGCGCACAGTCGCCGCGAAACAGCGTTACGAGCAGCTTTCCGGCGCCTGACGGGCTTCCCCTACGGATTTGGCCCGGCTAGATTCATGCATTGTTTCCGGGGGTATCCATGGCTCGCAATTTCGTTTCGCCGATTTCCGCCCTGGCGCTGATCTCGCTGATGACGCCGGTCCTGGCGCAGACGACCGAAGGCGCCGGCGAAAGCGGCGGGCTCGAGACCGTCGTCGTCACCGCGACGCGCCGCTCCGAGCAGCTGAGCAAGGTGCCCGAGAGCATCAGCGCCTTCACCGCCCAGCGCATCGACCAGCTGAACGCGAAATCCATCGCCGATCTCGTCGCCTACACGCCGGGCGTGACGTTCGATTCGGAGAGCAAGGACATCTCGATCCGCGGCGTGAACTCGAGCGCGGGCGACGCCACCACCGGCATCTATATCGACGACACGCCGATCCAGCTTCGTTCCCTGGGCTTCGGCTCCGACAACACGCTGCCCTCCGTGTTCGACCTGGAGCGCGTGGAAGTGCTGCGCGGTCCGCAAGGAACACTCTTCGGCGCGGGCTCGGAGGGCGGCACGGTGCGCTACATCACGCCGCAGCCGAGCCTCACCGACTACAGCGTCTATGCGAAGTCGGAAGTCTCCGACACCCAGGACGGCGCGCCGAGCTATGAGGCGGGCGCCGCGGTCGGCGGTCCCATCGTCGACGACAAGCTCGGATTCCGCGTGAGCGGCTGGGCGCGCGAGGACGGCGGCTGGATCGACAAGGTCGACTACATGGACCCGAGCAAGGTGCTGCAATCCGACACCAACTGGGTCGACACCTATGTCGGGCGCGCGGCGCTGACGTGGAAGCCGACCGCGCATCTCGTCATCACGCCGAGCGTATTTTATCAAAACCGTGACCAGAACAATATCGACGACTACTGGGTCGGCATCTCCGATCCCGACAGCGGCGACTACAAGACCGGCACGCCGGAGAACATGGCCGACAAGGACCATTTCACGCTTTCGGCACTGAAGGCCGATTACGATTTCGGCGGCGCGGAGCTGATCTCCAACACCTCGTTCTTCGACCGCAAGGAATTGGTGCAGGACTACAGCGCCACGCTTTACGACCTGTCCTACTTCCAGGGCATCATCGCCAAGAAGGAAGTGCCCGCCTTCGGCCAGCGCTGCCGCATGGGCCTGTGCGGCTTCTATCGCCTGAACGACTTCAAGAACGGGCTGCCGATCCCGCCGCTGCTCACCGCGACCGGCATCGATCTTCCGGGCTATGGCACCACGGCGCCCTTCGGCCATTACGAGGCGACGAACAACGTCACCAACACCCAGGACAATTTCACCCAGGAAATACGCCTGCAATCGACCGACACGGATTCGCGCTTCACCTGGATCGTAGGCTTCTTCTATTCGAACCAGAGCCAGCTCAGCGTCGAGGAGATCAACGATCCGCAGCTTCCCGCGCTGACCGAGTACCTCTGGGGTCTCAGCATGACCGATCCCCTGTCCTGGGGCGAGAACCTGCTGCCCAACGGCGACGACTACATCAACCACACGCGCGGCCACGAGCATCAGACCGCGATGTTCGCCAACGCCACCTATGCGATCACGCCGGAATTGAAGGTCCAGGTCGGCGCGCGCGTGGCGCAGACGCATTTCGACTTCGCCAATTTCTCCGACGGGCCGCAGAATTTCGGGCCGCTCACCGGTGCGCCGGGCCACAAGGACGAGAAACCCTTCACGCCGATGGCCAACATCACCTGGCAGATCAACGACGACGACATGGTCTATGCGACCTATGCCAAGGGCTACCGCATCGGCGGCGCCAATCCGCTCTTCCCGGTGCAGGCCTGCACCGAGATCACGACCGAGCCGACCTCGTACAATTCCGACTCGGTGACGAGCTACGAGGCGGGCAGCAAGGACAAGCTGTTCGGCGGGCTCTTCGAGGCCTCGGCCAGCGTCTATTATCTCAAATGGAAGAACATCCAGCAGATCGTGGCGTTGCCGTCCTGCGGTTTCCGCTACACCACCAACCAGGGCGCGGCCGAGAGCAAGGGCTTCGACTTCGAGGGCGAGTGGCTGGCGATGGAAGGGTTGAACGTCGATTTCAGCCTCGGCTTCACCGACGCCCACTACACCGACACGAGCGCCTCGGCGGGGCTGATCCTGGCCGAGCCCGGCGACCGGCTGCCCGGCTCGCCCTGGACGTTCTCGCTCGGCGCCCAGTACGACCGCAAGATCTGGGAGCACGACAGCTTCTTCCGCGTCGACTACGAGTTCCAGGGCCAGGAGACGGGCTTGACGCCCGAGCGCGACCCCGCGACGACGCTGTTCGACGGCGGGCTGGTGCCGGAGCCGCAGACCAACATGCTCAAGATGCGCGCGGGCGCCACGGTCAAAAGCATCAACTTCACGCTGTTCATGGACAACGTGCTGAACTCGCACCCGGTGCTGGATCTCAATCACCAGGACGACAACACGCTGCTCTACGAAGCGAGCACGTTCCGTCCGAGAACGTTCGGGCTTACGGCGACGTATAGGTATTGAGTCTAACCTCCCCCTTGTGGGGAGGTCGAAAAATGCGAAACATTTTTCGGGTGGGGGGACTGCGCGAGACGATGCCCCCACCCGACGTGCTCGCTTCGCTGCGCGCGTCGACCTCCCCACAAGGGGGAGGTTAAGTCAGCCCAACAACTCCCCCACCGCCCTGTGCGCCTGGTCGATGGCGCTGTCGGTGTAGGCGGCGTAGCCGGAGTCGGAATTGGCGATGGCGATGCGGCCGAAACGCCGGCGCGCGGCGATGTTGGGTCCGTGCTCCGCGTCGAAATCCTTGTCCCACAGCGAATTGTATTCGGGCGCGTAGCCGTGGGCCCAGCGGTTCACCGCGATGCCTTCGATATCGCGCGCGGGATCGAAGCCGGCCGGGCCCAGGGCGCGGCCCAACTGGTCGCGGATGTTGCGCTCGAAGGTCTCGAACGGGGTGCTGAGAAGCTCCGCGCGTCCGGCGCGGTTCTGGTCGTCCTCGCTGAGGCCCGGCTTGGCCGGCGCGCGCACCATGCGCAGCATGATCGGCTGGTCGGGCGCGAGCGAGCTCTTATACGCGCCGATATTGATCGTCGGCGGGAACCCGAAATTGGCGAAGTAGCAGCCCGGCGACAGCACCCGGCGCACTTTGAGCTTGTGGAACGCCTCCCAGTTGCGCAGCGCCACGCTGGTATAGATCAGCGGGCATTTTACGAGAGCGTGCAGCGCCGTCTTCTGCGCCGCGGGCATCTCCGGCACCAGATAAGGGATCATCATGTTCCAGCTCGCGAGCACGCAATCCTTCGCGCGCACGCGCCAGACCTTGCCGCCGCCGGAAGCGCGCGTGTAGGCGATCTCGACGCCCTTGTCCGCGTTGCGCGCGCGCACCGCGAGGCTGTTCAGCCGGATGCGCACCGCGTTGCCGGGCCGGTCCAGCGCCGCGTAATCGCAGCGCGCGGTGATGAGGTCGTGGATGTCCTTGCCCGCAATCGCGCCCGGCACGAGCGCGCGCACCAGCGAGCGCGCGATCGAGGCGTTGCCATCCGGAAAGTGGAAGAAGTCCGAGCCGCCCGTCGTCGAATAGCCGGCCGGTGTCGCCCCCATGCGCTTCAGCGCCGGGCCCCCGGGCGTAAGCTTCAGCCCCTTGAAGCCCGGATAGCCGAGCGAGGCGCAATCCAGCGCCGAGACGGCGTCGATGCCGACGCCCCACCAATCGTCGGTGTGGTGCTGATAGAAGGGCATCGTCGCCGGATCGGCCTTCACCACGTTCAGAAGATAGTCGCGATAGGAGATGCGCCAGAGCTTGTCCTTCTTCTGGTCGCTGGTGAGGCCGGGGAAGTAATCGGTTCCGCCGGTCTCGATCTTGAGGATGCTCTCCTTCACCGCTTTGGAGAGCGGCGCTTGCGCGACGAACGCCTTCCAGGCCGCAAGGCTGCCCTTGCCGCGCTCGTCCGCGTCGAGATGCACGAGCTTGTCGGAGCCGAAGGTCTCGCGGTCGAAGAACACGCCGAGCCTGAGATCCTTGAACACGGACGGATCGTTGCATTCCTTGGCGAGCTTCACCGGATCGATGCCGAGCGATGTGAGCAGTCCGCTGGCCGCCGCGCTGTAGGGATAGGGGCTGTCGATGTCGAGCGTGCCGCCATTGATCAGCTCCATGCGGCCGTTCACATGGAACTCGTTGCGCTTGGCGTGGCCGCCGAAATCGTCGTGGTTCTCGAGGATCAGGATCTTCGCGCCCGGCCTCGCGGCGCGATAGAAATAAGCGGACGACAATCCGCTGATGCCGCCGCCCACGACGACGAGGTCATAGGTCTCGTGGCTGTCCTCGAGCGCGGTCGCCTTGTTCCAGAAATCCCCGTCGCGCACCTCATGCGCCGCCTCGAAGGCGCCCGGATGGGAGCCGCGCATGCCGTAGCGCGTCGGCGGATAATAGCCGGGTGCGTTCTGCGGCTCGACCTCGGCCGCGTCCGCCGCCTGCAATCCGCCGAGCGTGGTGATGCCGACCGCCGCCCCCTGCAGGAAATCGCGCCGTGCGATGGGACGGTCCATGCCGAGGTCGTGATCGCGTTTGGAAGACATGTCCGCCCCTTTACCTCCCCCTTGTGGGGAGGTCGAAAAATGCGAAGCATTTTTCGGGTGGGGGAGCGGTGCAAGCTCCGGCCCCCACCCGAAAAACTTCTTCGCTACGCTCGAAGTTTTTCGACCTCCCCACAAGGGGGAGGTCAAGTCAGAGCCCGCCCAGGCAGAGGTACTTTATCTCCACATAATCGTCGATGCCGTACTTGGACCCCTCGCGGCCCAGCCCCGACTGCTTGACGCCGCCGAACGGCGCGACCGCGGTCGAGATGATGCCGGTGTTGATGCCCACGATGCCGGCCTCGATGGCCTCGGCCACGCGCCATACGCGCTTCAGGTCGCGCGCGTAGAAATAGGCGGCGAGGCCGAACTCGGTGTCGTTGGCCTTGGCGATCGCGTCGGCGTCGGTGTCGAACTTGATCACGGGCGCGAGCGGGCCGAAGGTTTCTTCCTTCGCGACCAGCATGTCCTGCGTGGCGTTCGCGATCAGCGTCGGCTCGAAGAAGGTGTGGCCGAGCTTGTGCGGATGGCCACCCATGACGAGGCGTCCGCCTTTCGCCAGCGCGTCGGCGATGTGCTCCTCCATCTTCCTGACAGCGGCCGCGTCGATCAGCGGGCCTTGCGTCACGCCGGGCTCGGTGCCGGGTCCGACTTTCAGCTTGCCCACGGCCGCGGCGAGCTTCTCCACGAACGCGTCGTAGATGCCGGCCTGCGCATAGAGGCGGTTGGCGCAGACGCAGGTCTGTCCGGTGTTGCGGTACTTGGACGCGATGGCGCCTTCCACCGCGGCGTCGAGGTCGGCGTCGTCGAAGACGATGAAGGGCGCGTTGCCGCCCAGCTCCATCGACACTTTCTTGACCGTCGGCGCGCATTGCGCCAGCAGCTGGCGGCCGATCTCGGTCGAGCCGGTGAAGGTGAGCTTGGCGACGTCGGGGCTCGAGGTCATCTCGTTGCCGATCTCGCGCGCCGAGCCGGTGACGATGTTGAACACGCCGGGCGGGATGCCCGCGCGATGGGCGAGCTCGGCGAGCGCCAAAGCCGAGAACGGCGTCTGCGTCGCGGGCTTGCAGACGAAGGTGCAGCCTGCCGCCAGTGCCGGTCCCGCCTTGCGCCCGATCATCGCGCTCGGGAAGTTCCACGGCGTGATCGCGCAGACGACGCCGATGGGCTGCTTCAGCACGATGATGCGCTTGTCGGACGCGTGGCTCGGGATCACGTCGCCATAGAGGCGCTTTCCTTCCTCCGCGAACCATTCGATGAACGAGGCGGAATAGGCGACCTCGCCCTTCGATTCCGCGAGCGGCTTTCCCTGCTCCAGCGTCATGATCAGCGCGAGATCATCGGCATTGGCGAGCATCAGGTCGTTCCAGCGGCGCAGGATGGTGGCGCGCTCGCCCGCCGTCTTCGCCGCCCATTCCGGGAAGGCGCGCTTGGCCGCCGCGATCGCCTCGCGCGTCTCGGGCCCGAGGAATTTCGGCACCGTCCCCAGCACTTCACCGGTTGCGGGATCGGTGACGGGAATGCTCGCGCCGCTATCGGCCTTCTTCCATGCGCCGTCGACGTAGCAAAGTTCGCGCAGCAGGGTTTCGTCTTTGAGCTTCATGATGTGATCTCCGAACCAAACAGATCGTCATGGCCCGCTTTATGCGGGCCACCCACGGAAACCCTGCGCCAGCGAGAAATGTCCGTGGGTGGCCCGGACAAGCCGGGCCATGACGATAGGAGGAAGTTACTCCGGCGTCAGCACCGCCTTCACTTCCAGGTATTCCCTGAACCCGAACGCGCCCGCCTCGCGGCCGTTGCCGGAGCGTTTGTAGCCGCCGAAAGGGGCTGCCGGGTCCTCCGGCGCGCCGTTGACGTAGACGTTTCCGGCACGCAGACGCCTAGCGATCTTGCGCGCGTGGCCCGCGTCGCCCGATTCGACATAGGCCGCCAGCCCATAGGGCGTGTCGTTGGCGATGCGTACGGCATCGTCCTCGGAATCATAGGGCAGGATGCAGAGGACGGGGCCGAAGATCTCCTCGCGCGCGACGGTCATGTCGTTCCTCACATCGGCGAAGATCGTGGGCTGGACGAAATAGCCTTTTGAGCGCGCCGGTTCGGCGCCGCCGGCGACGAGCATCGCGCCTTCCTCGATGCCGGCCTTGATCAGGCGGCGCACCTTCTCGAACTGGGTCCTGCCCGAAAGCGGGCCCATGGTGGTGGCCTCGTCGCGCGGATCGCCGGTCACGACGCCCGCCGCCGCGGCGCGCGCGATCTCGATGGCTTTCGCTTGAGAAGCGCGCGGCACGAGCATGCGCGTCGGCGCGTTGCAGGACTGGCCCGTGTTGCCGAAGCAGGAGAGCACGCCGCGCTCGACCGCGGCCGCCAGATCGGCGTCGGAGAGGATCACATTCGCCGATTTGCCGCCGAGCTCCAGCGTCACGCGCTTGACCGTGTCGGCGGCGGCCTTGGTCACCGCGATGCCGCCGCGCGTCGAGCCGGTGAACGAGACCATGTCGATGCCGGGATGCGCCGCGATGGCCTGGCCCACCGTCGGCCCATCGCCGTTGACGAGATTGAACACGCCGGCCGGCGTGCCGGCTGCGTCGAGGATCTCGGCGACGATCGCAGCGCTCACCGGGGTGAACTCGCTCGGCTTGAGCACCATCGTGCAGCCGGCGGCGAGCGCGGGGAAGACCTTGAGCGCGATCTGGTTGATCGGCCAGTTCCACGGCGTGATCAGCCCGCACACCCCGATCGCCTCGTGCATCAGGGTGATGCGCCCGTTCGTCTCCTCGAAGGCGAAGTCCTTCAGCACACGGATGGTCTCGTCCAGATGCTGCACGCCGGCAGCCGCCTGCGCCTCGCGCGACAGCGACAAGGGCGCGCCCATCTCCGAGGTGATCGCGTCGACGAGATCGTCGTAGCGCTTCTCGAGCTCGCCCCTGATCCTTTGGAGCAGCGAGAGGCGCTCTTCGCGCGACGAGATCTGCCAGGTCTCGAACGCCTTGCGGGCGGCGGCCACGGCGCGGTCGACGTCCCCCGCGCTGCCCAGCGAGATGCGCGCGAACGCCGTCTCGGTCGCCGGATCGACGACGTCGAAGGGCTTTGGCTCGAGCGGCGCGACCCAGGCCCCGCCGATGTAGAACTTGCTCAGATCGCGCATGATCATCTTTCTGGGAACGGTTTGAGCACCGACAATAACCTCCCCCTTTGGGGGATGTCGAAAAATCGGGAGGATTTTTCGGGTGGGAGGCCGGTGGGAATGGACAGATTCACCCCCCGATATGCTCGTTTCGCTGCGAACCTGGCGCCAGTTCACCCGGCGAGCCATAGTAGGCGTCATTTGGGGAGGTGCGAATGTCGAGCAGCAGGATCGGATTGCGGTGCGCCCGCCGGTTGATCGGGGTGCTGGCGCTGGGTCTGACTTTGGTCTGCGGGCTGACGCCCGCGTCCGCGGCGGACACGCGTTCATCGCCTGAGGATCGCGAGCGCTTCGTCTCAATCACGCGGAACCTCGAAGAAGCTCCGCTGAATCCAAACCTCAAGGCGGATCGGGAATGGGCATTGAGCTGGCTCACCGACGCCCCCGATGTTTCCGTGAACGTTTGCCTCGCCTCGTTGGGGGACATGGCTCAAGGCGAATATCCGTATGCCAGTGAGATTGTCCTGCAATACACGTTCTCAATGGCCGCCCTCGTCATTGAGCATCCGGAGACGGACCCGAACGCACAACAGTTGGCAGGCGCAGAGGGAGCGCTCAATGCCTATCGTGCGATACTCAAGGACAAGCCGGACGCCAAATCGCCAGCTCTTGAGGCATTGCTCGAAACCCGAACCCGAGGCGAACTGCCTGACTTCGTCCAAAAGGCGGCTATTCGCTGCTCGGCAAAGAAGTAGCGGCGAAAACCTGCGACCCCCAAGTCCGCTGTCCCACCCATTGTGGGCATGAGCTTCCCGCGCTGGCGCCCACACTCAACGTGAATTGAGCCATTTCTTTCGCCACAAAGTCTTATTGACAAGTGTTCCCGTTCTGTTCTCTTATGTCTCCATGCAAGCGAACCTCTTCTCCGCGCCCGGAGCCGATGTCCGGGCGATCCAAAGGCGTCTTCGCGGGGCGGCGGGGCCGATCCGCGACGCCCAGCGGCTCGATCCGGTCAGCCAGTTCGTCCGCAGCTTCATCGCCAGCCGCACCCATGACCGGGTGTCCTGGGAGGCCTATATGCGGCTCACACGGCGGTTCGAGAGCTGGGATGCGCTCGCCGACGCCCCCGTCGCCGAGATCGAGGCGCTGCTTGGCAACGTCACCCATGCGGAAAAGAAGGCGCCGGAGCTCAAGGAGGCTCTGCGCAAGATCCGCGTGCGGGCGGGAAGGTTGAACCTCGATTTTCTTGGCGACCACCCCGTCGAGCAGGGCCTGCGCTGGATGGAGGAGATCTACGGCGTCGGCCGCAAGATCGCCGCGGCGACGCTCAATTTCAGCACCTTGCGCAAGCGCGCGATGGTCGTCGACACCCATGTCCTGCGGGTGTTGCGCCGCTTCGGGTTCGTACGTTCTTCCGCCGCGACGGAGGAAGCCTATGACGCCATGATGGCGGCAGCGGCAGATCTCGATGCCGACGACCTCTACGAGCTGCATTGGCACATCAAGCGCCTGGGCCAGAAATTCTGCACCTCCGTGCAGGCCTCTTGCGCTCATTGCCCCCTGTCCGAACTTTGCCTGCGGCGCGTGGAAAGCACCGCGTCGCGCCGCGCCGCGTGATGCCCGTGCGCGCGCGCGAAGACCTTGAGCGCTTGCGCGCCGCCCTCGCCAAGGCGGGGCTCGAGACGCAGGACCGCCGTGAGCGCGCGGCGCTCGGCCATGCCGCGGCCGACCGCGCTCTGAAAGGCGGCCTCGCGCGCGGCGCCCTGCACGAGGTCTTTGCCCAAGCCGGCCACGAGACGGCGGCGACCGGCTTCGCGGCCGTGCTCTGCGCGCGTCTGGCCGGAGCCAGGCCGGTCCTCTGGATCCGCCAGGATTATTGCGCGCTGGAATTCGGCGAGCTTGCGGCGACGGGACTGCTCGAGCTGGGTTTGGATCCTTCGCGATTCCTTCTCCTGCGCGCCGCCCATGCGCAGGACGCGCTGAAAGCCGCGTCGGATGCGCTTTCCTGCGCCGCGCTCGGTGCGGTGGTGATCGAGCTTTCGGGGAGCCCGCGCATCCTCGATCTCACCGCGAGCCGCAAGCTGACCTTAAGTGCCGCAACGACGAACGTGCCCGTGCTGCTGCTGCGCTTCGCGGCCGAGCCGGAGGCGAACGGCGCAGAGACACGCTGGCTCGTGCGCGCGGCGCGCTCGGACCCTTACGTCGACAATTGGGGCGTCGACAATTGGGGCCGGCCGGTCTTCGAGGCGGAGCTCATCCGCAACCGGCATGGCGGCACGGGATGTTGGGTGATGGAGTGGTGTTGTGACAGTGGAACTTGCCGCGAGCCCGCGGCGGATCGTGGCGCTGTGGTTCCCGCGTCTTTCGACCGACCGGCTGCAGCGGCGCTGGGGGCGGATCGCCGCTCCGCCGCCTGACGCGCCTGCGCTCGTCGTTGCGGCGAAAGAGGGCAATGCGCTCGCCATCGCCGCTCTCGACCGCAAGGCGACGGCGCTGGGCCTCTGCGTCGGCCAGCCGCTCGCCAATGCGCGCGCGATGGTGCCGAGCCTGAAGGTGATGGCGGCGAACGCGCCCGCGGATCTCAAGCTTCTCGGCCGCATCGCCGATTGGTGCGACCGCTTCACGCCGTTCGTGGCGCTCGATCCGCCGCGCGGCCTGCTTCTCGACGTCGCCGGCGCCAGCCATCTCTTCGGCGGCGAGCAGGCGATGCTGGAGCGCATTCTCGCCAGCCTGCGCGTCCAAGGCTTCGCGGTGCGCGGCGCCTGTGCGGGCTCAGCACTCGCCGCGCGCGCGCTGGCGCGCCACCGCGACGGCAGCGTGATCGCGCCCGGCGGCGACGCGCAGGCCATCGCCCCGCTTCCGATCGATTCGCTGAACTTCGATCCCGTCACGACGCATGCTTTCCGCCGCGCCGGCCTCAAGACCATCGGCCAGGCGGCGGGCCGCAAGCGCCCGGAGCTCACCGCGCGGTTCGGGGCAAAGCTCGTCTACATCCTCGACACCGCGCTCGCCCGCGCGGAAACCGCGATCTCGCCGCGCCGTCCCTTGCCCGATTACCGCGCCGAGCGGAATTTCGCCGAGCCCGTCGCGACGGAAGAGACCATCCGCGCGACGCTGCGAGGGCTGGCGCAATCACTCTGCGAGATCCTCGAAAAGCGCGGCGAGGGCGCGCGCCGTCTCGAAGCCGCGTTCTTCCGCGCCGACGGCATCGTGCGCCGCATCGCGGTCGAGACCGGCTCCGCCGTGCGCGATCCGCGCATCGTCGAGCGGCTCTTCCGCGAGAAGCTCGACGCGTTGATCGATCCGCTCGATCCCGGCTTCGGCTTCGATCTCATCCGCCTCGAAGCCGTCCGCGCCGAGCGCGCAGGGCAAGAAGAAGCGGACTTCGACTCCGATGCCCGGGCGCGGCGCGAGGTACGCTTCCTCGTCGATCGTCTCGCGGCGCGTTTCGGGGCGGAGCGCATCCTCGCCTTCCAGCCGGGCGACACGCACATCCCCGAAGCCGCCTGGACCATGGTGCCTGCGCAATACGCGCAAGCGACCGCGCTTTCCTGGCAAAAGGTGCGCGGACCGGGCGAGGCGCCGCGCCGCCCCTTGCGGCTGTTCACGAAGCCCGAGCCCGTGAGCCTGCTGCGCGCCGTGCCGGGAAGTGCTGCGTTCCACATGCGCTGGCGCGGCACGCAGCGTGTGCTCAGCCACGTCGAAGGCCCCGAGCGCATCGCGATGGAATGGTGGCGCCACCAGGACGAGGTCCCCGCGCGCGACTACTGGCGCGTCGAGGACGAAACCGGCCGCCGCCTCTGGCTCTATCGCGACACCGCGACCCTGCAATGGGCCGTACACGGAGCGTTTCTGTGAGCGGCCTGCACCTGGACTTACCTTCTTGCCTCGCGGCCATGCCAAAGCCGCAACACGACCAGCGCACCGTCACTTTCTCGAATTGTGTATCGTGCAACGTACCCGCGCTTTCCGAATTGGATGCGTACTTGGCGGATGTGAAGTCTGTCTGTCCGGTAGCCGAGTCCGGGCATGGTTTCCACGAGTTCGAGTTTGTTCCAGACAGCGGTCATCGCCCGCGTTGCAGCATCAGGATTGTGAGCGCTCAGGAATTCGTGAAGCCGTCGCGCATCCGAAATCGCTTCGGGCGCGAAGACGATCATCAGACCTTGCGCGGAACCGGGGGCGGCAGCTCGTTCGCCGTACCCCAGCTTCGGACCCAAGCCTTCACCTCCTCCAGCGGCACGCCAAGCTGGTCGCGGTTGAAGGCCTCGAGGCGACGGACGTCTTCCTCGATATCCGGCTCCTCCTGCGTGTCGAGAAGCGCCAGCGCATCGGAGATCACGCGCGATTTTTCCTGTCCGCGCCGTTCGGCAAGCTGCTGGAGGCGCGAGTCGTCTTCGCTATCGAGGTCGAGTGTGACGCGTGTCTTCGTCATGTTGGCAAATATACCACAGAAGGCCGCCGTGTGTCCATGACCCTTTTTGCCGAGATCGCGGTGACGACGAACTTCTCGTTCCTGCGCGCCGCGTCGCATCCGCGCGAGATCGTGGCGCAGGCGGCGGTGCACGGCTATGCGGCGATCGGCGTCGCCGACCGCAACACGCTGGCGGGCGTGGTGCGCGCCTTCGATGCGCACAATCAGCTGAAAGAGCAGACCGATGCGCCGCTGCCGAGGCTCCTGATCGGAAGCCGGCTCGTCTTCGTCGACGGCACGCCGGATATCGTCGTCTATCCCACGGATCGTCCGGCCTATGGACGGCTGTGCCGGTTGCTCAGCGACGGCAAGCTGCGCGCGCCCAAAGGCGAATGTTTGCTCACCCTCGACGATCTGCTGCGCTGGCAGGAGGGGCTTCTGCTCGTCGTCATGCCCCCGCATCCCAGGCGCGGCGAGACGACGATCGGGCCGCAGGACAGGGTCTGGAACGATGGCCTGGCCGACAAGGAAGACGGCCCCGGCACGATTGCGAAACAAAGATTCCAAACGCATATCCATGCATCGGCCGGTGATCTCGAAAAGCTGCTGACACGGCTGGTGGAGGCTGCGCCGGATCGCGTGTGGCTCGGCGCGGTGCAGCCGCTGATGGGCGACGATGCGCGGCGGCTGCGTTTCCTGAACGAAATCGCGCGCAGGACCCAGGTGCCGCTGCTCGCGACGAACGATGCGCTCTATCACGCACGCGACCGGCGCGCGCTGCAGGACGTCGTCACCTGCATCCGCGAGGGCGTGACGCTGAACGGAGCCGGGCGCAGGCTCGAGGCCAATGCCGAACGCCATCTCAAATCGCCGCAGGAGATGGCCGAGCTCTTTGCAGAAGTGCCCGAGGCCATAGCCGAGACGGTGCGCTTCGCAAGCCGCATCGCCTTCACGCTCGACGATCTCAGATACAACTATCCCGACGAGCCGGTGCCGCCGGGCAAGACGCCGCAGCAGCATCTGGAGGACTTGGCGTGGGCGGGCGCCATCGCGCGCTACAACCGCGCCATCCCCGATGCGGTGCGCGCCGTGCTGAAGAAAGAGCTGGCGCTGATCGCAAAGCTCGAGATCGCGCAGTATTTCCTCACCGTGCACGACATCGTGCGCTATGCGCGCGGCGAAGCCATCCTCTGCCAGGGGCGCGGGTCGGCGGCGAACTCCGCGGTCTGCTACATGCTGGGCATCACCTCCATCGATCCGGTGCAGATGGATTTGCTGTTCGAGCGCTTCGTCAGCGAGGAGCGCAAGGAGCCGCCCGACATCGACGTCGATTTCGAGCACGAGCGTCGCGAGGAGGTGATCCAGTACATCTATCGCCGCTACGGCCGCCATCGCGCGGCGCTGGCCGCGACCGTCATCCACTACCGTCCGCGCAGCGCCATCCGCGAGGTCGCCAAGGTCTTCGGTCTCAGCGAGGACGTCGGCGCCGATCTGGCGAGCGGGGTGTGGGGAAGCTGGGGCAGCCGCTTGAGCGAGGCGCAGGTGCGCCAGGGCAAGCTCGATCCCTACAACGCGCTCATCGCGCGCGTGGTGGGTTGCGCGAACGAACTGATCGGCTTCCCGCGGCACCTGTCGCAGCATGTCGGCGGCTTCGTGCTCACGAACGACCGGCTCGACGAGTGCGTGCCCATCAGCCCCGCAACGATGGAGGAGCGCCACTTCATCGAATGGGACAAGGACGACATCGACACGGTCAGGATGATGAAGGTCGACGTGCTGGGGCTCGGCATGCTCACCTGCATCCGCAAGGCCTTCGACCTGATGAAGACGCATGAGGGCAGGGCGATGGACCTCGCCGGCGTTCCGCAGGAGGACGCGCAGGTCTACGAGATGCTGCAGAAGGCCGACGCCATCGGCGTCTTCCAGGTCGAGAGCCGCGCGCAGATGAGCATGCTGCCGCGCCTGAAGCCGAAGAAATTCTACGACCTGGTGATCGAGGTCGCCATCGTCCGCCCCGGTCCGATCCAGGGCGGCATGGTGCATCCCTATCTGCGCCGCCGCGCCGGGATCGAGCCCGTCGTCTTCCCGTCGCCGTCGCCCGAGCAAGGTGCTGCGGACGAACTGCACGCGGTGCTCGGCAAGACGATGGGCGTGCCGCTGTTCCAGGAGCAGGCGATGAAGCTTGCGATGGTCGCGGCGAAATTCTCTCCGCCCGAGGCCAACGGGTTGCGCCGCGCCATGGCGACGTTCCGCAATCTCGGCACCATCGACAGCTTCAAGGACAAGTTCGTCGGCCGCATGGTGGAGCGCGGCTATGCGAAGGATTTCGCCGAGCGCTGCTTCAAGCAGATCGAGGGCTTCGGCTCTTATGGATTCCCCGAAAGCCATGCGGCGAGCTTCGCGCTGCTCGTCTATGTCTCCGCCTATATCAAGAAGTTCCATCCGGCGGCGTTTGCTTGTGCTTTGCTCAATTCGCAGCCCATGGGCTTCTATGCCCCGGCCGAGATCGTGCGCGACGCGCGCGAGCACGGCGTCGAGGTGCGCCACGTCGACGTGAACTTCAGCGCCTGGGACAACACGCTGGAGGCCGACGGCAGGGGCGGGCTCGCGCTGCGCCTGGGCCTGCGCCAGGTCGACGGCTTCCAGGAGAAATGGGCGGGCGCGCTCGTCCATGCGCGCGGCAATTCCTACGGCAGCGTCGGCGACGTCGCGCGGCGCGCCCGCCTGCCCAAGCGCGCGCTCATCATCCTGGCCGAGGCCGATTGCTTCCAGTCGCAGAACCGCGACCGGCGCGAGACGTTGTGGGCCGTGCGCCGTCTCGCCGACGACGACGCGCTGCCGCTCTTCGCCGCCCAGTTCGTCGACGAGCAGCCGGAGGAGGACATCGCGCCGCTCCCCGTGATGCCGCAGAGCGAGCACGTGCTCGCCGACTACCAGATGCTGCGGCTGTCCCTGCGCGCGCATCTGATGACGTTCCTGCGCGACCTCTTCCGTAACGAAGACGTGATGAGCTGCGCCGAGATCGGCGCCTGCGCGGACGGCACCACGGCCGCCTGTGCAGGAATCGTCCTCACCCGCCAGATGCCGGGCGACGCGGGCGTCGTGTTCATCACCTTGAGCGACGAGACCGCCGTCACCAACGTCGTCGTCTGGCCCCGCCTCGTCGAGCCGTTCCGCCGCGAGATCATGGGCGCGCGGCTGCTCGTGGTCGAGGGCAAGGTCCAGAAGAGCCCCGAGAACGTCGTCCATCTGGTGGCCGAGCGCATCGTCGACCGCACGCGCGAGCTCGAGCGCCTGTCCGAGGACGACACGGACGCGCCCTCCTTCCGCTCCCAGGCCGCCGCCCGCCACCGCCACCCGCGCAACGTGCGCGTGGTGCCGAAATCGCGGGATTTTCATTAGGCATATCCTCCCCCGTCCTTACGGGGGAGGTGGCGCGAAGCTCCGGAGGGGGACTTGCCCCCTCCGCCTCGCTGCGCTCGGCACCTCCCCCGCTAAAGCGGGGGAGGATGACAATGGTCCTCCACCCGTCTTTAATGCCCGTCCCAAAAAAGCCGGTACGGCCTTCCCTACAAAAAGAGGACCAACGTGAAGCGTAACCTCATCGCGGCCATCGCGGTCGCCACCCTCTCCTTCGCGACCGCAGCGCTGGCCGACGAAGGCATGTGGACCTTCGACAATTTCCCCTCCAAGGCGGTGAAAGCCAAATACGGCGTCGATATCGACCAGGCCTGGCTCGACAACGTGCGCGGCGCCTCGGTGCGCCTGTCCTCGGGCTGCTCGGCCTCCGTCGTGACCAGGGACGGGCTGGTGCTCACCAACCATCACTGCGTGCGCGACTGCGCGCAGAACCTGTCCACCGCGAAGGTCGACTACGTGAAGGAGGGCTTCTCGACCGCGAGCCGCGAGGACGAGAAGCTCTGCCCCGGCATGCAGGCCGAGATCCTGAGCGCCATCTCCGACGTCACCGCGCGCGTCTCGGGCGCGGCCGCGGGCAGGACCGGCCAGGACTTCGTCAAGGCGCGCGACGCCGCCATCGCCGCGATCGAGAAGGAAGGCTGCGCCGGCCGCGAGAAGGACTATCGCTGCCAGGTGATCACGCTCTATCAGGGCGGCCAGTACAAGCTCTACACCTACCGCAAATATTCCGACGTGCGGCTGGTCTTCGCGCCCGAGCAGGTGATGGCGTTCTTCGGCGGCGATCCGGACAATTTCAACTTCCCGCGCTACGACCTCGACTGCTCCTTCGTGCGCCTCTACGAGAACGGCAAGCCGGCCGCCACGCCGGCGCATCTGAAATGGAGCACGGTCGCGCCGAAAGCCGGCGATCCCGTCTTCATCTCGGGCAATCCCGGCTCGACCCAGCGCCTGCTCACCGCCGAGCAGCTGGAGACGATCCGCGACGTGTCGCTGCCCGACACGCTTCTGCTGCTCTCCGAGCTGCGCGGAAGGCTGATCCGTTTCGGCGAGGAAAGCGCGGAGCACGCGCGCATCGCCAACGAGGATCTGTTCGGCGTCGAGAACAGCTTCAAGGCGCTGCACGGCCAGGAAGAGGCCCTGGTCGATCCGGCGCTGCTCACCGCAAAACGCAAATTCGACACCGAGCTGCGCGCCAAGGTGATGAAGGACAAGAAGCTCTTAGCCGAGATCGGCGATCCCTGGACCGACACCGCGAAGGTGCAGGCCGACCGCCGCGCGCTCTACCAGCCCTATACCTATATGGAAGCGCGCGCGGGCCTGCTCTCCAGCCTGTTCTCCTACGGCCGCGCGATCGTGCGCGCCGCGCAGGAGAAAGCCAAGGCCAACGGCGAACGCCTGCCGGAATACACCGACAGCCGCCTGCCCCTGCTCGAGAAGCGCGTGCTCGACGACGAGCCGGTCTATCCCGAGCTCGAAGCGGCCAAGCTCGAATACTGGCTGACCAAGCTGCGCGAGCATCTCACCGCCGACGCGCCCGGCACCAAGACGTTCCTCGGCAAGGACTCGCCCGAGGCGCTGGCCGCGCGGCTGTCGCAGTCCAAGCTCGCGAACGCCGCCTATCGCAAGCAGCTCTGGGATGGCGGTCTCGCTGCGGTCAACGCAAGCGACGATGCGATGATCCGCTACGTGCTCGCCACCGACGACGCCAGCCGCGCGGTCCGCAAGGACTATGAGAACCGCGTCAGCGGTCCCTCCGACCGCGCCGCCGAGAAGATCGCCAAGGCGCGCTTCGCCGTCTACGGCACGGGCACCTATCCCGACGCGACCTTCTCGCTGCGTCTCAGCTACGGCCAGGTCGAAGGCTGGAACGAGAACGGCACGCAGGTCGCGCCCTTCACCACCTACCGCGGCCTGTGGGAGCGTGCGACCGGACAGGATCCCTTCGCGCTCGCTCCGCGTTGGGTGAATGCGCAGTCCAAGGTGAATCTCGACACCGTGTTCGACTTCTCCACCGACAACGATATCATCGGCGGCAATTCCGGCTCGCCCGCGATCGACGCCAAGGGCGAGGTGATCGGGGCGGTGTTCGACGGCAACATCCACAGCCTCGGCGGCAATTTCGGCTTCGACGACACGCAGAACCGCGGCGTCGTGGTCTCGACGGCCGCCATCACCGAGGCGCTGGACAAGGTCTACGGCGCCCACGCCATGGTCGCGGAGCTGACGGCACCCTGATGAGACGATTGCTGCTCGGCGCGCTGGCGCTGGTCTTTCTTACCGGCGCGGCGCCCGCGAAGGACACGGGCGTGCTGCGCGCGACGCTGCCCAACGGCCTGCGCGTCGTCATCGTGCGCAACACGCTGGCGCCCGTCGTGTCGACCGCCGTCAACTACCTCGTCGGCGGCGACGAGACGCCGAAGGGCTTCCCCGGCACGGCGCATGCCCAGGAGCACATGATGTTCCGCGGCAGCCCGGGGCTGACCGCGGACCAGCTCGCCAATATCGGCAGCGTCATGGGCGGCAATTTCAACGCCAACACGCGCGAGAGCGTCACCCAATATCTCTTCACCGTGCCGTCCGAGGATCTCGACATCGCGCTGCATATCGAGGCGATCCGCATGCAGGACTCGCTCGATACGAAAGAGGATTGGGACAAGGAGCGCGGCGCCATCGAGCAGGAGGTGGCGCAGGACCTTCCAACCCGTCCTATCTGCTGTTCGAGAAGCTGCGCGAAAAGCTCTTTCCCGGCACGCCCTACGAGCACGTGGCGCTGGGCACGCGGCCGAGCTTCGATGCGACGACCGCGGACACGCTCAAGCGCTTCTACGACAGCTGGTACGCGCCCAACAACGCGATCCTGGTGATCGCGGGCGATGTCGATCCCAAAGCGACGCTTGCCAAGGTGCGCGCGCTGTTCGGTCCGCTGAAGAAGAAGAAGCTGCCGGCGCGGCCGGCGTTCCGTTTCTCAGTCCCCAAGGCGTCGTCGTTCGAGATGGAGACCGACAAATCGGCCGCGAGCAGCGTGATCGCGATGCGCATGCCCGGCATCCAGAGCCCCGACTTCCCCGCGCTGGAAGTGCTCGCCGACGTGCTCGCGAGCCACCGTTTCGCGCTTTACGGTCTGGTCCCGCAGGGCAAGGCGCTGGATGCCGACTTCTCGCTCGATCCGCTGCAGAAGGCCTCGCTCGCCTATGCCTCGGTGTCGTTTCCCGCCGGCGGCGATGCCAAGGCTCTCCAGGCCGAGATGCGCGCGATCCTCGCCAAAGTGAAGAAAGACGGCGTCCCGCCCGAGTTGGTCGCCGCGGCCAAGCTGCAGGAAGAGCGCGCCACCGAGTTCCAGAAGACCGGCATCGAGGATCTGGCGGCGGTATGGTCCGACGCCGTCGCGCTCTACGGCCTGCGTTCGCCCGACGACGACTATGCGCGCATCGCCAAGGTGACGGTCGCCGACGTGAACCGTGTGGCGCGCAAATATCTCGATCTCGACCACGCGGTCGCGGCGACGATGACGCCCAAGGGCTCGGGCCGTCCGGTCGCGGGGGCGGCGAGCTTCGGCGGCCAGGAGAAATTCGCCACCGGCGAGACCAAGCCGACCGATCTTCCCGATTGGGCGAAGACGGCGCTCGGCCGCCTGGAAGTGCCGCCTTCGACGCTCAGCCCCGTGGTGAGCACGCTCGCCAACGGCATCACATTGATTGTCCAGCCCGAGGACGTGAGCAATACGGTCAGCGTCTACGGCCATATCCGCAACCGTCCCGAGACCGAGACGCCGCCGGGCAAGGACGGCGTGGCGCTGCTGCTGGAGCAGCTCTTTTCCTACGGCACGGACCATTACGACCGTCTCGGCTTCGACAAGGCGCTCGACGACATCGGCGCGAGCGAGGGCGCGGGCGTGGATTTCTCCGTGCATGTGCTGGCCGGCGATTTCGACCGCGGCGTGGCGCTGCTCGCCGACAACGAGCTGAACCCTGCGTTGCCGCAAAGCGCCATCGACACGCTGCAGGGCCAGATCGTGCGCCTGATCGCGGCGCGCAACCAGAGCCCGGCCTATCTCGCCTCGCGCTCGCTGCGCCTGGGCCTGTTCCCGAAGGACGATCCGTCGCTGCGCGATCCCACGCCCGAAAGCCTCAGTACGCTCAAGCGCGAGGACGTGCTGAACTACTACCATCTCGTCTATCGTCCCGACCTCACGACCATCGTGGTGATCGGAAGGATCACGCCCGCGCTCGCGCGCGCGGGGATCGAGAAATATTTCGGCGGCTGGAGCGCGGCCGGCGACAAGCCGCAGGTCGATCTTCCGGCGGTGCCGTCCAACGCCGCATCCACCGTGGCGGTGCCGGATGCGAGCCGGGTGCAGGACAACGTCACCCTCAGCCAGACGCTGGCGATGAACCGCGCCGATCCGGATTTCTATGCGTTGCAGCTCGGAAATTCCGTGCTCGGCGGTGGCTTCTATTCCGCCCGCCTCAGCATCGACCTGCGCAAGAACGCAGGCCTCGTCTATTCCGTCGGCGCGCAGCTCCAGGTTGGGCGCGTGCGCGGCAACTACTACGTCCAATATGCTTCCGATCCGGAGAATGTCGGCAAGGCGGCGCAGATGGTCGTGAGCGACATCCGCGCCATGCAGGACGCGCCCGTGTCGGAGGAGGAACTCGCGCTGTCGAAGATGCTGCTGCTGCGTCAGATCCCGCTCGCGGAATCGAGCATCGCCGGCATCGCGCGCGGGATGCTGGGCCGGCGCGAGCTGGATCTTCCGCTCGACGAGCCCTGGCGCGCCGCGCGCCGCACGATCGACCTGACACCGGCCGACGTGCAGGCGGCGTTCAAGAAATGGATGCGCCCGGACGATCTGGTGCGCATCACGCAGGGCCCGGAGCCGAAATAGTTTCCTCTCCCCTCGTGGGAGAGGACGCAAAATCTTACGTTTAGCGTAGCGCAGCGGAGCTAAGCGTTAGATTTTGCTGGTGAGGGGGACGTGGTTTGGACCGCCTGCGACTCACCCCTCACCTGAAAAATCAAGGGCTTGGTCTTCGCTTCGCTCAGCCCAAACCCATGATTTTTCTTCCTCTCCCTCAAGGGGAGAGGAAATTCACGCCGCCAGCTTCCTCGCCGTTTCCGCGATCTTCCTGCCCTGGTAGCGCGCGCCGACGAGTTCGTTCTCGCTCGGCTGGCGGGCGCCGTTGCCCCCGGTGATGGTCGTGGCGCCGTAGGGCGAGCCGCCGGTGATCTCGTCCAGCGTCATCTGGCCGGCATGGCCGTAGTCCAGCCCGACCACCACCATGCCGAAATGCAGCAGGTTGGTGATGATGCCGAACAGCGTCGTCTCCTGGCCGCCATGCTGGGTCGCGGTAGATGTGAACGCGCCGCCGACCTTGCCGTGCAGCGCGCCCTTGGCCCACAGCCCGCCCGCCTGGTCGAGGAAGTTCGCCATCTGCGACGACATGCGTCCGAAGCGCGTGCCGGTGCCGACCACGATGGCGTCGTAGTTCGCGAGATCCTCGATCCTGGCGACGGGCGCCTTCTGATCGAGCTTGTAATAGGACTTGCTTGCGATCTCCTCCGGCACAAGCTCCGGCACGCGCTTGATGTCGACCTCGGCGCCCGCCTCGCGCGCGCCCTCGGCCACCGCTTCGGCCATCTTCTCGATATGTCCGTAGGCGGAGTAGTACAGAACAAGCACCTTGGTCATGACGCATCTCCTTTGACGTTGGCAAAAGGGGGGCGAGCACGGCCCGGAGGGGCCGTGGGCCGTGCTCGCGATGCGGCCGGCGGGCTTTAAGCCGCGTCGACCAGAACGAGTTCGCTGTCCTCGAGCGCCTTGATCTTGAGCCCGGGCTCGCCGGTGATCGCGGCTCCGTCGCGCGCGTTCACGCGCACGCCGTTGATCTCGACCGCGCCGGACGCCGGCACGAGGTAGAGATGGCGTCCGGCGGGCGCGTCGTAGTCCGTGCTCTCGCCCCGCTTCAACGTCGCGCCCAGCACGCGCGCGTCGGTGCGGATGGGAAGCGCGTCCGTGTCGTCCGCGAAGCCGCTCGCCAGCGTGATGAAGCGGCCCGAGCGGTCGCCCTTCGGGAAGGGCTTGGCGCCCCAGCCGGGCTGGCCGCCCTTGGCCGTGGGCTGGATCCAGATCTGGAACAAGGTCGTCGTCTCGGGTTCGAGGTTGTATTCGGCGTGGCGGATGCCGGAGCCCGCGCTCATCACCTGCACGTCGCCCGCTTCGGTGCGGCCTTCATTGCCCAGGCTGTCCTTGTGCGTGATGGCGCCTTTGCGGACATAGGTCACGATCTCCATGTCGGCATGCGGGTGGGGCGGGAAGCCGGTGTTGGGGGCGATCTCGTCGTCGTTCCAGACGCGCAGCGCCCCCCAGCTCATCTTCCTGGGGTCGTGGTACTCGGCGAACGAGAAGTGGTGGCGGGCCTTCAGCCAGCCATGGTCGGCGCCACCGAGCTTGTCGAAAGGTCTCACATCGATCATCGGATTTCTCCTTCGCGGCCTGGTCGCCGCTCTTTCCGGCTCCAGAGATATCGACAGGACGTGCAAATAAAAATAGAAACTCTCGAAACTCATTGTTTCCGGATTTGACATGTCGACGCTCCCCGATTTCGAAGCCCTGGCGGTCTTCGCCAAGGTCGCCGAGGCCCGCTCTTTCGCCGCCGCCGCGGCCGAGCTCAAGCTCTCCAAGCCCACGGTCTCCAAGGCGGTCAGCCGGCTGGAGGCGCGGCTGGGCACCCGTCTCTTCAACCGCACCTCGCGCCGGCTGGCCTTGACCGACGCGGGCCGCCAGCTCGCGGTCAGGGCAAGCGCGATCCTGGCCGAGGGCGAGGCGGCGGAGAGCGAGGCGCTGGCCCAGTCGCTGAGCCCGCGCGGGCTGGTCAGGCTCGCGGCGCCCATGTCGTTCGGCGTCCTGCACGTGGCGCCGCTGCTTCCCGAATTCCTCAATCTCTATCCCGAGGTCAGCGTGGACCTGCATCTGAGCGACGCGATCGTCGATCTGATCGGCGAGGGGTTCGACGCGGCGCTGCGCATCGCGGCGCTTCCCGATTCCTCGCTGGTCGCCAGACGGTTCTGTCCGGTGACGCCGCATCTGGTGGCGGCGCCGTCCTATCTGGCCCAGCACGGCACGCCGAAGCACCCGCTGCATCTGGCCGAGCATTCCTGCCTCGGTTACGCCTATCAGGCGACGCCGGGCACCTGGCGCTTCAGCAAGAAGTCGGGCGAGGTGGCAAGCGTGCGTCCCGCGGGACGGCTGCGCGTCAACAATGGCGACGCGATGATGCCCGCGCTGATCGCGGGGTTGGGCCTGGGCGTGCTTCCCGATTTCATCCTGCGCGACGCGCTCTCCGACGGCTCGCTGAAGATCGTGCTCGGCGATTGGTCGCTGCCCGAATCCGCTCTGCATTGGGTGACGCCGCCCGGCGGGCCGAGGCCCAAGCGCGTCGAGGTGCTGGCAAGCTTCCTCGCCGCGAAGCTCTCCCACAAAGCGGCGAAGTGATATCGCCTGCGAACATGGAAAAAAGTTCACGAAGGTGGAGCGCCGGCATCCGTATTTCGTCGAGCGCGGCGCTGATATCCTGTCGGCGATTTCGGCTGCGGAGACGTTCGAATGAGATTTCCAACGATCGTTTTGCTCGGTGCTTTCTGCGCGGCCTCGCCGGCGCTCGCGCAGCAGGTGGGCACCTATACCGGGACGACGCAGGACGGCAGCGCCGTCACCATCGTCGTCGCCACCGACCCCAATACGAGCAAGCTGGAGGTCAAGACCATTTCCTTCGACGTCGACATGCTGTGCCAGAAGTCGATGGAGACATTGTCCGATGTGGGCATCGGTCTCGGCGACGGCTTCGACATCGCGGGCGACGGCACGTTCTCCTATGCCACCTCGGGCTTCTTCGACATCGATCTGGTGACGAGCATGACGTTCAAGGGCACCAAGAGCGTCAAGGGCAAGGTCGGCGCGAACCTCGCGGCTTTCGTTCCCGCGATCGGCCACACGAAGCTGACCAACAAAGTGCAGCCCTGCGTGTCGGCAACCCAGCCCTTCACCGCCACCTTCTCCGGCGCCGATGTATCGCGAACGCTGCCCGCGGGCATGCTGAGCATTCACGGACCGGACGGCACGGCGACGATACGCCGGGAAAACTAGCTCTCCGCCGTGAGCGTCTCCAACTGCCTGAGCGCGCGCTTGAACGCGTCGTTGACGGCGTAGTCGAGGTCGCTCAAGCGGTCGTCGCCGGACGTGGTGTGCCCGACATTGATCTCGCGGTGCGCCGGCAGCGCGATGCGCACGCTGACGCCGAACGGCTCGCCGTGTTTGTGATGGGCGTTGGGCGCGCGCACGACGACGCGGCAGGCGGTGGCCCGTCCATAGCGCTTCTCGATCTTGGAAAGGTTCTTGTCCACAAGCTCGCGGACGTGATCGGACGCGCGAACACCATGCAATTCCAGCTGCAACGGGCTTTCCATGCCTGCACCTCTCTATCGATACAGAGCCAGGTATGCTAATCCCGCCCTGCAACGCTGCCTACGAAAATCCGGAAAAAAAGACGACATATGTGGGACGTGCTGCTCACCGATTGTAACGCGGCAACCATGGTAGGGGTTGCGCCCTACGGCGCGATCCTGGACGCCGCGATCGGCATCGCGGGGGGAAAGCTCGCCTATGTCGGGCCGCGCGCGGGTGCCGGGCCGGCACATACGGTCAGGCATCTGGACGGCGCGTGGGTGACGCCCGGGCTTGTCGACTGCCACACCCATCTCGTCTTCGCCGGCAACCGCGCCGGCGAATGGGAGATGCGCCGCAAAGGCGCGAGCTACGAAGACATCGCACGCGCCGGCGGCGGAATTGTGTCGACCGTGAAGGCGACGCGCGCGGCGAGCGAGGACGCACTGGTCGAAAGTGCTTCGCGCCGCGCTTCTGCGATGCGCGCGCAGGGCACCACGACGGTCGAGATCAAATCCGGCTACGGCCTCGATCTCAAGACCGAGACGAAGATGCTGCGCGCCGCCGCACGATTGGGCGACGGGCTGCGCGTCGCGCGCACCTTCCTGGGTGCGCATGCGCTGCCGCCGGAGTACAAGGACGACCGTGCGGCTTACGTCGATCTCGTCTGCGGGACGATGATCCCGGCGGTCGCGCGCGAGAAGCTCGCCTGTGCCGTCGACGCGTTCTGCGAGGGCATCGCGTTCACGCCCGCCGAGACCGAGCGCGTGTTCGCGGCGGCCAAGGCGCATGGCCTGCGCGTCAAGCTGCACGCCGAGCAGCTCAGCGATTGCGGCGGCGCGACGCTGGCCGCGAAATACAATGCGCTCTCCGCCGATCATCTGGAGCATGTGAGCGAAGCGGGCATCGAGGCGATGGCGCGCGCCGGAACGGCCGCGGTGCTCTTGCCGGTCGCGTTCTATTTCCTGCGCGAGACGAAGAAGCCCCCGGTCGCGGCGCTGCGCGCGGCGGGCGTGCCGATCGCCATCGCGACCGATTGCAATCCCGGCACCTCGCCTGCCGCCTCGCCGCTGATCGCGATGAACATGGCCTGCACCCTGTTCGACATGACGCCGGAAGAGGCGCTGGCCGGAATGACGCGCAATGCGGCCAAGGCGCTCGGCCTCGAGGACGAGATCGGCACGCTGGAGGTTGGCAAATCCGCCGACCTCGCGATCTGGCGGGTTTGCGATCCGTGCGAACTCGCCTATTGGATCGGCGCCGATCTGCTCGCCGACCGCTATTTTATGGGACGCTCCGACAACGAGACCGCATCATGAGCGACACGAAGAACACACGCGTGATCCGAAGCCCGCGCGGGCCTGAGCGCACCTGCAAGAACTGGGGCGCGGAAGCGGCGATGCGCATGCTGATGAACAATCTCGATCCCGAGGTGGCCGAACGGCCGCAGGACCTCGTCGTCTATGGCGGCATCGGCAAGGCCGCGCGCAACTGGAACGCCTTCGACCGCATCGTGGAGAGCCTGAAGACGCTCGACGCCGACCAGACGCTGCTGGTGCAGTCGGGCAAGCCCGTCGGCGTGTTCCGCACCCATGAAGGCGCGCCGCGCGTCCTCATCGCCAATTCCAACCTCGTGCCCAGATGGGCCGATTGGGCGCATTTCAACGAGCTCGATAAGAAGGGCCTGATGATGTACGGCCAGATGACGGCCGGCTCGTGGATCTATATCGGCAGCCAGGGCATCGTTCAGGGCACGTATGAGACCTTCGCCGAGATGGGGCGCCGGCATTTCGGCGGCGATCTCTCCGGCAAGTGGATCCTGACCGCCGGGCTCGGCGGCATGGGCGGGGCGCAGCCGCTCGCGGCGACGATGGCGGGCGCCTCGATGCTCGCCATCGAATGCCAGCCTTCGCGCATCGAGAAGCGGCTGGAGACGCGCTATCTCGACAAAGGCGTCACCGATCTCGACGAAGCGCTGAAGCTCGTGCGTGAGTCCAGCACGCCGATCTCCGTCGGCCTTCTCGGCAATGCGGCGGAGATATTGCCGGAGCTCGTGCGCCGGGGCGTGCGCCCCGACGCCGTCACCGACCAGACGAGCGCGCACGATCCCGGCAACGGCTATCTGCCCGAGGGCTGGACGCTGGCGCAGTGGGAGGCCAAGCGCGTCTCCGATCCTGCCGCCGTCGCGGAGGCCGCGCGCAAATCCATCGCCAGGCATGTGCGCGCGATGCTCGATTTTGCGGCGCAAGGGATTCCCACCTTCGACTACGGCAACAACATCCGCCAGGTCGCCAAGGACGAGGGTGTGGAGAACGCGTTCGACTTCCCGGGCTTCGTGCCGGCCTATATCCGTCCGCTGTTCTGCCGCGGCATCGGTCCGTTCCGCTGGGCGGCGCTGTCGGGCGAGGCCGAGGACATCTACAAAACGGATGCGGCGATGAAGAAGCTGTTCCCGGATAACAAGCATTTGCACCGCTGGCTCGACATGGCGCGGGAGCGCATCGCGTTCCAGGGCCTGCCCGCGCGCATCTGCTGGATCGGGCTCGGCGAGCGCGACCGGGCCGGGATGATGTTCAACGACATGGTGGCGCGCGGCGAGCTCAAGGCGCCCATCGTCATCGGGCGCGATCATCTGGATTCCGGCTCGGTCGCAAGCCCCAACCGCGAGACCGAGGCCATGCGCGACGGCTCGGACGCGGTGTCGGACTGGCCGATGCTGAACGCGCTTCTCAACACCGCGTCGGGCGCGACCTGGGTGTCGCTGCATCACGGCGGCGGCGTCGGCATGGGCTATTCGCAGCACGCCGGCGTCGTCATCGTCGCCGACGGCACGGACGCGGCGCGCGAGAAGCTCGCCCGCGTGCTGTGGAACGATCCGGCGACCGGCGTCATGCGTCATGCCGATGCGGGCTACGAGATCGCGCTCGACGCCGCGCGCGAGCATCACCTCGATCTTCCCGCAATCCTGCCGTGAAGAAGAAGGCGGCATAATCCCGATGCCGGTCACGCTGCGGACAAACTCGATTACGCGAGTCATTCGACAAATCGAAAGTGCAGACGGCCTCAAGGTATTTTCTACCGTGCAAAGCATCGGCGGATTCCGGTTTGTCGAGGAAACGCGTGTCCATGAGCCCGCGGGTGCAGGCTATGACGACTATTGGTATTGGGAACCGACCTGCGAATCCGGCATGTACGCAACCGAACAAGAAGCTTTTGCCGATGGCATGAAAACCGTTCCTTGGCTCCAAAATTCAAAATGCGTCACTACCGGGCATCGGGCGCTTCGCAAATCCGCGTCCGACCTGCTATGACTTCGCCCATGGATCAGCAGACCCAGCCGAGCAAGCCGCATTGGGCCTGGCCGCATGTGATCGCGGTCGTGGCCGGAATCGTCGCCTATTTCGCGATCTTCCGCTACACAGGCGACGCCGACATACTGCCCACCATTGCCTTGGCAGTGGCGATGGGCGGTGCCGCCTGGGTCGCGGCCTGGGCCTATCTCTTCCGCGCGCGGCGGTAGCCGAAGGCGCGTGCATAGTCCTTCGTCTCGGCCTCGATCTTTTTCTGCTGCGCGGGCGTGAGCACCGATTTGAACTTGCCCACGCGCCCGTCGCCGACATGGCCGGGATGCCACTGCGTGGTGAAGTCGAACGCGTTGGGGTCGGTCTCGCCCTTGTGGAGCTTCTCGATTTTCTTCTGCACCGCCTCGCGCGTGAGCGAGCGGAAGATGCGTGCGCGCGCGGTTTTCGAGATGCGGACGCCCAGGAAGCGCGCTACATGATCGACGGTGCGCTCGTCGTCCGCGAAGCCGTCCTCGTAGCGCAGGGTCATGGTCTCGCGCCCGCGGGAAAGCGCTGTGACGTGTCCGGCGCCGACACGCACGTCGCGCAGAGCGGATTCGAAGGAATGGCCGAAGCGCTGCATCAGCGAGGCGACGGAATCGCGCGGCTCGCGCACGCTCACCAGCACCTTGCCGCGCGCGAAACGGGTGAGGAACAGGATGGATCTCGAGGGCTCGTGGCTCTTGATGACCAGGATCTGCGCCTTCTCGGCGCCCTTCGGCAGCATCGTCGAATTGTCGGCGAAGAACGCCGTGACGGCGCCCCTGGGCAGGTGGGCCTCTTTGAGGATGCGGATGGCGACGTTATACAGCCACGTCGACCCGCTGCTCTTCAGTCCGAGGCACAGGATCACGCGCGGCGGGGCTTGTTTGGGCATCTTGGCGGGTTGAACAGCATGGCGGGCGGGCGGTTGTAAAGGTGGTTTGGTGAGCGACGAGCAGATTTCCTCCGGCGCCGAGCAGGACACCGCAAGGCGCCTCGTGCGCCTGTTCGACGCCGACCGGACGGCCGCGCTCGCCCGCTTCCGCGATCTTCTCGGCCGAAAGGGGCAGGCGGGCAGGGTGCTGCAGCTCATCAACCGCGCCGACCGGCCCGACGTGGTGGCCGCGCTGGCCGAAGTCCCGGCCTTCGACGCCAAGACCCAGGAGCTCGTCGTCGTCGAAAGCGCGCGCGCCTTCATGCGCCGCGGCGAGCGCGGGCGCGCCGAGGCGCTGCTCGCAAGCGCTTCGGCGACGCGCAAGGGCGACTACGCGTTCCAATACGCCGCTGGACGCGTGTTCGCGGAAGTGCGCCTGCACGACAAGGCGCTTGGATATTTCGAAGCTGCGTTTGCCGCCAAGCCGACGCAGCAGGCGGCCGAGCGCGTCTTCGCCTGCCGCCTCGCGCTCCAGCAATATCGCGAGGCGATGACGGCGATGGGCCGCATCGCGCGCGCCGGGACCTGGCGCGAGGCGATGGCGAAGGACTTCGCGTTCCTGCTCAGGCATATCGAGCCCGGCCGGCTCGATCCCGACATCGCCTATGCGCTGTCGGAGCTCACCGGCGCCGAGACGATCGTCGCCCCCGCGCTGATGCCGCATCTGATCGCGCTCGACCTGCGCGATTGCGTGCTCGCCGCCGTCGACCGCGCGGTGGCGAGTCTGCGGCACTGGGACGAGGAGACGCTGCTCGCGGTCGTCCCCTATCTCGCCAGGCTCGGCCAATTCGATCCGCTGCTGCGTATCCGCGATCAGATCGATGCGCCTTCGCCCGCCATTGCGAAGGTGTTCGCGGAAACGCTGGACAAGCTAGCGCCCGCGAAGATGGCGCAGCATCTCGTGCCCGATCTCAGCGGGTTTACCAACGACAAATCCTGGCGCGACGCCGACGGCGCGGCGCTGCTGCGGCTCATCCCCAGGCTCGTCGCCAAAGCCGATGCACAGCGCTTCTATGCGCGCGAGCGGCACCGCATCGCGCGTCTTGCCGCGCGCGCGCTTGGAAGAGAGGATGGCGCCGTCGAGGCGCTGGTCGCGCTCGTGCTTCATGTGGCCGAGCCGCAGGTCGCGCAGTTCTTCGCGGGCCCCGAGCTGCGCGATCTCGCCTCGGCCATCGGAGAGGCAACGCGGCAGGCGCAGGCGCCAGCCGGCTCACGCCTTGCCAAGCTGCGCGACGACTATGCGGGGTTCTTCTTCGAGCGGCGCGTCGCGGCCGACCGTCTCGCGCTCGCGAGCGACGTGAACTTCACCGAGGCCGCGTTCGACTATTTCGCGACGCTGGTCAATTGGCGGCCCGCGATCCAGACGCCGGTGGGCGAGGCGTTGGCCGAGCGCCTCGCCCGGCCCGCGCTCAAGCTCGGCGAAGGGCCGGCGCTCGACGTGCTCGCCTGCTGGGGCTTGATGCAGGCGCGTCCGCCCTGGTCGCTCGCGGTGCCGGAGCAGTTCCCGGAAGTGTGGTCGTGGTACCTCAATGGCCTCATCGCGCGCCGCGCGATCCCGCCGCGCTGTTTCGAGCCGGGCATCAAGGCCTATCTCGACGAGGTGCTGCTGAAGGACGACGTCGCCGGGCTGTCCGTCAACCGCTTCGCGCAGATCGTCAGCGCGCACACGCCCGAATACCGTCGCTTCGATCTGGGCAATCTCGTCGACCGGATCCTCCTGGCGCTGGAGCTCACCGCCGGCCTTCTCGCGCAGAGCCCGCAATTCCTGCCCTTCGTGAAAGCGATGTTCGCCAGTCCCGTGCTCGCGCGCGCGATCGCCGAATTGGGCGGCGCGGCGCTGATCGATGCGGTGGGCGGCAAGATCGAGGCGCGGCCTGCCGCACGTGCACAGAGCGGCGTGCAGGACATCCTGCTCGTCGGCCATGGCGGGCGCGAGACGGGGCTGGGCCGCAATTTCGGCATGCTGGCGAAGGGGCTTTCGAGCGACGGTGTCGCCGTGACCGCCGTCAATTTCGACGCCGGCGCGGATACGATCAGCGAGGAGATCGCGCGCTGGTACGCCCAGCGCGGCTCCAAGCCCATCGTGGTGCTCGCGGTGAACGCGCACGACGCGCCGGACATCTTCATGAAGGACCGCGGCAACATCGTCGCGGAATGCTACACCGCCGGCTTCTATCTCTGGGAAGTATCGACCGTGCCCGAGGTGCAGAAGCTCGGCGTCGAGCTCGTCGACGAGATCTGGGCGCCGACGAAATACGTGGCCGGCATCTATGCGCCCTATAAGCCCGTGCATGTCGTGGGCAAGGGATTGTTCACCGGCGACGAGCCGTTCTTCGCGTATCAGAAGAAGCTTGACCAGAACCCGCGCTTTACTTTCGTGACGGCCTTCGATTTCGATTCCTCGATCGAGCGCAAGAACCCGCTCGCCGCCGTGCGCGCGTTCCAGCGCGCGTTCCCCGGCAACGAGAAGGTCGAGCTGGTGGTGAAGACCTCCAACGTCAATCCGCAGCATTGGAGCAACGTCTCGGGCCAGTGGGAGCGCGTGGCCGCGGCGGCCGCGTCCGACAAGCGCATCAGGCTCGTGACCGAACGCTACAGCGACGAGGCGATGACGGCGCTGGTGCAGGGCGCCGATTGTGTCGTCTCGCTACATCGTTCGGAGGGTTTCGGCTATCTCATCTCCGACGCCATGGCGTTCGGCGTGCCGGTGATCGCGACGGACTATTCCGGCAACGTCGATTTCTGCAACGCCGAGACCTCTTTCCCCGTGAGCCACCGGATGATCGCGGTGCCTGAGGGTGCGGCGCGCTGGCGCATCGACGGCGCGCAGTGGGCCGACCCCGATCTGGACGTGGCGGCGGCGCAGATGCGAAGCGCTTTCCTGGATCAGCAGGGCGCATTCGCCAAGGCCGCGCATGCGCAGCGCACGATCAGAACCCAGCTCGGCATTGACACCTTCAAGACGACGCTCGCCCGGCGCATCCGCGCCATCGCCGAAAGGCTCAATTGATGCTGCTCAGCCTGAACCGCAAGTTCATCTTCATCGCGAACCTGAAATCGGCGTCCTCGGCGATCGAGGCGGCGCTCGCGCCCAAATCCGACATCCGCTTCACCCAGACCCAGTTCGGCAAGCACGATCCCTTGAGCGCGATCTCGCAGAAATACGCCTGGGTGAAGAAATACGTCCCTTACGACGAGTTCTACGTCTTCGCGGTGATCCGCGACCCGGTCGACTACCTGCTCAGCCTCTACAACTCCCACCACAAGGACGAGTTCGACGGCAGGATCCACTCGACCAAGAACATGTCCTTCGACGAGTTCCTCGACGTGTGGTGCGGGCGCAGCTGGCAGGCCAAGCCGCAGCATCTGCGCTTCGTCGACAGCCACGGCCGCTTCAAGCTCAGCCACCTGGTCCTCTACGACGACCTGGCCGACGAGTTCGGGCAGATCTGCGTGCACCTGAAGCTCGGCTGGGTGGAACTCCCCCAAAGGAACCTGAGCCCGGTGATGCTCAACCGCGCCGACCTCACCGCCGCCCAGGTGGCGCTGATCAAGAGCCGGTATGCCGAGGATTACGACTGGATCCGCAACCGTCCGCGGCTTCTCTGACCGGCATCGTTAATGCGTCTGCAAAGTGTTGCGCCCGGCCCCATTTCCGGCAATTAATGCGCCCCCTATGCGAAACCAGCTCGCCCAGATTGCCGCCAAGCCGCTCCGCGCCATCCGCAGCGGGCGCTTCCCGCTATCGCCCGTCGTCGCCAGATTGTCGCCGCGTTACGGCAAGGTGATGGCTTCCTATCGCTATGAGGAAGAAGGCCGCTACGACGAGGCGCTCGAGGCATGGTCCGGGCTCAAGGGGCAGCATAGCTCGCGCGAAGGCGCCTTCCACCACACGCTGCGCTCGGCAAGGCTGGCGCACAAGGCCGAGCACTACGGCGACGCGGTCAAGGATTTCAGCGTGCTCTATGCGCTCAGCCCTGGCGACGTGCGCGTGGCGCGCGGGCTGGAGGGGGCCGCGTCGCACGCGGCGCGCCAGGCGCAATCCACCGGCCGCTGGCTCGATGCGTGCCGCATGTGGGAAATCTATGGCCGCGTCGGCACCAAGCCGGAGAAGGCCAGGCGGAACCTGCGCGAATGCGCGCGCTACGTAGCGCAGAGCGCGGACACGCCCGAGAAGACGCAAGCTGCGATCGACGCCTGGGGGCTTCTCAAGCTCGTCGATCCCGACTCGCGTGAGGCGCAGCAGGGTCTGGAATGGTGCCATGTGTCGCTGGCGCGCGCGGCGGAACGCAGCGGCGACAAGGCCGCGGCGCGCAAGCATTGGAACGCGCTGCTCGAGCTGGTGCCCGGCGACCGGCGCGGGCTCGACGGTCTGGAGCGGCTCGATCTCACCGATGCCTGAGGCATTGCGGCAGGCGCGACATGTCTGACGACGAAACGAGCAAACCTGCCGCGCCGCCGGACATCGAGGCGGTGAGGGCTGAGCGCAAGGCGGCCAAGCGGCAAGCGCAAGCCGAGCGTCGCGCGGCAAAGCCCGCCGCGGCGCCCGAAGCGCAGGCCCAGCGTGCGCAACGCAAGGCCGCCAAGCGTCAGGCGAAGGAAGCCAAGAAAACCAAAACGCCCGACACCGAAGCTGCGAAAGCGCAACGCAAGGCCGCCAAGCAGCAGGCCAAGGAAGCCAAGAAAAGCAAGACGCCCGACACCGAAGCTGCGAAAGCGCAACGCAAGGCCGCCAAGCGCGAGGCGAAGGAAGCCGCGAAGGCCGCGCGCGAGGCCAAGGCGGCCGAAGCGCTTGCGGCCAGGGCCGAGCGCAAAACCGGAAAGCGTCAAGCCAAAGAGGCCGAGAAGGTCAAAGCGCCGGAAGTCCTGGCCGCGAAGGCCGAACGTAAGGCCGCCAAGCAAGCCGCAAAGCCCGAGAAACCTCCGCAGGCCAAGGCCGAGCGCAAAGCCGCCAAGCAGCAGGCGAAAGAAACCAAGAAGGCTGAGACGCCCGAACAGCTCGCCGCGAAGGCAGAGCGCAAGGCGGCCAAGCAGCAGGCGAAAGAGGCCAAGAAGGTCAAGACGCCGGAAGAACTGGCGGCGATAGCCGAACGCAAGGCCGCCAAGCAGGCCGCAAAGCCCGAGAAACCTCCGCAGGCCAAGGCCGAGCGCAAAGCCGCCAAGCAGCAGGCGAAAGGGGCCAAGAAGGCCGAGACGCCTGAGCAGCTGGCGGCGAAGGCAGAGCGCAAGGCGGCCAAGCAGCAGGCGAAAGAGGCCAAGAAGGTCAAGACGCCGGAAGAACTGGCGGCGATAGCCGAACGCAAGGCTGCCAAGCAGGCCGCCAAGCCCGAGAAATCGCCGGACGCCAAAGCCGAGCGCAAGGCCGCCAAGCAGACGAAAGAGGCCAAGAAGGTCAAGACAGCGGAGGATCTCGCGGCGAAGGCCGAACGCAAGGCGGCCAAGCAGCAGGCCAAGGAGGCTGCAACCGCGGACGCCGAAAAGGCCGCCAAGAAGCAGGCCAAAGCCGAGCGCAAGGCGGGCAAGGCCGAGAAGAGTCCGCAAGACGCGGCCGCCAAGGCCGAACGCAAAGCCAAGAAGGCGGCTGCCAAGGCCGCAGGTTCCGACGGCGCGTCCGAAGGCGTCTCGCACAAGGAACGCAAGGCCGCCAAGGCCGAGAAGCGGGCGGCGAAGAGCAAGGCGCGCGGGGATGGCGAGGGCGGCGAGCGCTCGGTCCGCCTGAGCGTCGCCGGCGCGAGCCCCGAAGAGGTGACGCCGCTGGGCACTGCGCTGCAGGCCGCATTCACCGCCGTGGGCGCGCCGACCGAAGCGCCCAAGCCGGAAGGCAAGGCCGACCTCATCGTCCACACGTTCGACGATATGGGCGACGATGCCAATGCGGCCACCGTCGAGCGCTATGCCGCGGTCGTGGCCGGCCAGAAGGCGCGCGTGCACGTCTTCGTCGAGACGCTCGAAGAGGGCGCAGACACCGGTCGCGCCATCGCGCGCCTGGCGGCGCTGAACGGCGGCGCGGTGGTGAGCACGCGTGCCAGGCTAAAACGCTTCGGTCTCGATGAGACCTCGTCGGGCGGCCATTCCAATGAAAAGAAACTGGCCAATGAAAAGGGCCTGGCGCTGATCGCGCAGGCCATCGTCGGCATCGGGGCCGCGCGGCTGACCAAGCACAGCGTCAACCCGCCGGCCGGCGAGATGCCCGGCGATCTCGCCGAGGCGCGCGCGGCCGCGCAGCAGCCGATGGAGCTGCTCGCGAAACTGCGTTGGAGCAGCATGACGCCGCCGCGCGCCGTCGCCGGTTCGATTCGCGAGGACGACGTCGTCGCGTTCGCGGATTCGAAGGTCGTCTTCTCGGAAGAAGCATCGCTCGCGCTCGCCACGCCGGTCGATTGGAGCGTGGAGCTGCCGGACCGCAAGGCGAACTACATCTTCAACGGCCTGGATTTCCTCTCAGGCCCGCTCGCCTATTGGTACGCCAAGGCGAACAACCAGGGCTCGGATCGCACCGCGGCGATCGACGCGGCGCTCAAGGAGCGCGGCAGCAATCCGAACGCGCTGCTCGCGCGCGCGACGCAGATCGTCGTCGACTTCATCGCCAGGCATCCCAGATCCACCGCGCCCAAGCTGTGGGAGGAAGAACTCGTCCTGCGCCGCGCGCCCGTGCTCGCGATGTTCGTGCTGTGCTGCCGCGTGGCCTATCGCCGCAAGCTCAAATTCAACGAGAGCGCCTTCACCCTGGTCTACAACGCGCTGCTCGACCACGCCGAGATGCTGCGCGCCGACGATTTCTACGTGCCCTGCTCGGTCGACGGCCTAAAGCAGGACAGCCTCACGATCGGCATCGCGCTGTCGCTGCGCGGCACGGCCTACGGCAATCTCCTCCTGAGCGATACGCTCGAGCGGCTCAAGCGCCTGCAGTTGGGTCCGGGCCTGTCGGCGGAAGGCGTGTGGATGGGCGATTCCTACGGGACGCACAACAGCGCTTTGGCGGAGATCACGGGCCTGTTCGGCGATTTTCCGCCCAGCGAAACGGCGCTCCTGGAGCCTCTCGCCGCCGCCGCCAAGAAGATGACGCTGTTCTCCGAGGCGATGCTCAAGAGCAACGGCCAGCCGCCGGCCTTCGACGGCAGCAAGGAGAAGGCCTACGGCAACAAGATCTCAGGCATGCGCAAGTCGATCGCGCGCGCCGGCGGCAAGCAGGTCTCGGCCGGCAAGACCACGCTCAAGACGCGCATCACCGACACCTACGTCTTCCGCGAGGCGCAATATTTCATCAGCCACTCGCAGCAGAAGGTGGTTCCCGAATCCTCGCTCGTGGTGTTGCATGCCGCGGCCCCCTCGGTCGTGCATGAAGATCCCGGCGGGGTGAAGCTCGTCTTCGCCTACAACGAAACCAATCTGCTCATCCGTGCCGAGCCGCCGCAAGCGCAAGGCGAGGACGAGCCCGACGAGACAGATCCGGGCTTGCGCAACTTCTATCGCATCGCGGGCCGGGGCAACCTCGTGCCCGAAAGCGGCTCGAACAAGACCGCGCAGATGGTGAAGTCCTGGCGCGGGCCGGGCTGGGCGGCGGCCAAGGCGTTCGAGAACAATTACGACGGCGCCTGCGTCGCGCGCACGGTGATCCACTTGAAAGCCCGGCACGCGCTGATCGTCGTCGACGAGCTTGAGAGCGACAAAGAGGCGCTCTTCGAGCAGTTCTGGAACGTGGGTCCGGATTTCACGGCCCCCGCGACGATGGAGATGCCGCTGCGCTTTACCTCGGACGGCAAGGGCGTGCTGAGCGCCGTCCTTGCCGGCGCGCAGGGCGTATCGGCGACGAAGGGAGAAACGGCCACGAGCCTGCGCGGCGAGCTGCTCCTGACCCAGGACGTCGTGGCCGCGCTCTTCCAATGGACGGACGAAGCCGCGGACGCGGCGCTCGCGATCGAGCGCCGGGGCGCGGGCGAGTGGGCCGTGACGGCCTCCGGAAAAGGCTTTTCGGCCCGCCTTAACTATGCGGGCAACGAGCTGACCTGCGAGCTGACCGGGGAATAAGGCGCATTGCGCCCCGGCCCGTGGTCCAATATCTTGATATGATTGAACGATTTGGCACCCCCTATGTCCGGCCAGTATAGAGGCGTGGTCAAGGTCACCGGTTCCGCGATCCGCGGCTGGCTGGTCGATGTCGCCCGTCCGGCGCGGCGCGTGAAGTTCGATCTGCTCATCGACGATCATCCGCGCGGTTCCTATGTCGCCGATGCGCGCAGAAGGTTCCTGTCGCCGCGCAAGGGCTCGGACGAGGACACGCACGGCTTCTCGATCCCGATCCGCAAACCCTGGATCAGCGGCGCGCCGCAGACGGTGCGCATCGAAGGATCCGACGATGCGGCCCTGCGCTTCTCGATGTCGGTCCGGCTCGGGCCCCGCGCGCACGAGCATTTCGAGGACCATATCGTGAGCGGCCAGGGCTCCATCGGCCATAGCTCCGTCAGTCAGGGCGACCGCCCGCCCGCGCGCCGCGCCGTCCAGCCTCTCGACGACGAGCCCGAGCCGGACATCCGCGCGGCCACGAACAAGGCGCTGCTCAGGCAGGTCGGCGCGCTCTCCGACGCCGAGCTGATCAACTTCCTCGTCGCCGTCGATCGCGAGGTGCTGTTGCAGCGCCTGTCGCGCTACGAGAAGACGGGCGATTGGGAGAAGCTCGCGCCGTTCAAGCGCGCCATCGCGGGCGCCGCGGGCGAGCAGCTTCTGACCAGCTTCGGGCGCTCGGCCGCGAAGGCGCACAGCCATGCGCTCGCGGCGCGCGTGACCGCGGCGGCGGCGGCGCTCTATCCCGCCTCCTACGAGGCGCACTACCTCGCCGGCACGGCCAAGGTGGCGCAGGGCGAGTTCGACGAGGCGTTGCGCCATCTGCGCGCGGCCGACAAGCTCGAGAAGGACGGCGTGCGCGCCAAGCGCGAGATGGCGCTGACGCTGGCCAGGCAGCTGCGCCAGGATCTTCCCGTGGCGCGCCGCGCCGAGATCCGCGAGGAGCACATCGCGCTGTTGCGCGCGCTGAGCGCCTCGGCCGATCTGGCGACGCATGTGAAATACCGCGTTCCCTATGCGATGGCGCTCTATTCCGCCGGCCGCTACGAGGAGGCGATCGAGGCCGCCGACGCCGTGCTCGGCCCCGCCCCCAACGACACGCGCGCGCTGATGGTCAAGGCGCGCGCGCTGGTGGCGCGCAATCTCGTCGGCGAGGCGCATGCGCTCTATGAGCGCGTGCTGGAGCTCGATCCCGGCCATCGCGGCGCCAGGGTGAACCTGCGCGTCCTCACCACGCTGGTCGAGGACGAGAGCCGCGACGGCGACAAGACCGGCGTCGTCGCCGCGCGCGCGGTCGGGATGAAGAACGGCATGCCGCTCGCCGAAATCCTGAGCCGCCTGTCCGAGAGCTGGATCTGCATCGACGGCGCGGCCAAGAGCCATGCCCGGGACCATGAAGCCGAGCTCGCCGGCGCCGCCGCCCAGCGCGTGGGCTGCGTGGAGCTCGACGGCGCGGGCGAGTTCTGGCGCCGGGAAGCGCTTCTGGGCCTTGCCGAAAGCGGGTTGCTCGCAAGCCTCGACGACCGCGCGGCGCTGAGGCGCTGGAAGCCGTTCTATGTCGCGCGGCCCGAGCCGGCGCGCCTGGGCACGCGGCGCGGGCTCGCCGTGCTGACCTCGCGCAACGGCGCCGATCTCTATGGCGGCGGCGAGCACTTCCTGGAAGAGGCGGCGGAGCATCACGCGCGCCAGGGCTACGACATCGTCATCCTGGGCGCGCGTCCGGAGCGTGCGGGCGAGGAGCACGAGTTAGGCGGGCATCGCGCGGCGTTCGTGGGCGAGCAGCCGGCGGAGCTTCGCCGTTTCGTGCTCGAGAACGGCGCGAGCCTGGTGCACGCGATCTCGGGCATGGGCTTTTGCGCGGTCGAGGCGCTCGCCTTCACCAACATCGCGTTCGTCTACGGCGTACATTTCTGGAACGAGCTCCTGGGCGATCCGGAGCGCTCGGAATATTTCGACGACGTCTCGGGCGGCGCGCTGGCCAGGCGCGAATTCCTCGTCATCCTGTCGCGCGCCACCGCCGTCTATGCCAATTCGCGCTACACCCAGAAGATCGTCGAGGAGGGCTTCGGCGTGCGCTGTCCGGTGCTCTACGCCGTGCCGCGCGAGCGTGCATAAAGGGAAAAAGGAAATCATTCGGCAATCGCAACGGCGAGAAAGCTTCAGTACAGAATGGAAGAAAGGACGCCGTAGAGTACCATGCCAAACCCGATCGCTATGCCAAGCATGCACCCGAACGCAGCCGACCAAAACAAAATTGGATGGTCGCGGTCCGCCGGCGGAAAGGGCCATCTGGTGAGAAACTCACCGTCCGGCTGCAAGCCGGTCCACAGGTTCCAGCCGCTGATGGCGCAGATGCAAAGCCCGAAAAGTGCAGTCCCCATCTGAGGCCGGTCCTAAATGATCAAGAACGAGCGCTCAAGCAACTGGAGAAACCAGCTATCATATGCGCCGCGAGGCTTAAAGGGTACCGACGCATCGCCGCCGCGATCCGGCTGCTGCAACGCCTCGCCGCAAGCCCGTGTCGAGCGGCATAAAGAGAATATAAAGACGATGGATCGGGGTTTCCCACCATGTTAGAACCGCGGCCCACACAGGGCCTCTAAGGACAGCCTGAACCGTGTTTTCCGAACTCAAGACCCAGATCAACGTCATCAAGGCGCTCACGATCCGCGACATGCAGGGTCTGATGTCGAGCTACAATTACGGCTTCGCCTGGGCGCTGCTCGAGCCGATCATGTTCATCGGCATCATGCGCGTGCTGCGCTCGGCGGTCAAAGGGCTGACGCCGCCGGACATGCCGCCCTCGACCTTCCTCATCGTCGGCATCGTCCCGTTCTATCTCTACATCCAGGCGATCCAGGCCGCGAGCGGAGCGGTCTCCGGCTCCGACAAGATGCTGGAGTTCCCGCGCGTCACGCCCATCGACCTCGCGATCTCCTCGGCGCTGACCGATTTCTGCATCTATTTCTCGCTGTTCTGCGGCTTCACCCTGTTCTTCTCGAACTACGAGGGCGTGTGGCCGCCCAAGAACGCGTTGGAGGTGCTCTTCGCCTTCACGATGGTGTGGGCGCTCGGCGTGAGCCTCGGCCTCGTCATCGGCACGACGGCGCGCGTCTTCCCGCCGATCAAGAATTTCATGTCCTACTACAATCTCGCCAACCGCATGATGGGCGGGATGCTGTTCGTCGTCACCATGTTCCCGTCGACGTTCTGGCCGTATTTCACCTGGAACCCGATCCTCCACTGCATGGAGATGCTGCGCGAAGGCTGGTTCAACACCTATACCTCGCCCGTCGCCGATCCGGCCTATGTGCTGGAATGGCTGCTCGGGCTCTCCTTGCTCGGCCTTTCGCTCGAGCGCTTCCAGCGCCGCGTGCCCTATATATGAGCATCGAGCTGCGCGACGTGACGAAGAAGGTCCGGCTGGGTCCGATCAGGCTCACCTACGAGAACCTCAACATCAGCGTCCCCGACGGCGCGAGCGTGGCGCTGCTTGGACGCAAGGAGGCCGGGCTCGACGCGATCACCAAGCTGATCTGCGCCGCGGACGCGCCGGACAGCGGCCGCGTCATCCGCACGCATTCCATCTCCTGGCCGATCCCGAGCGCGAGCTTCGTCGCGAGCCATCTTCCGCTCGTTGCCAATGCGCGCTTCATCGCGCGGCTCTACGAGGTGGACGAGAAGGCCTATGTCGCGCGGTTGGAGGAGCTCGGCCGTTTCGGCGACTCGCTCCACACCGTCGTCACGAAATGCCCCGGCGAAATCCGCTCGCTGTTCTGCTTCCTGTGCGGCATCACGCTGCCCTTCGACCAGTACATCTTCACCAGCCTCAGCGTCGGCCCCAAGAGCGAACGCGGGCGCATCGGCGAGCTGGTGGACGATCTGCGCCAGCGCGCCGGCTTCCTTCTCATCGGCCAGGACGTGAAAGCCGCCCAGCAATATTGCAGCCAGGCCTATGTCTTCGACCAGGGCGAGGCGACCCACTACGACGACATGGAGGCGGCCATCGAGCATTTCAGCTCCATCGAGGAGAAGGACGTCGAGGATGACGGCTTCATGGCCGATCCGGAGCTGGAAGACCTCGTCAATGTCGACTTCCAGAATGCCCTGCCATGAGGGGCCGAGTTGTCTAATTCAAGGCCGCGGCGCATGATGCGCCGGACGGGGCCAGGCGAGCGTTGAGCATGTCCAATCTTGAATCCTCCAATAGCGCGACCGAGCCGCGCTCGGGCCTGGCGGGCGTGACCGGCGTCGGCGGCGCGGTGTGGGGCGCGCTCAAAACCACGTTCCAGCGCATCGGCCAGAGCATCTCGTTCTGGTCGGTGGTCGCCACCGTGGCGCTGCTCTCGACCGTCTACTATTTCGTGTTCGCCGAGTCGCTCTACGACTCCCAGGCGATCCTCAGCATACAGAACAAAGGCTCGTCGAGCGCCGGCGTAGGCTCGATCATCGGCAGCGCGCTGGGCACCAGCGGCACCTCGGCGCAGCAGACGCAGATCAACGACTACATCGATTCGATGGAGATGCTGCGCATCCTGGACAAGAAGTACCAGCTGCGCGCGCTCTACCGCTCGCCGGAGCGCAACCCGTTCTGGCGCCTCTACTTCGCCGACACCGACGAGAACTTCATCTGGTTCTACCAGCACATGCTCGCGGTCGATTCCGACACCGACGCCGGCATCATGACCATCGACGTCTACGATTACGACCGCGAGCGCGCGCACAAGATCGCCGAGACGATCACGACGGAATCCGAGAAGTTCATCAACGACATCAACACCAAGATGCAGCAGCAGACGATGCTGTTCGCCCGCGGCGAGCTCAACAGCGCGGTCAGCGCGGTGCAGGCCGCCAAGACCCCGCAGGACCAGGCCGTCGCCGAGATGCGCCTGACCGCGGCGCAGCAGGCGCTGGCCTCGGTGGAGGGCGCCGCGAACCAGCAGACGATCTTCATCGTGCCGATCTCCGCGCCCTCGCTTCCGACCGAGACGACCGAGCCCGAGCGGCTGTTCAACATCGTCACCATCACGGTGCTCAGCGCGCTCATCTACGCGGTCGGCTTCCTGATGTGGAGCAACGTGCGCGACCACAGGAAGGCGTGAGGGCCAGCCCGCCCGCTCGTCATCGCCCGGCTTGTCCGGGCGACCCACGGCCATGGGCTCGCTGACTATCGCTTGTTGCCGTGGGTCGCCCGCATAAAGCGGGCGATGACGGTTGAGTTACAGAGCCCCGCGCAGGATGCCCACGATCTCTTCCGCCGCGTGGCCGTCGCCGTAATCGGCGATGTCGCGGCGCGGCTTGTAATCGGGCGTCTGCCACAGCCGGTTCCACCCGCAATCGACGGTCTCGGTCCATTCCGTCTCGGAGCGCAGCGTGACGCAGGGCACGCGGTGGAAATAGGCTTCCTTCTGCACGCCGCCGGAATCGGTGAGCACGATCGCCGCGTGATGCAGCAGCCTGCACATGTCGAGATAACCGACCGGCTCGATGACGGCGAGGCCGGGCCGCTTCGCGTCGAGCCCGGCGCTCGCCAGCGCCGCCTTCGTGCGCGGATGCATGGGGAACACGATGGGCTGCCGCCTTGCCTCGGCCTCGACATAGTCGAGGAGAGGGCCGAGCGCCGCAGCCCCGCCGGTGTTGTGGGCGCGATGGATCGTGGCGACGCCGTATTTGCCCGGCGACAGGCCGAGACGTTCCAGGATCGTCGATTTGCGCTCCGCAAGCGGCGTCGCAAGGAGCGTCGCGTCGTACATCAGATCGCCGGTGCGATGGACGCCTTGCGCGATGCCCTCGCGCGCGAGATTGGCGATCGCCACGCGCGTGGGGCAGAGAAGAACTTGACTGAGATGATCGGTGACGACGCGGTTGATCTCTTCCGGCATGGTGCGGTTGAAGGAGCGCAGGCCCGCCTCGACATGGACGAGCGGGACCTGGAGCTTGGACGCCGCCAGGGCGCCCGCGAGCGTCGAGTTGGTGTCGCCGTAGACCACGACCGCGTCGGGACGCTCATCCAGCAGCACGCGCTCGATGCGCGCCAGCATCTCGCCCGTCATCGCGCCATGCGTCGAGCCGGGAATCGAGAAATGATGCGCGGGCGCAGGGATGCCGAGCTCGTCGAAGAACACCGCCGACATGTTGTCGTCGAAATGCTGCCCGGTATGGATCAGGCACTCGTCGAAATCGGGCGCTGTGCCGAACGCGCGCGACAGCGCGAAGGCCTTGACGAATTGCGGCCGGGCGCCGACGACGGTCGCGATTTTCCTGCGCTGCATGCGGCTAGCACATAATCACGGGGCGGCTTGGCTGTCGACAAAGAACAGCAGCCCGCCCTTGGGGCGGATGCGCGAAGCGGGCAGGCTCGCGTCGCCGGCAAGCACGCGCTTCAGCACATCGCGCTTCTCCGCGCCCGTGACCAGGAACGCGACATGGGCGCTGTCGTCGAGCACGGGATAGGTGAGCGTGACGCGCGTGTGGCCGAGCGCTTCCACGACGCCGGTCCAGCGCTCGCGCTCGTCCAGCATCGGCGAGCCGGGGAAGAGCGAGGCGGTGTGGCCGTCGGGACCCAATCCCAACAGCGTCACGTCGAACATGAAGCTGTCGCCGTGCAGCGCCTTTAATTCCCTCTCATAGGCCAGAGCCGCCGTTTCGGCCGTCACGCCCACGGTCTGCACGGGATAGACGTTCTTCTCCGGCGCGCGGTGCAGCATCGCCTCATGCGCCATACGGTAGTTGCTGTCGGCGTCGTCCGGCGGCACGAAGCGCTCGTCGCCGAAGAACCAGCGCGTGCGGTCCCAGGGGAAGGCGTCGTCGCGCGCGAGATGCTCGTAGGCCGCGCGCGGCGTCGAGCCGCCGGAGAGCGCGACGGTGAAAGGGCCTTGGCTGGCGCACGCCAGCGCGCTCAGCCATTGCGCGACATGCGCGGCGAGGGCCTGCGGATCGGGGAAGGCCTGCACCGTCATGACTTCGGCTCGACATGGCCGCCGAAGCCGTGGCGCATGGCCGAGAGCAGCTTGTCGGCGAAGCTCTCCTTTTCGCGCGAGCGGAAGCGCGCATAGAGCGAGGCGGAGAGCACGTCGGCCGGCACCGCCTCCTCGAGCGCCGCCATCACCGTCCAGCGGCCTTCGCCGGAATCGGCGACGGTGCCGGAATATTCCTTGAGATCGGCATCGCCCGCGAGCGCAGCCGAGGTGAGATCGAGCAGCCAGGACTGGATCACGCTGCCGCGCCGCCACACCTCCGCGATGTCGGCGACGTCGAGATCGAAACGCTGTTCTTGCGGCAACTGATCGGAATTCGCATGGCGCAGGATGTCGAAGCCTTCGGCATAGGCCTGCATCAAGCCGTATTCGATGCCGTTGTGGATCATCTTGACGAAATGGCCCGAGCCGCTCGGCCCGGCATGGATGTAGCCCTGCGCCGCGCGGTCGTCCTTGGGCCGCCCCGGCGTCAGCGCCGTGCTGCCCACGCCCGGCGCCATCGCGGCGAAGATCGGATCGAGGTGGTCGATGGTCTCTTTGTCGCCGCCGATCATCATGCAATAGCCGCGCTCGAGCCCCCACACCCCGCCGCTGGTGCCGACATCGACATAGTGCAGCTTGCGCTCGCTGAGCGCGCGGGCGCGGCGGATATCGTCCTTGTAGAAGGTGTTGCCGCCGTCGATGACGATGTCGCCGGGCGCGAGAAGGTCGCAGAGCGCGTTCAGCGTGTTCTCGGTAATTTCGCCCGCAGGTAGCATGATCCACACCGCGCGCGGCTTTGCGAGCTTGGCGACGAGATCGGCGAGGCTGTCGGCGCCCACAGCACCTTCCTTCGCCAGCCCCGCCACCGCCGCCGGATCCTTGTCGAACACCACGCAGGCGTGTGAGGCGCGCATCAGCCGGCGCACGATATTGGCGCCCATCCGGCCAAGTCCGATCATGCCCAGCTGCATCGCTTTTCTCCCGTGTTTCTGCCTGTCCAGCGCATGATCGTTCGGTCTTGGACCGCGCTTCCCTCACCCTTCGACAAGCTCAGGGTGAGGGTCAGATCAGACCCTTCACCCTGAGCTTGTCGAAGGATGAAGGGGCGGCTCCGTCCCAGGCGATCAAGCTCTAAACGTCCGATCCGCCCCTTCTGTGCCTGGACCGCCTTGAGATGCAAGGCCCGCGCGGGCATTCTCACGCTTCGTCATGAAACGGCCATTCGACGTTCTCTTCATCACCGCGGACCAGTGGCGGGCGGAGTGCCTCTCGGCGCTCGGCCACCCGAGCGTACGCACGCCCCATCTCGACGCCCTGGCGCAGGGCGGCGTGCTGTTCCGCAACCACTTCGCCAATGCCGTGCCCTGCGGGCCGTCGCGCGCCTCGCTGCATACGGGCATGTATCTTCAGAACCACCGCTCCGGCACCAACGGCACGCCGCTGGACGCGCGCCACACCAACTGGGCGAAAGAGGTGGGGCGGGCGGGCTACGATCCGGTGCTGTTCGGCTACACCGACACGAGCATCGATCCGCGCGGCGTCGAGGCGGACGACCCCTGGCTGCGCACCTATGAAGGCCCGCTGCCCGGCATCCGCGTCGCCGTGATGATGGGCGAGAAGCCGCACCCCTGGACCGATTGGCTCAAACGCCGCGGCTTCGCGGTGCCCGACGACATCCGTTACGCCTATTCGATGCGTGGCCCCGGCCCGGATTACGAGGACGGCGCGCCGGTACCCAAGCCGCTCGCGCTTCCGGTGGAGGCCGACGACACCTCGTTCCTCGTCGACCGCTGCATCGACTATATCCGCAGCGCGAAAGAGCCGTTCGTGGCGCATCTCGCGATCCTGCGCCCGCACCCGCCCTTCATCGCGCCCGAGCCCTACAATGCGATGTACGATCCGCGCGCGGTGCCGGGCTTCGCGCGGCGCGCGACGCCGGACGAGGAAGCCACCCAGCATCCCTGGCTCGCGCATCAATTGTCGCGCCGTCTGTTCCGCGCGCCCGCGGACGAGAAGAAGCTGCGGCGGATGAAGGCCGTCTATTACGGGCTGATGAGCGAGGTCGATGCCGCCATCGGGCGGGTGATCGCGGCGCTGAAAGAGACCGGGCGCTGGGAGACGACGCTGATCGTCTTCACCTCCGACCACGGCGAGCAGATGGGCGACCACTGGCTGCTCGGCAAATGCGGCTATTTCGACGCGTCCTATCGCGTTCCGCTGATCGTGCGCGATCCACGGCAGCCGCAAGCGCACGGCAGCGTCGTCGACGACTTCACGGAGAATGTCGACATCATGCCGACGATGCTGGACGCGCTCAGCCTCGACGTGCCCGTGCAATGCGACGGGAGTTCGCTCAGCCCCTTCCTGGAGGGCAAGGGCGCGCCCGCCATTTGGCGGCAGGAAGCGCATTGGGAATACGATTTCCGCAACCCCGCCGACGACGCGGTCGAGAAGCATCTCGACCTCACGCTGCATCAATGCACGCTGAACGTCGTGCGCGGGCGGCGCTACAAATACGTGCATTTCACCAAGCTGCCGCCGCTTTTCTTCGATCTCGAGCGCGACAGCCACGAGTTCGAGGACCGCGCGCGCGATCCGGCGTATCTGCCGCTCGTGCTCGAACATGCGCAGAAGCTGCTCTCGTGGCGCATGAACCACGACGAGCAGACGCTCACCCATATCGCGCTCAGGGACGAAGGCCCGGTGCATCGCGCCGCGCCGCGCACGTGACATGAGGTTTTCCTGGGTCTTTGGCGTCGCGATCCTGATGGCCGTGCCGTTGTGGTGCGTGCACCAGCCCGCGATGCCCGACTATCCTGCGCATCTGGCGAGCTACTGGCTGATCGCGGGCGGGGGGTCGAAATTCTATCACCTCGCCTGGGCGTTCCTGCCCAATCTCGCGGGCGAGATCGTCGTGCCGCTGCTGTCGAAGATCGTGGGCCTCGAATTCGCCGCCAGGCTGTTCATGACCTCCGGACTGATGCTGTGGGTGATCGGGCCCGCGCTCATCCAGCGCGCGTTGTTCGGCCATGCCGGGATCGCGGCACTGTTCGCCGCGTTCTTCGCCTACAACGCCAATTTCGTCTGGGGATTCTTGAACTACGATTTCGCGATGGGACTTGTGTTCGTCGTCTTCGCCGCCTGGATCGCGAGCGAGGACAAACGCACGCCGCTGCATCTCGTGGGCTTTGCGCTTGCGGCGACCGCGATCTATTTCAGCCATCTCTTCGCGCTTGCGGTGCTCGGGCTTCTGCTCCTGAGCTACGAGCTCGGCCGCCCCTGGCGCCGCATGGCGGAAGCCGGCGCAGTCTTTGCACCCGCCGCGTTGTGCTTCCTGTTCCTCAAGCCGCATGGCGCAGGCGCCGAGAACGGCGTGACGTTCAATCTCCTCACTACGGCGTTCGACCGCATCGACGCCATGATCCAGATCGATTTCGACGATCCGTCCTATGTGCTGATCGCGGTTCTGGCGGTGCTGTTCGCGACCGGCCTGTGGCGCGGCTGGCTGGTGATGCACGAGCGCGTGCGCGCACCGCTGATCGCGCTCGCGCTCGCCGCGATCTTCATGCCGGAATGGGCGATGGGCGGGTGGGGCGTGCATATGCGCCTGCCCGCGGTGCTCGGCGCGCTCGCCTTCGCGTCGTGCGAGTTCCGCCTGGGCCGCGACGCGGCGCGCGTTCTGGCGGCATCCGCCGTGCTCGTTCTTGCCTGGAACGTCTTTGCGCTCGCGCGCGATTGGCTGGCCTATGACCGGCAATTCGCCGAGTTCCGCGAGGCCGCGCGCGCTCTGCCCGTGGGCACGCGCCTGATGACCGTGCTCGAGGGCGACGCCATCGGCTTCCGCTCCGACCAGCCCTATTGGCACATGGCGGAGTTCGCGATTCCGGAGCGCGGCGCGTTCACCCCGCTCCTGTTCACGACGCGCGACCAGCATATCGTGCAGATCGACCCGCCTTGGCAGGGGATCGCGGCGGCGTCGGCGGAGCAGGGCTCGCCGCCCGATATCGACGAGCTCGACGATCTCGCAGCCTCGCGCATCGACGATGACGAGGACATCAAGAACGTCTTCCCCTATCTGATGCGCTTCCAGTGCAGATACGACGTCGCCGTGGTGATCCACCAGGGGGGGCCGCGCGCGCAAGTGCCCAGGATGCTCAAGCCGCGGCATGAGGGCAGCTTCTTCTCGCTCTACGACATCGTGCCCGACGCCGCCTGCCGAACGCCATGAAGCGCGCGCTCACGATCCTCGACGTCGCGCTGTTGCTTGCATGCGTGGCAGGTCTGGCGCGCGTGATCGCGATGACGGGCCTGCATGTGCCGCTCGATCCGAACGAGGGCTGGAACGCCTATCACGCGGTTGCCGCGATGTCGGGCGGGCCGCTCTATCCGCCGGCGGGGAGCTTCCTCGCCAACAACTATCCCCCGCTGTCCTACTACGTCGTCGGCGCCGTGGGATGGATCACCGGCGACGAGATCGTCGCGGGCCGGATCGTGTCGCTCCTTTCGCTGCTCGCCGTGGCGGCAGGGATATTCGCCTCGGCGCGCCGCATGGGCGCGGCCCCCGAGGCATCGCTGTTCGGCGCGCTCTGGTTCGCGCTCGGGCTTCTCGTCTTCAGCGACTATGTCGGCATGGACGATCCGCAGCTTCTCGGCCACGCGGTGGCGATGGCAGGTTTCGTGCTGCTGCTGCGCGGGAACACCCTCGGCGCGGCGCTGGCGATGACGCTGGCGCTGTTCGTCAAGCACAACCTCGTGGCCATGCCGCTCGCGGCCCTGGTCTGGCTCGCGCTCACCGACCGCAAAGCCGCGTTGCGTTTCGCGGCCTGGGGCATCGGTTTCGCCGTGCTCGGCTTGATCCTGTTCCGGCTCGTCTATGGCGTGAGCCTCCTGCATGTGCTCGCGTCGCCGAGGCTCTATTCGCTCGCGACGCTGCGCGAGAACGTCGCGGCCTGGACGGTCTGGGGCGGCGCGGGACTGGCCGTCATGGCCGCTCTGCTGTTGGTACGAAGACACGACCGCGACGTCGCGCTGTGCGCGATCTATGCGTTCGCGGCGGTGCTGATCGGCTTGCTCTTCGCGGGCGGCGCCGGCGTCGACATGAACATCTGGTTCGACGCGGCGATCGCGCTGGCGATGGGCGCGGCGCTCGCCATCGCCAGGTTCGAGCGCGATCTGCACAAACTGTTCGTGGCTTTGGCCTGTGTGCTCGCGCTGGGCTTCGGTCTCGCGCTCAACTGGGACGATGTTCGGGATCGGCCTCAGGCAGCGGATTCCGAGATCGCGTTCCTCAGAGGCCATCCGGGCCCTGCGCTCTGCGAGACGCTCTCGCTCTGCTATTGGGCGGGCAAGCGCGCGGAGGTCGACGTCTTCAACACCGGCCAGGCTTTCGCGACCGGCGCCCGCGATGACGCGGCGCTGACCCGGCTGATCGTGGGCCGCCGCTATCGCGCGTTGGAATTCGACTCGATGGACGATTTCGCGCTCGGCCCGCGCGTGAAACAGGCCGTGCTGGCGAATTACCGCGTCGATCACGAGAGCGACGACGCCACCTTCCTGGTGCCGCGCTAGACGGTCTCGGCCTTCACGGTGCCGGCGCGTTCGAGCTTGCCCCAGCCGACGAAGGGGCCGCGAAGCGCGGCGAAGATCGAGCGGATCACGACGTAGTACATGAGCTGGCGGTAGCCGAAGCGCTGCAGCATCAGCCACCACAAGAGGTTCCATTGCTCGCGCTTCTCCATCACGAAGCCGACCATCGCCGCCAACAGGTCGACCACCATGAAGATGCAGTAGTAGATCGCGATCTTCTGGACGTTGGCGCTGTTGAACTCCGCGCCGTGCTGGAGATAGTTCATCAGCGCGGTGATGATCTGCCAGATGAAGGAGAGATCGACCAGCGGCGCGAGCGCCGACAGGATGATCTGGAACATCCACACCTGCGGCAGCGCGATGAGACCCAGCGCGCCGTAGCGCGGGTTGAACGTCACGTCGCGGTATTTCCACAAACATTGCAGCGTGCCGTAGGCCCAGCGGAAGCGCTGGCGCGCCAGGCCGCGGAACGTCGCCGGCGCCTCGGTGCGGGCGATGGCCTCGGAATCGAACAGCACGCGGTGGCCGGCGCGCTGCACCGCGATGGTGAGGTCCTGGTCCTCGGCCAAGGTGTCGAGCGGGAAGCCGCCGAGCTCCACCAGCACCGAGCGCCGCCACGCGCCGACCGCGCCGGGCACCACCGTCAGCGTGTCGAGCGCCGAGAGCGCGCGCCGCTCCAGGTTCTGCGCCACGATGTATTCCAGCGCCTGCCAGCGCGTGATCGCGTTGATGCGGTTGCCGACCTTGGCGTTGCCCGCCACCGCGCCGATGTGGGGATCGGCGAACCAGCGCGCCAGCTTCGAGATCGTGCCGGCGTCGAACAGCGTGTCGGCGTCCAGCGCCACGACGATCTCGCCCTTGGCGCGCGCGAGCCCGGTGTTGAGCGCGGTGGCCTTGCCCGAATTGGGGATCGTGAGCACGCTGACGCGCGGATCGGCGCCGAATGCGCCGTTCAGCACGTCGGCGGTGCGGTCGCGCGAGCCGTCGTCGATGACGATGACCTCGAGCCCCGGATAGTCGCTCTGGAGGATGCGCGTCACGGTCGCCGCGATCACGACCTCCTCGTTATAGGCGGGGATCAGCACCGACACCGGCAGCGCCTGCGGGTCGGGCTGCGGCGGCGTGCGGTGCGCGTTGCGCGCGCGGTTCCAGAACGCCAGTCCCGCGAGCAGCACGAGCCGCGCGATGCCGAGCGCGATGGCGACCAGGAACAGGTAGTAGAACGCGCGGCCGAGCCAGCTCAAGGTGAGGAACACGACACGGTCCGTCACCAGGGCCACGGTGGGCGGCAATGGCGGCATGACCTGGTCGCGCGTGAAGCCGGCAAGCTCCGACACCGGCACGACCTTGTAGTGCTGCGCGCGCAGCGTATCGATCAGCGGGCCCAGCACCTGGATGGTGCGCGAGCGGTCGCCGCCGGAATCGTGCAGCAGGACGATGTTGCCGCGGAACTCGAGGTTGGGATTGGTGATCTCGGCCATCACCGTCTTGATCATCGTCTGGGGCGGCGGCAGCGTCCAATCCTCAGTGTCGGCATGCTCGCCGACGGTGACGTAGCCCAGGTTCTGCGCGATCTCGACGGGCGTGATCTCGTCGCCTGATGCCGGCTCGGCGTCGCCCAGATAGGGCGGACGGAACAGGCGCATCGAGCGGCCGGTGAGGGCCTCGATCAGGCGCTGCGTCGCGTTGAGCTCGAGCGCCACGGCCTCGTTCGGCGTATCGGCGAGGTTGGGATGGGTGAAGGTGTGGTTGCCGAGCTCGTGCCCCTCGTCGATGATGCGCTCGATGAGGCCCGGATTGGCCTCCGCGTTCTCGCCGATGACGAAGAACGTGGCCTTGACGTTCTTGGCTTTCAGGATGTCGAGGATCGCGGGCGTCCAATCGGGATCGGGCCCGTCGTCGAAGGTGAGCGCGATCTTGCCCGGTACCTGGCCGGTGGTCTGGATCACGTAGCTCGTGGGAATGGTGGTGTAGCTCTCGTCGTCGATCGCGCCGGTGTCCTTGTCGACCTCGAATTTGCGCGCGCCGGGCGTGGGATGGGATTCGACGCGCAGGATCTCGCCCGTGCCCTCGAAGTCGACGTCCTGGCTCACCGGGATGCGGTGCAGGCTGTCGGGCGCCGGCGCATCATAGGCCCGGCCCATCACCGGCCAGACGGAAGGATCCCCGCTGCCGATGTGCCACAGCGCGTAGCCCGCGGGGCGATAGACGTCGGCGGCATGGATCTCGTTGAATGCCGTCACGGCGTCCAGGAACCAGACGTCGTGCTTGGACTTGTCGTTCTCGAGATAGGAGAAATGCGCGTTGCCGGTGGCGTCGTCGAAATCGATGTCCGCCTCGCTGTCGCGCGCGGCGAGCACCGCGCCCTCGAAGGTCAGGGTATCGACATTTCCGGTGCCGTGCCAGTCATAGCCGAAATTGCCGATGCTGACGATGGTCGATTGCGGGTCGAGCACCTTCATGCGCTCGGCGAGATTCTTCTCGAACCAGTCCTGACCCGCGATCGAGCCCGCCTCGCCGGAATCTTCGTGCTCGTCGTAAGCCATCAGGATCGTGTAATCGACGATGTCGGCGTAATCCTCGTAAGGCCAGGTCGCATTGTCGAGCTCCACGGTCTGCAGGATCAGCCAGCCATGCGGCGCGAACGCCGCGGACATCTCGTTCAGGAATGCCTTGAGGTCGCCATAGGCCGATGGTGGCACCTGCTCGAAATCGACCACCACGCCGGGGAATTTGTGCTCCGACATGAAGGACACGACCTGGCCGAGCAGCGTCGCGCGCCGCTTGGGATCGGCGAGCAGCTTGGCCAGCCCGTCGCCGTTCCACACGCCCTTCTCGATGTTCTGCATCATCGGCACGATCTGGGTGCCCGGCTTGTTCGTGCGGATGAGATTGATCACGCGCCGGTCGATGGCGGGCGCAAGATCGAGATTGGGGCCGTGCAGGCCCAGCCAGTTGGGGATCACCCAATCCAGATGCGGCAGCGCGCGCTTGAGCGCGGGATAGCTCGCCTCTTCATAGGTTTCATAGAAGCCGATGGAGAGCGAGCGTCCCTCCTGCTGCTTCAGCGCGGCGGGGAAGGCCTTGACGGGCGTGTTGCGCGCGATCTTCTTCTGGTGCTGGCGGATCGCGTCCAGGCGCACCTTGCGCGCCTCTGCGGCGAGACGGGCGGCGGATTTGAGCAGCCCCGGCGCGGTCGCCTTGTTGACCAGCTCGGGCAGATGGATCGCGGTCAGCCGGTTGGTGAAGGTGACCGTCTGCATCTGCGGCGCCACGACCAGGCTTGCGATGAAGGCGATGCCCAGAATCGTGCTCAGGATCGCGACCGTCCATCCCACAAGGGAGAAGCGGGCGGCGCGACGTCCCGTGGCGTCGAAGAAGATCGGTTTCTTGCTCATGAGCGGCGGCACTATATACGAAGGCGTGGCGAAAAGCGGGCGCGTGGTAACGCGCCGCGGCTGAAGCGGGGATGAATAGACGGATCGGTGTCAGGCCGCCAGGACCGTGGCGACGGCGAGCTCGGGTTCGGGTTCGGGCCCTGGTTCGAGTTCGGGTTCGGCGGGCAACGGCGCCGCCGCGGCCTCGACCTCGCATGCGGCGTTCGCCAGGCGCGCGATACGCTCCGCCGCGTCGCTCAGGTTGATCGTGACCAGGTCGCATTCGGCGCTGCCGGCGTTCATGAGCGCATCGCCGCTCCAGCCCCACAGCCCCGCGATCATGCTCGCGCGGCCAAGGCGGGGCCTCAGACGCCGCACCAGCTTGCGCATCGCGCCCGCGTCGGCCGCGTCCAGGCACGAGATGCACACTGCGCGGACGTCCTGCAGGTCGAGGCGCGGCAGGTTCGCGGGCAGGGTCTGCGCGTAGGGCACGACCCTGCTGCCCAGCCCCTTGCGGCGCAACGCCTCGGCAAGCAGCGCCGCGGCCGCCTGATCCATCATGCCGGGGCCGGCGACGCAGAGCACCGGATCGTGCTGCCAGTGCGCGGCGAAGCGCCCAGCCTGCCTTTCGGTGCCGGCGAGGACGGCGGGCGCGAGCCGGACGGCGAGCTTGCCGGCATCGACGGCGTGCCCGCCGAGCTGGCGCTGGGCGGTGGCGAGTGCCTGCAGGACGGGCTCGCTCTGCTCCGGCGGCGCTTCCCTGAGCGGTGCATCCGCCAGCAGCCGGTTCAGGAAGCCGAGCGTCTCGTAGCGCCTGCCCAGGAGCACGGCGCAGAGCGTCAGCGGCATGGCGAGCAAGAGGCCCGTCAGGCCCCAAAGGCATGTCCAGGCGACCGTGGCGCCGACCGCGGCCGGCACGGAGAGGCGCGCCACGGGACGCGGCAGGAACCTGCGCTCGACGAAAAGCACCATGGCATTGGCGCTCAGGAACAGCGCCAGCGTCTTGCACAGGAGAAACAGCGCGGGCTCGAGCTTGGCCGTGAGCATCAAGGGACAGACCGCCGCCACCGGCACGCCGATGACGGGGACCGAGCGCAGCATCACGCCGAGCAGCGCCCACAATCCGAAATTGGGGACGCCCACGACCCAAAGGCCGACCCCGACCGTCATGCCGAAGCCGAGATCGAGCAGGCCCTGGGCAAGCAGATGGCGGCCGAACGCCGATCCGGCCTCGGCGGCGTCCGCGAAACGGGTGGCGAGCGCCTCGCGATGCAGGAGCAGGAACGCCGCGAACAGCACCGCTACGCCGGCGGAAGTCAGCGGATTGAGCAGCGGCTCGGCCAGCGTGGTGGCGATCCAGAGCGGCAGCGGCTCGCTCGGCGAGGCCGATGACGCGTGCGGCGCGACCGTCGCTGCGAGCTCGCCGAACTGGCCGCCCAGGAACAGCGCGATCGAGGCGACGACGGCGAAGGCCAGGCCCACGGTCGCGGCGACCGAGGTGACCGGCCCGACATTGAGCTTGCGCAAGGCGCCGGTTATGGGGGCGAGCGCGAAGGCGATCAGGATGGCAAGGCTCAGCGGCACGAAGACCGCGCGTCCGACATACAGCGCGACGATGGCCGTCGCCGCCACCAGAGCGGTGGCGAGCTTCAGGCGGGCCGGCTCTGCGGCCCGCCTGTTCTGCCCGGACATTCCGACGGCACTCATGCCCCACGTCCCGCTCGCGACGGGGAAAGTGTAGTCGGCAGACCTTTACCGGTTCTGACCTGGCGCAACGCGAACGCCGTTGCGGGGGTGCGGAAATATACCTAGGGCGGCTGTGCCGAAACGGGACAAGCCAAAGACCGTCATCGCCCGCTTTATGCGGGCGACCCATGGCCGCAAGTATCGACCAGCGAGTTTGTTTCCGTGGGTCGCCCGGACAAGCCGGGCGATGACATCTAAGAGCTTACCGCTCCGCCACCATGCGCGCTTCGAGCGCGCCGATGCGGTCGATCTCGACGCGGACCACGTCGCCCTCCTTGAGGAAATTGGGCGGCTTGGCGGCGAAGCCGACGCCGCCGGGCGTGCCGGTGAAGATCACGTCGCCGGGCATCAGCGTCATCGCCTGGCTGAGCAGCGCGATCTGGTCGAAGACGTTGAAGACGAGATTGCTTGTATTGGAGTTCTGCCGCATCTCGCCGTTGACGAGGCAGCGGATGCCGAGCGCGTGCGGGTCGCCCACCTCGTCCGCGGTGACGATCCACGGGCCGAACGGTGCGTGGGTATCGAAGGATTTGCCCAGGATCCATTGCGGCGTGTGGAACTGCCAGTCGCGCACGCTGACGTCGTTGCCGCACGCATAGCCGAAGATCGCACCGGCTGCGTCCTGCCTGGCGACGTGGCGGCAGCGCCTGCCCACGATCGCGACGAACTCCGCCTCGTAGTCGACCGCACTCGACACTTTCGGCATTTCGATCGGGTCGTAGGGACCGTTGACGGCGTTGGCGAGCTTGGTGAACCAGACCTGGCGCTCGGGCTTGGGCAGGCCGCTCTCTTCGATGTGATCGGCATAGTTGAGGCCGATGGCGAGCACCTTTTGCGGCCTGGGCACGGGCGCCTGGAGATGGACCTTGTCGAGCGCGAGACGCGGTGCCGCGCTCTCGAGCCGGCGGACTTCATGCTCGACATGAGGCCACGCTTCGATGAGCCCGATCATGTCGCGCGGCAGGCCAGGTGCTGCCTGCGCCAGATCGACAAGCGCATCGCCCGTCACGATGCCGACGCGCGCAGCGCCGCCTGTGTCGAACGTCGCAAGCTTCATCGTTGTGTCCCTGTCCAGCCGCGAAACCCTCATGCTTCGACAAGCTCAGCATGAGGGACTGGGTCAGCTGCCTCATTCCCTCACCCTGAGCTTGTCGAAGGGTGAGGGCCGCCCGAACGGAACCGCAACCGCGCGGCCGAAGCGAGCAGCAGGAAGATCAGGCCCGGGCGCCGTGCCCGCGGCGTGCCGGCGCGCGCACCGGCTCGGGCTGGTCGTTGGCGAGCTGGCGGGCGAGATTGAGGATCGCGCGCCGGCGCTTGGGCGACTCGATGCTCGCATAGGCCTCGAGCAGGTCGCTGGCGCCGGGCTCGGTCAGATGCGCGATCTGGCGCGACAGCGAGCCGGAGCTCTTGGACTTGTCGAGGTTGCCGATCAGGTCGCCGACGCTGCAGTCGAGCGCCTCCGATATCTCGACGAGACGAGAGAAGCTTATTCGGTTGGTCCCATGCTCGTATTTCTGCACTTGCTGGAACGTAATACCCACCGAACGCGCCAGCTGATCCTGACTCATCCCCAACTCCTTGCGGCGCAGCCGCACGCGCGAACCGAGCGCGATGTCGAGCGGGTGTGGAGTATGTTCGTCCTTATCTTTTGCCATTTCGAATCCCGTAATTGCATTGCGCACAATTGATCATCGCCAAACGAAATTGTCCAATAGCATGGTAGATCAATGACCCTGCTACCTAACGCTTAACCGATCCTAAAGATGCGCCGGTCGATCATGAAATCTTGCCGGGGATTCAATGAGCGGTGGATTCGGACGCGCGCTGCGAAGGACGGGGAGCTTCCTGCCCTCGGGCCTGACGCGCGGCTTCTCGAGGCCCGTGATGCTGTTCTTCCACGGCGTCGAACAGCGCATAGACGATTCACGCGTCCAGTCGAATCACCATGATTTTGCGTCGTTTTCGCAAATCGCGGGATTCCTGAAGGACAATTTCGACGTCCTGCCGCTTTCGATGCTCGACGAGGTCCTGAGCGCGCCCGGGCGTCATCGCCGCAGCGTGTTCCTGGCGGCCGACGACGGCTACGCCAACAACCTGAGCGTGGCCCAAAATATCCTGCAGGAGTTGAACTTGCCGTGGACGCTTTTCCTGTCCACGGGCCATGTCGATACCGCAGAGCGAAATCCCATGTTTCTCGCGCGGTTGTTCTTTCTTTTCGCCCCCAGCGCGAAATACGATATCGCCAGCCTGTGCGCGCATCTCGTTCTCGGCGACGGCGAAAACCGCGCCGCCGCGGCCGATCTCTGGGTGGGCAGGCTCAAGGAACTCGATGCCGGCCGCGCGCAAGCTGCGCTTGATTCGATGCGCGCGCAGTTCGAAGGCCTCGACGCGCTGGCGGGGAGGTATGCTTCCGACGCATTCCTGACCTGGCCCGAAGTCGCGGCGCTGAAGGCCGACGGCGTCGAGATCGGCGCCCACGCCCATTGGCACTGGCCGATGCATGCGGTGCAACCGCTGGACTATCTGGGCGAGCAGGCGCGGCTGTCGCGCGCGCGCATCGAGGCCGAGATCGGACCCTGCCGCTACTTCGCCTATCCCTTCGGCAACACGCAGGATATCGGCCGCGACGCCTGGCGGGCGGTGCGCGACGCGGGCTACGACTATGCCTTCACCACGCTCTCGGGCTCGCTGGATGCGAGCACCAACCGCTGGCTGATGCCGCGCTACGGGCTTGCGCTGCGCGAGCCGCGCCTGCCCGCGCTGGTACCCTGGCTTCGTGCCGGCAATGGCCGGTTGCGCGCCTGGCAAAGGCAAATGGCGGGTTAACCACACACCGTCCCGAAGCGGGAATGGCCTTACGTAAGGCCCGCGCGCGGGCGTACCGCTCCCGCACGCTTCTGTGCCGATTTGGCCGTCCCCCGTCCCACGATCCCTGGCGCGTTCCCTGCAGCCCCACGGCCGGGTTCAAAGGCCGTCACGGCGTGAGCGTACAGGAGCATTTCGTGGAAGCGGATGGGGAGGGCGATGCCCTCGGCCATCCGTTCGCGCTCGAGCCCACGGCACCTCTGGCGCTCTATCCGGTCCTCAAGCGGCTGCTCGATCTTGTCATCGCCGTGCCGGTGCTGATCGCGGGCGCGCCGTTCCTGGCCGCCATCGCGCTGTGGATCCGCCTCGACTCCAAAGGCCCCGCGCTGTTCCGTCAGACGCGGCTGGGGCAGGGCGGACGGCCCTTCGGCATCCTCAAATTCCGCACCATGAACGTCGTCGAGGACGGCGCCTGCGTCGTGCAGGCCGCACGCAACGATTCGCGCATCACAAGCGCGGGCCGTTTCCTGCGCGCCTCCAGCCTCGACGAGCTGCCGCAGCTCCTCAACGTCATCGCGGGCGAGATGTCGCTCGTCGGCCCGCGCCCGCATGCGAGCGCGCACGATGCGCTCTATTCCGCGCTCATCCCCGAATACAACGGCCGCCAGGCGGTCAAGCCCGGCATCACCGGCTGGGCGCAGGTCAACGGCTATCGGGGCGGCACGCCCACGCTCGATCTGATGCAGAAGCGCGTGGAGCTCGATCTCTGGTACGCGCGTCACGGCTCGCTCGGTCTGGATCTCCTCGTCCTCGCGCGCACGCCGCTCGAGATGCTGCGCGGCAGGAACGCCTACTGATGGCCCCTCTTCCCACAGAAAGACGCAGCGGAGACAGGGCTTTCAAGCGCGTCGTCGTCGGCGGCATCAAGACCGCCAGCGTCTCGCGCGATCAGATGGGCCGGCTCATGGTCGGCGACTGCCTGGCCGCGCGCAGGGGCGGGCGCAGGCCCAAGCTCGTTTTCGCCGCGAACGGCCATGCCGTCGCGATGGCGGGCACGAACGCGAAATTCGCCAGGACGTTCCAGGCGGCCGACATCGTCCATGCCGACGGCGCGCCGGTGGTGTTCGCCTCGAAGCTGACCGACGCGCCGATCCCCGAGCGCAGCGCCACGACCGATTTCCTGCACGACGCGGCGAGGATGGCGCAGGCGCATGGCCTGAAATTCTTCCTCTTCGGCGCGACGGAAGAGATCAACGCCGCCTGCGCCAGGATGCTGAACGAGAATTATCCGAAGCTGGTGATCGCGGGCCGCCGCCATGGCTATTTCGCAGGTCACGACGAGATCGCGATCTGCGAGGAGATCAACCGCTCCGGCGCGGACGTGCTGTGGGTGGGACTTGGGGTCCCTAAGGAATACGAGTTCTGCGAGCGCAACCGCGACAACCTGATCGCGGGCTGGATCGTGACCTGCGGCGGCTGCTTCAACTTCGCCGCGGGCGCCTACAAGCGCGCGCCGGAATGGATGCAGAAGACGGGGCTGGAATGGGCGCACCGGCTGTGGCGCGAGCCCAGGCGGCTGTTCCTGCGCTATGCGCTCACCAACCCCCTGGCGCTGTTCCTGCTTCTTACCCGGACTTTAAGGAAGCCCGCTTCGTAACCGGTCCGAAACTTGCTTCGTGCCTGATGGCGCGAACGACTTTTAGGACCTCAAATGGGAACTGCCCTTCCCACGAGTGCCGTTTTGGAACGCAGCCGGCTGGTTCGCCTCGCCGGCCGCTACAGCTTGACGGCCATCGGTCCCATCGCGGTCTCCGGCGCGCATTTCGCCGCGTCCCTGATTTTCCTGCACAAGCTTCCGCCGGCGCAGTTCGGCCTGTTCTCGTTCCTGCTCGTGGTCGTGCCCTTCGCGCTCAGCATCTCGTCGGGCCTGCTCGGCGCGCCGCTGCTGTCGGCGGTCGGAAGGACGGATGCGATGGCCGGCGCCAAGCGCGCCGCCTTCCGCGAGGTGAACCGGCTCTATTGCGTCTTCGCTGGGCTTGCGACGGCGGCGCTGATGTATTTCAGCCAGGCGGGGGTGACCTGCGCGCTGCTGCTCGGCGGCTATGGCGCGGCGATGACGTTCCGCTGGTTCTCGCGCTACAGCGCCTACAATTCCGAGCAACCGATGCGCGCGGCGGCGTCGGACCTCGTCTACAGCGCCGTGCTGATGACGGGACTTTTCGTGCTGGTGCTCGGCGGCCATCTGTCGCTGCGCCGCACCAGCGACGTGCTGCTGGCGAGCGCGCTGCTCGGCCTGCTGCCGTTCGGCTGGGAATTCCTCAAGGCCGAATTGCGCAGGCCGCCCGCGGGCGTGCTTTCGGTCTATGGCCCCATCTGGCGCGACATGACGCGCTGGTCGCTGCTCGGCGTCGTGCTCTCGGAGATGACGGCGAACGCGCACGCCTATCTCGTGACCTTCATCTCGGGGACGCATGTCTTCGCGGTGCTCGCCGTCGGCAGCCTGATGATGCGCCCGCTGTCGCTGGTGTTGAGCGCGCTGCCCGACCGCGAGCGCCCGGCCATCGTCCATTGCCTGGTCAAGGGCGACACCAAGGGCGCGTTGCGCATCATGGTCGAGTTCCGCGCGGCCGCGGCCGCGATGTGGATCGGCACCGTGGCGCTGTCGGCCGTGATCCTGTTCTGGTTCCCCAAGCTCATCATCAAGGAAGGCTTCGATCCGCATTCGGTGATGATGGTGACGGCGATCTGGACCCTGATCGTCGCGGCGCGTGCCGTGCGCGCGCCGGAGAACGCGTTCCTGATCGCCGCGGGCGAGTTCCATCCGCTGGCGCGCGCCGGGCTGACGGGAAGCGTCGTCTCGCTCGTGGGCACGCTGGTGCTGCTGCTTGCCGTCGGGCCCATCGAATCGCTGTTCGGTATCCTCGCGGGCGAGGTCGCGATGACGTTCCGCGTCCTGGGGCTGATGCGGCAATGGAGGCGCGCCCATGGTTGAGGTGCCCATGATGGTTCAGGTAACCATCGCCGTGCCCACCTTCCGCCGTCCGCAGAGCCTGACGCGTCTGCTGAACGCGCTCGCGAAGCTCGAAACCTCTGCGGTCGTGACCATCCTCGTCGCCGACAACGATTCCGAGCGCCATGAAGGTTTCGACGTCTGCGCGGCGCTCGAGGACTATCGCTGGCCGCTCGATCATTTCATCGCACCAGAGCGCGGCATCGCGCAGGTGCGCAATGCGCTGGTCGAACGTGCGCTCGAGCATCCTTGCGATTTCGTCGCCATGCTCGACGACGACGAATGGCCCGAGCCGCAATGGCTGGACGCGTTCCTGAACGTCCAGGCCAAGACGGGCGCCGACGCGCTGCACGGCGACATCCTTCGCGATTTCGAGACACAGCCCGGCCGCCTCGCAAAGCGTTGCGACGGCATCGCGCCGTTGCTGGGCGAGACCGGCCCCGTCGCGATGATCGAGGGCTCCGGCAACATCATCGTCAGCCGCGCCTGCTTCGAGGGCCTCGCCAAGCCCTGCTTCGATCCGGCCTTCGCGCTCTCGGGCGGCGAGGACCGCGACTTCTTCGAGCGGTTGCGCCGCCAGGGCCGCCGCTTCGCCTGGGCGAAGGAGGCGCGGGTGCATGCCTGGGTGCCCACGTCGCGCGCCAAGCTCTCCTGGGCCCTGATGCGCGCCTATCGCGTCGGCAATTCCGACATGCGCGTGTTCCTCAAGCACAGCCACAGCGCCGCGGACAGCGCGCGCGAGACGGCCAAGATCGCGGGCGCGCTCTTGTTGTTCCCGCTGCTGTTCGTCATCCTCGGCCTTGCGTCGAATCGCGCGGTGGATGCATTGCGCAGGCTGTTCCGGGCGGCTGGGAAGATCGCGGCGGCGCTCGGCCGCACCTACAACGAATACGCCGTGACCCATGGCGCATGAGACGCTCTCGGCGCCGCTCGCGCGGCCGCGTTCCGGCTTCGGCGTCATGGACGTGGTGTTCATCGCGCTGATGCTGCTCGCCTTCGTGGGCCTGCAGCCCTTCGCGGTCCGCAATCCCGCGACCGACCTGCAGACCGGCCCCTATCAGATGACGGGCAGCGGCGATGCGATCCGCCAGGTGCTCTACATCTTCGTCTTCGCGACCGCGGTCATCGCCGCGTTCCTGCGCCGCGGCTTCGCGCTCGCGACCATCGTGCCGCCGCTGCTTAGCGTGCTGCTGGGCTGGTGCCTGCTCAGCGCCGCCTGGGCCGCCGCGCCCGACGTGGCGCTGCGCCGCGCGGGGCTCGCCATCGTGGTCGCGCTGTCGACGATGTTCTGCGTCGACACGCTGGGCACGGAACGCAGCTTCAAGCTGTGGCGCTACGTGCTCGCGGCCATCCTCATCGTCAACTGGCTCTCCATCGCGCTCGTGCACCAGGCGGTGCATCTGCCGGGCGAGCAGGACCCCGGCCTCGTCGGCAATTGGCGCGGGCTGTACTTCCACAAGAACATCGCGGGCGCGGTCAGCGCGATCGCCGCGATCGTCTTCTTCTTCAGCGCGCTTCGGACGCGGCATTGGAGCGACATGGTGTTTTGCGTGCTGGCGGTCGGCTTCACGGTGATGACGCATTCCAAGTCGTCGCTCGGCCTTCTGCCCGTGGCGGTCCTGGCCGGGCTCACCTACCGCTTCGCCTGGAAGCGCAGCCTGGACCGCTCCATCGTCGCGGTCGCGGTTCTGCTCGCCGTCGTTCTCGTGACCGCTTTCGCCGCCGCCGACGCCGACGCGATCTCGCGCGCGCTGGAGGACCCGACCGAGTTCACCGGCCGCGCCGCGATCTGGCAGGCCGAGCTCGCCTTCGCGCGCGATCATCTGTTCCTGGGCTCGGGGTTCGGCACCTTTGCCGATACCGGCGCGCTCTCGCCGCTGCACGACTACGTCGCGGGATCGTGGGTGGAGGCGGTGGCGCACGGCCATAGCGGCTATCTGCAGATCCTCGTCACCATCGGCGGCATAGGCCTCTTGCTCACCATCGCCGCGATCGTCCTGGCGCCGGGCTTGCGCTTCTGGCGCATGGATGACGGCGCCGATCTCGGCTTCAAGGCGATGCTGTTCGCGCTCTTCGTCTTCCTCGTCGCGCACAATTTCATGGAGTCGGATTTCCTCGAAGGCGACGCGCCCGCCTGGGTCGCGTGCCTTCTGATGCTCGCCTTCCTCTATCGCCTGCCGAGGCGGACATGAAGAGGCTCTTCTCCGTCGTGATCCCCGTCTACAACCGCGCCGGCGTGCTGGGCTGTGCGATCCGCTCCGTGCTCGCGCAGGAAGAACAGGATTTCGAGATCGTCGTCGTCGATGACGGCTCCAAGGACGATCCGCAAAGCGTGGTGCGTGCGTTCGCCGATCCGCGCATCCGCTTCCACGCGCAACCCAACCGGGGCGGCGGCGCGGCCCGCAACGCCGGCATCGACATGGCGCAGGGCCGCTTCGTCGCGTTCCTGGACTCCGACGACGTCTGGCTGCCCGGGCATCTTTCCGCGATGCGCAGGCTGCTCGAGGGATCGACGAACACGGTCGGCTATGCGCGCATGATCGTCGACCGCGGCGAGGGGCGCACGTTCCTCAAACCCCCGCGCGCCATCCGCGAAGGCGAGGACATGGCGAGCTACCTGCTCGCCGACCGCGGCTTCGTGCCGACGATCACCGTGGTCGTCGAACGCGAGACGGCGGCGCGCGTGCGCTATCACGAGAACCTGCGCGCCGCGGAGGACACCGATTTCGCGATCCGCCTTTCTCTCGACGGCCAGCGCTTCGTGATGGCGCAGGCACCGGGCGCGGTGTGGAAGGACATCCCCGATCCGAACCGCACGTCGGCGGGGCGAAAGGGCGGGCGCATGATCCCCTGGCTCGAGGAGATGCGGCCGCGCATCTCTTCGCGCGCCTATCACGGCTGCCGCGGCTGGGCGATCGCAAAGCATGTCGCGACGACCGACAGGCTCGCGGCGCTGAAGCTCTGGCTGAACGCGACGTTGCGCGGCTGCTACCGCCCCGGGCTCGCGCCCATCGTGTTCCTGCAGATCTTCCTGTCCGACCGGGCCTATCGCAGCCTGGCCGACGGCGCGATCCGCTGGCTCAGGGCGGGCTTTCGCGGGCGCAGGCCTGCGCGGGCATGAAAAGAGTTTCCCGCCGTTAACCAAACGTCAGCGCCTGCGCCCGTCTAATGGCCCAAACACCCTGAAAAGGCTTCGAAATCCAGCACATGACGCCCGTCTCCCAAGCTGCCGATCCGGCCCCCGCCTTCCGCGCGGGCGACGTCGCACGCGCGGCGCGCGCGCGCATCGGGATGGTGCTCGGTGTGGCGACGCTCGTCGTGGTCGCGACGTTGGGCGTGCTGATGGTTTGGCCCACGATGTATTCGACCTCGGCGAGCGTGATGCTCGACCCGCGCAAGAACAACGTCGCCGATCTTTCCTCCGTGCTGTCGCAGCTTCCGACAGATCCGGCGTCGCTGCAGAATCAGATCCAGATCCTGCAATCGCGCGATCTTGCCGAGCAGGTGATCGCCAAGCTCCATCTCTACGACGATCCGGAGTTCACGCGGGTCGTGTCGCCCGACGACGACCAGCTCGCGGCGAAAGAGAAGATCGTCAACGCTTTCGAGAAGAACCTGACGGTGACGGCGGAGGGTCTGTCGACCACGCTCACGGTCACGTTCACGTCGCGCGATCCGGTGAAGGCGGCCGCGGTCGCCAACACGCTCGCCGACACCTACATCGCCGACCAGCTCGACGCCAACCGCGAGGTCGGCGACAGGACGACGGGATGGCTCGTCACGCGCACGCACGATCTCGCCGCCCAGCTCCAGGCGCAGGAAGCGGCGGTGCAGAAATACAAGGCCGACAACAACCTCGTCGAAGGTCCGGACGGAAGCTCGCTCGCCGACCAGCAGATCGCCGCCGTCGCCAATCAGCTCGTCACCGCCAAGGCCGATCTGGCGCAGAAGCAGGCGACCGACGACCGCGTCGCGGCGCTCGTCAAGGCGGGCGACACCGCCGACGTGTCGCAGATCCTGGCCTCGCCGCTGATCGTGCAATTGCGCACCCAGCAGGCGACGCTCATCGCCCAGGAATCCGATCTCAACACGCGCTACGGCCCGCGCCATCCCAAGCTCGAAGCCGTCCAGACCCAGAAGCGCGACCTCGACGCCAAGATCGCGACCGAGGTCACGCGCCTCACCGGCTCGATCTCCAACGACGTCGCGGTGGCGCGCGCCAACGTCGCCTCGCTGCAGGCAAGCCTCACCGCCGCCGAGAAGCAGGCCCAGGGGCAGAACCTCGTGCGCGTGAAATTGCGCGCCCTCGAATCCAACGCCGATTCCACGCGCACCATGTACGAGGCGTTCGTCACGCGGCTGCGCGAGACGCAGGATCAAGACGTCATCCAGAACCCCGATGCGCGCGTCATCAGCCGCGCCGCGGTGCCGACGGTGCCCAGCTCGCCCAAGCGCACGCTGATCCTGGGCGGCTCGATCCCGGCGGGGCTTCTGCTCGGTTTGCTCGCGGCGCTCATCGCCGAGCGGCTGGGCGGCGCGGTGTCTGAGACCGCGCCCAGGGTGCGTCCGATCGAAGCCTTCCGTCCGGCGCCCGCTGCCGCGCCGCGCGGCCCGGCGGTGCTGGCGACGCTCAACGGCCTCTGCGATCCGCGCGCGCCGGGCGCGGTGCTCGACTGGCCGCAGTCGGATTTCTCCCGCGACGTGGACGCGCTGCTCAAGCGCATCCTGCAAGGCGGCAAGGTCTTCGCCGTCACCACGGCGGAACGCGGGCCGGCCAAGACAGCGACGGTCGCAGCCCTGGCGCGCATGGCGGCGCGATCGCGGATGCGGGTCGCGGTGATCGATGCGGGGCTTCGCGCGCCCTCGACCGCGCGCGCTTTCGGCATCGGCCCGGTGCGGTTCGGGTTGCTCGAAGCGCTCACGGGCGCCGTGCCCTTGAGCGGGGCCTTCTGCCGCGATCCGCGCTCGTCCTGCTCGGTGCTTTCCATCGTGCAGCGTCCGGCGGACCCGGAAGCCGTCCTGGCCTCGTCGAAGATGGCGGGGCTGGTCGCGCAGCTCAGAAAGGGTTGCGATCTCGTCCTCATCGACGCGCCGCCGGCCCAGAACGCGGGCGAATTGCGCGCCGTGGCTGCGCTTTGCGACGGCGTCCTGGCCGTGACGCGCGAGCCGGACGCCGTGTCGGAAGGCTATGCGACGCTCGGCCTGACGCGGCTCGGCTTTGTCATCGCTCGCTAGCGGGCTGGAATCGTTAACGATTTCCGCCTTTCCCAGGCCGCTGCGTCGCGGACCGGCCCGCAGGTAACCTTTCTAGAAATTATTTCATTGTCTTGAGCCGCGCATATGGGATACGCGTTGCGCCCGCCAAATCGTCGTTTGGGCCGCCGTTCCACTTCTCGAAAGCGAAACGAAACTTCGTCATGGATGACAATACGCGAACCCTGCTGACGCGCGTGGGAATCGCCGTCGGCGTTCTCGCCGTGGGCCTGCTTGCGGGCTGGATCGGCGGCGTCTCCTCGGCCCATGACGGCGCCGCGAAGATCGAGGTCTTCAAGGACTGGCGCCTGGCCTGTCCGGAAGACAACGACGCCAAGGGCGCCTGCGCGCTCGCCACCGACGTCAACGATCAGGCCAGCGGCCAGCATCTCGCCCAGATCACGATGGGCGCCGAAGCCGGCAAGCCCGACGTCGAGATGATGGTGATCAACGTTCCGCTCACCGTGCTGATCCAGCCGGGGCTGGGCGTGCAGATCGGCGGCGACACCAAGACCGTGGCCTACGCGACGTGCCTGCCGTCCGGCTGCGTGGCGACGATGCCCGTCGACGACAAGACGGCCGAGGAGCTGCGCACCGCGCAGACGATGAACCTGGTCGTGACGGCCGAGAATTCGCGCAGCGTCAGCCTTCCGGTGTCCATCCAGGGCTACCAGGACGCAAGCGGCAGGATGAACAGTGTTGAAGCGCGGCGCCGTTCCTGGTGGCGGAGATTGTGGTCATGACATCGCTGAAGTTCCTTCGTTCCGCCGCCTGCGCCGCGGCGCTGATCTTCGCCGGCTCGTCCGCGCTCGCCCAGGAAGGTCAGCAGCAGGCGCCGAAGAAGCCGATCACGCCCACCACAATGAAGACCTTCGCGGGCTGGGACGTGCGCTGCTATCCGGTACAGACGCCCGCGCCTTGCGACATGTGGGAGGCGATCGCCTTCAAGAAGGGTGGCCAGCTCGCGGTCAGCGTTTCCATCGTCTACGTGCCGTCGCGCGACCAGCATCTCCTGCAGTTCGTCGTGCCGCTCGGCATCGACCTCGCCCAGGGAGCCAAGGTCCAGACCGACAGCTATACGTCGGAGGTCTGGCACTTCCATCACTGCGACCGCATCGGCTGCTATGTCATCGTGCCTGAGGGCAACCCGGTGATCGACGCGCTGAAGGGCCACGACGCCATGAAGGTCCATGTCGTCCAGTTCCACGGCAAGGCGGTGGACCTGAACGTGCCGCTCAAGGGCTTCGACGAGGCGCATTCCTCGATGGTGGAGCTCGCCAGGCAGAAGGCGAGCGACAAGCAGCAGGCGCCGGCGCCCACGGACGCCAATCCTTAAATTTTAGACGTACACGGTCCGTTCCGGGGGCTTCGCGCCCCCGGCGACAATTCGGACAAATTTCCGGTCCCGCGCCTTGTTATTCGACGGCGGCGCGCAGGTTTGCGCGTTAGGATGACGCGCCGATTCCGTGCGCGTGGAGCCCCCGCCCGAGATGAGCAGCAGCGACAGCGAGAAAAATTGGTTCGGCCACGGTTTCGGAAAAGCGCGCGACCGCATCCGTGACTATGCCGGCCGCACGGCGGGCGGTCTTGGCAGCGACGCGCGCGCGCCGCGCGGCATGTGGGTCGTGGCCGGCGTGATCGTGATCGGGCTCGTCATCGCCGGCGCGATCGGCTGGGCGGTGCTTCGAACCTCTGCGCCGGCCACCCATGCCGGACGCGGCGGCGCCGGCGGAGCCTTGCCCGTGGGCGTGGCGTCCGTCGCCAAGGGCAATGTCGACATCAAGCTCAACGCGCTCGGCACGGTGACGCCGCTCGCCACCGTCACCGTCCGCCCGCAGGTGAGCGGCCAGATCCTGCGCTTCAATTTCCAGGAAGGGCAGATGGTCAAGGCGAACGAGTTGCTCGCCGAGATCGATCCGCGCCCGTTCCGCGCGGCCTACGACCAGGCATTGGGTGCGCAGAACCGCGACCAGGCGACGCTCGCCAACGCGCAGGTCGACCTTCAGCGCGACACCGCGCTCTATGCGCAGAAGGCCGTGTCGCAGCAGGTGCTCGCGACCCAGCAGGCCCTGGTGCGCTCGACGGCGGCGACGGTGAAGGCCGACAAGGCGGCGGTCGAGGCGGCGGCAATCAATCTGCAGTTCACCAGGATCACCTCGCCGGTGGCCGGCCGCGTCGGCCTGCGCCAGGTCGACGTCGGCAATCTCGTCCAGGCCGGACAGACGAACGGGGTGGTGGTCGTCACCCAGCTCCAGCCGATCTCGGTCCTGTTCTCGCTGCCCGAGGACGACATCTCCGACATCATGAGCCGCGTGCGCGCGGGCGCGACCTTGAGCGTCGAGGCCTTCGACCGCGGCCAGACGGTGAAGATCGCCGACGGCAAGCTCGCGACCATCGACAACGTCATCGATCCGACGACCGGCACGGTGAAGCTGCGCGCGATGTTCGACAATACGGCCGGCGAGCTGTTCCCCAGCCAGTTCGTCAACGTGCGCCTGCTCGTCAACACGCTGAGGAACCAGACCTGGGTGCCGGCCTCGGCGATCGAGCGCGGCTCGCAGGGCGCCTATGTCTACGTCGTGCAGGCCGACAAGACGGTCGCGATGCGCGCGGTGACGCTTGGGCCCCAGGACGGCGACCACGTCGCGATCATGAAGGGACTCAACCCGGGCGAGACCGTCGTCACCGACGGCGCGGACCGCCTGAGCGACGGCGCCGACGTGGTCGTGCCGAAGGGCACCAAGCCCGGCGCGGCCAAGCCCGCCTCCGAGGCGTCGGGCGATGCCTCGCGCACCGCGCGCCGCGCCGCGCTCGCCAAGGCCTGCGGCGCCGACCTCGCGAAATACTGCCCCAACATGGAAGGCCCCGACCGCTTCCAATGCATGCGCGACCATCGCGACGATTTCAGCGCGGAGTGCAAAACCGCGATGTCGAAGATGCGCCGCGGCGGCGGCGGCCGCGGACAGTGATGAGGCGTGCTCTCCCACACCGTCATCGCCCGGCTTGTCCGGGCGACCCACGGAAATCCTGCGAGATCGAGAACATGTCCGTGGGTGGCCCGGACAAGCCGGGCCATGACGAGCTTTTGTAACGCATGAACCCCTCAGCTCCCTTCATCCAGCGTCCGGTGGCGACGTCGCTTCTGATGATCGCGATCATGCTGGTGGGGTTCGCGGGCTATCTCTACCTGCCGCTCTCGGCGCTGCCCGAGGTCGACTATCCCACCATCCAGGTGCAGACCTTCCTTCCCGGCGCCAGCCCCGACGTGATGACGACGACGGTGACCGCGCCGCTGGAGCGCCAGTTCGGGCAGATGCCGGGCCTCAACCAGATGTCGTCGGTGAGCTCCGCCGGCGCCTCCGTCGTGACGCTGCAGTTCGACCTCTCGCTCAGCCTCGACGTCGCCGAGCAGCAGGTGCAGGCGGCGATCAACGCTTCGGGCAATCTCTTGCCGCAGAGCCTTCCCGCGCCGCCGATCTATGCCAAGGTCAATCCGGCGGACGCGCCGATCCTCACGCTTGCGATCAGCTCCAAATCGATGCCGCTGACGCAGGTGGAAGACCTCGCCGACACGCGCATCGCGCAGAAGATCTCGCAGCTGCCCGGCGTCGGCCTCGTCAGCATCAATGGCGGCCAGCGGCCCGCGATCCGCGTGCGCGCCAACCTGCAGGCGCTCGCCTCCTACGGCCTCAACATCGACGACGTGCGCACGACGGTCTCCAACGCCAATTCGAACGCGCCCAAGGGCAGCTTCGACGGCGCCTCGCGCTCCTACACGATCGATTCCAACGACCAGCTCTCCTCGATCGACGACTACAGGAACATCGTCATCGCCTACAAGAACGGCGCGCCGGTGCATCTCTCCGACGTGGCGATCGTCGAGAACGGCGCGGAGAACGACAAGCTGCTCAGCTGGATGAACACCACGCCCGCGATCCTGCTCAACGTCCAGCGCCAGCCCGGCGCCAACGTCATCGCGGTCGCAGACAGCGTCAAGCAGCTCCTGCCGCAGATCGAGGCGGGATTGCCCGGCAGCATCAAGGTCGTGGTGCTGACCGACCGCACCAACACGATCCGCGCCTCGGTCAGCGACGTGGAGTTCGAGCTCGGCCTCGCCGTCGTGCTGGTGGTGCTGGTGATCTATCTCTTCCTGCGCAACCTGCCGGCGACGTTCATCCCGAGCCTGTCGGTGCCGCTCTCCATCGTCGGCACGTTCGCCGCGATGTACCTGCTCGGCTATTCGCTGAACAACCTGTCGCTGATGGCGCTCACCATCGCGGCGGGCTTCGTCGTCGACGACGCCATCGTGATGATCGAGAACATCGCGCGCTACATCGAGCAGGGCGAGAAACCCTACGATGCGGCGATGAAAGGCGCGGGCGAGATCGGCTTCACCATCGTCTCGCTCACCGTGTCGCTGATCGCGGTGCTGATCCCGCTGCTCTTCATGCAGGAGGTGGTGGGGCGGCTGTTCCGCGAGTTCGCGGTGACGCTGGCGATCACCATCCTGATCTCCGCCTTCGTGTCGCTGACGCTCGTGCCCATGCTGTGCGCCAAGCTGCTGCGCCACAAGACCGAGGCGAAGAAGCAGGGCGCCATCGCGCGCCGCGCCGAGGAATATTTCGAGCGCCTGATCAGGGGATACGACCGGCTATTGACCTGGGTGCTCGACCACCAGCCTCTGACCCTGGCTGTCGCCGTGATCACGCTCGTGGTGACGGTTCTGCTCTATATCCTGATCCCCAAGGGCTTCTTCCCGATCCAGGACACGGGCCTGGTGCAGGGCATCACGCAGGCCGGGCCCACGGTGTCGTTCCAGGCGATGTCCGAGCGCCAGACCGCGCTCGCCAGATCGCTGCTTGCCAACAAGAACGTGCAGAGCCTGTCGTCCTTCATCGGCGTCGACGGCAGCAACAACACGCTCAACGCCGGCCGCTTCCTGATCAATCTCGTTCCCAAGGACGACCGCAGCGCCTCGATCGGCGATGTGCTCAAGCAGCTCCAGGATTCGGCGCACGGCGTGCCGGGCATCTCGCTCTATCTCCAGCCGGTGCAGGACCTGACCATCGATTCAACGGTCAGCCGCGCGCAGTACCAGTTCGTGCTCGAGGATTCGAGCACCGCGGCGCTGACCCGCTATGTGCCCAAGCTTCTCGCGCGCCTGCAGCAGGCGCCGGAGCTCGTCAACGTCTCGACCAATTTCACCGACCGCGGGCTGGCGGCGCAGGTGACGGTCGACCGCGACACCGCGGCGCGCTTCGGCATCACCGCGGCCACGATCGACAACGCGCTCTACGACGCCTTCGGCCAGCGCATCGTGTCGACGATCTTCACCCAGTCCAACCAGTACCGCGTGATCCTGGAGGCCGATCCAGGCCAGCAGAACACCGTCGGCGCGCTCTCCGACATCCACCTGCCGTCGGCGGGGGGAGGGCAGGTGCCGATATCCGCCTTCGCGCGCGTCGAGCAGTTGCCGGTGCCGCTGGAGACCGACCATCTGGGCCAGTTCCCCGCCGCGTCGATCTCCTTCGACGTCGCGAACGGCTATTCGCTGGGCGCGGCGGTGGACGCGGTCAAGAAGGCCGAGCGCGACACGGCGGTCCCCGCCAGCACGACGACGAATTTCGAGGGCTCGGCGCTCGCCTTCCAATCGGCGTTGTCGAGCGAGCTGCTGCTGATCCTCGCCGCCATCGTCACCGTCTATATCGTGCTCGGCGTGCTCTATGAGAGCTACATCCATCCGATCACGATCCTTTCGACCTTGCCGTCCGCGGGCGTGGGCGCGCTGCTGTTCCTGATCCTGACCGGCAACGATCTGGGCATCGTCTCGATCATCGGCATCATCCTGCTCATCGGCATCGTCAAGAAGAACGCGATCATGATGATCGACTTCGCGCTCGAGGCCGAGCGTGGCGAGGGCAAGTCCCCGCGCGAGGCGATCCATCAGGCAGCGCTCCTGCGCTTCCGCCCGATCATGATGACGACGGTGGCGGCGCTGTTCGCCGCACTCCCCCTGATGCTGGGCAGCGGCACGGGCTCGGAACTGCGCCAGCCGCTCGGCATCTCCATCGTCGGCGGGCTGCTGGTGAGCCAGCTTCTGACGCTCTTCACCACGCCGGTGATCTACATCTATTTCGACCGGCTGAGCCGGCGCATGCGCGGCGAGGAGAAGACCTCGCAGGCTGCGGCGACATGAGCTTCTCCGACGTCTTCATCAAGAGGCCGATCGCGACGAGCTTGCTGACGCTGGGCTTCGCGCTCGCCGGCGCCAGCGCCTATTTCCTGCTGCCGGTCGCCTCGCTTCCCAATGTCGATATCCCCACGATCTTCGTCACCGCCTCGATGGCGGGCGCCTCGCCCGAGACGATGTCGACCAGCGTGGCGACGCCGCTCGAGCGCCATCTGGGCTCCATCGCCGACGTGACCGAGATGACGTCGCAGAGCTCGGTCGGCAACACCCGCATCGTGCTGCAGTTCGGCCTCGACCGCGACATCGACGGCGCCGCGCGCGACGTGCAGGCGGCGATCAACGCCGCGCGCGCCGATCTGCCCGCCTCGCTCAAATCGAACCCGACCTACCGCAAGCTCAACCCGGCCGCCGCCCCGGTGCTGATCCTGGCGCTGACGTCGGACACGCTCTCGCCCGGCCAGATCTACGATTCCGCCTCGACCATCCTGCAGCAGAAGCTGAGCCAGGTGCCCGGCATCGGCCAGGTGCAGGTGGGAGGCTCGTCGCTGCCGGCGGTGCGCATCGATCTGAACCCGCGCGCGCTGTTCAAATACGGCATCGCGCTCGAGGACGTGCGCGCCGCGCTCTCCGCCGCCAACGCCAATGCGCCCAAGGGCGCGGTCGAGGAGGGCGCGGTCAAATACCAGCTCGCGGTCAACGACCAGGCGAAATCGGCGGCGGAGTACAAGTCGCTGATCGTGGCCTACCGCAACAACGCTGCGGTGCGGTTGAGCGACGTGTCGGCCGTCAGCGACGGCGTCGAGGACGTGCGCAATATCGGCATGGCGAACGGCAAGCCCGCGATCCTGGTGATCCTGTTCGGCCAGCCCGGCGCCAACGTCATCGCCACCGTCGACAGCGTCAAGCAGATGCTGCCCGATCTGCAGCACGCGATCCCGCCCTCGATCAAGCTCGACATCGCCAACGACCGCACCGGCACGATCCGTTCCTCCGTCCGCGACGTCGAGATCACCATGGCGATCTCGGTCATCCTCGTCGTGCTGGTGGTCTTCCTGTTCCTGCGTAACGGCCGCGCCGCGCTGGTGCCCAGCGTTGCGGTGCCCCTGTCGCTGGTCGGCACCTTCATGGTGATGTATTTCGCCGGCTACACGCTCGACAACCTCTCGCTGATGGCGCTGACGGTGGCGACCGGCTTCGTCGTCGACGACGCCATCGTGGTCTTGGAGAACATCACCCGCCACATCGAGGCCGGGATGCCCCGCATGCAGGCGGCGCTGCTGGGCGCGCGCGAGGTCGGCTTCACGGTGCTCTCGATGAGCCTGTCGCTGACGGCGGTGTTCCTGCCGATCACGCTGATGGGCGGCGTGGTCGGGCGCTTCTTCAACGAGTTCGCGATCGTGCTGTCGGCGTCGGTGCTGATCTCGCTCGTCGTGTCGCTGACCACGACGCCGATGATGTGCGCCAATCTCGACCTGCATAAGCCCGACCGCGACCAGGGCCTCCTCCTGCGCGGGGCCGAGCGCGTCTTCGACGCGATGCTGCGCTTCTACGACGTGACGCTGTCGTTCGCGCTGCGCATGCCGCTTCTCATCGTCGCGATCCTTTTCGGCACGATCATTCTCAACGGCTATCTCTACTACGTCATCCCCAAGGGCTTCTTCCCCGTCGAGGACACCGGCGACGTCAATGGCGGCATCCGCGGCGACCAGTCGATCTCGTTCCAGCTCATGGAGCAGAAATTCGCCACCTTCGTCGGCATCATCGCCAAGGACCCCGCGGTGCAGAGCGTAGTGGGCTTCGCGGGCGGCGGCGGCGGAGGCCCGCGCGGCGGCGCCACCAATTCCGGCAACGTCTTCATCCAGTTGAAGCCCAAATCCGATCGCGGCGGCATGAGCACGGACGAGGTCATCGCGCGGCTGATGCACGGCAAGCTGAACAGCATCTCGGGCGCGCGGCCGTTCCTGCAGAACGCGGGCGGCGTGCCGGGCGCGGGCGGCCGGCAGGGCAACGGCGCCTATCAATATTCGCTCCAAGCCGACACGCTGGACGAACTCAACGAATGGGTGCCGAAAATCACGGGCGCGCTGCAGGACGTGCCCGAGCTCGACGACGTCCAGTCCGACCGCGAGGACAAGGGGCTCGAGGTCGAACTCACCATCGACCGCCAGACGGCGTCGCGGCTCGGCATCTCCTCGTCGCAGATCGACAACACGCTCTACGACGCCTTCGGCCAGCGCCAGGTCTCGACGATCTACAACGATCTGAACCAGTATCACGTGGTGATGGGCGTCGCGCCGGAGTTCTGGCAGAGCCCGGAGACGCTGAAGGACATCTACGTCTCGACCGCGGGCGGCGCGGTCAGCGGCACGGCGGCGAGCGGAGCCGTCGCGGGCACCACGACGCTCACCGCCGCCGTCAACGCGGCGCCCACCACGACGGCGCCGACCGCGGCCGACGTCGCCGAGGACGCGCTGCGCAACCAGCAGCTCAACGCGCTCACCAACAGCGCGCGCGGCAGCGCGTCCACCGGCGCCTCGATCTCGAGCGAGGTCGAGACCATGGTCCCGCTCTCGGCGTTCTCCCGTTTCGGGCCCGGCACGACGCCGCTCTCGATCAATCACGACGGGCCTTTCGTGGCCACGACGTTCTCCTTCGACCTGCCCAAGGGCACCTCGCTCGGCCAGGCGACCGCCGCGATCGGCCGCACCATGGACGCGCTGCATGTTCCTGTTTCCGTACATGGCGGCTTCGCGGGTTCGGCGCGCATCTTCCAGCAATCGGTGTCGGGCGAGCCGCTCCTGATCCTGGCCGCGATCCTGGCGGTCTATATCGTGCTCGGCGTGCTCTATGAGAGCTACGTCCATCCGCTGACGATATTGTCGACGCTGCCGTCGGCGGGCGTGGGCGCGGTCCTGGCGCTGCGCATCACCACCAACGAGTTCAATCTCTTCGCGCTGATCGGCGTGATCCTGCTCATCGGCATCGTCAAGAAGAACGCGATCATGATGATCGACTTCGCCCTCGTCGCCGAGCGCGAGGAGGGCCTGTCGTCGCGCGACGCGATCTACAAGGCGTGCCTGCTGCGCTTCCGCCCGATCATGATGACGACGTTCGCGGCGATCCTGGGCGCGTTGCCGCTCGCGATCGGCTTCGGCACCGGCTCGGAGCTGCGCCAGCCGCTCGGCATCGCGATCGTGGGCGGGCTGGCGCTCAGCCAGATCCTGACGCTCTACACGACGCCGGTGGTCTATCTCTACCTCGACCGCTTCCGCGGCTGGGCCAAGCGCGGCTGGGACAGATGGTACGCGGGGCTGATGGGCGACGCGGTGCCGGCCGAATAAACCAAAACAAATACGTCATCGCCTGCTTTATGCGGGCGACCCACGGCAACAGGCGTACCTGTGTCCGTGGGTGGCCCGGACAAGCCGGGCCATGACGAGCGTTAGAGATTCGGCAGGTCCGTCGTGTCCGCGGCGCCGTTGTGGATCTCGTTGTTGCGGTACTGGCGGTAGAGGCTGCGCTGGGTGGCGTAGTAGTCGACCGAGGTGCGCTCGATCTGGTCGAGCGTGTCGACGTTGCGCGCCCGCAGGTCCAGCACGCCCACGCCGGCGCGCGCATAGGCCAGCGTATGGAAACCGTCGAAGCGGATATAGGTGAAGGGATCGAGCCCGATATCGACGATCCGTCCGGCGGTGTCGCGCGGCGGCGAGGGGCCGACGAAGGGCAGCACCCAATACGGGCCTTCGCCCGAGCCCCACACGCCCAGCGTCTGGCCGAAATCCTCGTCGTGCGGCGGGATGCCCATCTTCGTCGCGATGTCGAACATGCCGCCGACGCCGAGCGTGCTGTTGAAGGCGATGCGGCCGAGCGTCTGGGTGGCGCGCACCGGTTCGCCCTGCAGCACGTCGTTGGCGAAGGTCACCGGCTCGTCCATGTTCTCGAGCATGTAGTGGAAGCGGTCGCGGATCTGGTCCGGCACCGTGTCGTTGTAGAACACCGCCACCGGACGCATCACATGCTTGTCGAGACCGTCGTTGAGCGCGAAGATCTTGCGGTTGGTGGGCTCGTAGGGATCGTTCTGCGCCAGCGATTCCGGATTGGTCGTGGTCTCGCAACCGGCAAGCGCCGTGCCAGCCAGGAAGATCGCCAGAAGGGCAAAGGAACGTGTCATCAGAAGCTCGAATTCATCCCGGTGGGAAAACGCTCATACGCGCGAATCGATGCCTTGCTTAATATCGGCTGCGATTGTGACGGCGACAAGGGCTTGAACGCGCCAACCCTCATATTCCGCCGTACCAAGTATAGCCCAGATCCTCCCAATAGCCGCCCTTGCCGCCGTTTATGCGGTCGAAATTTTCCACAACTTCGATGCGTTGAACGTACTTAGCCATTTTGTAACCTAGTTGACGCTCCGCCCGGAGACGGACCGGCGCACCGTGCTCCACGGGCAACACCTGGCCGTTCAATTGATAGGCCAGGATCGTCTGCGGGTGGGTCGCCTCCAGAAGGTCGAGGCTTTCGTAATAATAGGGCACATCGCCCGACAGCGAGCTGCCCATCGGATCGGCGCAATAGAACATGACGTAGCGGGCCTCAGGCTTCGGACCCGCGGCCGCCAGGATCGGCGCCAGGGGCGCGCCCGTCCATTCGCCGATGCAGCTCCAGCCCTCGACGCAGTCGTGGCGCGTGATCTGGGTGCGCGCCGGCATGGCGCGCAGCTCGGCCATGGAGAGCGACAATTTGCGCTCGACCAGCCCGCCCACTTCGATGCGCCAGTCCACGAAGTCGTTCGCCTGATGGGCCGCGTATTCACCCGTCTGGGGATTGAGCGTGCCGTTGGCGCGGAAGACGGGCGCGATGTCCTTCTTGGAGAATTCCGGCGCCAGCGCGTGGTGCCCTGCGAACAGGCGCTGCACACGGCGCGTCAGGTTCTCGACCTCGCCCAGCGCGCTCGCCACCCAGGGCTGCTCGGAGAGCGGGGTGCAGCCCGCGAGCAGCGCGGCCCCCGCGCTCGCCAGAATGCCTTTGAGCAGATTGCGGCGGGTCTCAGCCATTGGGCCTTTTCCCTTCGATCACATAGCGTCCCGTGATCATCGAACGCACATTGTTCCAGGTGCCCGAGAGCACGACCATGATCATATGCACGATGAAGAAGCCCAGGAACCCGAACGCGCACAGGAAATGGATCGTGCGCGCGGTCTGCCTCCCGAAGAAGATCCAGGGCAGGATCGGGAACGCCGCGTCCATCGTCGGCGACATGGTGAGGCCCGTCAGAACCACCAGCGGCCCCAGCACGAAGATCACGAAGGCATAGGCGAGCTTCTGCAGCGCGTTGTAGCGCTTGGCCGCCTCGCCTTTGGGGAAGTTGAGCTTGGCGTGGTCGACGATCTCGCGCGGCAGGTGCTTGAGGTCGGCCTTGGTCGGGATCAGGTCGCGCTGCGCGTGCCGCGTAAGGAACGCGAAGCCTGCGAAGATCAGTCCGTTGAGCACCAACAGCCACGCGAACGCGAAATGCCACTGCCGTCCCATCGCCAGCCATTGCGGCCCTGGGATCGTCGCCCAGTCGGGAAAGCCGCGCGCCGCCATCACGCCGTCGACCTTGGAGGCACCGAGCACGCCGGTGGTGTCGAAGCTCCACGGCCCGATCTGGGTGATGCCCTGCGTCACCTCGGTATCGTTGCCGCGCGCGGTCAGCGAGAAGACCGGGTGGTCGAAATCCGACGAGCGGCCCAGATAGAGGGCAGGGTGGGCGTTGAATATCTGAAGCCCGCTGAGCAGCATCACGAACAGGATGCCGGCATTGGCCCAATGGGTCAGGCGGACGACCAGCTTGTGGCGATAGAACGCATAATGCGGTCCCTCGGGCGCCAGCCCGAGCGCCTTGCGCAGCCAAGCCGGCACGCGCCATCCAGAAATCGCCCGTCCGATCGCGGACATGCCGAACGTCCCAGCCAAATCACCCCGCCATCCTAGCAGCCTTCGGGAGCTATACGGATGAAGAGGGGTTGTGGTTTCAGGGGGTAGACCTGGTTCCCCACCCAGCCCTGTGCTTTCGCCGCATCCTCGCGCACACGCTCGGGGCTTCCCAGCATCTGCCGGTTGAAGCCGATGCGCTTGAACCAGTAGTGCAGGCCGAGCAGATCCGTAAAGCCCATGCCGCCATGGACCTCGGTCGCGGTGCGCCCGACGAAGGGTCCGATCTCGCTCAAATGCGCCTTGGCGTGGGCGGCGAGGCGGCGCGACTGATCGGGCAGGGCGTCGAAGCCGTAGGCGGCGTACCAGACGAGCGCGCGGGCCGGTTCGAGCTCGGCCGCCATCTCCGCGCACATATGCTTGACCGCCTGGAACGAGCCGATGACGCGGCCGAACTGCCTGCGCTCCTTCGAATAGGCGACGGCCTTCTCCAGCATGCGCGTGCCCGCGCCCAGCGTGTCCGCGGCGAGCACGATGCGGCCGGCATCGATGATGCGGTCGATGGAGGCGCCTTTCAGAGGCTCGGCCTCGACGTCGTGAAGCTCCAGCTTGGCGATGGCGCGCGTCGCGTCGATCGTGGGCAGCGGCGTGACTTCGACGCTCCCGGCCTCGACGAGATGCAGGTCGCCGAACTTGTCGGCGACGACGAAGATGTCCGCGCCCTCGGCGTCGAGCGCGAACATCGCCCTTCCGCTGAGCTTGCGGTTCCTGGATACGATGCCCGCATCCTCGCGCGCCCCGCTCGCCTGCTCGCTGACCGCGACGCCGCAGGTGATCTCGCCGCTTGCGAGCTTCTTCAGCCACGGCGTGCCCTTCAGCGCCAAGGGCGCCATCACCGCGCTGGCTGTGAACGGCATCGGCGCCACGTGGCGGCCGAGCTGCTCGGCCACCAGCGCCGCATCGAGCAGGGTGAGGCCCAGCCCGCCGTCTTCTTCGGGGATCAGGATGCCCGGCACGCCCAGTTCCTTCAGCGCCTCGAAGGCGCTCGCGCCCTTGCGCACCGCGTCGAGCGGCACCGCGCGCTCGAGCGTGCGGCCGACGCTCTCCTGCATCATCCTCTGGTCGGAGGTGAGCCCGAAATCCATTATCTCCCCCCGTTCTTACGGGGGGAGCGCCGCGCAGCGGCGAGGGGGGAAATCGTTCCCCCTCCGCCTCGCTGACGCTCGGCGCCTCCCCCGTAAGTACGGGGGAGGATGTATATCCGTGCTCTCATGACGCCGCCTTCGGCTCGCGCGGCATTCCCAGCCCGCGCTCGGAGATGATGTTCTTCTGGATCTGCGCGGTGCCGCCGCCGATGACGAGGCCGAGATCGAACATGAAGCGGCTCTGCCATTCGCCAGAGCTGCGCAGGTGTGCCGACGCGCCGTAGAGAATCCCAAGCTCGCCCAGGACGTCGTTGGCGAAGCCCGCGAGCTGGTGGTTGAGCTCGCAGCCCTGCAGCTTGACGATGAGGCGCGCCAGCCCCGGATCCTCGCCTTTCTGCGCGCAGGTGAGCAGCCGCAGCCCGTGATATTCCATCGCCATCACGCGCGCCTGGAGCTTGAGCAGGCGGTCGCGCCAGATGGGATGGTCCATCAGACGGCGCCCGTCCAGCGTCTCGCCCTGCATCATCTCGACCAGCGCCTTGAAGCGCGTGCCGGCCTGGTTGGGATCGCCCAGCATGCCGCGCTCGTGTTTCAAGGTCGCGTTGGCCACGAGCCAGCCCTGGCCGCGCCGTCCCACGATATCCTTCTTCGGCACGCGCACGTCGGTGAAGAACACCTCGTTGAACTCGGCGCGGCCGGTCATCGTGACGAGCGGGCGCACCTCGATGCCGGGTGTCTTCATCGGGAAGATGAGATAGGAGATGCCGTCGTGCTTGGGCTTGTCGGCTTCGGTGCGCACCAGGCAGAAGATCATGTCGGCCTGCGCCGCCGTCGAGGTCCAGATCTTCTGGCCGTTGATGACGAAATCGTCGCCGTCCTCGGTCGCGCGCGTGGTGAGCGAGGCGAGGTCGCTGCCCGCGCCGGGCTCCGAATAGCCCTGGCACCAGATCACCTCGCCGCGCAGGGTGGGCGCGATCCAGCGCTGCTTCTGCTCCTCGCTGCCGAGCTCGAGCAGCGTCGGCACCAGCATCGAGATGCCCTGGTTCGCCATGCCCATCGGCAGGCCGGCGGCGATGAACTCCTCCGCGACGATGCGCGACTTCAGGATGTCGGGCGCAGCACCGTAGCCGCCATACGCTTTGGGGATCGTGCGCGCCGCGTAGCCATGCTCGATGAGCAGGCGCTGCCAGGCCCGTGTTTCCTCGCTGAAATAGCTCTTCGGCGCGCGATCCCCATGCGCGCGGCAGAACGCCCGCACCTCGTCGCGGAACGCTTCGTATTCGGGCGGGTAGGAGAGGTCCATTGTTCTCCCTATACCCCAAACCGTCATCGCCCGCTTTATGCGGGCGACCCACGGCAACAAGTGAGCCTGTGTCCGTGGGTCGCCCGGACAAGCCGGGCGATGACGAAGGGGTTTGAGCTTACAACCGCTCCACGATCGTCACGTTCGCCAGGCCACCGCCTTCGCACATGGTCTGCAGGCCCCAGCGCTTGTTCTGCTGCATCAGCGCGTTGACCAGCGTCGTCATCAGCTTGGTGCCGGAGGCGCCGAGCGGATGGCCGAGCGCGATGGCGCCGCCATGGACGTTGAGCCTGGCCGGATCCGCGCCGGTATATTGCAGCCACGCGGTCGGCACCGAGGCGAACGCCTCGTTGACCTCGTAGAGATCGATGTCGCCGATCGTCATGCCGGCCTTCTCGAGCGCCTTCTTGGTCGCGGGCAGGGGGGCTTCGAGCATGATCACCGGATCGCCGCCGATCACCGTCATCTGATGGATGCGCGCCAGCGGCTTCACGCCGAGCGCCTTCAACCCCTTCTCGTTGACGAGCATCACGCCCGAGGCGCCGTCGCAGATCTGGCTCGACGTCGCCGCGGTGATCGCGCCGCCCTCGCGCAGGAGCTTCACACCCTTGATGCCTTCCAGGCTCGCGTCGAAGCGGATGCCTTCGTCGACGGTGTGCGACTGTTCGCTGCCGTCGTCGAGCTTGACGTCGAGAGGCACGATCTCGTCCTTGAACTTGCCGCCTTGCGTCGCCGCGATCGCCTTCTGATGGCTCTTGAAGCCGTATTCGTCCAGCTGGTCCTTGGTGAGCTTGTACTTCTCCGCCATCATCTCGGCGCCCGCGAACTGCGAGAACTGGATGCCGGGATAGCGCTTCTGCAGCTCGGGGCTCATATAGGTGCCCATGCCTTCCTTCATCGCCAGCATCACCGAGGCGCCCATCGGCACGCGCGTCATGCTCTCGATGCCCATGGCGATGACGCAGTCCATCGCGCCCGACATCACCGCCTGGGCGCCGAAATGCAGCGCCTGCTGCGACGAGCCGCATTGACGGTCGACGCTGGTGGCCGGAACGCTCTCGGGCAGGCGCGAGGCCATCACCGCGTTGCGCGCGACGTTGACCGCCTGCTGGCCGACCTGCATCACGCAGCCGCAGACCACGTCTTCCACCGACGCCGGATCGGCGCCGCTGCGGTCGAGCAGCGCATCGATGACCTTGGCGCCCAGATCGACCGGATGCCAGTCCTTCAGCTTGCCGCCTTTTTTTCCGCCCGCGGTGCGCGCCGCGGCCACGATGTATGCTTCGCCCATTGCCAGTCTCCGTACTTTGAAGGAATTGCGTGTGGGTCCATTATCACCCCCTTCGCGCGCGCAACAAGCACGTGTTTCAAACTGACGTAGGGTAAGAAGATGATCCTCCCCCGTACTTACGGGGGAGGGGCCGAGCGAAGCGAGACGGAGGGGGAAGTCCCCCTCCGGCGCTTCGCGCCACCTCCCCCGTAAGGACGGGGGAGGATAAGGATGAGCGATGACGGACAAAGACCTCCACCCCTCCACCCTCGCAGCCCAGGGCCTTGGCTGGATCGACGAGGCGACGCGCGCCATATCGCCGCCGCTGCATCTGTCCTCGACCTATCTGCGCGACGTCGACAACGGCTACCGCTCGGGACGCGAATACATCCGTGCCGACAATCCCGCTTTCGACCAGCCCGAGGCGTTGCTCACGGCGCTCGAATGCGGCAAGGACGCGGCGCTGTTCGCGTCGGGCATGGCGGCGGCGACGTGCGTGTTCCTCTCGCTCAAGCGGGACGACCACGTGATCGCGCCGAAGGTGATGTATTGGGGCTTGCGCCGCTGGCTTCTGGAATGGTGTCCCGGCATCGACCTCGTCGACATGTCCGACCTCGATGCGGTCAAGCGCGCGATGCGTCCCAATACCAGGCTCGTATGGGCCGAGACGCCGTCGAATCCGACCTGGGAGATCACCGATCTGGCGGCGGTGGCCGAGATCGCGCATTCGGCTGGTGCGCTTCTCGCGGTGGATTCGACCTGCGCCACGCCGGTCCTGACGCGGCCGCTGGCCTCGGGCGCGGACGTCGTGATGCATTCGGCGACGAAATACCTGAACGGCCACAGCGATCTGATCGCGGGCGCGCTCGTGGCGGCGCGCGACGACGAATTCTGGCAGCGCATTTTGACGCTGCGTGCGCAGCTCGGCGGCGTGCTCGGCTCGTTCGAGGCATGGCTGCTGCTGCGCGGCATGCGCACGCTGTTCCCGCGCGTGCGCGCGGCCTGCGCCAATGCGCAGGCGCTCGCCGAGCGGCTGTCGTCGAACCCGCATGTGGCGCAGGTGCTCTATCCGGGCCTGAAGGATTCTCCCGGCCACGCCATCGCGGCCAGGCAGATGTCAGGCGGCTTCGGCGGCATGCTGTCGCTCCGCGTCAAAGGCGGCGAGCAGGCGGCGATCGGCACCGCGGCGCGGGTGAAGATCTGGAAGCGCGCGACCTCGCTCGGCGGCGTCGAGAGCCTGATCGAGCATCGCGCGTCGGTGGAAGGAGCAGGCTCCCCGTGCCCGCCGGACCTGCTGCGGTTGTCGGCGGGGATCGAGGACGTGGAGGATTTGATCGCGGATCTGGAAAGCGCGCTTGAATAAACCTCCCCCTTGTGGGGAGGTCGACGCGCGCAGCGAAGCGAGCACGTCGGGCGGGGGGACGGCGCGAGACGGCTTTCCCCCACCCGAAAAATGCTTCGCATTTTTCGACCTCCCCACAAGGGGGAGGTTGAATGTTACGCGGCCCTCTGGCTCTGCCCGCCGCGCTGGCGGCGGTGCTTGGGGCGGCGCTTCTTGGCGTAGTCGCGGATCGGCGTGGGGGCCTTGCCGCGGGAGACGTTCGCGGGCTCATCGCCCACCACCGTCAGCTTGCGCTTCACCAGCCGCTCGATGTCGCGCAGGAAGGCCTGCTCCTCCGGCGCGCAGAAGGAGATCGCGATGCCTTCGGCGCCGGCGCGCGCGGTGCGGCCGATGCGGTGGACGTAGCTCTCCGGCTCGTTCGGCAGCTCGAAGTTCACGACATGGGTGATGCCGTCGACGTCGATGCCGCGCGCGGCGATGTCGGTGGCGACGAGCAGGCGCGCGCGCCCGGAGCGGAAATTATCCATCGCGCGCACGCGTGCGTTCTGCGACTTGTTGCCGTGGATCGCCTCGGCCGGGATGTGCGCCTTCTCCAGATGCTCGACGACCTTGTTGGCGCCGTGCTTGGTGCGGGTGAAGACGATGACGCGCGCCATCGCCGGATCGCGCAGCAGGTCGACGAGCAGCCTGCGCTTCTCCTGGCTCGCGATGTGGAACAGCTTCTGCTCGATGCGGTCGGCGGTCATCGTCGGCGGCGCGACGTCGACGCGCACGGGATCCTTCAGCATCTCATGCGCCAGATGCACGACATCGTCGGGCATGGTGGCGGAGAAGAGCAGCGACTGGCGCTTCTTGGGCAGCGCGGCGACGATGCGGCGCACGTCCCGGATGAAGCCCATGTCGAGCATGCGGTCGGCCTCGTCGACGACGAGCGTGGCGACGTGGTCGAGCCTCAGATGCTTCTGCGTGGCGAGGTCGAGCAGGCGCCCGGGCGTGGCGACGAGGATGTCGACGCCGCCCTTCAGGGCTGCTACCTGCGCGCCCTGGCCGACGCCGCCCAGGATCACCGCCAGGCGCAGGCCGTAATGGCGGCCATAGGTGTTCAAGCTCTCGCCGATCTGCAGCGCCAGCTCGCGCGTCGGCGCCAGGATCAGCGCGCGCGTGGTGCGCGGCTCGGGCTTGACGCGCGTGCGGCTCAGGTTCTGCAGCAGGGGCAGGCCGAACGCGGCGGTCTTGCCGGTGCCGGTCTGGGCGATGCCCAGCACGTCGCGGCCGCTGAGGATCAGCGGGATCGTCTTGGCCTGGATCGGGGTGGGATGGGTGTAGTTCTCGGCTTCGAGCGCGCGCAACAGCGGCTCGGCCAGGCCGAGGCCGGTAAACGTTTGGTCAGTCACTTCAAGTCCTCAAATATGCGTAAAGCCGGGCGCGAAGGCGCACGGGTCACGGCATGTTGCCGTCTTCCACGCACATCTGGAGGGAACGGTAGGTTAGATCAATTCGCGATGTCGGGCGCAAAAGCGCTTTGTGCGACCGCGAGGAATTGCACCGTATATCGGGCGGCCCTAACAATATGTCAACCCCAAAGGGGATTTGAGGCATGACGGCGGCGGATTCGTTCGATTTTCTCACCGACCAGAGCACGATGTGGGCGGTGGTGCTGGGCGCGATCCTGGCGACGCTCGGGGGATTGGTGGCGACGATCCTGGAGCGCAGGCTCGACCGGCGCGAGCGCGAGCAGAACGCGGCGCTGTTCTTCGGCGAGGTGCTGTCGTCGATCGGTCTCATCCTGCGCTTCGCCGACGAGACCAAGAAGATCGGCGAGCCCTACGGGCCGGTCACTTTACGCATGCTGCGCTCGGCGCGCGCCGAGCTCGATCTCTACGACCGCAACCGCGAGACGCTGTTCGACCTGCACGACGCGGATCTGCGCGCCCGCATCCAGACGCTGCTGATCCGCCTCTCCATGCCGATCGACGGCGTCATCGAGGCGAGCGACGACATCAAGGTCCTGCGCGAGCGGGTGAAGGCCGAGAAGGATCCGGAAGATCGCGCCGAGATGGAAACGCGGCTCCACCGGGACGAGGCGCGCCGCGAAATCGGCTATGAATTCATCGTCGAGATGGCGGCGCAGTTGAAGGACGTGATCCGCGGCCTGGAGCCGGTGGCGAAGCACTCCTTCGATAGAATCGAAAAGATCGCGCGGACGTAGTGCTTATCCTCCCCCGCTTTGGCGGGGGAGGTGGCGCGCAGCGCCGGAGGGGGTAAGTCCCCATAGGCGCTAACTTAGAGCGCCAACAAGCGGCACGTCGCCCTTCGAGGCTCGCTGCGCTCGCGCCTCAGGGTGACGTACCTGCTGCAGCAGTAGCGTCATGCTGAGGTGCCCGCCGAAGGCGGGCCTCGAAGCATGGCGCTCAGCTCGGTCAAACCCGTCTGAATTTGTTCTA
>Ga0265318_10000079_pt1 | contig 86861 bp, 71 predicted proteins | sample 4821metaG_FD_192431 | JGI IMG/M metagenome (GOLD analysis project Ga0265318, IMG submission 192431) | Rhizosphere microbial communities from Carex aquatilis grown in University of Washington, Seatle, WA, United States - 4-8-21 metaG | ecosystem: Host-associated > Plants > Roots > Rhizosphere >...
GAAGCGATCATCTGATTCGTAGTTCTCCTACATACGAGCACTACGAATCGGGTTGGTCACCAATTCGGTCCGCACCCACGTGCCAACTCCGACGGAAAGTCCGGGGCACCCGGAGCGACGCTTACGTTAAATTCGAGCCATTAGCGATTGTTTCGAGAGCGGAAATATCCAGAACTACAATAACAATACCGCGATCTTGAAAAACCTTTAGTTGTTCTCGGGCTGCATGCTGAGTATAGCGATCACCAGAAATTCCATTTTTCGAAAATAGAATTCCAAATTTTGCCTTTGTAGAATCGAGCACACGGCAAAATTTAGCCATTGTTGTGAAATCTGCCGCACTTTCCCAGTCCTTACATTCGCAAACAAAGTAGCGTCCAAACTCTGATCGAAAATCCACTTCGGGGCCGTTCATTGAGCATACTAGATCATAGTCTGTGGAATGCGTACGAACTCTGCGAACCGCACGACAGCTTGGCATGCACGACATCAAATATTGAGCGAGGATTTCAAGGAATTGTCCACCGCCACTACCAAGTCGATGCAACAGTTGTTTGGCATATGATTGGTTTATTATGTAGTACGATGACTCGTTTGGATCAGGAATCTCGACTAACCAGCGATCATCGACCTTCTGAAGGATCGCTTCAGGGAAAAGTGCCATTTCACTGAGCTCAGACACAGATTGCACAAATTCTCGGGCGTACCGGCGTAACTCCGAGTCAGGTAGCCCTCTTTGCCACACCAATCGAAAATATACGCCTGTTGCATCGGCTTCGATAACACCATCGCCAGTGAGCGCGTCCTCTGCCAGTGTTAGCATAAGGTATCGTTTAGCGTGCACAAAGTAGCCCAAGTCACGGAAGCAATCGCTAATCCAACATAACGGCATCCCTTTGTGAATCCTGACTCCATCATTTTGCTGAGCCAGTAGCATTTGCTCATATAGCCCGAAGAAAATACGGAGTGCTACATGTGGACGTTCAGTGAAAAGATAAATTAGTCCGCATTGTTCCCATACCTGATTCTTCTCTTTTTGGGAAATAACGGATGGAGGATATTCGCTTTTGAAAAATTCGAGCAATTTTAACGCGCCGTCCCGTTGATTTATGAGTTCTTGGGCTCTTCGGGGCGCATGTTGCAAAATCCAGCTTTGTACTTGTTGCAAGGGCAGTGAATCGGGATTGTTGGGCATAACCTTTTTGGGTCAAAACGTTGATAGCTTATCATTCTCGAACTGTGGAAAGACCTGATAGGGCTCAGGCTGTAATTGTTATAATCAAATACGGTTGGTCAAAGATATGCGTGGCTTGGACAGGGGCTCGTCTTTGGCTGGTGTAGGACGACTCAGTCTTTCGTTGGTCGCGCTACGATATCGATTATCGGCCGAATGTTTTGTCGAGGAACGTGAAGGTGGGGATCATCAGCGTTGCCATGTAGGCGGGATCTTCGTGGCCGGCACCGGGCAGAATAACGAGGGTGGATTTGGCTCCGGACTTCAACAGGGCTTCGTGCAGTCGCTGTGCTTGCGCGGGAGAGATGATCTGGTCGGCGTCACCATTCGTGATCAGGAAGGGCGGCAGTTTTTTAGCGGTGGGCAGATAGTGGGCGACGCTGAGCTCGGGTCCGGGCAGGCGGTCTTCCGCACCGTACCAAACAACGACGGCTTGCACCGCACTCGAAATCTCAACGCTGGCCAGGCTGGGATCGTCAAACACCGTGGGTTGATCTCCCGTCGCTCCGAGCATTGCCGCCATGTAGCCGCCGGCGGAATTGCCCCAGACCGCGAACTTCCCGGAATCGAGCTGATATTTGGCCGCGTTGGCCCGAAGGAAACGTACCGCGGCTTTGCCATCTTGAATCGCCGGAAGTGCGGCCATCCCCATGGAAGTCCCGAGACGGTGGTTGAGGCTGACCACAGCGTAGCCTTTCGCGGTGAGCGCCGCCACGTCAGGAACCTGAATCTGAAACGGACCATAGCGACCGACCGGTTTGGGCGGCGGACCGAAATCCCGTCGCGGCATGGAGCGTTTGTCGCCGACAGTAAAGCCACCGCCATGAATCCAGATTATCACCGGGGCCAACGCGGGGCCGGGTTTCGGCAAATACAGATCGAGCTTTTGTGCGGGAGATTTGTCGGCGTATGCGAGATCAGCGAAGCTGGGCTGTGGAGGAGATGGAGCGGTTGATTCCGCCTGTAGGGTCGGGAGCATGCAGGTAAGAAGAATGAGCGCGCCGAGCGAAGCAAAGACCGCTTTTGCCCACACAGGGTCTACTTCCCGACGATTCAGCGCGTCGATGATGAGTCCGGAATCGACGATGTAACGTGGATCAGACACTCAGTCCTTTGCGTCGGGACAAGTCACCGGGGCCGTCGACCATCCCAATGGCATCCGGGGCGAACCGCCATTTCTTGCTCAACTTTGCGGAGTCCACCGAACGTCTCGCAGAACCATTCTTGCCGCCACGTGGCTTGTCACCGGTCACAGACTTTCTGGAGGAATTGCGAGTGCTCGTAGGCATGGTGGACAGCTGGCAGGCAATGGCGGTTTGGTCAAGGAGCGTGCTGTTGGTTAGGTACCATCCGCACACGGTTGTTGCGATGAGGGCTACGTCGCCAGTCGAGGGTGGGCGGTGATCGAATTCAATGCGGTGTGGGGTGCCGGACTGAATGGCTGTGATCCAGAAAAAGTCTGGCCTGCTGTTATAATGGCGTCTGGGCTTGTTGGCTATTGATGTGCGATCTCCGATTCTTTTTGCATGTGGATGCAGTTGGCTATTCACAGTAGTCGTGTTTCCCGAATTTCCAAACGCCCGTCGGCGGATGAAAGAAATGTGGTCCGCAGCTTTCTTCCAGGGTATGCACGGCGATCCGCTATTCGCTGGCTTGCCAGTTCGCGTGCAGAAGGAGGGAAATCGCGCGCGCATCGGCGGTTCGGAAATGAACTATATTAATATTTCCGCAGGGGGGAGCCTCCCGGCCCGCATCGCGGAAGGCCAATCGGTCGCAGAGTTTTACGATAGCGCCGAATCTATGGGCAAGCAAATGGGCGAACAGCAGGCGAAACACTTGTTTGAGAAGATGAGCGAGCCGTCCATTGTTGCTCAGACTATCAACATCACAGAGGAGACCACGTTCGACGATCTTCTGGCGCTCTGGGACAAGATGGAGGTCCGCTTCATCAAGGGCATGCCTCATTGGCCGTCGATCATCTCCAATCAGCGTGGCCTGGATATTGTCCGTAGTTTGATTGAGTGCGCACAGGAGGATCCTGCATCCCGCGAGAAGTGGCGACTCCTGATCGAGAAAAAACAGAAAGAATTCAATGAAAGAGAGGCTCGCCGACGACTGGTTGACTAGGATCAACGAGCGCGGCTACGACGTCGCGTTCTGCCAAGTTCTGCTTTCCAAGGGGAAGCGGGTGCTTCGAGCTGGCCATAGCCCTGTCGAACACGGCAAGGACGTCATTGCGACCTCAGCCGACCTGTCCGACGTCTGGGCCTACCAGCTAAAGACCGGTGACATCACGCTCAAAGATGTCCAAAAGCTCCAAGGCCAGATGGGCATGCTCGTCGAGACCCGGCCAATGTTTCCCGGTCTGCCGCCGATCTTTTCCTACCACCCGGTCCTCGTCACCACCGGTGAATTCAACGAACCGGCCATGTCCCTGATCAAAGAACTCAACGAGAGTTGGCGCGTGCGCAACCTGCCGGCTCTCGAGGTGATCAACGGTCGCGCACTTCTGGCCGACCTTCTTGAGCTTTCCCACGACTTCTGGCCGGTCGCAACGCCTGATGTCCGTACGCTCCGCTCCCTGTATCTGGTGGAAGGGAAGGGGGACTTTGACCCGAAAGGTTTCGGTGAACTGATGATGCGGCTCATGCAGTCATCTGTTGCCGCCAAGAATGTGTCTCGCCAGGCCGCTGCCGCAAACCTCTTTGCTAGCTACCTGCTCGGCCCCTTTTACGAGAATACCGACCACTGGAGCGTTTTTCGTGGTTGGACGATCTGTGCTGCAGCGATCGCCTGGGCAGGGGAATCATCCATTAGTGACAAGTCCGACTGGCACGAGCCGTTCCTCCTAGCCCGTGAGGCCGCCCAAACCGCGCTCGCCTCCCTAGCGAACGAAGCCGACGACGAGAACAACTTTCGCGCGGGTGCCATGGAACTCGACGACTACACCCGCGTTCGCAACACGACTGTGATGGCTGCTGTCGCCGCCAGTGTTCTCATCGCCAACTCGTCAGGCAAGAAAAACGATACCGACGTCACACTCGCTCGCATCAAATCATTCGCTGCCCAAGGGCGTTTCATTTACTGGGGCGAAGGTGCTTTCTCCCAACACCTCGTCCTGTTCTGGTTCCTGAAATGCGCTAGCGAGGACGGCGCAGCGAAGGATTTCCTGCTAAACACCATTCAACTGGTCACTGACCGTCAGCAGCGCGACAGCACAAATCCCCTTCCAAATCCCTACCAGTCACCGGACGATTGCCTCACAAAGCTATTATCCGAAACCGAAGAACCTACGATGAAATCGGCGGTGGAGTCGGGAAATCTCTATCCGCTAATCATATTGTGCGCCCGCCATCAGCTGCGATCCGAACTTACGGCCCTCTGGCCAAAAATTACCAATGTGTTTATGTCGTGGCTGCTCGTGGAGAAGCCCATCGATGTGCTACAGTGGGACTGCGACACCGGTACAGAACACTCCCAGCAGTTCGGCGAGCAAAGTTGGGCCGATCTCATCGGTGCCGCTAACCACGAGAATCGCGACCGCCTCCCGTCCATTCTCTGGGATGACCCTGCTTTCGCCATCATGTTCATGCTGACGTTTCAGCATCGCATGCTCACTAGCTTGGTGAAGCGGTTGGACGACGTGCTTTTGCCGCGGGCAAAATAATATGGCTGTCGTTAGTCGGAGAGTTTTACCTTCTGACTTCGCATTATATTGTAGAGAGAATATCGTTAAGCGTTTTGCTCGGACGTAGGGCGGCGGAGGCGAGTTTGTCGTCGGGTTGGTAGTAGCCGCCGATGTTCGTTGGTTTGCCCTGTACGGCGATCATTTCGGCGACGATTTGTTTTTCGGCGGCGGTGAGTTTCTCGGCGATGGGTTTGAAGATCTTCTGGAGTTCGAGATCGGAAGTCTGGGCGGCCAACGCCTGCGCCCAGTAGAGGGCGAGGTAGAAGTGGGAGCCGCGGTTGTCGATACCGGCGCCGACTTTTCGGGCGGGACTCTTGTCGTACTCAAGGAACTTGCCGTTGGCGGTGTCGAGGGTGTCGGCGAGGACCTTGGCTTTCGCGTGTTTTTGGGTGATGGCGAGGTGCTCGAAGCTGGCGGCAAGGGCGAAGAATTCGCCGAGGCTGTCCCAGCGGAGGAAATTTTCCTCGATGAATTGCTGCACGTGCTTGGGCGCGGAACCGCCGGCGCCGGTTTCGAAGAGGCCGCCGCCGTTCATGAGCGGAACGATGGAGAGCATCTTGGCACTCGTGCCGACTTCGAGGATCGGGAACAGATCGGTGAGGTAGTCGCGGAGGACGTTGCCGGTGACGCTGATCGTGTCCTGTCCGGCCTTGAGGCGGACGAGCGTGGCGAGGCAGGCGGCGGCTGGCGGGAGAATCTGGATGTCGAGGCCGGTGGTGTCGTGCTGGGCGAGGTAGGTTTTCACCTTGGCGATCACCTGCGCGTCATGCGCGCGTTTTTCGTCGAGCCAGAAGATGGCGGGCGTGTTGGAGAGGCGGGCGCGGTTGACGGCGAGCTTCACCCAGTCCTGCACGGGCAGATCCTTCGTCTGGCAGGCGCGCCAGATATCGCCGAGTTCGACGGCGTGTTCGAGCAGAACTTTGCCAGACGAGTCGGTGATGCGGACCACACCTTTGCCGGGAATCTCGAACGTTTTGTTGTGCGAACCGTATTCCTCGGCGGCCTGGGCCATGAGACCGACGTTGGGGACGGAGCCCATGGTCTTGGGATCGAAGGCACCGTTCTTTTTGCAGAAATCAATCGTGGTCTGATAAATCCCGGCGTAGCTGCTGTCGGGGATGACGCAGAGGGTGTCCTGGCCTTTGCCCTGGGCGTTCCACATCTGGCCGGAGGTGCGGATCATGGCGGGCATGGAGGCGTCGACGATCACGTCGCTCGGGACATGGAGATTGGTGATGCCTTTCTCGGAGTTCACCATGGCGAGGGCCGGGCCGTTGGCGTAGGCGGCGGCGATGTCGGCCTCGATCTCGGCCCGTTTGTCGGCGGGAAACTTGTCGAGTTTGCCGAGGAGATCGCCAAAGCCGTTCTTGAGGTCGACGCCGACCTCCTTGATCAGCGCGCCGTGCTTGGCGTAGAGATCCTTGAAGAATACGCGGACGGCGTGGCCGAAGATGATGGGATCGGAGACCTTCATCATGGTGGCTTTCAGGTGGAGCGAGAAGAGCGTGCCCTCGGCCTTGGCCTTGGCGATCTGGTCGCCGAAGAAGGCGATGAGCGCCCATTTGCTCATGACCGTGGCGTCGATGATTTCGCCGGCGAGCAGGGGAGTTTTTTCCTTCAGGACCTTGGTGACGCCATCCGCACCGATGAATTCAATCTTAACCACGGTCGCGGCGGGAACGGTGACGGATTTCTCGTTGGAGAAGAAATCGTGGCGACCCATGGTGGCGACGGAAGTCTTCGAGGTGGGTGACCAAGCGCCCATGGAATGCGGGTGGGCGCGGGCGTAGTCCTTGACGGCTTTCGGGGCGCGGCGGTCGGAGTTGCCCTCGCGGAGGACGGGGTTGACGGCGGAGCCCATGACTTTCGCGTAGCGGGCCATGGTGTCTTTCTCGGCGTCGGTCTGCGGCTTTTCCGGAAGATCGGGGAGAGCATAACCTTTGGCCTGAAGCTCGGCGATGGCGGCTTTCAACTGCGGGACGGACGCGCTGATGTTGGGGAGCTTGATGATATTGGCCTCGGGCTTGAGGGTGATGGCGCCGAGTTCGGCAAGGGCGTCAGGCACGCGTTGGGCGGCGGGCAGTTTGTCCGAGAACACCGCCAAAATGCGGGCGGCAACCGAGATGTCGCGCGATTCGACGTTGATCCCCGAGTGCTTGGTGAAAGCCTGGATGATCGGCAGGAGAGAGTAGGTGGCGAGCGCGGGAGCCTCGTCGGTCTTGGTGTAGAGGATGGTCGGTTTGGCGGCGGACATGAGAAGAATAGAAGGTGTCGGAAGGAGCTAAGGGTAGCTCCGCCATCTAGAGTTACCGGCAGAGCGCGGTCAAAGGGATTTGTTGGCCGCGTATAGCTTCGCACGAGGTGGGCACGAACCAAGACAGAAGGGTTTTACAGGAGGTAGCAGAGGTCGCAGAGAAAGGCGGTTAACCACGAAATACACGGAACACACGAAAGGGCTGGAAATGCCCCGATATTGCACAGGAGAAAACGGAGAAAGACTCAAGCCGAGGGAATACCCAAACCTCTGCTGACTCTGCGCACTCCTGTAAGAAAATTTCGTGTGTTTGGTGTGTTTCGTGGTGACCAGATCTCCGACTTTACCGCGGAAAGTATTCTTTCTGTGTATTCCGTGTTTTCTGTGGTTACCCCCAAAGAATCCTGACTAGCGCTCACTGTCACAGCCGGGCGGCGACGTGGCGGAAGTGGTGGCCGATGATCGCCAGTTCGATCGCCACGCGGAACTGGCGGGGACGCCGTACCAAGGTGGTCAGGAAAAACCACCAATAGGAAAAGCGGCCCCGGTGCCAGATACCGAGCAACCAGAAGGATTTTAAAAAGGCGGAGACATCCGCCCAGGAAAGGCGCAGCCGTCCGCTCGTGGGCTGATGGTTTTTCAAAAACGTCCGGATGCGCCGGTAGTAATTGCGGGGTTCGTAGAGCCGGCGCATCAACTCGCGGTAACCGGACTCCAGGAATTCACGGTCGAGGCGGGGATGGAAATTGAGGGTGGCGGAGGTGTTGTTGCCGGAGGAATCAGCGACGAGCCGGTTTTCGTGCTTCAGCCGTTGGTGGAGCCGGGTCTGCGGCAAGGCGGTGAGCAGGCCGACCATGGCGGTCACGACGCCGGAGCGCTGGATAAAATCGAACTGCTCCTTGAAAATGTCGTTCGTGTCGCTGTCGAAGCCGACGATGAAGCCGCCCATGACCTCAAGGCCGGACTTTTGCAGGACTTGGACAGCCGCGACGAGATCGCGACCGCTGTTTTGCAGCTTGCGGCATTCGTCGAGCGAGGCGGCGGAAGGCGTTTCGATGCCGACAAACACTTTACGGAAACCGGCGGCGACCATCAGCGCGCGCAGGTCGGCGTCGTCGGCGAGATTGATGGAGGCTTCGGTGAGAAAACCCATCAACGGCTTCGTGCGCTTGCGCCAGGCGATCATGGCGTGCAGGAGCGCGCGGGTGCGCGCCTTGTTGCCGATGAAATTATCGTCGACGACAAACACCATGTCCTTCCATCCCCGCACGCGCAGGGCTTCAAGTTCAGCTACGAACTGCTCGGGAGATTTCGTGCGCGGCACGCGGCCGTTCATGACGATGATGTCGCAGAACTCGCAATCAAAGGGGCAGCCGCGGGAGAATTGCGCGGCCATCGTCACATAATGTCGCAGCTCGATCAGGTCCCAGCGCGGGATGGGCGTTTCGTTGAGTTCGGGAAATGCAGGAGCGCGGTAAACGGGCGCCAGCGAACCGCGCTGCAAATCCGCGATCACCTCGGGCATGATTTTTTCCGCCTCGCCGAGGACGAAGTGGGGAATCTCCGGGAAATTCTCGTGACCGGTCGTGAAGAGTGGGCCGCCTGCGATGATGCGCCGGTCGAGGGTCGCGCAACGGGCGGCAATCTCCCGCACAGATTCCTGGTGCACGATCATCGCGCTCAGGAAAACATAATCGGCCCAGCGCAGGTCGTAATCGTTCAGGCGTCGGACGTTGAGATCGACCACCCGCAGTTCCCAATCGCGCGGCAGCATGGCGGCGACGGTGAGGAGGCCGAGGGGAGGGAAGGCCGCCTTTTTCGCGACGAAGCGCAGGACATGTTTAAAACTCCAGAAGGTTCCGGGTGTCGTTGGGCTGACTAAAAGTATTTTCATGGTGAGTCCTGAGTTGTCGCTGTCAGGAAAACTCTAGCACCCCGGCGGACAGTCAGCCATCGGAATTGCCACGCATATCTTGCACACGGGAGTGGTATAGATAACCGCGGAATACGCAGAATTTATTCACAGGAGATCGCAGAGGAAACAGAGGCTTGGAGTTTGCGTTAGTGAGCTGGTTTCTCTGTTCCCTCTGCGGCCTCCTGTAAAACCCTTCAAGATATTTAGGTTTCCGTGTAGTCCGTGTTTTCTGCAGTAAAAATTATCTTATCGGCTTCGCATTGGCAGCAGGAGTGTTCACTTTACCGGCGATGAAACCCAACATCACGCTCGCTGAAACCAAGACGCCGAACGGTTCGCGCATGACGCTTGTGGAGCACGACGGCAGTTTCTGCATCCGCGTGAACGGCCAGCAACTGATGCATTCGTCGGTATCGACGTCCGAGATCAAGCTTGGGGAGCTCGGCTGTGAGCGTCTGACGAATCGCAGTGCGCCGTATCGCGTGCTCATCGGCGGTCTGGGTCTGGGGTTTACCTTGAAGAGCGTGCTGAAAAGCGTCGGACCCCGGGCGGTGGTGCATGTGTCCGAACTTTTCCCCGAGATCGTGACGTGGAACCGGACTTTTTTGGCCGGACTCAATGGCGGCGCGCTTTCAGACCGCCGGGTCACAGTATTGGAGGAAGACGTGCGGGCGATCATCCGGCGGACGGCGCGACGGGAACCATACGACGCGATCGTCCTGGATATCGACAACGGCACGACCGCCATGGTGAAGGACGAGAACAACGCCCTCTACAGCGGATGGGGGATGCGACAGATCGCGCTCGCGTTGAAGCCGGGCGGACGTGCCGCCATATGGTCGGCGTGTCCGGATGCGGTGATTGAACGGCGCTTGGCGAAGGCAGACTTCGCTGTGCAGGCCGTGCCGGCCAAGCTCTATGAACATGCCCGCCGGAGCACGTATATGATCTATGTGGGGGACAAACCGTTGGAAAAGACCGGGGCGGCACATCGCCCAAAGCAGGCTGAAAGCGGTAAAAAAACAGGTTCGCTGACCTCTCAAGAAATTTTTGACGGCACCAAAAAAATGGATTAATGTCCGAGATGTAAGAATGAACCTTTAACCCTTTTTAACCCTCCTTCCTTTCACCATGAAACCTTCCCTCTCCTTTTCCGCCGCGCTCATCACGATGGCCATCACCTGCCTGCCTCTGCGGGCCGAACAGACTGTGGCCAGCTCAGCCGACGCCACGTCGGCGAGCGCGGCGGTTGCTCCGGCCACCGCAATGCCTGCGGAGCCCGTGACGTTCGATCACTTGGTCTATCTCGCGCGGCTCCCCTCACCGGCGGAATTGCAACAGGGCGCCAAGGTGCAGGGTGCCACGATCGCGAGAATTGATCAGACAAGCGATCGCATCGTGGTGGTATACGAATATTCCAACGGGCGTACCGTTACTTTTGCCTACACACTTCTTTCCGCGGCGGCGAATTATCCGACTCCGGTTGCGCGTACGGATGCGCCGGCGCCAGCATCCCCGGTTGTTTATACCCCGAGCGTTCCGGCTCCCCAAGTAGTCTATACCCAGCCGGAGACGGTCTACTACACGCCCAGTTATGTGCGCTATTATGATCCGGCGTGGGATTTCTGGACTCCGCTCGCTCTGGGGGTGGGGATCGGTTTGATTGGCGGCCATGGCCATGGCTGGTACGGTGGCTGGCATGGCGGTCATGCTGGCTGGCACCATTGAGCTGACGAATTGAAGCTCGTGCATTAAACTGCCGGCACGAATTCAGTGAGGCCGTCGGGAGTGGTGTCTTACCAACGCTTGGCTGACCGCTTCACTCCGTGCCGACCGGGCGGGTGGTCACGAATCTCAGCACCGGGCGGTTTTCCGTCCGCGATTCGGCGAGGTATACGATGAAACGCGCTTCCCAATCATTCTGTGCCTGGGTATCGACGAGAATTTGGGCGACGTCGATTTCACCGGTGCCGGATGCCTCGGTCCAATGCGTGTGCTTGGCGGACCGGCCTTCGGGATCGAGCAGAAAACGGCCACGGGCTTCGAAGTAGGCGCCAAATTCTTTTTCGATCCGTCGCGATTCCGCCAGTTGCGCCCCTTCGGCGGCAATGCCGACGGGTGGGACTGAAATGATGAGGCGCGAAACGGCCGCCTCCCAGTCGCGCGCGGCGACATCCTGCAAAAAGCCCAGAACGGCGATGCGGACGATCCGGCGAAACGCCTCGTGATCCCGCGTGATATCGAAAGTTTTCGGCCGGGCAGGTTTCCCTTCAATCTCGGTGGCGATGAATTCCGGGTCCTTCAACTTCTCCCATTCATCGAGCAGGCTGGAGTCGATGCCGCGGATGAGTTCGCGGAAATAGTCCTCCATCTCGATCACCTCGGGCGTCTTCGCGGCATCGGGCACGGTTTGCGCGAGCACCTTCCACGTTTGCATCAGATGGCGGAGGAGCAGGCCTTCGCTGCGCTCGAGGCCGTAGTCGCGCACATAGTCGGCGAACGAAAGGTAGCGCTCAAACATCTCGCGCGCGATGGACTTGGGCCGGATATTTTCCTCCTCGATCCACGGGTGGGCGGCGGCGAAGGCATTGAACGTCTCATAGAGAAACTCGCGGAGCGGCTTGGGGTGCTCGATCTCCTCCAGCTTCGCCATGCGCTCCTCATATTCCATGCCGGCGGCTTTCCATTCCTCGATCTTGCGGCCCTTCTCCTTGTCCACCTGCCGGCGCAGAATCTGATCGGGGTCCTCGACGATCGCCTCGCACAACGTGAGCACATCGAAGGGGTAGTCGGGCGACTCGCGATTCAGCAGCGGCAGGGTGTCGAGCAGGTAAAGCGAGAGCGCCTGGTGCAGGGAAAAATCGTCCTGCAGCTCCAGGTTCACCTGGAGGCGGCGGCCTGACGGGTGACGCGGAATAATCTCCACGATCTTCCGGTCGATCAGGGCGCGGAAGAGCTGCCAGGCGCGTTTGCGCAGCGCTTTTTTCTTCGTGGGCGTTTCATGACAGTCTTCGATCAACTGACGCATCGCCCGGCAGCCGTCGGAGCTGCGGCTGAGCACGAGCAGCAGCATGCCATGGGAAACATCGAAGCGCGAAGAAAGTTCCTCCGGCGCGGCGGTGCGCAGGCGTTCGAAGGTCTTCGCGTCCCAGTTGACGGCGCCTTCGGGTGCCCGCTGTTTGACGAGTTTCTTTTTTTTGGCCGGATCGGCGGCGGCTTTTTCCTCGGCGCGCTTGTTTTCGATCATGTGCTCCGGGGCCTGCACGATGACGTAGCCTTGGGAATCGTAGCCGGCGCGGCCGGCGCGGCCCGAGACCTGGCGGAAATCACGCACGCTGAGGATCGCGGCCTTCTGGCCGTCGTATTTCCAGAGCTGCGTGAAGACGACGGTGCGGATCGGCACATTGATGCCCACGCCGAGCGTGTCGGTGCCGCAGATGAGCTTGAGCAGGCCTTTCTGCGCGAGCTGTTCGACGAGAATACGGTATTTCGGCAGAAGTCCGGCGTGGTGGACGCCGATGCCGTGGCGCAGCCAGCGTTTCATTTCCTTGCCGTAGGGACTGTTGAACTTCACGCGCTCAAGCTCGGTCGCGAGCACGGCTTTTTCCTCCTTGGTGCAGATCGTGAGGCTCATCAGCGCCTGCGCGGCCTCGGCGGCGGCGCGCTGGGTGAAATGCACGAGGTAGACCGGCGCGCGCTGGTCGGCAAGAAGCTGGGTGACGCGCTCGGGCAGGGGAGTCTCCGAGTATTCGAAGGAAAGCGGCACGGGTCGGCGATCGCTGCGCACCGTGAGGCTTGGCGCACCGGTCAGGCGGGTCATCTCGCGTTCGAAGAATTCTGTGGATCCCAGCGTGGCCGACATCAGCAGAAAGCGCGACTGGGGCAGGGTGAGCAGCGGCACCTGCCACGCGTAACCGCGCTCGGTGTCGGAGTAATAATGAAACTCGTCCATGATGACCGCGCCAACTTCCGCGCGGTCGCCGCGGGTGAGCGCGATGTTGGCCAGGATTTCCGCGGTGCAGCAAAGGATGGGTGCCTTGGGATTGACGGAAGCGTCACCGGTCATCATGCCCACATTTTCCGGGCCGAAATCGCGGCACAGGCTGAGGAATTTCTCGTTTACCAGCGCCTTGATCGGGCAGGTGTAGACCGAACGCTGGCCGGCGCAGAGGGCCTTGAAGTGCAGCGCGGCGGCGACAAGCGATTTGCCGGAACCGGTGGGTGTGCTGAGCACCACGTTGCGTCCGGCAAAAAGTTCGAGAATGGCTTCTTCCTGCTCGGGGTAGAGCGTCAGGCCCTTCGCCGCCATCGCGGCGAGAAAAGCATCCAGCACCGCATCGGGATCGGGTGATCCCGGAAGCGGAGCGAGGGGAGCGACGGGTGGTGCGGACACGCGGCTACAACGAGGGGAAGTCTCCGCCGAGACAAGCGAGGAGTCCGGTTTCGGGGCATAAAGCCGTCCGGCCGCTTGGTGGCTGGCGCCGCTCAGGCTTTTGTGAAGCAGTACGAGCGGTACGAGACCTGACCGTTTTGGAGGGCGGTATAGATGCGGGAGCCTTGCACGCCGGCGAAGTCGCGGCCCAGGTTGTGCAGGAACTTCGGCAGGTTTTTGGTGATCAACTGGAGCGAGCGCTGGGAATTCACGTCCATGCCGCGGAGGACCTCGGGGTTGATCACGCGCTGCTTGAGCATCTTCAGCGGGGCGGCAGCGAGATCCCGTTCCCATTCGGCAATGCCTCCGCTGAAACGGAAATCAGCGTAAAGAAAATAGCCGCCGGGTTTGAGCACGCGGGCGACTTCACCCAGAAACTGCGGGAAGTGCGGATAGCAGTGCGAGGCCTCGACGTTGATGACGGCGTCGAAGGAGTTGTCGGCGAAAGGCAGGTTTTCGGCGTCGCCTTGCACGAAATCGAGCCCCGGTACCTGATGGCGGCTTTGGCAGAATTTGATGCCGGTGGGATTCAGATCGAGGCCGGTGTACCGGGCCGGCTGCAAGGTGCGTGTGAGGTAGGACGCGCCGCCGCCGTGCCCGCAACTGACTTCGAGGACGTTCTTCCCGCGGATATTTTCCTGGGTGGCGGTGTGGTGATAAAGCTGGATGCTGGTTCGGTTAGCCTCATCGCCTGCCACGAGAGGCAGGCTCATGGGCGTCTCGGGCTCAAAAGCGTAATTGAGGAAGAGCACCTCTTCTTTTTGGAGCCGGCGGGTGACGAAGGGATACCAGAGTTTCCAGATGGCCTTGCGGACAATGCCGATGGAAAAGAGATGATCGATGACGGGCATGAGGAGAAATGATGTGCCAAGTGGCCAAGTAACAAGTGTCAGGGAAGGAGAATGAAGATGGAAATATGAAGAGTGAACGTGGGATTGTGAAAGTGGCGAAACGAGATCTTGGGACTGTGGCCTGCGCTTTTAGTCCTTGTTACCTGGAACTTGCCACTTGGTGCCTTACGCCACGGCGGCCAGGCGGAACTCGCTGCGCCGGCCCCCGAGATCAAGCTGCACCCGGTCGCCCTGTTTTTTTCCGACCAGTTGCCGGCCAAGCGGAGATTGCGGGGTGATGACCAGAACGGTGTGGCCCTCATGCTCCACTTCCGTCCCACCGGCCCGCGGTCCGATGAAATAGTGGTTGGTCGTTTTGCCTTCGAGCACGACGAGGGCGCCGAGACTGACGAGTTCGCCGGGTTGGAAGTCGCGCATCGTCATCCCTTGGAATTGGGTGACCGCCAGGGCGGCTTCCTCGGCGGCTTTCGACTGGCCGTGGGCGAGGTAGGAAGCCTCAAGTCCGCGGGTGTCGTATTTGTCCTCGGCCTTGTTTTCCTCGTCGGTGGCCTCGGCGTGGGTGGCCAGCGCGGCTTTGGTCAACATCTCCAGCTCGGTGGTGAGCCTGACAATGATCTGGGCGAGGAGCGCGGGTTTGTTCACTGGGGAAACGGAGACTAAACGGAGAGTACGGGGAAATACTCAATCCGTTAATCGGGAATATTTCCGGTTTCACCCGAAGCGGGAACAGGCCTTCACTTTGCCAGCCCGAGGGCGGCGAGAAAAAAGGCGTAGTCGCGGGCGACATCATGGAGGGCGTCATAGCGGCCGGCGGCACCGCCGTGACCGGCGCCGAAATTGGTATGCAGCAGGAGTGCGCTTTCCTTCCGGGTGTTGAGCGTGCGGACTTTGGCGAGAAACTTGGCACCTTCCCAATAGGGCACCTGGCTGTCGAAGAACGAGACATTGACGAGCAGATGGGGATAGGCGGCTTTTTTCAGATTATCGTACGGACTGTAGGCGCGCATCCATTGGTACTCGGTCGGGAGATTGGGATTGCCCCACTCGACGTATTCCTCGGTGGTGAGCGGGAGCGAGGCGTCGAGCATGGTGTTGAGCACATCGACGAAAGGCACATCGAGTTTGGCGGCGGCAAAGAGATCGGGCCGGAGATTTAAGACCGCGCCCATGAGCAGTCCGCCGGCGCTGCCGCCGGAAGTGACCATTTGCGCCGGAGTCGTCCAGCGGTGGTCGACCAGCCATTGGGCGCAATCCACGAAGTCGGTGAACGTGGTCATCTTTTTTTCCATCCGGCCGGCCTCGCGCCATTCTTCGCCCAGTTCGCCACCGCCGCGAATGTGCGCGATGACGTAGATCAGTCCGCGATCCAGCAGGCTGACGCGGTTCGAGCTGAAGGTTATGGGCATGCTCAATCCGTAGGAACCGTAACCGTAGAGGTAGAGCGGCTGGGGTTTGGTGCGGTCGAGATCCCGGCGATAGACGATGGACAGGGGGATTTTCGTGCCATCGCGCGCCGTGGCCCAGACCCGCTCGGCCTGGTAGTCCGAGGCTCTGAATCCGCCGAGGATTTCGGTTTCCTTGATCAACCGGCGTTCGCCCGTGGCGAAATCGCCGGCGAAAACCGAGGCGGGACGGGCAAGCGACTGGTAGCGGTAACGGTATTCGGTGGCGCTGTAATTCCAGTTCTGATCAGGGCCCACCTCGTAGACTTCGTCGGGCAGGGCAAAGCGCTTCGAATGACGGGTGGCAAAATCGTAGACTTCGAGCTGGGGCAGACCATTCTCGCGTTCATGGATCACCATGTGGGTGGCAAAGAGATCCACGGCGTCCACCTTGACGGCGGGGCGATGCGGCACGAGTTCGGTCCACTCGGCGGGCGCCGATTCGGGAGCGGTGACAATGCGGAAATTTTTCGCATTTTTGTTGGTCACAAAATAAAACCGGCCATCGCGGTGGTCGGCGTGGTATTCGTGGTTTTCCTCGCGTGCGCGCAAGACCTTGAACTCACCCTTGGCATCATCGGCCCGCAGGGCGCGGACCTCGCTGGTGACTTTGCTCTGCGCCTCGCAGATCAGGTAGCGGCTGTCACGGGTGCGGAAGACCTCGAGGTTATAAAGTTCGTCGGACTCGGTGTAGAGCAGTTCGTGTTTCGCGCTGCCGAGGGTCCAGCGATGGAGCCGGTCGGAGCGCTTGGCGTCGTTCTCCGTAACATAGTAGAGCACGTCGTGGCCGGCGCCCCAGTCGACATCGGATACTTTGCCGATTTGCTGGGGCACCAATTGCTTGGTCGCGAGATCCATGACGAAAACTTCGTATTGGCGGTAGCCCGTCCAATCGATGGAGTACACGAGCCGGGCGCCGTCATCACTGACACGGTAATGGCCGACGGCGATGTAGGGCTTGCCCGCGCCAAGCTGATTGAGGTCGAGGAGGATTTCCTCGGGCGCGCCTGCTGCGTCCTTGGCCCGGCAATAGATCGCGTACTGTTTGTCCTTCTCGGTGCGGGTGTAATAAAGCCAGCCGAGGTAGGGCGTCGGCGCACTGGTGTCGTCCTCCTTGATACGGGCGCGCATCTCGGTGAAGAGCGTGGCGCGAATTTCTTTTTCGGGAGCAAGCACCGCTTCGAGGCAAGTGTTTTCCGCCTCGAGATAGGCGCGGACCGCGGGGTCTTCCTTATCGCGCAGCCAAAAGTAATCATCGATGCGCTTGTCGTCGTGAACGGTGACATCCTTGGGTTTGGTAGCGGCGACGGGTGTTTTGGGCTTAACAAGATCAAACGAAAAAAGGGATGAAGTGGTGGCGCACATAAAGAGGAGGAACAGGGCGGAAGAGGTTTTCATTGGCGAAAGGGGCGATGGGCCGGGGCGATTGAGACTTGGGTCTGATGTAGGAGGGCGTTTAGGCCCCGATACGAAAAACCATCGCGACATAAAGCCGCTTGTCTCCTGCCTGGCTCAATCTTTTTCTGGGCTTGGTGTGGTGTGAGCGATGGCGAGCGCGACCGCGGAGTCGATGTTGCGGACATTTTGGCCGATGAGAATCATGGCCGGATGACCTTCGGCGGCCGAAGCCAGCGCCATGGCTTCCTTCAGTGTGCCGAGGCGGATGTGTTGCGTCGGCATCGAGGCATCACTGATGACGGCGACCGGAGTGGCCGGAGGCAGACCGTGGATGATGAGTTGCTCCGCGACCGTGGCGAGCCGGCGCACGCCCATGTAGAGGCAAAGCGTGGCGTTGGCCTGGGCGAGGGCAGCCCAGTCGATTTTCGCGTCGTCATCCTTGCCGGCGCTTTCGTGGCCGGGCGCAAAAACAGCGGAGGTCGCGATGGTGCGTTGTGTCAGGCTGATGCCGGCGGCGGCGGCGGCGGCGCTCGCGGCGGTTACGCCCGGGATGATTTCGTACGCGATGCCGGCGGCACGCAGCACGTCGATTTCTTCACCAAGCCGACCGAAAATCGTGGGATCGCCGCCTTTGAGCCGTACGACGCGTAGTCCGCGCTTGGCGTGGTGGACGAGGAGCTGGTTGATCTCGGTCTGCACGGACGAGTGCAGGCCGGCACGCTTGCCCACGAAAACGAGTTCAGCGCCCGGCGGGCAATTTTTCAGCATATCGGCGCTGACCAAGCTATCGTACAGGACAACCTCGGCGTTTGAGAGCCTCTTTAGCCCACGGATCGTAATCAAATCAGCCGCACCCGGACCGGCTCCGACGAAAGTCACGGAGCCAGAATGAGAAAGATTTGATTTTGAATCATACATGATTAAAATGATGACCTATGGCAACTTTAAGCTTTGCATAACGTCAAGCCCAGTTCATCTCTTCCCATTCACCACTACTATGCCCGCCGAGATCGATCCGACCAAACTCACCAAGAACGAGCAGCTCAAGCAGCGTATTCCCACGCTGGCCGGCAACATTGCCGCCACGCTGGCGGATCCGGCCCTCGACAAGTTTTCCGAGGATGACGAGCAGTTCATCAAATTTCACGGCATCTATCAACAGGACGACCGCGACCTGCGCAAGACCGGGAAAAAATACATCGTCATGATCCGCGGCCGCATTCCGGGCGGTGTGATGACCTCGAACCAATGGAAGGTGTTTGATGATCTCGCCACCACCCATGGCAACAACACCCTGCGCGTCACCACGCGGCAGAGCATCCAGTTCCACGGCGTCGTGAAGTCGGGCCTGGGTTCGCTCATCAAGAAGATCAACGACTCGCTGCTCTCCACGCTGGCGGCCTGCGGCGACGTGAATCGGAATATCACCGTCTCGCCGACTCCGATCTATACGAAGGCCCGCGCCGAGGTTTTTGCGGACAGTCTCAAGGTGATGGAAGCACTGGCCCCGAAAACGCCCGCCTACCACTCCATCTGGGTCGATAATGTGCAGTTGAATCTCGATGATCCGGTCAACACCGGCTTCGTCGATCCGCTCTACGGCCAGACTTACCTGCCGCGAAAATTCAAAGTATCTTTCGTCACTCCGCCGTCGAACGACATGGATATTTTCACCAACGATCTCGGCTTCATTGCCGTGACCGAAGGCGACAAACTCGTCGGCTACAATCTCGCGGTCGGCGGCGGGCTGGGCCGCAGCCATGGCAACGTGCAGACTTATCCGCGTCTCGCCGATATCCTAGGCTTTTTCCCACGCGAGAAACTCGTGGAGGTTGCGAAGGCCGTGCTCACGATTCACCGCGATTTTGGTGATCGCACGAACCGCAAGCACGCCCGTCTCAAGTACGTCGTGCAGGAACGCGGCGTGGCCTGGGTTCGCGAAGAGATCAACCGTCGCGCCGGGTTGACCATCGCGCCGGTGGTGCCGTTCCGCTTCACCTCGACCGGCGACACCTACGGTTGGAACCGCGCGCTCGACGGCTCGAATTTCCTGACCCTTTTCGTGCAGACCGGACGCATCAAGGATGTGGAAGGCCACCGGATGAAGACCGCGCTGCGGCAGGTCGCGGAAAAATTCCCGAACGTCGAGTTCCGGCTCAGCGGCAACCAGAACGTGATCCTCGCGAACATCCCCGATGCCAATCGCGCCGCGATCACCGCGCTTCTCGCAACGTATGGTGTGAAGACTGAGAATCAGGCTTCTGTGCTCCACGCTGCGTCGATGGCGTGCCCGTCGATGCCGACGTGCGGACTCGGCCTAGCCGAATCCGAGCGCGCTTTGCCCGGAATCATCAATCGCATCGAAAAACTGGCTGCCGAAGTCGGCGTTGCCGGCGAGGAAATAATCATCCGTTCCACGGGTTGCCCGAACGGTTGCGCCCGTCCTTACATGGCGGAGATCGGTTTTGTCGGCAAGGCGCCCGGCAAATACCAGCTCTGGCTGGGTGGCGATGTTTCCGGCACGCGGCTCAATCAGGTCTTCAAGGAAACGATCAAGGAGACCGATCTCGAGACGGAACTTCGTCCCTTGCTCACGCGCTGGAAGGCCGAACGCAAGGCCGGTGAACGCTTCGGCGATTTCGCCACACGCGTGCTGTTGCCCGAAGCCATCGCCGCAGCCGCGGCGGTTGCGGCCGCGAAACCCGCCACGCCGGCGGCACCCGCCAACTGACTTCTTTTTGTACGAGCCCGCTTGCAGGCGACTATTAACCAAGTCGCCTGCAAGCAGGCTCCTACATTTTCCAATCAAACATTCTTTCATGAGCTCCTTCTCTCCCGAACAAATCGCCCGCTGGAACGACGAACTGCGCACCAAGTCGCCACTCGAAGTCACCCGCTGGGCGATCGCGCAGGCTGGTGGCCGTGCCCTCGTCTCCACCAATTTCCGTCCGTACGAAGCCGTGGTGCTCCATCTCGCCACTCAGGCGCAGGCGGATATTCCCGTGCTGTGGGTCGACCACGGTTACAACCGTCCCGCCACCTACAAGCACGCCGAGCAGCTCCGCACCCTGCTCAAGTTGAACATCAAACCCTTTCTGCCCAGGGTCACGCCGGCGCATCGTGACGCGATCCACGGTCCGATCCCCAGTCTCGACGACGAGGCCGGGCTGAAAGCGTTCAGCGCCGTGATGAAACTCGAACCCTTCCAGCGCGGCATGCGTGAGCTTGCGCCGACGGTCTGGATCACCGCGTTGCGCAAGGTCCAGAATCCGAACCGTGCCGGGCTCGATATCGTTTCGCACGACGCCAATTTCGGCGCGCTGAAGATCAGCCCGGTTTTCCATTGGACCGACGCCCAGATGGAGTCCTATCTCACCCAGCACAACCTGCCCAACGAGTGGGATTATTTCGATCCGGCCAAAGCCGATGAAAAACGCGAGTGCGGCCTGCACGCCGCCTGGGGCAAGTCCGCCGCCAACCAAGCTTCCGCCAAATGAGCCGTTACCATCTCGACCATCTCCAACACCTCGAAACCGAGGCGATCCACATCATGCGTGAGGTTGCCGGCGAGTTCGAACGCCCGGCGTTGCTGTTCTCCGGCGGCAAGGATTCCATCTGTCTCTTGCGGCTCGCTGAAAAGGCGTTTCGCCCGGCGGATATTCCGATGCCGTTTCTCAATGTCGACACCGGGCACCACTTTCCCGAGCTGAACGAGTTTCGCGACCGCCGCGCCGCCCAGCTCGGAGGCAAACTGATCGTCCGCAAGGTTGAGGACGCCATCGCCAAGGGCATCGCCGTTCCCGCGCCGGGCGAGATCAGCCGCAACAAGCTCCAGATCCCGACGCTGCTCGCCGCTGTGGAGGAATTCCGTTTTGACTGCGCCATCGGTGGCGCGCGTCGCGATGAGGAGAAGGCGCGCGCCAAGGAACGTTTTTTCAGTTTCCGCGACAGTTTCGGCCAGTGGGACCCGAAGAACCAGCGCCCGGAAATCTGGAACGTCTACAACGGCCGGCTCAATCCCGGTGAGCACATGCGGGTTTTCCCCCTCAGCAACTGGACGGAGATGGATGTGTGGGAATACATCAAGCGCGAGAAACTTGAGGTGCCGTCGATTTATTTCAGTCACAAGCGCCAGTGCGTCCGGCGCGGCAACCAGTGGCTGCCGGTCACCACGCTCATGCCGCCCAAACCCAACGAGAAAGTCGCCGAAATCGTGGTGCGCGTCCGCACCATCGGCGATATCATCAGTACCGGCATGATCGAGTCTCCGGCCAATACCATTGACGACATCATTGCGGAAGTCGCGGCCGCCCGTGTCACCGAACGCGGTTCCCGTGCCGACGACCAAGCCTCCGAAGCGGCCATGGAAGACCGCAAGAAGGCGGGTTACTTCTAATCGTCACTGGCGCCCCCCTCTTGTAGCACCGCATTTTCATTCTCATGTCTCTCCCCACTCCTACCGTCATCGACATTCTCCGTCTGAACACCTGCGGCAGTGTCGACGATGGCAAATCCACCCTCATCGGCCGTCTTCTCTACGACTCAAAGTCCCTGATGGAAGATCAGATTGAAGCGCTCGAACGTTCCGCCGATATCACGGGAGGCGGCCAGATCAATCTCGCCAATCTCACCGACGGCCTCCGCGCCGAGCGCGAACAGGGCATCACGATCGATGTCGCCTACCGCTATTTTGCCACGCCGAAACGCAAGTTCATCATCGCCGACACTCCCGGCCACGTGCAGTACACGCGGAACATGGTGACGGGGGCGAGCAACTCCAACCTCTCCATCGTGCTCGTGGACGCCCGTCTCGGTGTGATCGAGCAGAGCCTCCGCCACACCGCCATCGCGTCGCTCCTGCGCATTCCGCATCTTGTCGTCGCGATCAACAAAATGGACCTCGTCGGCTGGAGCAAGGCCCGCTATGATGAGATCCGCGAGCAATTCGAGGAGTTCCTGCCGCGTCTCGACATCAAGGACGTGAAGTTCATCCCGCTCAGTGCGCTCAATGGCGACAACGTGGTCGATCCCTCGCCGCACACGCCATGGTATGTCGGGCCCACGCTGCTCGGCCATCTTGAGACGGTGCACATCGCCAGCGATTGGAATCTCGATACGTTCCGCCTGCCGGTCCAGTGGGTCAACCGGCCCAACAACCCGAAGGATTCGCGCCTGCATGATTTCCGCGGTTTCAGCGGACAGATCGGCCGCGGCATCGTGCGCACCGGCCAGAAGGTCATGGCGTTGCCCGGTGGCGTGGTTTCGACGGTGAAGGAAATTCACACGTTCGATGGAACGGTGCCCGAGGCGTTTTGCCCGCAATCCGTCACGGTCGTGCTCGAACACGACATCGATGTCAGTCGCGGCAGCATGCTGGTCGGGTTGGACAGCCTGCCCGGCGGCAGCACCGATCTGCACGCCAAGGTGTGCTGGATGCACCCGCGGCCGCTGCAGCGCGGAAAAAAATATTTCATCAAGCACACCACGAGCACGGTGCAGGCGGTGATCACCGAGATCGAGCACAAGCTCGACATGGCCACGCTCGAAGCGTTGCCCGCACCGGCCGAGCTCGCGATGAATGATCTCGGCGAGATCCGGCTCCGCACCGCCAAGCCGATTTACTACGATGGATATTCGGCCAACCGGCTCACCGGCTCCTTCATCATCATCGAGCAGGGCACCAACGCCACCGTGGGCGCGGGGATGCTTTTGCCGCCGACCGAGGTCGTGAAACCCGAGAGCACGGACTACGCGATTTAACGGACAATCCCGGTCACCGTGAAGATCACTGCCAAGCTCGACTACACCTGCCGCATTTTGTGCGAGCTGGCCCGGGAATTTTCAAAAGGTGAACCGGTGCGGATCGAGCAGCTCTCGAAGGCCGAGGGCGTGCCGGCCAACTTCCTGGCGCAAATGCTCGGGGAGTTGCGCAACGCCAAACTGGTGATCAGCCGTCGCGGCACCCAGGGCGGCTTCCTGCTCGCCCGTCCGCCGGCCGAAATCACGCTTTTGGAAATCATCGAAGCCGTGGAAGGAGAGCTGTTCGAATTCAACGGCAATGCCGTCGGGCGTTCCAGTCGCCGGCTGAAGCAGATTTGGAGCGAAGTGCGCGAAGCCGCCGCCGCCAAGGCCCGCGGATACACCCTGGAAGCCATCGCGGCCAAAGTGGACGCGGAGATGTATTATATTTGAATCGGGAGGGGTTGAATCTTTGTACGATTACCGCCGTTACCGGGAAGACTGGAGATAGCCCGATCCGGCTGTCGTTCAGATAGACCAGTCCGCGCCGTCGAGGACCAGCTCGTGGGCCTTGCGGGGGCGGACGATGAGGCTCGTGTCCTTGTAGTAGGCGACACTGTGCGGCGGGATGGATTCCATCAGCCAGACGCTGGCGCCGACGACGGAATGCGCGCCGATGACGGTGTCGCCGCCGAGAATCGTGGCGTGCGCATAGATGGTGACGCGGTCGCCAATCTCGGGATGGCGTTTGATGCCTTTGATCGGAACGCCATGGGTGTCGGTCTCGAAGGATTTCGCGCCGAGAGTGACACCTTGATAAATCTTAACATTCGCCCCGATGATGGCGGTTTCGCCGACGACAACGCCGGTGCCGTGATCGATAAAAAAATAAGGGCCGATGTGCGCGCCGGGATGGATGTCGATGCCGGTGCGCTCATGTCCGTATTCGGTGAGCATGCGGGGGAGCAACGGCACTTTCTGGGCGTAGAGGACGTGGGCCAGGCGTTGAAGCGAGATCGCGAGGACGCACGGGTAGGCGAGGATGATCTCGTCGAGACTGCGGGCGGCGGGGTCGCCGGTGTAGGCGGCGGCGACGTCGGTCTGCACGATGCGGCGGACTTCCGGCAGGGCGCTGAGAAATTCGGCGGTGATCTTCTTGGCGTTGGCGCGGGGATCGGCGTCCTTGGCGTAGCTCAGGCATTTTTCCAACTCGGCGCTCAGGCGTTTTTCGATTTTGCCCAGAAGTTTTTCGAGCCAGATGGGAAGCTCTGCCTGGGTCAGGCCGCTGTCCTCGAAAAACCCTGGGAAGAGCAGATGCATGAGATCGCGGGCGAGTTCAACGACCTTGTCCTGCGAAGGCAGGTTGGCGCCATCGAGGTGGTTGATTCCGCCGCCGAGGGCGTAGGAGGCGAGCAGGGCTTTTTTGATGGCGTCGGAGTGCATGCGGCGCCGGAGACCTTGAGGAGAAGTTGGCCGGGGTCAAATACGCGTGTGGTGGTGTGACCGGTACAGGCTTGCGTAAATGGGACTAGGTATTGCGAAAATAGTGGCGCTTCAAGAAAGCCTTCCCGGAACCGCTCTTGAGGTATTTCTCAAAGGCCCGAGCGGTTTGCTCGTCAGCAAACCCGGTGTAAGCTACGAGGTTCCATGGCTTAAATTTTCGAGTGTGCGGAGATTTGCCAGCATTGTGGTCGGAGAAACGCTGTTTTAAGTCATCGATGATCCCAGCGTAGCGTTGTTGCTGGAAATGGACGCTCTCAAGAATGTAGACGTAGGTCATGGTGGCAGCGTGGGTGAAAAGCCGTCCTTCGCCAAGGCTATGGACGGCAACCTTCGTGTTTCAGATTCCTCAATTGCAGCGGTTCCAGTTAAGGATGGCCTGCCAACCATAGCCCAACGGGCGAAGGTTGGTGCTCGGGACAGGACTCGAACCTGCACGCCTTACGGCACACGCACCTCAAACGTGTGTGTCTACCAATTCCACCACCCGAGCATTTTATCCAACGGAAGGGCGAATTAGGGGAATCGTTGCAATCATGTAAAGCCCCGAAATGCGCTTGCCATGCTCTTTTTGTGCGGGGACACTCCTGCCTCTTCGCGAACCCGACCTTTGCTCGCGGAACATCAAGCACCTCAACCGATCATACCAGGGAACCCTCCCTGTTTTCCGCCCATTCATGGACGACCAGAAGCCCGCCAACGACAGCAACTCTCCAGGTTTGAATAAAATCGATCTGGCCCAGTTGAATAGTTTCACCTTCGGCACGCAGTGGACCGAAGCCAAGGTCTCGGCGCCTTCCCAGCGCCGTGACCGCGACTTCGATCACGGTGGCGACCGCCGCGACCGGCGCGAGGATGGTAATCGCGGCACACCTCCCGGGGGGCAGCGTGATCGACGCAGCTTCCAAAAGCCGGTCGGCGCGCCGGCAGGTCCCGCTGGTGGTGGTACCGGGGCTCCTTCCGGCCCTTCCGGTGCCCCGCAGGGCGACCGGCGTAATTTTGGCCAAGGCGGTGGCGGCTATAATCGTGGCGACCGTCCCCAGCAGGGGCAGGGCGAAGGCTTCCGCGGCGGCCCACGCCGCGAATTTCAAGGTGGCGGGGAACGCCGGGACTATCGCGGCAATGATGCGCCCTTCGAGCGCGGTCCCTACATCAGTCCGTATTTCAACATCACCTGTTATCCCGAAGATGCCGGTTTCGCTGCTCTGGTCAAAGCCGTGCGCACGTCCTGCCGGACCTTCCAATTATTTGAGATCACCAAGGCCGTGTTGGAAAAAAGCGATCGCTTCGTGCTCGTCATCCAACGCAAGACCGAGGAAGGCTCGCATGCTCCCCAAGGCACCGTTCCCGCCGAACCGGCCAGGTCGGGCAAAACCGCGCCGCTGTTTCTCTCGTTGCCGGATCATCTCCCGTTCGAAAACGAAGAGGCTGCCATCCAGCATGTGCTGAAGAACAACCTCGGTCATTTCTTTGAAACGGCTGAAGTCGAGGTCGATCCGCCGAAGGGAAATTTCCCGATCATCAACAAGTGCAGCATCACCGGCGAGCTGCTCGGGCCGCCCAACCACCATCGCTACCAGCATGTGCTGCAGCAGCATCATGCCACCAAGCTTGCGTCGCGCATGTCGTTCGAACAATTCCGCGACAGTGTCGTCTCTGTGCGCGAGCCGGAGATCGTTCAGCAATGGATGGACAAGATGAAAAAAGTCATCCGTTACACATGGAAGCCCATCGCACCGAAACCGGCTCCGGCGCCCGTCGTCGCCGGGACCGAGGCTGCCGCTCCTGTCGCCGAAGCTGCTTCCGCCGTTGAGACACCGGCGCCAGCTCCGGCGGAAACGCCCGCACCGGCACCCGTTGCCGAGATGCCGGCCGGTCCGAGCTTCGATTCATTCGACGAGGCCCGCGGCTATCTGCTGACACATGCGAAGGACAAGGTTGTTCGCGCCCTTGAGACGATTCGCTTCCACGGCAAACTGCTCGAGAAATTGCCCCCGGGCGAAATGAAACGCGCCATCGAGGGACATGTTGAGCGTCAGCGTCGCTTCCCCCTCGACACCGCCAACGCCCTGCGCGGCCGCTTGCGGCGCGAAGGTTTCACGATCTTCAAGAAAGGCTCGCGCGGGGTTTCCTATGTGTGCGCCGTCAAACGCCACTTCCGGGTGCCCGGCCAGGTGTTCTCCGTCAGCATCACCGGTTTGATCGAGTTCATTGAGAAGAACCCGATGATCCATGTGAAGGATCTGCCGCTGAAATTCCTGAGCATCGATCTGGCGGCCGCGATCGCCGCCACTCCGGTGCCCGAGGGGACCACCGCCTCGCCGATGCCCCACGTCGCGCTTCCGCCGGAACAGGCGGATGCCTTGCGCAAGATGAACAACGATCTGCGCTGGCTGGTGACCGAGGGCTATGTGACGGAATTTTCCGACGGCAAGCTCTTTGCTCCGCCGCCGATGGCACCGCAGACCGCGAAGAAGGGTGAGGAACACGGGGAAGAACACGATCCCGTGGACTTCCCGGAAGCCCAAGCCGTGGTGGCCCCGCCCGCCGCCCCCGCGGCCGAGGCGGCCGCTCCCAGCGCGGAGCCGGCTGTGGCACCGGATGTGCCCGCCGAAACCGAGGCACCCAAGCCCGAAGCCCAGGCTTAAAAACTTTCAAGCCCGCTCAAGTGAGCGGGCTTTTTTATGCCGGCGTTTGGCCAGTGGCGGAGCGGCTACCGGGGTCATTTCTACCGCAGTGCAATTCTGTGCCGGTCTCCGTCCACGATGGAAAGCGTCAGATGGAGGTTTGTCGGCGGAAGCCAGCCACCGGTTTTTTCCGGCCACTCGACAGCAAGCACCCAGGGGCGGACGAGAAACTCTTCCAGCAGGAGCGATTCGACCTGAAGCTCGTTTTCCAGGCGATAGGCGTCGAGATGGACGAGCGTGCGGTCGGCACCCCGATAAACCGTGTAGATGGCGAAGGTGGGGCTGGTCACATGCTCCCGCACGCCCAGACCGAGGGCGAGACCTTGGACGAAAGTGGTTTTGCCGACGCCCATGTCGCCATGCAGCGCCAGGGTGGAATCCGGCGGCAAAGCAGCGGCCAATTCTGCCGCGATCAGGCGGGTTTCCTCGGCCGAAGCTGTCGTGATTCCCTGGCGAAGCCGGTCGAGAATGCTCATGGCGGTGCATTCCTCCGTCCGGTCCGGTTAGCGCAGGTGCTCATAGCCATGCAGGGATTTCCAGTCGACGTGTCCGGGCTCGATCTTTTTGGAAAAATGCCCGATCCGATGCAGCGGGGTGGAAAAAACTTTCTTCCAGCGCGCGGCGAATCTCGCGGCATCAGTCCGCGCCCGCACCACAAAGAGCAATTCGTAGTCCTCGCCGTCGGTGAGCGCATGCACCCAGGCGGGTTGGCGGCTGTGTTGCGCGGCGGCTTCGGCGGCGGCGCTCACGGGCAGGGCGGCGGGCAGGATCGAGGCAAGCAATCCGGCGGGTGTGAGCGCCTGCACATCCTTCGCGATGCCGTCACTCACGTCCATCATGGCGGCTACTTCCGGTTGTTTGGCCAACCAAGCGCCCTCGGCCAACCGGGGTTGAAATGAATAATGATGGTCCTGGCGCGAACCACCCAGCCGGCCGGTGACAAAGAGATGGTCGCGTACCCGGGCACTGTTGCGGGTGATGACGCGCGGTCCCGTCGCCTCGCCATGCAGCGTGAGGAACGCGCCGAAAAATCCGGCGGGCGCCTGCGTGATATCACCGCCGACAATTTTCACCCGATAGCGCCGCGCGCAGGCCGCAAGACCGAGATAAAATTCGCGCAACCAGGCCACGTTGGTCGCCGGTGCCAGCGCGAGCGACAGTACCGCCGCCACCGGCCGCCCGCCCATGGCGGCGATGTCGCTCAGGTTGCGCTTGAGCAGTTTTGCACCCGCCGCGCGCGGCGGCACGGCGTCGTCGAAGTGCTGGCCGTAAATCACCGGATCGGTCGTGACGAGCTGGGCGCGTCTGGTCGGCGGAAGGACCGCGCAATCATCGCCGATGCCGAATGGCGTGCGCGGGCTGACCTTGCCCAGCCAGCGCCGTACTTCGGTGATGAGCCGGAGTTCGCCGTGGGCGGCGACAGACTGGCGGTGCGTGGCGGTGAAAATCTTCATGGGGATCAAGCTGACAACCCGGCGAGCAGGGCGATGATGGTGTTCAGATTGAACAGACCATGGGCGATCATGGGAACCCGAACATCGCCGGTGCGTTCGTAAGCCAGGGCCAGCATCACGCCCAGTGTCGCCAGCGGGAAAAAACCGGCCAGATTGAAATGGATGAGACCGAAGAAGCTTGCGCTTACACTGAGTGCGATTGTCCGGCCGAAGCGCTGCCGGAGAAAATGATAGAGTCCGCGGCGAAAAAACATTTCTTCATTTATGGGAGCAAGCACACAGGCCACCACAAACATGCCCGTTAGGACGAAGGGCGACCGGGTGTTTTTAAAAATAGCAATGGAGTCCTGCGGCTCGATCGGTACTCCCAGCAGGCTGAGCAGGCTGGTCCAACCCCAACTGACCAATGCGACCAAGGCAAACGCGGTGATCCAGGTGATGAATCCCGCCCCCGCTATTTGTTTCCAGCCGTACCGATCGGGAGCGGGACTGGCCGGAGCAGGCGGTGTGGTATTGTAGTCGGCGTAAAGTCCGGCGCGCACCAGGGAGAAAAGCGGCCAGGCGAGCAACCCTCCACCATGGGTGGCCAGGCCATTCACGACCATTCCGAGGCCGGGCTGATCCGATGAGGTTTTGATGGTGCCACCAAGAAAATGCGTGAGCAGGCCCTGACTGACGATCACGAGCAGGATAATCAGAATAAAAAGCAGGGCGGCCTCGGGGGCTGACACCGGCCAATAAGCCAGCCGGCCCGACCACGATCCTGTCGGTTTGAAACCAGGGAGGTTGAAGGAACGTCCCAGCAGCATGCCACCGAATGCGCGCGCCAGGATTTCCAGACTGATGAGAGTTATTTGGAACGAAGACAGATCCACGATGGTCTTGAATCAACCGGTTTCCCGTCCAAGGGGAAGCTGAACTTTACATGGATCATCTACGAAACAGCCGGATTGAGGGCGAGAAGCGAACCGCATGGCCGCTACCACGGCGAACACAAGCGGATGGCAGACGCGGGAATTTTACATCGGTTTTTATCATCCGTGCTCTTAGACATTGCGAAACGTCCATGCCTCACTACTTAATGCGGACTGTGAATGTCTCCTCCCTGAGATCCAAAATTTTAACCCTGCTCGCCCTGAGCGCCACGCTGGGCCTGACGCTAGGCAGGGCGGCCAGCCAGTTGGACAGTTTGCTGAAAGATTCGCCCTTTGGCTCGGCCAAGTCCACCCAGGCATCCGATGCCGGCAACCAGCCGGTCGAGTTTCGCGGTGTGTCGGAAGAGAACGGTCAGGTGCTCTTCAGTATTTTCGACACGGCGACCAAGCGGTCCCGTTGGGTGACTTTGAACGATACCAGCGGCGATGTGGTGGTGAAGAGCTATGATGCCGAGGCCCACACGGTGGCTTTGGAGCAAAATGGCCGCACGCTTTCCCTGACGTTGAAGAGCGGACCAAAAATAGCGCAGCAAAACATACCGCCGCCGATGCCGCCCGGCCTGCCCGGAGCCAATGGCACGCAGGGACAAATCATGCCCAATGGCGCGGCCCGAGGCCCCGAGGCGCAACGCTTGCAGCAGATCGCCGAGGAAATCCGCCGGCGCCGTGCATTGCGCCAGCAAGCGCCGCAGTCGCCACAGATGCCCATGCCTTCACCCAATGCTGTTCCGGGCATGGGCGGACCGATGCCGACACCGGGCACGGGCACCAACACAGGCGGGCCGGTGCCTATGCCTGGTACCGGTTCTGGACCGGTCCCGACAGGGACCCCCAATCCAGGCTCTGGTCCGGTTCCAACTTATCCTCAACAACAATGAAACTAAAAACTTCAGTCCGCGCCTTTACCCTGATCGAAATTCTTGTCGTAGTAGCCATCATTGGTCTCTTGGCCGGTATTTTGCTCAGGGGTGTTGGCAATTCTTTCGATAAGGCTCAGATCAGTGCGGCTCGCATCGCGGTTCAAACCAGTTTGCGAACTTCATTGGATAAATATAAATTGGATATGGGCAGCTATCCTAGTACCTCCGAAGGATTGGCCTCATTGCTCGTTGCTCCGGCCAGTGGCGCTGAAAACTGGCATGGACCCTATGTGGAAGCGGACGGAGGAAAACTCGGATTGGATCCGTGGAACGAGCCCTACCAATACCGCTTTCCCGGCACCCACAACAAAAACAAGTACGATCTGTTTTCCAAGGGACCCGACAAAACCGAGGGGACGGAAGACGACATCGGCAACTGGTGATTTCAGTCGCCATGAAGCTTGGGCTACATCGCGCCGGAGCGCGCCGGTCAGCCTGTCGCGGATTCACGCTGATCGAGATCTTGCTGGTGCTGGCTTTGCTCAGCCTGCTGGTTACCCTTTTTATCGCGAGTGCGTCAGATCTGTTTCGCTCCCACGAAAAGACGATCAACGATGTTTTTTGGGAGGCGGTGCAGGCCGCGCGCTTGCAGGCCGTCGAAGGAGACCGGACGATCGAGTTGCGCTACGACGAAAAGAAAAACCAAGTGCAGTGGGGCAGCGGGGAAACCGCCGCGACTCGGCCCTGGCCGGGTAAGAAGCTGGATTTCCTCCCGGTGGACAAGCACGACACGATGCTGCTGGGCGGCCAACTGGTCGATGTCGGGGGTATGCCGGTCGTGAGGTTTTATGCCGATGGTTGCGTAGAAAACTTCCGGGCGCAATTGACCGCGGCCGACGGTGCGATCACCCGTTTGGAAATCGATCCGTGGACCTGTGCTCCTATCATTCGCAAAACCCCATAATATGCGCATGGCGATTTTTTTCCAGTCACGCCGTGGTTTCACTTTGATCGAGGTGCTGATCAGCCTCGCCATCTTTGCCCTGGCCGCCGTGGTGCTTTCGGCGGCGTATCTGAATATCATCAGCAGCTACAGCGATATGGGCGCCCGGCAGCAGAATGAGGAGGATTGGAAATGGCTGCGGCTGACCGTCCTGTTCGAACCCGATCGGAAAAAAATCGAGGATGGCGGCCGGATCGTCCTGCCGGAAGGCCAGCAACTCGTCTGGACAGCGAAGATTGACCCGACCGACGTGGCGGATTTGTTTCGCGTGACTTTGACCGGCGAAACGGCGCAGACCACCGGTCCGGAGGCTTGGAAACGCAGCCAGACCCTGCAACTGCTGCGACCGACCTGGTCCGATCCGGCTGAACGCGAAAAACTCCGTGAAGTCACCCGGCAACGGCTGCTGAAGCAGCGCACCCAATGAAACCGGCGCGGCCAAATTCCGGCGTGTCGGCGCGTGGCTTCACACTGATCGAGCTTTTGCTGGCCATGGCGATTCTCTCCATGCTGGTGACGGCGTTGTTCACCTTTGTTTTTTCCATGGGAGAAATCTGGGGTCGGGGAGGGGAGAAGCGGCTTTTCGGCCAGCATGTGAATGCCGTAACCCGCCATGTGGAATCGATGTTGCGCCGGGCCGCCTGGCCGCATGGCGGTGCAGGTGCGGACGAACCTTTCACGGTGCGCGAGGTGCCTACCGCCGACAGCGGCAATGCCAATCTGCTCGGATTCACCCTGCTGGAAGGCGACCGGCTGATGCGCTGGCCGGAGACTGATCTGCCCGAGGTGGAGTGCAACCTGGGCGTGGAAAGAGACCACGGACTCATGCTCTATTGGCGGTCCAGTCTGGAGAAACATGACAAGAACGATCCGCCCCGCTCCGTGGTGATTTCTCCGCTCGTCACTAAACTGACCTATGCGTATCACGATGCCAACGGCGATACCTGGCAGAAGGATGACAATTTGCATAAAGGGCAGTCGGGCGAGTGGGTGCTGCCCGACCGGTTGATCATCGTCTTCAAACAGGATATCAAGGGCGAAGACCAAACTGTACGCACATTCGAAGACCAACGTGTGCTCACCCTGCCGCCGGGAGCAGGCGGCGTCGCATTCTGATGCAGACCGGTGCACCTCGTTCCATTGCGGCTGAAGTCTCCCGTGCGGCGCAGCGCGGCTCCGTGATCATTTTTGTGCTCGGCGTGATTTTGCTTACCGCTTTCTTCCTCACGCGGCTGATGGACCGGGCGGCGGTGGAGTTGGCGGCGGAAAGCAAGGCATCGAGCCGGACGGCCATGCGCCAGGAAGCCTATTCCGCGATGGAAGCGAGCCTGGCGGTGCTCGCCGATTATGCGGCGGCGGATAACGGACTTCACGCGACCGAGCAGGGCTGGGGCCGGCCGCTCGACTTGATGGATTATACGCCGACTGCCGGTTACAAAGTGGATGTGACCGTGGAGGATGAGACCGGAAAAATCTCGCTGCCGACGGTGGATGAAACCGTTTTGCGCGGTTACCTCGACGCCATTGGCTGTCCCGCGACATCCCTCGACGGGCTGGTGGATGCGCTGATGGTCTGGACCAAGGCGAATTATGTGCCGCAAAGCGGGGAATACAGTGCGGAAAGCTTTGCCGGATCGGCTCTGCCCTACAAGGCGCCGCAGCGGGCCTTGCGTTCGTTTGAGGAATTGCGCGCGATTCCTGCCGCGCAAAAGGTTTTTTTTGACGAGCAAGGTCATTGGAACGAGCTGGGCCAGCAGTTCATGGCCGGGGCCTCGCTCTTTCAGTTTGCGGCGAGCAATGTGAATTCGGCCCGGCCCGAGGGGATGCTGGCGCTCGGGCTGGATGTCCCCCATATCGATTCCTTGGTTCAAGCCCGGGAAGCCAACCGGTCGAGCAATTCCTTTTATCGGTCCGCCGGGGAATTATCCACGATTTTTGGCAAGGATGCGCCACCGCCCACCGGCATGGGGGCGGACGCGATTTGCCTGCACCTCATCATCAAGGTCATGAAAGGCTCCCGGGAATACCAGCTTGATGCCTGGGTGAGTCCCGCTGGTGCCAACCGGGGAGCCCCGCCCCAGCCGCCGGCCGGGCTCGGACTCAACGGCGAGTCCGCCACCGATGCCGCTGCGCAAATTCCAGCGAAAAGAACTTCGCCGCGCAATAAAGTGGACTCTCCCTTTCAGATATTGGAACTTCAGGAGAACCACGGGACCTAAAGAAAGACTCGGATGATTTCCACCGCCCCCCAACCTTCCACTTCCTTTGTCCGGACGCAGTCAGTTGTGCTGCTGCCCGGGGAGAAATTCTTTGTGCGCCGGATTCAACTGGCTCCCGGCCAAAACGCGGCCGAGCAGGTCGAGCTGGCGCTGGAGACCTTCGGACCGTTTTCCCCGGGTCAGATTTTTCACGGCTTTTGCCCATCGCGCGATGGCAAGCAGGCGCTGCTGTTTGCCGCCTACCGGAAAAATTTCACCTCCGAGGAGATCGCTTCCTGGACGACGGCCGATGTGGTGCTGCCGGAATTTGCCCTTTGGCTCGCGCCGGCGTCCGCCCCGCCCGCCGGGGTCTGGCTCCATGAACACAATGACGGGTTGCAACTGATCGCCTGGGATGGGAACGATTTGCCGGCCGGCCTGCTTTTCCGAAAAACCGATGTCACCACTCCCGAGATCGCTACGCGGGAATTGCTGGAGGAAGCGGCGAAGCGCTTCGGTGTGCCAGCCGGTTCGCCGCGCCATTTGGGCGGCAATTTTATCATCGATAAGTGGAGCAAGGAAGGTCTCAGCCTGAAGCTCGACAAACCCGGCCAGACGATGGCGGCGCAGTTGCCCGTGGCCGCGGCCCGCAGCATGGATGTGCGCGACAAGGCGGAGCTGGTCAGTCTTTCGCAGCAGCAAAAGCGCAATTTGTGGCTCTGGCGGGCGTTTGCCGGCATGGCCGCCGCCTTGGCGCTGTGCGCCGTGGCGGAAATCGGTCTGCAAGTGGCGGGCAGTCTTTTGGAACGGCAGAAGGCGGTGGTGCAGGCAAATACCCCCGCCGTGCAACAGATTGAACAGGCCAGCTCGCTGGCCGCCCGCATGGAGCAGATGGCCGGACAGCGTCTGAAACCGTTTGAGATGCTGGCGCTGATCAACGCCCAGCGGCCACATTCGATGACATTTGTTTCGGCTTCGACCAGCAGCTCGACCCAAATGGATTTAAAAGCCGAGGCGACGAACGTTGCCGACATGAGCAATTTCGATTCGGCCCTGCGCAAGACTCCCGGGATCGAGAAGGTTGAATTGAGCAATCAGAGCAGCCAGGCGTCCGGTGTCACCTCCTTCAATCTCAAGGTGGTCTTCAAGGCGGGATTTTCTTTGGAGGGAGGCGGCAAATGAAAAAGTTCTTCAACGCAAAATCCGTCCGCGAGCGTGTGCTCATGACCGCTTTTCTGCTGATTGCGGTGGTGACATGGGGATCATCCCTGCTCGGCCGAACGCGCCTGCTCCAAAGCGAGTACAGCGCCACGGGCGCCGAACTTGCCGATCAAATTACCTGGCTGAAGAACAAGGCGCAGGTGGATGAACGCACCAAGAAAGTCACCGCCCAGCTTGATCCCGCCAAAACCCTCAATGCCACGCAGGCGTTCGCCGAGGTAAACCGGCTGGCGCAGGGACTGCCCGTCGAGATGGGGCAGGCCCGCACGGTCGGCAAGGCAAACTTTGCCGTAAACAATCTGCAGGTGACGATTCGCCGGACAGATTGGAGGCCTCTCCTGAAGTTTTATGCCGATCTCAGCTCGAAGGCTCCCTATCTCGGTATCGAATCCTGTTCTTTTGCCCTCGATCGCGGTGCGCCGGGTCTGTTTACGGTTGTACTGCGGATTTACTCCGTCGAAGTGCTGAAACCAGCCGCCAAGCCGTGAGGTGAGGGCAACGGTGCTGTGCGCAAACCGAGAATCCGGTTCAGCGTTTCGCCAGCGCCTGTTTGAGCGCCGACGCGACATTGGCCGGGACGAAATGCGCGATGTCGCCGCCGAGTTGGGCGATCTGCTTGACCAACGAGGAGCTGGTGTAGCTGTAGGCTTCCTTGGGCATCACGAAGATGGTCTCCACCTGCGGATCGAGATGGCGGTTCATCAGAGCCATGTTGAATTCGAACTCAAAATCCGACAGCGCGCGCAGGCCGCGGATGATCGCCTGCGCCTGTTGTTTTCGGGCAAACTCGACGAGCAGGCCGTCGAAGCTCACGACATCCACGTTGGGCAGTTGGTTGAGATTGGCCCGGATCAGCTCGACGCGCTGCTGGGTGCTGAAGAGGGCGCTTTTCGGGGTGCTGATCGCCACGGCCACGGTGACACGATCAAACAGCTTGGCGGCGCGCTGGAGCACGTCGAGGTGCCCATTCGTGATGGGATCAAAGGTGCCGGGATAAATGCAGAGTCTCATGCGCGGTCGGGTGCCGGAAGACAATGACAGCGGGCGACCGATGGCGAGGAAGTTTTCCAAGCAGCCATCTCGGATGTTGCCAAGATCCCGGCACGCGGCTCGACTGCATCCGATGCGTTTTACCTTGGCCAACTGGCTGACCGTATCCCGGGTTCCTGCGATGTTTGCCATCGTCTGGCTGATGGATCGTGGCACGCCCTGGGCGCCGACGATTGCGTTTTGGCTTTTCATTGCGGCGGCGTTGACCGACTGGTTTGACGGCATGATCGCCCGGGCGCGCGGCGAGGTGTCGTCCTTCGGCCGGTTCATGGATGCGGTGATCGACAAGGTGATGGTGATCGGCCTGATGATCGCGCTGGTGGTGGGCGATTACTTTGAGAAGAGATACGAGCCTTATGCCCTGGCACTGCTCCTCTGCATCCTTGGCCGGGAGTTTTTGGTTTCCGGCATGCGCATGGCGGCGGCCACCAAGGGCCTGATCGTCGAGGCGGACACGGGCGGCAAAATCAAGACCTTCGTGCAGCTCAACGCCATCGGCTGGCTCCTCGGGGCGCGGATGTTTGGCAAGGATTACGCGGATCTGTTTCCGCCGGGCGACCGCGAGATTGTCGATGTCATCCAATATGGCGGGATGGGCCTCTATGTGCTGGCGGCGGTGCTGACCATCACTTCGGGTATTTCGTATTTTCGGAAGCACGGCCACGTCGTGCTGGAGTGAACATGAAACTTGCCGAACCCACCTGGCTGCGCCGGTTGCCATCGAAATTTGTGATCGGTGTTTCCACCCTTGGCCCACTCGGTCTGCGGCTGCCGGCACCCGGTACCTGGGGCTCGGCGGCCGGCCTGCTTTACACGTTGCTGCTCTTTCGGCATCTGAGCTGGGCCGAAACGGTCGTTTATACTTTGATCGCGAGCTATGTCGCCGTGGCATTCACGGGCGAGGCCGCGAGACGGATGGGCCGCATCGATCCGGGCGAGGTGATTCTCGATGAATTTGTGGTGATGCCGCTGGTCTTTCTCGGCTGGCACAGCGGCTACACCGCGCATCTGCCCGACTGGGCGGTGGCGCTGGCCGGCTTCGGACTGTTCCGTTTCTACGATATTCTGAAACCGCTCGGCATTCACCGGCTGCAATCCTGGCCGGGCGGATGGGGGATCGTCGTCGATGACGTCGCCGCCGCCTTGGCGGCGTGCATCACATTGCACCTCGGCGCATGGCTTTGGGCGATGCGGTGAACGATTTGCGGTGGATCGAACCCTCGGGCTGAGCCGCGCTCGGACAAAAAGGCCCATCCGGAGGGTTCGCTCTACCTGGAAATGCACGCCTGACATTTCATCTTAATTCATCTACTGGCAGTGCATGCCCCAACCGCCCAAACGCATTCTCCTCATTAACGGACATCCGGATCAGGAAAGTTTCAACTTCGCGCTCGCGGCGGCTTACAAGGCGGGAGCGGTGGCAGCGGGATTCGAAGTGAGGGAGCTCGTGATTCGCGACCTTCAGTTCAGCCCCAACCTCAGCTTTGGCTATCGGCAGCGCTGCGAGCTGGAGCCCGACCTGCTTCGTGCGCAGGAGTGGATCAAGTGGGCGGACCATCTGGTCTGGGTTTTTCCCGTATGGTGGGCCGGGCTTCCCGCGCTGCTCAAAGGCTTTCTTGACCGGACCTTCTTGCCCGGCTTTGCGTTTCGCAAACGCGAGGATTCCGTGTGGTGGGACAAGCTGCTCACCGGCAAATCCGCCCGGATCATATCCACCCTGGATCAGCCGGCTTGGTACTACTGGCTCGTCTACGGCGCACCCAGCCATCGCGCCATGAAGAAATGTACTTTGCAATTCTGCGGCATAACTCCGGTACGGATCACTTCCATCGGTCCATTGCGACTGTCGAAGCCCGCTACCCGCGGGAAGTGGCTGCAAAAAGCAAACCGACTGGGTGCGCAAGGCGGGTAAAATCGGCAAGCCGATCGTCGTTTGATCATGATGTCCCGTCGTACCGGTAGCCCACGCCATGGACGGTCGCGATGGTCTTGGGGTCATCGGGCACCGGCTCCACTTTTTTGCGCAGTTGCGCGACATGCTGGTCGAGCGTGCGCGTGGTGCCGTAGTATTCGATGCCCCAAACGGCGTTGAGCAGCGCGTCGCGCGTGAGAACTTCTCCGGGGTGAGCGGCGAAGACTTCGGCCAGTTTCAATTCGCGCGCGGTGAGCGCCGACGTCCGGCCCGCCACTTCGACCGTAAATTTTCGGCGGTCGATCTTGGCGGGGCCCAGATGAAATGCTGGAGGCAACTCGGGCATGGTGGGCGCGGGACTTCCAGCCCGGAACCGACGCAGCAGCGCTTCCACCCGGGCGAGCAGTTCATGCACGCCAAAGGGTTTGAGCACGTAATCGTCGGCCCCGAGTTTCAGGCCCACCACCTTGTCGATCTCCTCGCCCTTCGCCGTGAGAAACAAGATCGGCACCTGACTGCCGCCGCTCCGCAAGATTCGGCAGACATCGTAGCCGCTTTGCTTCGGCATCATCACATCAAGCAAGACGAGATCGTATTTTTGCTGCGGGAAAAGCTGCAGGGCCTGCGCGCCATCGCTGGCGGCGGTCACGGCAAAGCCGTCGCTTTCCAGCGTGGCAATCAGGCCAAGCCGGATGTTGCTGTCGTCCTCGGCAATGAGAATGCGTGCTTTCATGGCAGTTCGAGAATGAAGCCGGCGCCGCCGCCCTCGCGGGGCTCATGACGCAATTCGCCGCCGAGCCCCCGGGCGAGCTGTCGGGCGATGCTCAGGCCGAGGCCGGTCCCGGTTTTTTCAGCGGTGAGCGTGTCGTCCACACGGTGAAACTTCTCAAAGATCCGCTCCCAATGTTCGCGCGGCACTCCGGGACCGCGGTCAAGCACGCGCACGATCGCGCCACCACCGGGCCGGGCCACGAGTTCCACCGTCACCTCGCCACCCGAAGCGCCGTACTTGGCCGCGTTGTCGAGCAGGTTGAGGAGAATCTGTTCGAGCGCATCGCGGTCAGAAGTCACCGTCAGTTGCTCTCCGGGCAGATTGCGCTGCAAAGCCACACCGGCTTCCGCCAACCGCGGTTGCTGGGTGTCAAGCAGGCGGTTGAGCTCGGTCCCCAGTTCCAGGGAATCATGCGCGTATTTTTTCTTTCCCTGCTCCAGCCGGCTGAAATCAAGCGCATTGCCGACGAGTCGGGCGAGCCGTTGGGTCTCGCGGCCGATGGTGCGCAGGTATTCGACGCGCTTGGCTTCGTCGGCCACCCGTCCCTGCTCCAGCAATTCGGAATACAGCCGGATCGTGGTCAGCGGGGTTTTGAATTCATGCGATACATTGGCCACGAACGAAGTTTTCTGCGCGGCCTCCGCTTCACTCTGGCGCGCCTGCCGGAGCAGCAGCGAGCCGCCGGCAATGATCGCGGTCAAAAAAATTGCGACCAACAGGGAGCCGATCAAAAAGTAGCCGCCTCCGACCGAACTGTCGCGTTCCGCCACTGGCACAAACGCCACCACTTCCCAGCCCGGCAGCAAGTCCGCCTCGAGCGGCACCCGGATCGCCGGTTCGGCGGAGCGCGACACCTTGGACGCCAAGGTCCATGGATCAGCTCGCGGTACCGCTCCTGCCTGATGCAGAACCCTGCCCTGTTCATCGCGCAAAGCATAGCCTTCGTCGGCGGAAATTTCCGCAGGCAATGTTCCGCCCAGCCGGCTGATGAGCGCGGCCATTTCCAGCTCCACCCCGCATACTTCTCCCCGGTCCGGCGCCTGGACCCAGCCGAGCAAATGCAGCCGGCCTTCGACTTTCAAAGGCAGCCAGCCCCGGCGGGAGGGAAACGAGGGAGCATCTTTGCCCGCTTGATCAGCCAAGAACAGACGGTCCACCTTGCCCTCGGAATCCCCCGCCACTTTTAGTCGCTCCGACTGCTGGTAGGCAGCGGGAGCAGCCGAGCTGGCATAGTTGCCTTTTGCCAGTTCCTGTACGTCGCGACGGGCGTTCTGCAACTTGGATACGTTGGCCGCCACTTCCTGTCGCGCGCGAGGCTCCTCGGCTTTTTTCAATTGCTGGCGTTCGTCCAACGAAACGGCGTTGTTTTGCACAACATCATCTGACCGCCACGGCGGTGAGTCCGTGAGGGCGCGGCCGAAACGCCGCAGAAAACCGCGGCGGTCATCGTCCGTCGTACCTGGGGATGGGCGCAAGATCCGTCCCTCGGCCGCGCAGCGGAAAACGGTACGCACGAGTGGATTTGATTTTTCCAGTTGATCCAACTGTTGCTCGGTTCCTCCGGAAAATTCCGTCGCCAGGAGATCCAAGAGACCGTTCTGCACGTCACCAACCAGGAGTTCGACATTTTCGGCGATCAACCGGGCCCGAGCCGCCACGGCGGCGCGACGCGCCTCCTCGGCATAAGTCGCCCGCTCCGTCAGCCTGGCCTGCTCGTGCCGCAGGAGAACGATGGCCCCGACGCCCACGCCGAGGGTGGGCAAAAGCAGCAGGAGCCAGTAGGCAAAAATACGGCGTGACGCGGGAGACACGGGAGAAGGTTAGAGTGCTTGGCTATGATGATGCAACGCTGCGACGCGGATTTTCCTGACCCGATTTGAAACGGGCGTTGGTGGAACCCGCTTTGGAGACGGGTTCCATCTTGCAGCCTGAAATCAAAACTATCGGGTGGACGACGAATTCTGCTGTGTCATCACCTGCTGGCTTTCGGCGCGGTAGGATTTGCGCCGGGCGTTGTCCAAACCGTCGCGCTTGATCCGTTCGGCTTCCGGCGCGGCGGCGGCGGCAAAAGACTGCACCGTGGCATTGTTGTAGACGTCGCCGATTTTCTTCAGTTCGTCGGTGCGTTGCCGAAGCAAGCCGGCCGCTTCTTCCTTGCGCCCCTTGTCCACCAGTTCGATGGCCTGGTCCTTCGCCACGGCGAGCAGATTGACCGCATAATCCGCCTGTACCCGGTGGTCGGCCGAAGTGATCACCAATTTGCGGTCGGAACTGAACTGCACCTTGCGCTGCGCAGTGAGCGTGGTCGTGCGCCGGTTGAGCGCGTCCTCGTAGCTGACATTCGCGCGGGCGATTTCGCGCTCCGATCCCGCCTCCGACGGAGAAACTTCCACCTCGATGAGAGCAAATTTTTCCTGGCCGCCGTAGAGCTGGCTGAGCGTCAACTCGGCGTGCTGACCGCGGATGAGGCCTTCGCGGCCAACAAAAGCGAGCGGACGCACTCCCTCGGGAAACTCGATTTCGATAATCACGCGGCGGGCGACGACACTGAGCACATCGCCCAGCTCAGCCGCAAAGATGCGCGGGAGATCGGAACTGTTTTCGACGAAATACGTATTGCCATCGCTGCGTTGTGCGAGACGGGCCATCAGGTCCTCGTTGTAGCCAAGGCCGAGACCGATGGTAGTGACGGAAATTCCTTCCTTCATCAGCGAATGACCCAGACGTCCGAGTTCCTCCGGCGAACTCGGGCCGACATTGGCCAGACCGTCGGAAAGAAGGATGACACGGTTTACACAGCGATTGTCCTCGATGTGTTTGCGCAGCTCGGCCGCACCGCAGGACACGCCGCCGTGGAGCGCGGTGTTGCCGCGGGCCTCAATCCCGCAAATGGCCGCCTCGAGCCCGCGCGCCCGGCCCACGCGTTGCGCGGGCACGATGGTTTCCACCTCGGTATCAAAAGCGATGATTGAGATGATGTCGTCCGGGGCGAGGCTGCGCACCGCGACAAGCGCGGCCTCACGGGCTTTGGCGATCTTGTCGCCACCCATGGAGCCCGAACGATCAATGACCAGCGCGAGATTAACGGGAAGACGTGATTCACGTCGCGGCGGTCTCAGACAGTCGAGGCCGATCTTGATCACGGCGCGTTCGGTGGATTCGGCCGGCAGCACGCCGCGATCAATATCGAGGCCGAATCGCACGGTTTCTGGATCGGACGCATTGGCAAAAAGCGAGACTGCGCCGGCGAGCGCAATTGCGAGGTGGGAGACAAGATGGGATATTTTCATGGTTGGTTTTGGATTACATCCATGAGTTAACCAGAAAACCCGTTCGCGCTTGTCAGCGGACGGTAAGGAATTTGTCAGGAAATTGTCATCCCGAAGACTGCGCCCCGCTGGATTTTGTGCATCTTCCAAGCGTCCCGTCGCAAAGAACCGCATTTGGCTTCAGTTTCGGCCCAAAATGCCGATGAAGAAGTCGGACCGTCCGCCATGGCAGGCGGCTGCCGGGCATTGGGGCGCTCCATCACCAATGGCCTTCATCCTCCTAGTTGATCCGGACCCAGTCGCGCAACGAGCCATGCGCGGCATTTTGGTGCGGGGCAAACACCGCTTTGTGGCGGTCGAAACCGCCTTGGAAGCGTGGGAGTTTGTCCGCCGCAACGTGAAGATCGACCTGGTGCTGACGGAGTTGAAATTGAAGGGCGACAACGGGCTTTCCCTGATCCAACGGCTGAAGGGCGACTGCTGCCTGAACCTGCTGCCGGTGGTGGTGTACACCGCCTATGGCGACAGAGACAGCGTCAAGAACAGCCTCGCGCTGCATGTGCAGAATTTCCTGGTCAAACCCTACCATGACGATGCCATCTATACTGAAATCGCCAAGGCCGGAGAAAATCCATGGCGGCTGCAACACTTCGAGGAGGAAAAGACATTCTGCCAGATGATGGGTTTCACCATCGAAGGCCTGCACCAGATGCTCGAGAGCCTGCGCACGGCCCTCGATGTGGCGAAACCCCAGCTTAAAAAATGGGCCGTGATGCAGTCCGGTCAGCCCATCCTCGATGAGCTGGCGATTCACTCGGCCCGGGCGGAGGAGCTGGGTGCCTGGGGTGTGGTCGCGTGCCTGAAGGTGCTCAACGCGAAAGCCCTCGCGGCCAACTGGTCTGATTTCGAACAAAGCCTCGAGCTGCTTGATTTTGCCAGCCGGCTGATCTTCCGGCACCTGAATCCCACCCTCACGCCGGAGGATTTCCTGACCAGCGAGGAAATCAACAGCGAGAACGAGGCCCGGGCCCGGACATTGTGGGCGCTGGCCGCGGATCAAAATCGCTGCCCCATGGTCAGTTGGCCGCAGCTCCAGCGGGAAATCGAAGCATTGGCCGGTTGTCCGGTGATCGATTCGGTTGCGGCCGCGTTTCAAATGGCGGCAAACGGCCACCCCACGTCGCTTAATCCGCTGATGGATCTGGTCGACAAGGATCCGGGCCTGACCGCCCAGATGCTGATCGCAAGCAACAAACTCAAGCATCACCAGGAAGATGAAAGCGCCGATGCCTCCGCGATTGAGGATCCGCGGATGGCCGTGGGTCTGCTGGGCGAAGTGAAGCTGGCCGCGCAAGGGCGGAGCCTGGTGACGGTGGAAGAACGCATGATGCTGGCCCCGCCCTTTTCCAGTTGGCCGAATTTTTGGATGTTTCAACTCGGCACGGCCCGCCTCGCCCGGTTCACTTGCATTTACCTCGAAATGGCCAGCCTGGAGTCCGCCGCCTACACGGCCGGTTTGCTGCACGATCTCGGCAAATTGCTTTTGATCCGGCTCCACCCTTTTGCGTTCCAAGCCATCCAGGATTACGCGTTGCAACATGGCATGAGGCTGGCGGCGGCGGAAAAACTTTTCCTCGGCACCACCACCCATGAAATGGCGGCTCATTTTGCCGAGAAACAAGGCCTCCCCAGGTGCTTCGCCAATGTCATGCGCTGGATGGACAATCCCGAGGAGGCCACGGCAGACGCCGAACTGGTCGCGATCGTGTCGATGGCGCGGGATCTTTGCCGCCACAACCATGTCGGCTTCTGCGGCGACACGCCCAAGGACGAAGCCGTGCCGCTGGAAGATACGCCCGAATGGCGGGTCTTGCGCGGCCGGGTGTTTCTTAATTTCGATCTGAAGAAATTCGAAGCGAAGGTGCACAATGAATGCCGCCAGCTCAAACGCGAGCTGCAGGGCAAGCTGGACCACTACGCGGTGGCCTGAGCCCGGGATCAGGTAAACAGCTCACGATGCCGAACTGTAGGAGGGGCTTTACGCCCCGATCTCGGATGTTTGATCGCCGCGAGATTTTTGAATCGGGGCATAAAGCCCCTCCTGCAGTTGGCTTCTTCCTGTCACGGGGAAAATGCGTTTGCAGCCGAAGCTGCGCAATCCCGACCTCACGCAGAGCCGTGGTGGTTCAGTGGCGGAAATGCCGGATGCCGGTGAAGACCATGGCCATCCCGCGCTCATCGGCCGCCTTGATCACCTCTTCATCGCGGATCGCGCCGCCGGGCTGGATCGCGGCCGTTGCGCCTGCGTCGGCCGCGGCGATCAGCCCATCAGGAAAAGGGAACAATGCTTCGCTCGCGACCACCGAGCCCTTGAGATCAAGTTTGGCTTCGCCGGCTTTCCACACCGCGATCCGCGAGCTGTCCACGCGCGCCATCTGCCCGGCGCCGACACCGAGCGTCTGTTCGCCGCGGCAGTAGACGATGGAGTTCGACTTGACGTGTTTGCCGACCTTCCAGCCGAAGAGCATCGCGTCCCATTCCGACTGTGTCGGCTGACGCTTTGTCACGACTTTGAATTCCTTGATGTTGCCGAGGGTGCGATCGCGATCCTGCACCAGCACCCCGCCCACGACCGACCGCACTTCCTGCAGCGCATCGGCACCGATCCCGTCCTTGGCGATCATGAGGCGCAGATTCTTTTTCTTGGCAAAAATGGCCAGAGCCTCGTCGCTAAAACGCGGGGCGATGATCACCTCGGTGAAGATCTCCTTGATCTGTTCGGCCAGATCCTGCCCGAGCGTTTGGTTCACAATGATGATGCCACCAAAGGGCGCCTGCTTGTCCGTCGCGTAGGCTTTTTCCCAGGCGCCGATCAGGGTATCGGCGCTGCCGACACCACACGGATTCGTGTGTTTGAGAATCGCCACGGTGGGCCGTTCGAATTCGCCGATCAGGTAGGTGGCGGCAGTGATATCGAGAATATTGTTATAACTGAGTTCCTTGCCCTGCAACTGCTGAAAGTGATCGTGGAACGTGCCGTAGAGCGCAGCTTTCTGGTGCGGATTCTCGCCGTAGCGGAGGCTCTGCGCTTTTTTGAGCGAGAGCGAAAAGGTCGTGGGAAAACCGCTGAGCGCCTCCAAATCCGGCTCGGCCTGCTGCCCCTCGAGATAGCGCGCGATGGCGGTGTCGTAGGCGCCGGTGCGTTGAAAAACCTTCAGCGCCAGCTTGCGCCGCAGCGCCTGCAGTTCGGCGGGCTTGCCCAGGGCGGCGAGGACTGCGCCATAATCATCGGGATCGCACACCACGCTCACGCTTTCGTGATTTTTCGCCGCGCTGCGCAACATCGACGGGCCGCCGATGTCGATATTTTCGATCGCTTCCTCAAATTCCACATGCGGCTTCGCCACCGTCTGCTCAAACGGATAAAGATTCACCACGACGAGATCGATGAGTTCGATCCCGTTTTTTTTCGCCTGGGCGAGATGCTCGGGCTTGTCACGCCGGCAAAGCAGGCCGCCGTGGATTTTCGGGTGCAAGGTTTTCACGCGGCCCTCCATGATCTCGGGAAATCCGGTGTGTGTGCCGACTTCGGTCACGGGCAGACCCGCCTCGGCGAGCAGTTTGGCCGTGCCACCGGTCGAGAGCAGCGTGAAGCCGTGGGTTCGGACGAGGGCCTGGGCGAAATCAACCAGACCGCGTTTGTCACTGACAGAAAGAAGGGCGAGCTTTGCCATGCTGGTTTGTGGCGATTAGTCCGAACATCAGGCAAGCAGGAAACCTCCCCGGCCCGGAAAATTCATGGCGCGAATCATGCTCATCAGAAAAGCAGCGATGTTTCCAAGACTCCTTTCCCTACAGAAGCCCTTGGGCGATCAACCCATGTCGCCGCGAGAAGATACCTGCATCACACCCAATGATTTTCCCTTCCGACGCAGCCTTGCTATGCACCTGACGCGCGTTTTGATCAACCCTCCTGACCACCATGTCCGCCCCCGAAGAAGTCCCTGGATTGAACGTCGTGCTCGACCGGCTGGTCTACCGGCAAGGCGGTCTGGATCTGCCGCCGGAGCAGCCCCATGCCTTCATCTATTATCTGACAATCCGCAATGATTCGGACCGTACCATCACGCTGCTGGGGCGCAAATGGGTGGTGGAACACGCGGATGCAACCCAGTTGGTCGTGGAAGGCGACAAAATCGTGGGCGAGACGCCGCGGCTCGATCCGGGCCAGAATTTTTCCTACAACAGTTATCATGTGACCCACTGTGATGCCCGGGCGCATGGCAGTTTCCACGGGGTTGATGAGCAAGGGCGCCATATTTTTGTGCGGATACCGAAATTCGACCTGCGGATTCCCGCCGCCTGAGCGCCCGCGGAGGAACTTTCCCCGGGGCTTCCGCACCTTGCGCTTGCGCTCCGGCGGTCGGCGCGCATCCCTAGCGCGTGACAGCGCGAATCCGGTTTCCCGGGGCGTCATGATCCAGTCGGATCATCGCGCCTGGCCGGTCCTCGCCATCACATCATCACTTTAAAATGAAGCTAATCGATCTCAACCGCGACGGCGGTATCGGCGCCAACTCCTTTTACTGCCAGCTCGGCGACTTTCACTTTGTCGTCGACAGCGGCCTTCATCCCAAAAAATCCGGACGCCTCGCCGCCCCCGATCTCACCCCGATCAAGGATGTGCGGCTGGATGTGATCTTTATCACGCACTGTCACCTCGACCATATCGGTTCGCTCCCGCTGCTCCTGCGCGCCCACCCCACCACACCGGTGGTCATGACGCATCCCAGTTTCATGCTGATCGAACGCATGCTGCACAACTCCGCCAACGTCATGATGCGCGAGCGCGAGGAAAAGGGCACGCCTGACTACCCCCTGTTTACCCATGAGGAAATCGACCGCATGGCCCCGCGCCTGCATCCGCAGGCCTATAACCTGCCCAAAAAATTCAGCGGCGCCCACGATGAGATCGAATTCACCTTTCATCCGGCGGGCCACATTCCCGGGGCGGCCGGACTGGAGATCACCCACAAGCACCGGCGGATCTTCTTCACGGGCGACGTGCTTTTCCAATCCCAGCGCGTCATCGGCCCGGCCAAATTTCCCCACGGACACTTCGACACGCTCATCACCGAGACCACCCACGGCGCCACCGAACCCACGCCCGGCCTCTCGCGTTCGACCGAGGTCCTCCGGCTGATCGCCACCATCAACACCACGATCCAGCGCGGCGGCTCCGTGCTCATCCCGGTCTTCGCCCTCGGCCGCATGCAGGAGATCATGGCCATCCTCCATGACGCGCGGAAGTTCAACCACCTTGTCGAAGCCCCCATCTTCGCTTCGGGGCTGGGCATGGATATCTGCGATTACTTTGACGACATCACCAAGAAAACCGGGCTGGTGCATTTCACCCGGACGATCCTGAAGGAATTGAAAGTCAAAAAGGCCCCGCGTGAACTTGTCGCCGGCAAGCCGCCCGGGGTGCAGGGCATCTACGTCGTCAGCTCAGGCATGATCGTGGAAAAAACCCCCTCGTACGCCCTGGCCGCCAGCCTCGCCGGGCAGGCCAAAAACGCGATCTGCTTCGTCGGCTACTGCGATCCCGATACCACCGGCGGCCGGTTGCAGGCGGCCCGGCACGGCGACGACTTTTTGTTCGAGGCCGCCAATTTCAAAACCAAATTGCGGGTCCATGTGGAGCGGTTCGAACTTTCCGGCCACGCCGACCGGGACGAACTGCTCGACTACGCGGTTGGTTGCAGTCCCCGCTCGATCGTCCTCACGCACGGTGATCCGCCCGCCCGGGCCTGGTTCGCGGAACAGCTCGCGCTCAAGCTCCCCAAGGCGAAAATCCTCGATCCCGTTCCGCTGCAAACCTACCAGGTTTGACCCATGCCGGCGGATCAAGGGGTGCCCCGGAGCGCTTTCAATTACCCACAAGTTTACCGCCGAGCGCATAGCCGAGGGTGAGGTCGGTGAGCCGGGCGAGGCCGCGCCACATGACGATGGTTGCCTGGTGCGGTGTTGCCGGCGCGGGCCAAGTAGTCGCGCCGGGCGATCCTGACCAGATAGGAACCGAGAGACGGACCGGCCTTGGTTTTATGCGTCACCGGAAACCCAGAAGGTTTTGTTATAGGCGGAAGCCGACACAGGACCATCGATGAATAGGCCGTCGCGTAGAGCTATGGCCCGACATGCAAGCCCGTTACGAGCGAGTTGATCCGCCCGTCCGCAGGCGCCAGGCGGATTGTATTCGGCGCGAGGGTGGGGCGTGACGCATGAAGTCCGGTTGAGGCTGCGGTGACATACCATCATGGGACTCTCCCCGCGATTTATGATGTTGCACAATATTGCTCGGCGGCGAGCACAACTGCGCCCGCCCCTCTCCGTCGCCGCTCCCACTCACACCAACCGTGCCCGCTGGGAAACGGGCTTCTGAAATTTTCCCGGCCAAGTTCCCTCTGAAATGTGGCAATTTTAACGTAACGTTTGCTCGTCTTGCGCGTCTTGCCCCTACATTAATTGTTTCATGGTCCCACCCCCGGCCAATTTTCTGCGTATCACAGTCTTGCTGCTTGCCGTGCTCATCACCGGCGCGGCGGCGGCTCCGGCTAAACACCCTGCGCCTGCCGACTTCCATGCGACGGTCCAGCCCCTGCTCGTCCAGTATTGTTATGACTGCCACGGTGACGGTGCGCGCAAAGGGAATGTCGCCTTTGATCGCTTCAAGTCCGATGCGGACCTGGTCTCGCAGCCCGACCTCTGGTTCAAGGTGCTCAAAAACGTCCGTGCCGGCCTCATGCCGAACGACGACGGCCCGCGCCCGACCGGGGAGGAAATCGGCCGGTTGGAACGCTGGATAAAATACCAGGCCTTCGGTCTCGATCCGGCCGATCCCGATCCCGGCCGCACGACCATCCGCCGGCTCAACCGCGTCGAATACCGCAACACCATCCACGATCTCATGGGCATCGACTTCAACAGCGAGGTCGAGTTCCCGCCTGACGACACGGGTCACGGGTTCGACAATCTCGGCGAGGTGCTCACCGTCTCGCCCTTGCTGCTGGAAAAATATCTCGCGGCCGCGGAGGAGGTAGTCGATCAGGCCGTGCCGCGCGTCGCGAAAGTCCCCGCCAACTTCGCCGCCCGCGCCCGCGATTTCCGCCGCGAGGGTGCCGCCGAAACCCCGCCGCCCGCCGAAAATCCCGACGGCGACCCCGAGGGCAAGGGCGGCGGCGAACTCAACAGCCGCCGCGCGGGCCGGCTGACCCACACTTTCATGCTGCCGCAGGCTGGCTCCTACAAATTTGCCTTCGAGGCCAATGTGCGCAGTTCGTTCGATTTCGACACCAGCCGCGCCACGCTCGTCCTTTTTGTCGACGGCGAGGAACGCCAGCGCCAGGAAATCGCCTGGGGCAGCAAGAACCCGCGCTATGAAATCGAGCAACCGTGGACCGCCGGCGAACATCACGTCACCCTGGAGCTGCAACCGCTGCCGGACGCAGTCAAGACGCCGCAGATTGAAGTCGCCAGCGCGGCAATCGTCCCTGCGCCCGCCGGGCCCACCGCCTCTGCGGACCCGGCTGCTCCCGTCACAACTCCCGCGAGTGCTGCGGCTCCGGCCGCTGCGCTCCCGGCCGGTGCTCCGCCCGTTTTTAAACGCCCGCCCCCGGACCGTTCGGTCAAAGTGCGCGTCGCCTCCGCGCAGTTTACCGGCCCGATGGACAAAGCAGCGCACTGGGTCGCCCCCGCCAACTATACCCGTTTTTTCCCGCGCGAACAACCGCCCGCTGCCTTGGCGGAGCGCGACGCTTACGCCCGCGAAATCCTCCGCAAGTTCGCCACACGCGCGTTCCGCCGCCCGGTCGAGGACGCGATGGTCGCCCAGTTGGTCGCCATCGCGCACGGCGTCTATACGGAGCCCGGAGCGCGTTTCGAAGACGGCATTGCCCGCGCGATGATGGGCGTGCTCGCGTCGCCGCGATTCATCTTTCGTCTCGATGCGCCCGCCACCGGCCAGACCGCCGCGCGTTTCGTCGCGGTTGACGAGTACGCCCTCGCCACGCGGCTCTCGTATTTCCTGTGGTCGAGCATGCCCGACGAAGAACTCTTCGCGCTGGCGCAGCGCGGAGCCTTGCGGCGGGAACTGCCCGCCCAGGTCGCGCGCATGTTGAAAGACGAAAAGGCGCACGCTTTGGTGCGCAATTTTTCCGGCCAGTGGCTGCAGGCCCGCGACATCGAGACGGTGCCGATCAACGCACGCGTCGTGCTCGGCTTTGGCAATGCCCGCAGCAACGTCTCCAGCAAGGCCGATCTGGACGGCCCGATGCGCAAAGCCATGCGCGGCGAGACCGAGATGGTTTTCGACTACGTGCTGCGCGAAAACCGCAGCGTGCTTGAATTCATCGACGCCGACTACACCTTCGTCAACGCAAAGCTCGCGGCGCACTATGGTCTGCCGGAGGTGAAGGGCGATGAGCTCCGGCGCGTCATGCTCCCGCCGGGCAATCCGCGCGGCGGGTTTCTCACCGAAGCCACCGTTCTCGCTGTCACCTCAAACCCCACCCGCACCTCACCCGTCAAACGCGGGCTTTTCGTGCTCGACAACTTTCTCGGCACGCCGCCGCCCGCGCCGCCGCCCAACATCCCCGCGCTGGAGGAGTCGGCCAAGGGCACCGACGGCCATGAACTTCCCCTGCGCGAGGCGCTCGCGATCCACCGCAGCGACAAGCTCTGCGCCTCCTGCCATGCGCGCATGGATCCGCTCGGCTTCGCGCTGGAAAATTTCAACGCCCTGGGCATGTGGCGCGACCAGGATGCGAAGCAGCCGATCAATCCCTCGGGCCAGCTCGTGACCGGCGAGTCCTTCGCCGACATCCGCGAGTTGAAGCGGGTCCTCACCCACGAGCGCCACCTCGACTACTACCGCTGTCTGACGGAAAAGATGCTCACCTACGCCATCGGCCGGGGACTGGACTATCACGACGTGGAAACAGTGGATGAGATTGTCAGCCGGCTCGATCAGGACCAAGGTCGGTTCTCGACTCTGCTCAACGGGATCATAGCATCCGCTCCGTTTCAGAAGCAACGCAACCCTGCCGCCAGCCGCACCGCGCAAGTCTCTTCGCCGCCCGCCCCGTCCTTCGCCACCTCACCATGAAAAGCCCGTCCTCCGCTGATCCGCAAACTCTCCACCACGAACGCCACCTCGCCCTCAGCCGCCGGAAATTCCTCCGCGGACTCGGGGTGTGCCTGGCCCTCCCCGTTTTCGAATCGGCCCTCGGCCCCGTGCTCCGGGCCGCGACCGTCGCCTCGACGGGTTCGGCCGGCCCGCTGGCCGTGACCAGCACCGGCGCGCCGTTGCGCATGGCGTTTGTTTATTTTCCCAACGGCGCGCACCAGCAATATTGGTGGCCGCAGGGCGAGGGTGCGGCCTTCGAACTGGGCCGCACGATGCAGCCGCTCGCGGCGCTCAAAAATTCGTTCCAGGTGGTGCGCGGCCTCGACCACAAGAACGCCGATCCCGGCAACGACGGCGGCGGCGACCATGCGCGCGCCAATGCGACGTTTCTCACCGGCATGCGCGCCCGCAAGACCGACAGTGCCGACATCTCGGCCGGCATCTCCGCCGACCAGGTCGCGGCCCAGCAGACCGGCCACCTGACGCGTTTTTCTTCTCTCGAGCTTTCGTGCGACAGCGTGCGCAAATCCGGCACCTGCGACAGCGGCTATTCCTGCGCCTACGTCTACAACCTCTCCTGGCGCTCCGCCGCCACGCCGATGACGCCCGAGCCCAACCCGCGGCTCGTCTTCGAGCGGCTCTTCGGCAGCGGCGCGCCCGCCGAACGCCAGATGAATTACGAGCGGCGCCAGCGCACACAGAAATCCCTGCTCGATTTCGTGCTCAACGACACCCGCAAATTGGAGCGCCAGCTCGGTGCCAACGACCGCGAAAAACTTGATGAATATCTCACCGGCGTCCGCACCATCGAGCAGCGCATCCAGCGGGCGGAGAGCTTCGGCCCCCTGCCTGATCCCGGTGCCGCAGCCCCGGGCGGCATCCCGGCGGAATTCGGCGAGCATATGGACATCATGTATGACCTGCTCGCCATGGCGTTTCAGACGGATTCCACCCGCATTGCCACGCTGCTGCTGGCGGGAGACGGCAGCAACCGCGCCTTTTCCGAGATCGGCATCCCCGAGGGCCACCACTATTGCTCGCACCACCGCAACAATCCCGAACTGATGGCCAAGGTCGGCGAGATCGACCTGCACTACATGCGGCATTTCGCGCGCTTCCTCGACCGGCTCGACAAGCTGAAGGACGTCGACGGAAAGTCAGTGCTGCACAATTCGATGATCGTCTATGGCTGCGGCAATGCCGACGGCAACAAGCACACGCACGACAACCTGCCCGTGATTCTCGCGGGGGCCGGCGGCGGCACGCTCACGCCCGGCCGCTACGCGAAGTACGGTTCGCAGCCCATGTCGAATCTCTTCCTGAGCATGAACGACCGCATGGGCGTCCGCGGCATCGACCGCATTGGCGACTCGACCGGCCGGTTGCCCGCCGTGTGACCGTAAACGTCATGGTCTGCCTCCCCTTCATTGTTTCTACCCTTTGATAAAAAATGTCCGTCCTACAGCCCCGTCCATCAATTTTCTTAAACCTGTTCGCGCTCTGCGTCATGACTTTTGCGTCGCACCTCTGCGCGGCTGATCCGGTGGTTGCGCCTGCTGCGGCAGCTCACGGACCTGTCGTCCTGCTCTGGCCGAACGGAGCGCCCGGTTCGGAAGGGAAAACCGGCGAGGAAAAAACCGATGAGCGCGGTTTCGTTTCCAACATCCACCGGCCCTCGCTCACCGTCTACCTGCCGGCAGCGGACAAAGCCACCGGAGCCGCCGTGCTGGTGATTCCCGGCGGCGGCCACCGTTTCCTGGCGATCGAACACGAAGGCTACAATGTCGCCGCGTGGCTGAGCGAACACGGCATCGCCGCCTTCGTCCTCAAGCACCGTCTCGCCCGCGAGGAAGGCTCCACCTACAAGATCGAAGTCGAATCGTTGCAGGATGCCCAGCGTGCCATGCGCCTTGTCCGCAGCCGCGCCACCGAATGGGGGATCGATCCCGCGCGACTCGGCGTGATGGGATTTTCCGCCGGCGGCGAACTCGCGGCTCTCATAGGCATGCGCGGCGGTCCCGGAGCCGCCGATGCCGCGGATCCCATCGACCGTCTCAGCGCCCACGCCGCGTTTCAGGCGCTGATTTATCCGGGCCAGTCGGGGAAAATTATTCCCACCAAGGATTCGCCGCCGGTGTTTCTCGCCTGCGGCTACAAGGATCGCACGGATATTTCCGAGGGGCTCGCCGATGTCTATCTCCGCTTCAAACGCGCCGGCGTTCCGGCCGAGCTGCATATTTTTTCCGAGATCGGCCACGGCTTCGGCCTGCGCGCCGCGACTCCGCCGCCCGCCGGCGACTGGCCCGTGCGTTTTCGCGAGTGGATGGTTGCGGGCGGATTTTTGAAAAAATCATAGTCCTGATCCGTTCGCGCCGATGGCATTGCGGCTGCCATCGAGAGACGCGTCTTGGCCAGGCATCCTGTGCCGCTCAACTTCACCCCATGAAATCCATCCCTGCACTCCCACTTCGCGCGATGTTCGCGCGCCTTGCCGGTTGCGCGCTGTTTGCCCTGGCTGTCGCTCCGGTTTTCGCCGCGCCCACGGACGATGTTTACGTCCTCGGCCCCGATTCCGAGCCGCACCCCGGCGTGCCGCAGGGGAAAGTCTCCGAATGGGCGCAACTGCCGAGCGCAGCCTATCCCGGCACGCTCCATGACTACTGCGTCTACGTCCCCGCCCAATACGACCCGGCGGAACCCGCCGCGTTGATGATTTTTCAGGACGGACAGTTCTGGGTCAGCCCCAAGGGGGAATATCACACGCCCTATGTCCTGGACAATCTGATCTACCGGCGGGAAATCCCCGTGATGATCGCCGTCTTCATCAATCCGGGCCGCCGGCCCGACCAGCCCGTGGCCACACTCAGCGAGTGGGGCGACCGTTCGGCGAACCGTCCGCAGGAGTACAACGCGCTCGATGACAAATATGCCCGCGTAATCGTCGACGAGCTGCTGCCGGTGCTGAACAAGCAGTTCAATCTTTGCGCGAATCCCGATAATCACGCGATCGCCGGCGCCAGCTCCGGTGCGATTGCGGCCTTCACCGTGGCCTGGCAGCGGCCCGATCAATTCCACAAAGTGATCAGCACGATCGGCAGCTTCACCAACCTCCGCGGCGGCCATGTCTATCCCGACCTGATTCGCAACGATGAGCGCAAACCCATTCGGATTTTCATGCAGGACGGCCTGAACGACAACCGCGGCATCCGCCGTCCCCCCGCCAGCGCCACTCCCAAGGACGCGAATCCCCCGACGCCTCCGGCCTACGATCCCGAGCGCGACTGGCACGCCCAGAACATCAAGATGGTCGCCGCGCTGACCGAAAAGGGCTACGACGTAAACTACACCTGGGGCATCGGCACCCATTCCAACCGGCAAGGCGGGGCGATTCTCCCCGAAATGCTGCGCTGGCTCTGGCGCGACTACCCGCGCCCGGACAATCCCCACGACGCGAGCAACCGCACTCTGTTGATGCCGGCGGGCACCGGCCCAAGTGTTCCCCCGCCTCCGCCTGCGCCGTAACTTTTCTCCTCGCGCTTCCTTATTTTAAGAGCGGCTTTATGCCGTGATGGTTTTGAAAACGCAGCATAAAGAAGCCGCTCCGGCAGCCAAGCACAGCAGCCAGCACACGATTCTCAGACTCCGCCCGCCATGAACCCCGCCCGATTTCTCCGCTCGTTTGTTTTCTGCGCTCTCGCTCTCCTCACTTCCCTGAACAGCACCCGCGCGCAGGAACTCCAACCCGCGGGCGATGCGCGCTTGTTGCCGATCGCGGGTGATGGTTGGGCGGGCTCGTCGATCAACGTCGTCGCCGGCCTGCAGAACACACTCATCACCGACCGCGCGACACAGTATGCCGCATTCTACGCCGCCGACTCGACGCTCGTGCTCGCCAAACGCGAAATCGGCAGTGACACATGGACGACCCATCGCACGGGCCTGACCGGTCGCACGAACGATGCCCACGACACCATCGCCCTGGCGGTCGACGGCGAAGGGTTTCTTCATGTCGCGTGGGATCATCACGCCAACACCCTCAATTACGCCCGCAGTGTTGCTCCCGGCTCACTGGAACTGGGACCGCGCCAGCCGATGACCGGCCGGCACGAAGACAGCGTCACCTACCCCGCTTTCCTGCGACTGCCCGCCGGCGATCTGCTTTTTTTCTATCGCGACGGTCAGTCCGGTCGCGGCAACCTCGTGCTCAACCGCTATCGTATCAGCAATCACTCTTGGACACAGGCCCAGGCCAACCTTATCGACGGCGAGGGCCGGCGCAGCGCCTACTCCAATGCCACCGTCGATGGCAAAGGCGTCCTCCATCTCGCCTGGATCTGGCGCGACTCGCCCGACGTCTCCTCCAATCACGATCTCTGCTACGCCAAGTCCGCTGACGGCGGCGTGACCTGGACGACCGTCGCAGGCGCGCACCAAACATTGCCCATCACCGCCGCCACCGCCGACTATGCCCTGCGCATTCCGCCGAACAGCTCGCTGATGAATTCGCCCAGCCTCACCGTTGACGAGCAAGGTCAGCCTTACCTGGCGAGCTACTGGAAACCCGCCGGCTCCGATATTCCGCAGTTTCAACTCGTCTACCGTGAGAATGATCAGTGGAAAACCGTCCAGGTTACCCAGCGCACAACGCCGTTCACACTCGCCGGCACCGCCACCAAGCGTCCTCCGCTTTCCCGTGCCGTCATCGCCACCCGTGCCGGCGGACGCAAAGCCCGGGAAATTTATCTCGTCTACCGCGACGACGAGCGCGGTGGCCGGATCATCGTCGCCGAGTGCCGCGATTTCCCCAAAACGGACTGGTCGTTCCGGGAAGTCACCACCGGATCGGTGGGAGCGTGGGAACCTTCGCTCGATCCCGCGCAATGGTCGCGGTTCAGCCAGATCCATCTCCTGGTTCAGAATGTGACTCAGCGCGACGGCGATGATCGGCAGGCTTCCGCCGCTCCGCCGACCACAGTGTCATCGCTGATCTGGAGTCCCTTCGTTGCCGGATTTTCTCATGAACCCCTGCATCCGGTTTTTCCCGCCGCCGATGCCCGATCAGCCGCGATCAAACCTGAGTCCGTATTGTCGCTGATGGAGCGCGCCGCCGACTGGCAGCTCGCGAATCCCTCCGCCTATTCGCCCACGGGCTGGGAAAACGCGCCGTTTCTCATCGGAGCGCTCGAATTGGCGAAGCTTTCCGCCTCGCCGCGCTTTCACGACGCGATCCTGGCCCGCGCCGAAGCCAACGCCTGGGCGCCCTCTTCCCGTCTGCATCACGCCGACGACTACTGTGTCCTTCAGGCTTACGCCGAACTTTTTCGCCGGCATCGCGACCCGCGCATGCTCGCCCCGGCGCGCGCCCGGCTCGACGCCATTCTCTCCGACCCGCCGTCCGTTTCGCTCGACTGGGGCGTGCCCAACATGCTCGACCGCTGGTCCTGGTGCGACGCGCTGTTCATGGCACCGGCCTCGTGGCTCATGGTTTACGAAGCCACGGGTGACAAACGTTACCTCGACCACATGAATCAGGAATGGTGGGCGACTGTTGATGCGCTCTACGTGCCCGGCGACCGGCTTTTCGCCCGTGACCAAAGTTATCGCGACCTGCGCGAACGCAATGGCCGGGGCATTTACTGGGCGCGAGGCAACGGCTGGGTCGTGGCCGGTCTCGCCCGCGTGCTCGATTTGTTGCCCAAGGATCACGCCGACTACCCACGCTACGTCGCGTTGTATCGCGACATGATGGAGGCCGTTCTCGCCGCGCAACAATCCGACGGACTGTGGCGGCCCGGCCTGCTCGATCCGAAAACCCACCCGGCGCTCGAAACCAGCGGCAGTTCCTTCTACACCTTCGCTCTTGCCTGGGGCATCAACCGTGGCCTGCTCGATCGCGCCCGCTTCGAGCTTTCGGTCCGCCGCGCCTGGCTCGCTCTTGCCGAATGCGTGAACGCCGAGGGAAAACTCGAACATGTCCAGCCCATCGGCTCCGCGCCTGAAGGCTTCGACCCGCAGCACACCGAGCCATTTGGCATCGGCGCATTTCTGCTCGCCGGCAGCGAAGTCCACCGCCTCGTCCTCAGCCATCCGTGACCTGCATCAAAAACATTTTTCAAAATTCTCATTATTCCTCCCATGACTTATTCAATTCGATCGCTTTTCACCGCTGCCGGCACACTTGCCCTTGCCTGCCTGTTCGCCCACGCCGCAGCCGATACGGTCGTCCCCGTCGGCTGGCTGGGCGATACGCCCGCGCCGTTCACCTCCGGAGTCAGCTTTGGCGTGCCCTGGCCGCGCGGCACCATGCAAAAAACCCAGGCTTTCACGCTGACCTCGGCCGAAGGCAAATCTCTCCCCGTGCAAACCTGGCCGCTCGCGTATTGGCCGGACGGTTCGCTCAAATGGCTGGGCGTCGCCACCGTGGCCGGCCCGGAACAGAAAGGTGGACTGAAATTGTCCGCCGCACCCTCGGCCCCCATTGCCCCCGCGTCACCCGCCATCCAAATCCGGCGCAGCGACACCACCTTCGAGGTGGATACCGGACGCGTGAAAGCCCGCATCCCGCTGCACGGTTCAAATCTTTTTACGTCACTCATCGTGGACGACCGTGAAGTCGCCACCGATGGCCGGCTCGTCTGCGTGCTCCAGCAGGGCCCGGATGGAGAACCCGGCGATTCTCCCGTCCGCGAATCCTACGTCACCCGCGTCGATCAGGTGACGCTTGAGCAATCGGGGCCGGTGCGCGCCGTCGTGAAGATCGAAGGCAAACACCTTGGCGCCAAATCCGGCCGCACCTGGCTTCCTTTCGTGGTGCGGCTTTATTTCTATGCCGGCCGGGAATCGATCCGCATGGTGCACACGTTTTTTTATGATGGTGACGAGAGCCAGGATTTCATTCGCGGCCTCGGCGTTGTTTTCGGAGTGCCGATGCGCGAACAGGTGCAGAACCGTCATGTGCGTTTTTCCGGTGAAGGTTCAGGTCTCTGGGCGGAACCGATCCAGCCGATGATCGGCCGGGGTGGCCGTTTTGTCAGCGAGCCTGACGGCACGGCCGATGTTTACCCGCGTCAGATCGAGGGCCAGCGCGTGCCGAATCGCGAAAAGCTCAACGCGCGCGGCCAGAAATTGTTGGCCGACTGGGCCGTCTGGGATGATTTCAAACTGGTGCAGCCCAATGCCGACGGCTTCACCATCCTCAAGCGCACCAACCCGCAAAGCACCTGGCTGGCCGCCGGCGCGGGACAACGCGCCTCGGGGCTCGTCTTTGTCGGCGATGTCAACGGCGGTCTCGCGGTGAGCCTGAAGAATTTCTGGCAGTCCTATCCGGCTTCACTCGAAGTCCAAAAAGCCGCCACCGGTGAAGCCGCGCTCACGGTCTGGCTCTGGTCGCCCGACGCCCCCGCGATGGACATGCGGCACTACGACACCCGCGCGCACGGCTTGGATTCCGTCTACGAGGACGTGCAGCCGGGCTTCAGCACGGCGCATGGCGTCGCCCGTACCAGCGAGCTGACCCTGTTCCCCACTGCGGCGGTCCCGACCAAAGCGGACACCGTGAAAATGGCGCAGGTTGGCGCGGCACCGCCGGTGCTGCTCTGCACCCGCCAATATCTGCACGACGCCCAAGCCTTCGGCACCTGGGGCCTGGAAGATCATTCCACGCCGGTGAAAACCGCGATTGAAAAACAACTCGCCGCCACGCTCGATTTTTATCTCAAGCAACCGGGACAGCAGCACTGGTACGGATTCTGGGATTTCGGCGACGTCATGCACTCCTACGACGACGACCGCCATTCCTGGCGTTACGATCTGGGTGGCATGGCGTGGGACAACTCCGAACTCGGCACCGACATGTGGCTTTGGTACAGCTTTCTCCGCACCGGCCGGCCGGATGTGTTTCGCATGGCCGAGGCCATGACCCGGCACACTGGCGAGGTCGATTGCTATCACCTCGGCCAGTTCGCCGGGCTCGGCTCGCGCCACAACGTGCGCCACTGGGGCTGCGGGGCCAAAGAGGCTCGCATCAGCCAGGCCGCCTACCGGCGTTTCTATTACTACCTCACCACCGACGAACGGGTGGGCGACGTCATGCACGAGATGCTCAACGCCGACTACAAGACGATCGATTACGATCCCATGCGGCTCGCCCAGCCCATCACCCCCGCCGAGAAAAAAATCGCCCCGACCCGCGTCCGCCTCGGGCCCGACTGGCTTGCTTTTATCGGCAACTGGATGACCGAGTGGGAACGCACCGGCGACACCCGGTGGCGCGACAAGATCCTCGCCGGTGTCGAGAGTCTCGACGCCATGCCCCTCGGCCTGCGCAGCGGAAAAAATCTCGTCTACGGCTACGATCCCGCCACCGGCAAACTTTACCAGCTCAGCGACGAGGCCGGCGACTACAACCTCGCCACCATCATGGGCGGGGCGGAGGTCGTCTTCGAACTGAACATGATGCTCGACGATCCCCGCTGGCACAAACTGTGGCTGAACTATTGCCGGCTCTACAGTGCGAAAAAGGACGTCATCCTCCACGACAAGACCACCGGCACCGAAGGCAACGACGCCCAATACGTGCGCGACGGCCGGCTCGCCTCCTACTATTATCAACAAACTAAAAACGAAGCGTTCCTCAAAGCCGGCATCGACGCCCTGCTGCGCACGGGCCAGGGCCGACGCTCACGCCCGGTTCAGCACGTCGAAGGTCCCGCCGTCCTGAATCCCATCGACGAAGGTCTCGGCGGCACCAACGGCGCGGCGCAAAGTGGCCTGGAAACCATCTCGATGCTCGGTTTCGTGGGCGACCGCCTCCCTGCAGAATTCCCGCCTGCGGCGGAATCAAAAAAATAAATCCCCATCAAAAAAACGTGATTGTGACCACCGCGTTGAAGGGTGCCACCGGAACCGACACGGAAAGGGTCGCCCCGTTACTCGTGATTGAGCCGGCGACATTCATGATCACCACATCATAGACCCCGGCGTCCAAGGCTTGAATGTTTGCAAGTGCAAGAGTGCTGCCGGTCGCACCGGCAATCTCTGTTTCATTTTTGCGCCATTGGTAGGCAAACGGAGCGGTGCCGGTCGCAGCGGCAGGCCAGACAACATCCTGTCCGGCAGTCCCGCTGACGGATGAAAGTGGCGCACCGGCCGTCGGCGGGAGCGCACTCGTGTTTTCAAAAACCCGCACGTAATCATAAACGATGGTCGCGCTGAATCCGGGAATGCCGTTGATGATTGCAGCCTGGCCGACACCGCCGTCGAGGTGCGGAATGTTTCCACCCCGTCGATATAAAAAACGTACTCGGCCGGATTCCATTCGAGACCAAAGGTGTGGAATCCTTGGGCAAGGTTGGGAATGGCGGGGCTCATCTGCTGGAGGAACTGGTGGTTAGCGCCATAGCCATCCCAGTGAATGGTCTGGGGAATCCTCCCGGTTCGCGGCGTGTAGCATTCGAAAATATCCACTTCGTCACCCGCCAGCGCCGGATTGCCGATGGGATTTCCGACGGTGGGCGATTGCAGCCAGAAGGCGGAGGTCGGACCACTGGCGGTCTGCAACATCGCCCGGCATTCAAAGTAGCCATAGGTTGTTTGGAATCTGCCCTGCGTTCCTATCATGGCCGAGTAGATCGTCGAACCCACCTGCTGCACGGTGAGATTCAAATGCCCCGCGCCATCCAAAGCCACCATCGCGGCAGAATCGAGCCCCGCTCCCCGCAGCCCGAGCGCGCGATTGGCCCATTTGCTCGAATCAGGCTGGGTACCATCGAATTCATCATTCCAAAACAGTGTGTACTGGCTCGCGATCGCAGGAGGCAAAACCGGCTGGCGCGGCTGTGCGGCCAATCGTGACATCCCTGCGTTGGCGAGAAACAATAGCATCAAGCGAGACAACGCCTGCCTGAGCATGCTTTTTTATCGGACTTGCGGCAGCAGAAAACAGGATTCGATCGGCACGACCGTGTTCACTTTAAACTTATCTTTGAACTCTCGCCATCCGGGGCGGCAAACCTCCGCAAAGATAAACCCATTCGCCTCTGCGCTTAATTTTCTCCCTGAAAAGCACCCGGGTCGCCCGCAGTGTGCGGGTTTCTACTCCCATCCGATCTGCCGGCCCTTGTTCTGTTCTTCCAGCCACTTTAGCAGCGGCGCGTAGTATTCGATCATCGCGCGCGTGGAGAGTTCCTCGCCGGTCGCTTCCTTGAGCACCTTGCGCCAGTCTTCCGTTGCTCCTTTCACCATGATAGCACGCAGGAAATCGCCGACCTGCTTGTTGTTGGCGTAATTGCAGGCCTGCGGGGGTTGGTGGAGAATTTTTCTCGCGATGTAGTCGTGCAACTGGTGCTTGAACACCTCGGCCACGGCGTAGCTGTAATAATAGGCGGGAGTGTCGTTGATGTGGGTCTTCGTAGCCGGATCGCACCATTCCTCGCTGCGCTCGACGGGCGGCTCCACGCCTTGGAAATCGCGGACGTATTGCCACCAGCGTTTGTTCCATTCGGAGGCGGGCAGATTATTCGCATAGATGTCCGCTTCCCAATGCGCCATCACGCCCGACGACCAAAAAATGAAGGGAATACCGCCGCCCGACAACGCATCGTTGAGCAAAAAGGCCCGCTCATCCGGCTGATAGCCGGGCGGCAACACACCCAATGATTGCAGATAAGGCGCCTGGCCGGAGGCCAGCGCGATCAATTCGCCGAAGCCCTCGTGAAACGCGGGATTTGCCCCGGTGCGCAGCAGGGGCGGCACTTCCGGCCTCGTATAGCTCATGAAATAATAACCGTGACCGAGCTCGTGGTGCGCCGTCGCAAACCACCACGGATTGGGCTCGATGCTCTGCAATGAGCGGATGTCCGTGCCCAGATCGACATGCCAGCACGAAGCATGCGAATTTTTCTTGCGCGGGTCGCCCGCCGGCACGGGATAGAGATCGGACTTCGTCCAGAATGTCGCGGGCAGGGGCGCGAAACCAAGACCGGTATAAAATTGTTCGGCCGACTTGATCACGAACTCACTCGTACGGCCCTTGAAAAACGGCGTGAGATCGGCGCCTTCGGACAAGCCATCCCATTCCTGCGACCAGCGGTTGTTGATCCAATGCGCGGGAATGCGCTTCGGCACCGGCTGATGATATTTCTCCGCCAGCTTGTATTTCACCCACGTATGCAGTTGGAGGTACAGCGGACGCAGCACCTGCATGAAATCGTCGTTGAGCTTGATCATCTCCGCCGTGGTCATGCCGTAGCCTGCCACTTGCAGGGAAAAATAATCGGGATAACCCATCTCCTGCGCCACGCCGTTGCGCAGATCGCGCAGTTTGATCAGTCCGGGCTTGAGCGCCTTGCCGGATTCCTTCGACGCCAGCCAGACGTCCTGCCGCTCAGCCAGGTCGGCGGAGGTCTGCAGGAGATTGTCAATATCGTTGGCCGTAACCGTTTTCCCGTGGAGCTTGAACTCGAAGCCATTGAGCGTGGAAGCTTGTGCGGTTTCGGCGGCGATCCGGTCGGACACGAGCTTGGGATTGGTCATCGGTCCTTCGGCGGCATTCAACAACACATGCTCAAGCTGACGCCAGGTAAGCTCATTGAGTTCGGCGCGGTGTGCCAGCAGAAGCTTCGCCTCGGTTATGATCGCCGGATTGCCGTTGAACGCGGCATACGCTTTGCCCGCAGTTTCGGAAGCCGCATCGTGCGCCGGTGACACATCGGTGGCCGCCGCCCATTGCGCCTCGCTGTTGACCGTGTAGAGCGCCTGGTAAGAGGCATTGACCAGGGCGAGAAAACGATCCGCCCGCTCTTGGATGGGAGCGACACTGGTCCCACGCACAAGCGAAACCAAACCGAAGATCAAAGCAGCCGCCAACAGAGAAAACCGAACGAAAGGGAATTTCATGACCGTGAGTCTAGCCATCCCCGCATTTCACACAACGGATAAAATCATGGGATTGAACTGTAGGAGCGGCTTTATGCCGCGATGGTTTGCCGAATCGCGGCATAAAGCCGCTCCTGCAAAAAGCCAAGCCGAGGCCGTTCGACAGGCTCACGGTCCAACACAAGCTTCGTCGCATCGAACCCATCGCGGATAAATAACCTCAAGCTGACGCACGACTACTTGCTCACCACCACGCCATCCGCCAGCCGCACGGTGCGCGTTCCGTAGGTGGCGTTTTCCTCGGAGTGGGTAACCTGGATGATCGTCGTGCCTTGCTCGTTGAGCTGTTTGAAGAGCTTCATGATCTCGCGACCTTGGTCGGAGTGCAGATTACCGGTGGGTTCGTCGGCCAAGATGAGCGACGGCTTGGCGATCAACGCACGCGCGACACCGATCAACTGCTGCTGGCCTCCGGAAAGTTGATTGGGATACAGATCTTTTTTCCCCACGATGCCAAAGCGATCCAGAACATCGCACACCACGCTCTCGCGCTCTTTCTTGGGCATGTCACGGTATGAGAGAGGAATTTCGAGATTCTCGTACACGGTGAGATCGTCGAGCAGGTGATAGCTCTGGAAAACAAAACCAATGTGCTTTTTCTGCAGTTCGAAGCGTTTCTTTTTGTCCAGCTTGTGCACCGGCTGGCCCAGCAAATTGAATTCGCCGCTCCACGCGCTGTCGTGCATGCCAATAATATGAAGCAGCGTGGATTTGCCCGAGCCTGACGGCCCCATGATGGAAACAAACTCTCCCTCTTTGAACTCGAGGTTGATGTTGCGCAGGGCGTAGAAAACGCCGCCTTTGAGGGGATAAACTTTTTCGACGTGGGATAGCTTGATCATGCGAATGGATTCCTGCTTTGCATCCTTCATGCCAGCGCGAAGAAATCACTGCAACTTTGATATTCAGTGACTTGTCCACGACACCGCGCAGTCATTACGGCTGACGAATCCGGAAACGAAACAATTTCATCCCGGATTTGGGACCGGCTCGCGGCGACAGGATTATTTGAGCGCACGGTTGATGGCGCTCACGAGCGCTTTGAGCGAGGCGAGTTCGATGCTGGTGTTGGTACCGGCGCCGAAGAAAGTCCGGCCGCGACTGTCCTTGATTTGGATGTAGGAAATGGCCGACGTGTCGGCACCGCGTCCGAGCGAATGCTCCGAATAACTGAGCAGTTCGACCGCAGGTATGCCGGCACCGGTCAGAGCCCGGCTGAAAGCGTCGATGGGGCCGTTGCCCTGACCGGTGATCCGGAGCGGTTTTCCACGGAAGACGATCTTGGCATCGCAGTTCACCAAGCTGTCGCGCTCCGTGCTCTGGCAATGTTCCAAGTGCAATGGCTCGCGAGCATTCAGGTATTCGCGGACAAAGACATCGTGAATCTCGGTGGACTGCAGCTCGGTTCCTTTCGCGTCGGCGAGATCATTGATGATCCGGCCGATCTCCCGGTGCATCAATTTGGGGAGCTGGTAACCGAATTCGTTTTCGAGCACGTACGCAACCCCACCCTTGCCCGATTGGGAGTTGATTCGGATGATGGCCTTGTAGCTGCGGCCGATGTCTGCGGGATCAATGGGAATATACAGCACGTCCCAAGGTCGGTCCGGTTTCTGAAACGGAAGTGATTTCTTGATGGCGTCCTGGTGGGAACCGCTGAAGGCCGTGACCACGAGTTCACCGGCGTAAGGATGCCGCGGGTGCACTTCCAAACGCGTGCAACGCTCGTAGGTTTCCCGGATTTGGTTGATGTCGTTGAAATCGAGTCCGGGATGAATGCCCTGCGTGTAGAGGTTGAGCGCAACGGTCACAAGATCGAGATTGCCGGTCCGCTCGCCGTTCCCAAAAAGCGTTCCTTCCACGCGGTCGGCTCCCGCCATCAGCGCGAGCTCCGTGGCCGCGACGCCGGTGCCGCGATCATTGTGGGTATGCAACGACACGATGGTGGCATCGCGACGCGTGAGATGACGGCACATCCACTCGATCTGGTCAGCGTGCACGTTGGGCGTGGCGTACTCGACCGTCGTGGGGAGATTGATGATGATTTTGTTCTCCGCCGTAGGTTGCCACACCTCCGTGACCGCCTCGCAAATCCCAAGGGCGAACTCCAGCTCGGTGCTCGTGAAACTTTCCGGCGTGTATTCGAGCCGGACGCGGCTGCCCTCGGCGACAAGCGGCCGGCTGTGCTGCTTGAGGAGGGTCACCGCGTGGGTGGCGATGCCGGCGATATCGGCCTTGCTGGCGCCAAACACATATTCGCGCTGCTTGGGTGACGTGGAATTATAGAGATGGAAAATGATGTTCTTCGCCCCGCGCAAAGCCTCGAGTGAACGCACGATCAGTTCCTCCCGGCACTGGCAAAGAATCTGGATCGTGACGTCGTGGGGTATGCGTTTTTCGTCGATGAGACGCCGGCAGAAATCGAATTCTATCTGCGAGGCGGAAGGGAAACCGACCTCGATTTCCTTGAACCCGATCTTCACCAGCAGCGCAAAGTATTCGAGTTTCTCCTCAATGCTCATCGGCTGCGGCAGCGCCTGGTTGCCGTCGCGCAGGTCGACGCTGCACCATTGGGGAGCGTGCTCGATGACGCGACCGGGCCACCGGCGGTCAGGCAAGTTTACGGGAGGGAACGGACGGTATTTCGTAACAGGGGAAGGTTGCATGAAGGGAAACAAATGACGTTGGCAGGAAAATTCTTGGCACAGCACACCAGGAGAATCTGGCGGAATCACTGACGACATTGACGCACAATCGGCCGCTACGCGACCTTGGGGATCGTGCGTCTAGATAAGTCGTAGGGTCAGGCGGTTGTTTCGCATCGGCGAAAAACACTCATTGAGCGGAGAGCAACCCGAGTCAATCCGGGTTTTTCTCGCCTTCGACCGTCTCGATCAGGATAATCCGGCCATTCGCGTGCGACCATTTTTGCAGACCCGGTTCATGGGCGTTTTTCAAGGCCTTGAAGAGTTCGGGTGCATCGCGCTTTTGCAGCATGAGATCAGCCACCCCACCGGCATCGCAGTTGAAGAGCTTGGCGTAGCCCTTGTAGTGTCGCGCCTCACCGATAATGCGTGAATAGCCGTCAGGAGTCGGGCTCGGTCGGCGATCAAGCACGAGGAAACTGTAAGGCAGACTACGCAGATCTATGCCCGCTCGCTGTCCAAACTTAACCCAATCAGAATCCGCATAGATATTGGGAACAGGCGCGGCGAAAAAATGACACCAATGTCGCTCATTGCCCGGCGCAAACATGCCGCAAGCGCCTTGATGCGGACATGGAGCGACGACATCAAGACCGGAAATTCTCAGATGTTCCCGCCAATCACCCAAGAGCCGGCTTGCCTCATGTGTTCCCGGCTCGACCCAGAGAATGGTCTGGGCCCGCGCACACAATGATTTCAGCTGGGCGCGACCGATGTCGTCGAGCTCATTCAAAACGTGACTGATAACGAGTACATCAAACGATTCGTTGCTCTGCAGGGACCGGTAGTCGGCGCGGCTAACGGACAAACCAGGAAATTCCTGCCGGGCGCGATGCTCGGCAAAATCCATCGCCAGCGTCGAATGATCGTGCACCAGCAACCGGGAGAAACTTGCCGCGCCGAAATGATCAATGACCCGCCGTCCGGCTGCGCCGCTGCCGCAGCCCCAGTCCAAAACCGTTGCCGCTGCTGGCGGAGTCCAGCGGCGCGACTTCAATTCGCGCACCACCGCATCCCATTTCCAGCCGATGCGCTCGCCGTAGGTAAGATCGTAGCATTCGAGATCCGTGATCGTATGCCAGTATGGTCCGGCCGATTTGGCATCGGACAGAAAGGTCTGGCGGAGACGATCGAGCACCTCCCAATCGAGCGATTCCAGTTTCATGACTTCAGATCGAAACCAAGATGCCGTGCCAGCGCCTGCGTCTTGATGCCGTAGAACGCGGCCAGTTCCCGCACATTGGCTGCGGCTGGTTCGGCGTGGACCGGACCACCAGCGCGTTTCGTGGCGGTGATCATGAGGTTTTTGGCGGTGTGCTCGGTTGAGATGAACTCAAACACCTTTGTGTTGTAGCCAGCCCATTCAAGCAGGAGCGCCCGGAGAGCGTCGGTGACAAACTCAGCATGACGTTCCTGGAAAATCCCATGTTTCAACGCCGGTGCCAGCACGGCCGATGGCTGGAGCTGCGCGCGCAATTCTTTCTGGCAGCAGGGCGAGACAACAATCAGGGCCGCGCCAGCCGTCACGCCCTGGAGAATGGCGTCATCGGTTGCAGTGTCACATGCATGCAAAGCGATCAGCACGTCGAGCGTGGTGAGTTGGGCGGATTGAATCGTGCCAGCTTGGAATGAGAGCCGGGCACAACCGGCGCTGCGCGCGAGGGCCTGACACTTCTCAACCAGCTCCGGCCGCGCCTCAATGCCGACCACATTGGCGGCGCGGTTGGCAACGAGGTTAAAATAATCGTGCGTGGCAAAAGTCAGATAGCCCTTCCCGCAACCCATGTCGGCGATCTCCACCGGTCGGTTGGTGGGCAGCGTTGCCTCCGCGGTGAGGTGGCTGAGAATCTCAACGTACTGGTGGATTTGCCGGTGCTTGTCGGCCATGCCCATGCGGACTACACCCGCAGGATTGGTAATTCCCAGCGCTTCCAACCAAGTCTGGCTGGCAGGCGGCAATAGCCGGGACTTGGCACGGTCGTGCCCGGCGACAGTCGCTTCACCGGGCGCAGGCGGTCCAAAGCTGTAGCGAGGCTCGCCCTTTTTGTTATATTCGAGCTGGGCGGTGCGTTCTGTGGTGAAGAGATGTGCGCTATGGAATTCCACACCGACTAATGTTTCAATCTGGGCGATCGCTCCGGCGGGCAGCAAATTTTTTGTGATGTCGTTTGTTTTGTACCGCCAAACAAACGAGAAATGCAGTGTACCGCGCAACGTAAGCGGACGGATGTAGAGATTCTGCAGATCGGCTTCGCCTCCGCGTGGCTTGCCCAGGGTCAGTTTCACGAATGTACCATCCCGCACGCCGGTGCGCAGTTCGGTAAGGAAGTTTTCGCGAAGATCGGGTCCCATGGGTGAACAAGTAAAATGCCGGACAGCCGCACCTGCCGCAAGAAGCGAGTGCGATGCCAAATCGTTCTCATTCTCGTGATCGTGCTCTTAATCTTCCAGCGGAGAGAACGAGAAAGAGTAGGATTACGAGAACGATGTCCCTTCCACCGGGAAGTTCAGCTCGCGCGCAGCGGGATGCCCGCGCGGATCATCGCTTCGGCAATCTGGATCGAATTGAGCGCTGCGCCCTTCCAAAGGTTGTCGCCGCTGACCCAGAACGACAGGCCGTTATCCAATGCGGTATCGAGACGGATGCGACCGACGCCACACTTCACCTGCCGGGTGAAATCCAGCGGGGTCGGATATAATTTATTCGCCGGATCATCCACCAGCGTCGCGCCGGCAAACGCCGCCACGGCCGCACGGGCAGCAGCGACATCAACGGGCTTTTCAAACTCGGCGCTCACGGCCACCGAATGCGCGCGCACCACCGGCACCCGCACGCAGGTCGCGGAGACCTTCAGCGCGGGCAAGCCCATGATCTTGCGGCTTTCTTCGCGCATCTTGGTCTCTTCGCCCGTGTAGCCATCGGCGCCGAAGCTGTCGACCTGCGGGATGAGATTGAAGGCGATCTGGTACGGATAAACCTTGTGCACCAGCGGCTGGCCCTTGGCGTGGGCTTGGACCTGGGCCTCGAGTTCGTCGATCGCCTCGACGCCGGTGCCGGAGACGGATTGGTAGGTGGAAAAAAAGACCCGCTTCACCCCGAATGCCCGGTGCAACGGATAGAGTCCCATGAGCGCCACCGCGGTGGAACAGTTTGGACTGGCGATGATGCCCTTGTGTCGGCGGGTGGACTCGAGATTGATCTCGGGCAAAACGAGTGGCACATCGGGCGACATGCGGAAAGCCGAGCTCTTATCGAGGACCAGACACCCACGCTTCGCGGCCTCGGGCGCGAGAGCCTTGGCGATGGCGCCCTCGGCGGCGAAGAGTGCGATATCCAAACCATCGAAGGCCTCGGGCTTGGCCTCCTGGACCGTCAGTTTCTTCCCGGCGACCTCCATGGTACGGCCCGCCGAACGGGCCGAGGCCAGCAGCCTCAGTTCCGCCAGGGGAAAATTGCGCGACACCAGCAGGCCGATCAGTTCTTGACCGACCGCTCCGGTGGCGCCGACGATACCGACTCGATATTGATTATTGCTCACGTGAAAGAATATTTGGAACAGGCAAACAAAAAGTGTCTCGTGCTCGGACTCAAGCCGACATCGCGTCTTATCGTCGTATCCATTGCCCGCCAGTTGCTTGGATTTCATCAGGACGGCGTTTTGATCAAGTCCTACGTCGTTTCCACGTCGCTCCGCCCGCCCTCCAACGTGAAAGACTCCCTCGGCACGCCGCGCGGCCTGCACGAAATCGCCGAGAAATTCGGGGCCGACGCCCCGCCCGGCATCGTGTTCAAAGGCCGGGTCAGCCTCGGCAAACATTACCGGGAACTCGATGAGGACATGCAGACAAAAAATCTCTGCACCACTCGCATTCTCTGGCTGAACGGACTCGAACCCGGTGTAAATTCAGGGGGCAACGTGGACAGCCACGCCCGCTACATTTATATTCACGGCACGAATCACGAGGATCGCCTCGGCACACCGGCCAGCTCCGGTTGCGTACAGATGAACAACCTCGAAATCATCGAACTGTTCGACCAGGTGCGAACCCACGATCAGGTTTGGATCGAGGATTGAGGATTGGGGTAGGGCGGCGTCCCCCTGAGCCGCACCCGGTGAACGGCTCACCCGGAGGGTTCGCTCAACCTTAAGCCAGTCAAATTCAAACGCCCAGCCGCTTCTTCAGAATTTCATCAACCAGCTTCGGGTTGGCTTTGCCTGCGGAGAGTTTCATCACGGCGCCTTTGAGGGCGTTGACCGCCTTTGGATTTCCGGTCTTCACTTGCTCGACTGATCTTGGATCGCCGGCAATCGCGGCGTCGCACCAGCCTTCGAGCTGGCCGGCGTCGGTGGACTGGCGCAGGCCTTTGCGATCGACGACGGCGGCGGGTTGCTCGCCGGACTTGAACATCTCGGCAAAAACTTCCTTGGCCTGGTTGCTGGAGACCACGCCTTGGTCGAGCAAAGCGACGAGGCCGGCAATGTGGGCGGGCGTGACTTTGCTTTCGCGGAGCGATTGGCCGGCGGCGGCGAGATCGCGAAGCAGGTCGTTCACAATCCAGTTGGCGGCGAGGGTCGGTTTGGCCCCGAGCTTCACGGCAGCCTCAAAGTATTCACTGAGCCCGTGGTCACGGATGAGCACGGCGGCGGAAGAATAGGGCAGCGCGAGTTGCTCCATAAAGCGGCGCTGTTTCACGAAAGGCCGCTCGGGGAGTTCGGCGCGGAGGCGGGTTTTCCAGGCTTCGTCGATCCGCACCGGCATCAGATCGGGGTCGGGGAAATAGCGGTAGTCGTGCGCCATTTCTTTCGAGCGCATCGAGGCGGAGCGTCCGCTCTCGCCGTCATAGAGCCGGGTTTCCTGCGTGATCGTGCCGCCGGAGGTGACGACGTTGATCTGGCGTTTGATCTCGGTGAGGATGCCGTCGCGGACGTAAGAAATGGAATTCAGGTTCTTCAATTCGACCTTGGTGCCGAGCTTGGTCTCGCCGACGGGTCGGATGGAAATGTTGGCGTCGCAGCGCATTTGGCCTTTCTCCATGTCGCAGTCGGAAATGCCGGCGTAGATGAGCGAGGTGCGGAGCGAAGTGAGAAAAGCGAAGGCCTCGTCGGCGCTCTTGATGGCGGGATCGGTGACAATCTCCATCAGCGGCGTGCCGGCGCGGTTGTAATCCACGAGCGAGTCGTTGAGGCCGTGGTTGAGTTTGCCGACATCTTCCTCGAGGTGGATGCGGGTGAGTGGAATGGATTTATGCTCGCCCATGACGGCAAGTGACGCGCCCGGAAGTTCGATCTCCACTGCGCCACCGAGGCAGACGGGCTGTTCGTATTGGGTGATCTGGTAATTCTTCGGGCTGTCAGGGTAGAAATAATTTTTCCGATCCCAGCGCGTGACGTGGGCGATCTGGCAATCGAGCATCAGGCCGGTTTTGATGATGGCATCAATGGCGGCCTTGTTCAGCACGGGCAAGGCGCCGGGCAGGGCGAGCACGACGGGATTGGTCAGCGTATTCTCCGGCTGGCCATAGCCGGCGGCGACGCGCGTGAACATCTTCGACGCCGTCTTGATCTGCACGTGGACCTCAAGTCCGATGACTGTTTCGTAATTCATTGGATAAGGAAAGGGGCGGAGGAGGAAGATATTGTCACAGAGGGCACTGAGGGAGTCACAGAGATCACAGAACAAGGCGGCGCAGTCCGCGAGTCAGCATGGTCGAGCGAAAATTAAGGAGAAGGCCGATGCGACAGTGGGAAAACTTCAGGTAGGTCAACACTTGGGCGTCATGGACGTCGAGGAGCTCATCAACTGTTTTCAATTCGATCACAACGAGCCCGTTGATCAAAAAATCCAGCCGGTAGGCATCGTCAATGACGAGATCCTTGTATGTGATTGGGCAAGGTTTCTGCTCCTCAAATGGAATCGAACTAAGCCGCAGTTCATGGGCAAGCGCTCGTTGATAGGCTGATTCCAGCAAACCAGGCCCAAGCTCCCGATGGACCTCAATAGCTGCGCCGATAACCTGTTCAGTAAGCTGATTGATTGGGGTGTTCATCCCGTGTGTCTCGTAGGATTTGTATGGTGTATCCCTCTGTGTCCTCTGTGAGACCTCTTCTGTCTCAGTGACAAAAATCAAAGGTTCGGGTGTTTTGTTTTCCAGTCGTGTGCTTGTTCGTAGGAGCGGGCGATGGCGAGCAGGTTGGCTTCTTTGAACGGTTGGCCGATCAGTTGCAGGCCGATGGGCAGACCGGACTTCGTGAAACCGCACGGTACGCTCATGGCGGGCAGGCCGGCAAGATTCACGCCAATCGTGTAGATGTCGCAGAGATAGAGGGCGAGGGGATCGGATTTCTCACCGATCTTGAACGCCGGGATGGGCGATGTGGGCGTGAGAAGCGCGTCGACTTCCTTGTAGGCGTTGAGAAAATCCTGGCGGATGAGCGTGCGGACTTTTTGGGCGCGCAGGTAATACGCGTCGTAGTAACCGCTGCTGAGCACGTAGGTGCCGAGAATGATCCGGCGCTTCACCTCGGCGCCGAAACCCTCGGCGCGTGACTTGGCATAGATGTCGATGGCGTCGGTGGCGGATTTAGAGCGATGGCCGTAACGGATGCCGTCGTAACGTGCGAGGTTTGATGAAGCCTCGGCGGTCGCGATGATGTAATAAGTATCAAGGCACGACTGCGTGTTGGGCAGTGAAACCTCTTTGATTTCGCAGCCTTGTTTCTTGTAGTAAGCAATCGCGGCTTCCACGGCAGCACCTATTTCGGGGTCGAGGCCTTCGGCAAAATATTCTTTGGGGATGCCGAGCTTCCACGGGCCTTTCTTGGCGGCGAGTTCGCTGCGGTAGTCGGGCACCGGAGCGTTGAAGGAGGTCGAGTCCAGCGGGTCGTGGCCGGCAATGGCGCCGAGGACAATCGCGGCGTCCTCGACGGTGCGGGTGAATGGGCCGATCTGGTCGAGCGAGGAAGCGAACGCGATGAGGCCGTAACGGGAGATGAGTCCGTAGGTGGGCTTGAGTCCGACGGTGCCGCAGAGTGCGGCGGGTTGACGAATCGAGCCACCGGTGTCGGAACCGAGAGTGGCGATCGCTTCACCCGCTGCGAGTGCGGCCGCACTGCCGCCCGAGGAACCGCCGGGCACGCGAGTGAGATCCCACGGATTGCTGACGGGACGGAACGCGGAATTCTCGTTCGACGAGCCCATGGCGAACTCATCGCAATTCAACCGGCCCCAGACGACCGCGCCGGCCTGCTCCTTGAGTTTCCGTGTGACAGTGGCGTCGTAAGGCGAAACGAAATTCGCGAGCATCTTGCTCGACGCGGTGAGCGGCTGGCCGGCGACGGCGATCACGTCCTTCAGACCGATCGGAATGCCGTCGAGCGGCCCGCGGGCCTCGCCGGCGGCGCGACGGGCGTCGGACGCGGCGGCTTGGGCGAGGGCATCGGCTTCGTCGTAGGAGTTGAAGGCCTGCACGCGGACGTCAACGGCCTTGGTGCGGGCGATGACGGCTTGTGTCAGCTCAACGGCGGTCAGCTTTTTCTCGGCCAATTGGGCGGCGAGGGAGGTAATCGATTGGTGGAAAAGTTCGGAAGACATGGGCGTGTTATTCGACGACCTTTGGCACGCTGATCATGTTTTCGCGCTGGGCGGGGGCGTTTCTGAGCGCATCGGCGACGGATAGGCCGGGGCGGGCCACGTCTTCGGCCCAGACGTTTTCCACGGGAAAGGCATGGGCGGTCGGCTCCACGCCGGTGACGTCGACCTTGGCCAGTTGTTCGATGTGGTGGAGGACATCGCCGAGTTGACGGGAGAATTTCTCCTTCTCCTCGGGGGTGAGGGCAAGGCGGGCGAGGTTGGCGACGTAGTCGATGTTGAAGTCAGGCGCTTGGCTCATGGCGGATAAGCCCCAGAGCATGCGAGACGATTTTGCCGCTTGGCAACGGGCAAAACGTGTCAATTCCCCGCCATGTTTGGCTTGCTCCGCGCGGGCGGCTGAAGTCTCCTCGGTGATCATGAAGCTCGTCGTCGCTGTCATCCGTCCCTTCAAGCTTGAAGAAGTCAAACATGCCCTGTCCGCCATCGGCTTGGAAGGCATGATCGTGACCGAGGCCCGCGGGTTTGGGCATCATCAGGCGCATACGGAAGTTTACCGGGGCAGCGAATACACCGTCGATTTCCAGCCCTGTGTGCGGATCGAGGTCGCCATTGCCGCGAGCCAACGCGATTTGGTGGTCTCCACGATCGTGACTGCAGCTCACACCGGCAAACCGGGCGATGGCCGCATCTTTGTGCAGCCCATCGAGGACGTCACCCGCATCGACAATGCCGAGCACGGCAATGCCGCGCTCTGATCCCGCACACACCCATTCATGAGCCAAGAAATGTTTGGTTCAATTGGACCGACTGATAGCGTGGCCGGAAGGGAGATCCGATGAACGCGCAGCGCTCAGTCGTCATCTGCGGGGGCGGTATTGTCGGCCTCTGCACCGCCTATTATCTCGCCCGCGCGGGGTTCAGGGTGACCGTGCTGGAGCGCAACGCCGAGGGTGCCGATTCCTGCGCGCAGGGCAGCGCCGGATATATTTCTCCCAGCCACGTCATTCCGCTGTCGTCGCCCGGCATGGTCTGGAAAGGATTCAAATGGATGTTCAGTTCGCGCAGTCCCTTCTACATCCAGCCACGGCTCGACGGCGAATTGCTCCGCTGGGGCTGGTTGTTTGCCCGGCATTGCACCCACACGCACGTGCGGCGGGCGGCTCCGGTGTTGCGGGATCTCTGTCTGGAGGGACGAAAACTTTTCATCGAACTTGCCGACATTACGGGTGACTCCTTCGAACTCAAAACCGAGGGGCTTATGAATTTGTGCAAAACCCAGCAGGTGCTCGACCACGAGACCAACGGGCTTGCGGCTCTCGCCAACGAACTGGGTGTGGAAGCGCGGGTGCTGAACGCGGCGCAGACGGCCGCCCTCGAGCCCGGCACCAAGATCACGGTCGCGGGATCCGTCTATTTTCCCATCGATGCCCATCTCACGCCGCGCAAGTTCATGCCCGTGCTCACCAGCCTGCTCACAGAGATGGGCATTAGGTTTCATTGGAATACCAGCGTCTACGGTTGGCGCGCCGAGGCTGGCCGCATCGTGGCGGTGCACTCGACTGCTGGCGATATTCATGCTGATGAGTATGTACTCGCCGGCGGCTCGTGGTCGCCCTCAATGGCGGATGGGTTGAAAATCCGGCTGCCGATGCAGGCGGGCAAGGGGTACAGCCTGACTCTCGCCCGGCCGCGGTTTCAACTGACCAAATCACTTCTGCTCAAGGAGCGTCGCGTGGCCGTGACGCCGATGGGCGACCAACTGCGCTTCGGTGGCACGATGGAGATCAGTGGCAGCAATGATTGCATCCGCCCCGAACGCGTGCAGCAGATCATCGACGCTGTTCCGCATTATCTGCCGGAGTTCAGCGCGCAGGATTTTTCCGGCATTCAGCCTTGGAGCGGCCTGCGTCCCGTCTCGCCTGACGGCATGCCTTACGTCGGTCGGTTTCGCGGCTACCGCAACCTCACGGCCGCCTGCGGCCACGCCATGCTCGGTGTTTCGATGGCTCCTTCGACGGGCCAGTTGGTCACGGCGATTCTCGTCGGCCGCAAACCGGGCATCGATCTCACTCTCCTTAATCCCGATCGGTTTGCCTGACGGGTTGAGCCAGGCTTACGCCGGGCTTGCACGCTCCGGCACTCTTCCGCTATGCAAGCAGCCCCTTGATGAAATCATCTGCTGGCGGTGAAACTTCGATTTTAATTTTGCATGCCACGGCGGGCGCGGGCCACACCCGGGCGGCCCAGGCGATCGCCGCCGCGCTCAAGCCTGTCGGGCACAGCCACCGGGTGGTTGACACGCTGGAATGCACGTCGGCGCTTTTCCGGCGCATGTATGTGAAGTCCTACATCGATCTCGTGCAAAAAGCGCCGCAACTGTGGGAATATTTCTACGACAAGTCCGACGTTGTTCCGGCGCCCAACAGCAAAAGGGCCCGGGCGCGGCTGGCTTTCGACAAACTGAACACCCGTTCCTTCAAAACCCTCATCGAGGACACAAAGCCGGGGATAATCATCTGTACGCATTTTCTGCCCCTCGAATTGCTCTCCGATCTGAAGGGTCGGGGCAAATTGAGCACGCCAGTGCACGCGGTGATCACCGATGTGAGTCCGCACGCATTCTGGGTTTATCCGCATATCGAGCATTATCACGTGGCTACGCCGTCGGCCGCCCGGGAACTTGGCCGCAAGGGATTTCCCGCGGAGCGGATCAGCGTGACCGGGATTCCGGTCGACCCGATTTTTGCCCGGCACACACCCGCACCGGCGGCGCGGGCGAAACTCGGGCTGCCCGAAAAACCCACCGTACTGCTGCTCTCCGGCGGCTTCGGGGTCGGACCGATGAAGCAGATGCTGGCTTCCTTTGCGGAAAGCCGGAGCAATCTTTCACTGGTGGTCGTGGCCGGAAAAAACGCCGAGTTGGAAAAAGAATGCAAGGCCCTCGCCGAAAAACTGCGCGTGCCGGTGAAGGTATACGGCTTCGTGACCAACATGCACGAGCTGATGGACGCCGCCGATCTGATCGTGACCAAGCCCGGCGGTCTCACCACCACGGAAATCCTGGCCAAGGGGAAACCCATGGCGCTGGTCGCGCCGATTCCCGGACAGGAGCAGCGCAACTGCGAATACCTGCTCGAAGAAGGTGCGGCCGTCAGATTGTACGACGTGGGTGATTCGGCGCATTACCTCGAAAAATGGCTGGGCGATGAAGTGCGGATGAAGCGCATGTCCGCGGCGGCGCGGTCCATCGCGCAACCGGATGCGGCGAAGACGATCGCCACGGCCTTGCTCGCCCGGTTGGCCAGGATCTCAAGTTGAAAACCTGTTTTAGATGAAAGCTTGGTTCGTCGGGACACTTCTTCTGGCTGCCGCGACCATCGCTTGGGGCGAGGAACCGTTGCAGACCGTGGTTGATGATGCCTGGCAAGGCGCCCAAGGGTTGCATTTTTCGGGACGAGTGACGGACATCCGTAACGCCCCTGCTGAAGACAGTGGCCGGATGGCCGCGTTCTACCGTACGCTCCGCCTGCTTTTCACCAGCGGTGAAAAATCCGCCGTGACATGGCGGGTGGCTGGAAATAGATGGACCGCGCAGGCCGACAGGCACGGGTATTGGGAATTGACGGACAACCAGACACCCGGGCTTCCGCCCGGCTGGCACGACATTGTTTCTGAGCCGGCCGCCAGCAGCCCGGCCGGTTTGCTCGTGGTTGACCCGCGCAATCCCTGCGGGATCATCTCCGATATCGACGACACGATTCTGGCCACCGGTGTACTCAGCAAAGGCACCATGCTGAAGAACAGTCTAACGGTGACACCCGAACACCGTGAAGCCGTGCCCGGCATGGCCCAGCTTTATCAGAGACTCGTGCAGAAAAATCCCGCACCGGAGGCCACGGCGGTTTTCTATCTCTCGGGCAGTCCCCGCCAGTTGACGGACAACGTGCGCCGGTTTTTAACCGTCAACGGTTTTCCTCGTGGGGTGCTGCAATTGAAGGAAATCACAGCCGAAAACAAGGATACCGTGAAGGACAACGAGGCGTTCAAATTACGTCACATCGAGACCATCTTCGCAGCTTATCCACAGATTCGATTCTATCTCTTCGGCGACGATGGCGAACGCGACCCGGAAATCTACGCGCATATGCAGAAACAACATCCCGCTCAGGTCATCGGTATTTGGATCCATCACGTAAACCCCGACAAAACCCGCCTGACCTATCCCGGGCAGCGTGATGTGCGTGAGTTGCTGAATTGAGCGGCGACGCTCAAGGTGACTTTTCCTGTAACCCTGTGTATGGGGAATCATCCAACGGGCTTGTCGCCCCTCTCGGAAACGCATGCTGGGCGGTTTGCTGGTATCGAGCAATGATTTGAACACGTTCCGAAGACGGAACTTTCTCGCGGAACTATCTGGCGGCGAGAACGGCGATATGAAGCTGGGTTAGCAATCCACCCCATTGTCGCTCTGGGTGGCGACAGGTAGGGTAGTCGCATGAAAATTTATCCCTACCTGTTGCCCATCGTTGCCTCGTTATTTTTCGCAACCAGTCTGGCGGCACAGTTGGCTGCGCCGCCGCAAAAAGACAAGACAGAACCCCCTGCGACCGGAGATAAAATTCTTTTGGGGAAAGTCATGACCGACTTGCCGCATTATGGAGAGACTCCGGTTGCCGTGACCGCTCCGAAACCGATGGCCGAGGAAACGACGGAGGTGGTCCACCTGGCTCCTATTGTCATTGTCGGCGACAAGTCGCTGAAATTACGGGAACCTGAATTGCGCACAAAGCAGGCCTGGATTGCGGAAATTTCGAAACAATACGATCATTCGGCGTTTTCCCTGTTCCAACATCGAGAGGACGTGCGCCTACAGGATATGGCGACGCTGCAAAACTATGCCGACAGTCTGATGCTCGTTGGTGATGTCGATGGTGGTCGGGCAATCAAGAAAGAGAGCAGCCGGCTGTTCTTGATGCGGCACGATCCCGAGAGTGAATCCATCGACACCCTGTTCAATCCACGCGTCCGCTAAAGTCGGGCAGGGCGCACGGAGTCACGATTCCGGCATAGGGGTCCAGATCGTCCGGCAGGCCGAGCCAGACGAGCGCCTCGGGCAGTTGCGTGAAAACCTTGACCTCCTGGCCGCCGTGAATTTTTCGATAGGTGCCGAACATCCGGCTCAAGCCGAACTGAACACTGTTGGACGCGGCAACAAATGCCCGCAGTGAACTGGCCTCGAAAAGGCTCCGCTTGGCCATGTTCTCGATTTCGGTGGCGGTCAGCTTCATCACGGTGATGGAGCGGCAATCCACGAGATGGTGAAACTTGGGCCGGAACAGATTCTCTTTTCCCAGTCGCGCCATGTGTTCAATAAAATCGGCATGAGTGAAAACTCCCCAGCCTCTCGAAAAGACCATGCCACGCTCGGCATCAAGGGTGTATTCTGCTGGCATGATTTTCTTCGGCGTTCAGAGGGGTAAAACCGCGAGAAAATGCATATGGGACACCCGGCGGCAGGCAAGCTGGTAATTTTTTGTCCGCGGTCATGTTTGCGAGTCGTCCGAGCGGGAGGGCCGCTTTTTGCGAAGGGTGCCTGAATCAACATGCAACAAGCAGTCCTTTCGCGCCAGCACGTCGATTCTGACAGGGGCACACTGATCTGCCGTCTGTATTTTTGTTCAGAGTTCGGGGATGTGACGCCGTTCGATTTACTCCCGCACGACCTCGTAATGGATTGTCTTGTCGCCGGGCCTGGCGGTGAACACGAGTGCACCGGCATCGATCTTCGCATCGACTGGTTTTGCGCGCGAACCGTCCGGCGCGAGGGCATACACTTTGGCTGCGGCCGCCCCACGCAACGTGATCGTGGCGGGTATCGGTTCGGCGGTCATCGGGCCGTGGCCCCAGCGATCGCTCACTGATTTGCGCACGGCGTCCCAGATCATGCCGGGATTTTCCGTGCGGGCGACGAGGGTCACGAGCACGCGGCGCGATGCATCCAGCTTCGCGCCATCAAGCGCGACGGCCGTGATGGCTGCAAAGTCCAACCCGAAGCGGACGCAGTCTACTTTCAGTGCGCCGGCAGTGACGCTCGCGCCGCCGATGTAGCCGGTAACCGTTGCGGACTGGCCGGCTGCGGCGGTGTACACCGGGCCCTGCGGGGCTTCGATCATTCGCACCGCGGTTGCGGCGGGTGTGCCGGTCTGCACCACGCGCGCGGGCCGGCCAATGCCGGTCGGCCGGTCGTTTACGCTGAGCCGGTCAGTGAGGAAGCCGATTGGCTGGCCGGGCAGATGCCGCAGCCAGAGCACGTCGACATGCGACTCTTCGCCCCAGAGTGGTGTGCCGACCAGCAGTTCTTTGGCCGAGGGTGCCGGCGGCACGAGACCCTGGCGAAAAGTGATCGCGGCAAACGGCGCGAAGCCCCAGCGACCGGGATTTCGGTACTGGTCGAAGTAGGTTTTGCTGCCGCTGTTCTGATCGGGGTTGGCGCCCTCCACCATGTCGAAAGGATACAGGGCATCCCAGTCCTGGAGACCGCCGAAAGTGGCGATGGTCGGGTACATCTCACAGCCGTAGTCGTTGGGAAAGGGGTGGTCGATTTCGCTGACCGAAAAAGGTTTTCCGCTGACACGCAATTGGGCGATGCCGCCGATCTCGCCGAACCAGCGTTCGCCAAACTCCGCCAGTTGCGGCGTGTTGATTGTCGCCCAGTATTTCGCGTTCCACGCGTGCGTGGGGCCGCCGAAATCGGGATGCTGCCAGTAGTAGTGGGCATCGGCGAAATCCATCGGTTGCTCGCGGGCCATGCCGACGATGCCGCCATAGTTCATCTGGGAGCAGATGATTGCTGCCTGCACCTTCAGGTCGTTTTTCAGGAAACCGCGCATTTCGTTGGCATAGGAGATCTCCGTTTCAGCGAGGAATGAAATCCAGTCGGCCCATTGCGCCGACGCGGGCTCGGTGGGAATCGGGATGGTGCCCCGGCGGGCGGATTGTCCGGATTGCAAGCCGCTATGATCGGCGCCGGGTGTGAGCTTGAGGTTGCGCACCTGCACCGTGCCGGTCTTGTGCCCGATGATCAGGCTCAGGCGCGAAGGGACATCTATCGTCGAGTGGGCGACAAAGACAAACCGCAGCGGCCGCCAGTCCGTGCCGATCTCGGTCGTCGCGTTGAGACCGCGGGTGCGCCACTTGTCCGTGCGCCAGTGCGGATCGTCGCGGCTGATCACGGCCTGGAGTGGCCGCGCCGTGTCGCTCTTGGCCTCGAACTCGAGGGTGTAGGTGTTGTCCTTTTCCAGTGGCAGCCCGCCGACGTACGCCTCGGCGTGCCAGCGGATGCTGTCGACCTCGACAACCTTCAGTTCAACCGCCGAGGCGTCGGCACCGGGAATAATTTCCACGTGGGTGCCGGGCATGGCGTCGGGCTGCCAATGGTGCGCAGCGCCGAGGAGCGAGTCGCCACGGGCGGTGGCACCCTTGGCCCAGGCGGTGGCGAGCGCGGTGTCGTCGGAATATTTTTTCGCAAGCCAGCCGTTCCAAAGCGCGGCGAGCTCGTCGCGGAACGGCTCGGGCAGAAGCTGTTCAAGCCGGCGACCGATATCGCGGGTGCGCTGGCCGAGGAGCGAGTTCTCGTTGTTGATCTCGACGACAGCCACGGCGGGATCTTCGGCGAGGCTCAGACCGGTGTAGGGATTTTTCACCGTGAGGAGCTGACGGGCGTATTCCTTTTGCATCTCGATCATGCGGCGCTGAAAACAGTCCACCTGCTTCTGGTACGGCGGACATTGGGCGATCGATTCGGGAAAGCCGTCCGCCGCAGTCAGCGTCTTGGAGACCTTGAGGTTGATGTTCGAGTAGATGCCGTGGGCCTTCAGTGTGGCGACGAGGCGGTGGAGTTTGTCGAGCTGTGCTGCGTCAATCTGCGAGTGGTCGGATCGGTCCTTCGACCAGATGCTGCCGCCCGCTGCGACCGACCACGGGTTGTCCATGTGGTGGAGCCGGGCGATGTTGATGCCGCCTGCGGCCAACCGCCGGGCGAGCACCTCGCCGGCCGCGGCGCTTTGAAAGTTTTCAGCACTGCTGATGTTGCAGCCCCAGAAGCGGATTCGCTGGCCGTCTGTGGCGGTGGCGAAATGTCCGTCTTTCACAATCACGCGGCCATGGGCGCCGGCGGGTTCGGCATTCATCGCGCTCAAATCCAGCGCGGAGCCGGCGACCGGTTCGACCGTGGGCCAGGAGATCCAGCCGTTGTGATCCTCAACCGCGGAAGAGCCGGAGGCCGCCGAGAGCGAGGGAAGCGCAAGCGCCGCGAACAACGGCGCGGACCGGATAATTTTCGGCATAATCATTGGGGAACGGGCGAAGGGAGGATCCAGCAAAAGCGATTGGAAGGGAGTGGCAAGGCTGATGCAATTGCCATTGGGACGCCGGTGGCGGTGCCATGTGGGCCGAAGTTCAAGGCTGGCCCAGAACATTGCCCACGCCAGTCCTCGTCGATTCCCGACGGCCTGTACCGGCAAGGACGCCAACCGGTCGAGGGGCTGGCTCAGCTCCAGCTCAAATCCGTTTTGCTGAAGGGGAGTTGGCGGATGCGTTTGCCGGTGGCGGCGAAGATCGCATTCGCCACGGCCGGGGCCAGGGGCGGAAGGACGGGCTCGCCCAATCCGGTGGGCGGGTTGTCGGACTTCAGGAAATGAATTTCGATTTTGCGCGGAGCGTCGGTGCTGCGGAGCAGTTGGTACTCCGCGAAGTTTCCTTCGACAATCCGTCCGCGTTCAATGTTGAGCTCCTGCCGCCAGGCCGCGCTCAGTCCGTCGACGATGGAGCCTTGCACCTGGTTTTCCGCACCGCTGAGATTCACAATCTGCGAGCCGACGTCGGCGGCGCACACCACACGGTCGACCTTGAGATCGCCCGCCGGGGAAACGGTGACCTCGGCGACTTGGGCGATGTAGCCGCGGTGGCTGAAGTGAAATGCCAGGCCCTGTCCCTGCCCCCGGGGGAGTTTTTTGCCCCAGCCGGCTTTTTCGGCGACCAGCTTCACGACACCCTTCATGCGCGCCGCATTGTAGGGTTGGCCGCGTTCGCCCGTGCCCGGCACTTCGTCCTTGTCGCCCAGGAGTTCAAGCCGAACGGCGAGCGGATCGCGGCCGGCGGCGTGGGCCAGCTCATCAATGAAGCTCTGGTAAACGAAGGCGAACACGCAACTGCCCGGTGCGCGCCAGGGTCCCATGGGGACGCCATTCTCAATGGTGCTGCTCAGGCCGAGCAGATTCGGCACGAAACGGTTCGGGAATTCGTCGGGGCTGAGCCCTCCGCCAAAAAACACGGAGTGATTGCGCCAGGCGGATATTTTTCCGGCGAAGTCCACCGCGCCCTTCAGAAAATGGAACCCACCCGGGCGGTAATGATCGTGGCGGAGATCGTCCTCGCGGCTCCAGGTGAGCTTGACGGGCACGCCGGCTTTTTGCGCGATGGCGGCGGCCTCGATGACGAAGTCCGCGCTGAGGCGGCGGCCGAATCCGCCGCCGGAACGAAGGATGTGAAAAATAATATTTTCCTTCGGTATGCCGAGAGTACTGGCGATGATGCCGGCCCCGGCGGAAGGATTTTGCGTCGGCGCCCAGATTTCGGCGCGATCACCTGTCACATGCGCCGTGCAGTTCTGTGGCTCCAGATTGGCGTGGGAAATAAACGGGTAGGAATAGGCAGCTTCGACGACCTTGCTGGCGCTGGCGAAGGCCTTGTCGATATCGCCATCCTGACGGATGACTTTTCCCTTGCCTTCGGCCGCCATCTTTTGGGCTTCTACGGTGAATTGAGCCCAACTGTCGTTGGCGTGGGAGCCTTCGTCCCAGGTCACCTTAAGCTGACGTCGCGCACTAAAGGCGGACCACGTCGAGTCGGCGAGAATCGCCACGCCCGGCACCAAGCCGCGGATATCGCTGGTTCCTTCGAGGATGAACGCGTCCTTTATCCCGGGCAGCGCCTTGATCCGATCAAGATTGGCGGAGACAACCTTTCCGCCGAAGACCGGGCATTTCTCAAACACCGCGTAGACGAGGCCGGGCAGCTTGAAATCAATGCCGTAGAGCGACTGGCCCGTGACGATTTTCCCGTTGTCGACGCCGCTGACGCGCTGACCCAGCAGTTTGAAATCCTTCGGATCCTTGAGCACGACTGATTTGGCTTCGGGCACGGGCAGGGCGGCGGCCCTGGCCACGAGATCGCGGTAGGGGATTGATTTGCCCGAGGCGCGATGATGAACGTGGGCCGCCTCGGCGAAGCACTCAGACGAGGGAACGCCCCAGGTTTGCGCGGCCGCGTCAATCAGCATGAGACGGGCGGCGGTGCCGAGCTGGCGCAACTGCAAATAAAAGGTCGGTGTGGAGGTGCTGCCGCCGGAGGTCTGGCTGCCGTAGGCCGCATTGAGATCGCCCATCTGCACCGTCACTGCGGTCCAGGGCACTTCCAATTCCTCCGCGAGAATCATCGGGAGTGAGGTCTTGATGCCCTGGCCGGAATCCGGGCGCGGAGCGATCAGGGTGATTGAGCCATCCAGACCGAGGCGGATGAAGGCGCTCGGCGTAAAATCACCTTGCGGAGCCGTTTTCGAAATTTCGGCCGCTTCCGTCGTGCCGGCAAATTTCAGGAATGAGCCGAGAACCAGACCGCCGCCCGCCAAGGCGGACAAACGGAGGAAATCACGCCGGTCGAGCGCGGACCGGGTGGGGAGATTTTCGCAGGGGATCATTTCGCGGCCTCCGGTTTGGTGCCGGCTGCAAGCAGTTCGGCGGCGTGATGGATGCCGGCCCGGATACGGAGATAGGTGCCGCAACGGCAGAGATTTCCCGCCATGGCATTGTCGATATCGTCATCGGTCGGGGCAGGATTATCCGTCAGGAGCGCGGCGGCGGTCATCAATTGGCCCGCCTGGCAGTAGCCGCACTGGGCGACATCGAGTTCACACCAGGCTTTTTGCAACGGATGGGAGCCATCGGCGGAGAGGCCTTCGATCGTGACCACCGCCCGGCGACCGATACCGGATACGGGCGTCTGGCAGGCTTGCACCGGCTGGCCGCCGAGATGCACGGTGCAGGCCCGGCATTGGCCGATGCCACACCCATACTTGGTGCCGACAAGATCGAGATGATCCCGCAGCACCCACAACAGCGGAGTATCGGGAGCCACGTCCACAGTGCGGGACTGGCCGTTAACTTGCAGGGTAAATTTGGCCATACTGATGAGGAGTTGGGGAAATCAGTTCGTGAGACGGAAGCCAGAGAAAGTTGTTACGCAAACATTTTTGTCTGAATCGGGTCCGGTGGCTCTGACCTTGTGGTATCGGCTCTTACCGCGGGTTATGGTCTTGCCGACGAACGGGCGTTGCGGCAGTCGAGTGGGTCACCCGACCCCACGTATGAAATTCCAACTCTTTTTCCTCACTCTAGGTTTGTTGTCTTGCGATCTGGCTGGAGCCGTCCCGGCGGGTCGGCCGCTTGTCGTGGGATTTGCACAGACTGGAGCAGAGAGCGTCTGGCGCACGGCGAATTCGGAATCCATCCGGTCGGAGGCGGAGAAGCGGGGCATCGTCCTGAAGTTCGCCGATGGACAGAGCAAACAGGAGAACCAGATACGAGCCATCCGTTCCTTCATCACCCAGCACGTCGATGCCATAATTCTGGCCCCGATCGTGGAGACCGGCTGGGAGCCGGTGCTGCGCGAGGCGAAACGCGCCGGGATTCCCGTGGTGCTCGAATCGCGGACGGTCAAGGTGGGTGATGATTCACTCTACGCGACTTTCATCGGTTCAAATTTTCTGGAGGAAGGGCGGATGGCGGCCGACTGGCTCATCCGGCAGACTGGCGGGAAGGGAAACATCATTGAAATTCAGGGCGAAACGGGCTCCGCACCCGCGACCGAGCGCAGCCGGGCTTTTGCCCAAGGGATCGCGGCCCATCCCGGGTTGCGCATCATCGACGCCCAGAGCGGCGATTTCCGGCGCTCGGGCGGCAAGGAGGTGATGGAGGCCATGCTCAAGATCCATCCCCATGCCTTCGACATCGTGTATGCGCACAACGACGACATGGGACTGGGCGCCATCCAGGCGATCGAGGCGGCCGGGTTGCGCCCCGGCAAGGATGTGATGATTGTCACCGTCGATGCGATCCGCGAGGGCGTGCAGGCGGTGGTGGACGGCCGGATGAATTGCGTGGTCGAGTGCAACCCGATGTTTGGCCCGAAGGTGTTCGATACCCTGGCCAAGGTTCTCGCGGGGGAATCCATGCCGAAGGTCCTCTACAACCATGACGAACTCTTCGACAGCACGAACGCGGCGCAGGTGATCGGTGGCCGGAAGTATTGAGAAACCGCGCGCAGGCCGAATGGGAACGGCGGTTCACCCGGCCTGTTGTTTAACCGGCTCAACCGCGTCCCACGTAGGGCATCTTCGTCGCCATGACCGTCATGTTCAGCACATTGGCATCCAAGGGAAGTCCGGCCATGTAGAGCACGGCATCGGCCACATGCCGGACGTCGAACGAGGGCTCGACGGCGGTCGAGCCATCGGCTTGAGGCACACCCTGCTTCATCCTGGCCGTCATGGGCGTGTCGGCGTTGCCGATGTCAATCTGGCCGCACGCAATATCATGGGACCGACCGTCGAGCGCGGTGGACTTCGTCAGGCCGGTGATGGCGTGCTTCGCCGCCGTGTAGGGTGCCGAATGCGGCCGCGGCATGTGCGCCGAGATTGATCCGTTGTTGATGATCCGTCCGCCGCGGGGCGACTGCTTTTTCATGTGGCGGAATGCTTCCTGGGTGCAGAGGAATGCCCCGGTGAGAATGGTGTCCACCACCCCGCGCCACTGTGCGAAGGTGAGATTCTCCATCGGCACGGCCGGTGCGCCAATGCCGGCGTTATTGAACAGCAGGTCGATCCGGCCAAACGTGGCGCGCGTCTGGGCAAACAAATTCCTGACCGCCGTCGGATCGGTTACGTCTGTGGCCACAATCAGGGCCTGTTCGGTCGGAGCGCCGGAATCTTTCGCGGTGATTTCGAGCGGCGCAGTGCGCCGTCCTGCGAGGGCAACCCGGTAGCCTGCGGCGAGGAGCGCCTGGGCGGTGGCACGGCCGATGCCCGAACCGGCACCTGTGACGATGGCGACTTTGGAGAAAGATTCCATGCACGGACTCTGCGCAATGAGACTAGCCGATGCCGAGTTCAATTTGCCGGCAGTTTATTTCCCTGGCCGGCGAGGTGAGTGGCGCACCACCGTTGGGTTCACTACGGTTGATTTGGTCTCTTGGACGGAGCTGCAAGGTGACTTCTGAAAAACTTGCCGGCCGGTTCCCCTGTGATCGCGGCCCCGTGGCGGGATTTACTTTTGCTCGTGGAGCGGAGATCCGTGGCGCAGCGCCGCATCCATCTCGGGCAGGTTATAGAACAACGAAAAACTTTCGGCAGCCTGCACAATTTCGCGTGGCGGCACGGTTGGCGCGTCCAGGGTACGATCCGGAGTGATAGGTAACACTTGAGCCGGAGTGATGGGTGACACTTTTCAGGACATGTCCTGGAACCAAATCACTCAAATGGAAAATATTATTCGATTCGTCATGCTGGCGCAAAGCGA
>Ga0265318_10000080_pt1 | contig 86276 bp, 88 predicted proteins | sample 4821metaG_FD_192431 | JGI IMG/M metagenome (GOLD analysis project Ga0265318, IMG submission 192431) | Rhizosphere microbial communities from Carex aquatilis grown in University of Washington, Seatle, WA, United States - 4-8-21 metaG | ecosystem: Host-associated > Plants > Roots > Rhizosphere >...
CCTCCGGCGCTGCGCGCCACCTCCCCCGCAAATGCGGGGGAGGATTGGAGACCTTCCATGACCCGGCACATCGACAACGTCATCGAATGCAAGGGCGCGCTGATCCTGGGCGCGGGCGTGGCGGGTCTGTTCACCGCGCTCAAGCTCGCGCCTTTCCCGTCGCTGATCCTGGCCGGCGCGCGGCCCGGCGTGTCGGGATCGAGCGCATGGGCGCAGGGCGGCATCGCGGCCGCCGTAGGCAAAGGCGACACGTGGCAGTCGCACGCCGCGGACACGATCGCTGCGGGCGCGGGCACCTGCGAGCCTGAGATCGTCGAGCTCGTCGCGCGCGAGGCGCCCGAACGCATCGAGGACCTCGTGCGCTTCGGCGCGCCGTTCGACCGCAATCCCGACGGCACGCTCGCCGTCGGACGCGAGGCGGCGCATTCCGCGGCGCGCATCGTCCACGTGAAGGGCGACCGTGCCGGCGCGGAAGTGACCCATGCGCTCGCCGAGCGCGCGCTCGCCTCGCCCGCGATCCAGGTGCTCGAGGGCTATCACGGCGTCGAGCTCGCGACCGAGGACGGCCGCGTCACCGGCCTGTTCGCGCGCAGCGGCAGAGGCCCGCACGCGCGGCTCGTGCTGTTCCGCGCGCGCGCGGTGATCTTCGCGACCGGAGGTTTGGGCGCGCTCTATGCGGTGACGACCAATCCGCCGGATTCGCGCGGCGAAGGGCTGGGCATGGCCGCGCGCGCGGGCGCAGTGATCGCCGATCCTGAATTCGTCCAGTTCCACCCGACGGCGCTGGCCACGGGCCGCGATCCGGCGGCGCTCGCGACCGAGGCGCTGCGCGGCGAGGGCGCGATGCTCGTCGACGAACGCGGCATGCGCTTCATGCCGGCGGTGCACAAGGACGCGGAACTCGCGCCGCGCGATATCGTTGCGCGCGCGATCCACCGCGAGATCGCAGCCGGTCACAAGATCTATCTCGACTGCCGCGAGGCGATCGGCGCCGGGTTCCCCGAGCGCTTTCCGACCGTCACTGCCGCCTGCCGCGCCGCCGGCCTCGATCCGGTGCGCGAGCCGATCCCCGTCGCGCCCGCGGCCCACTACCACATGGGCGGCATCGCCAGCGACGATCGCGGCCGCTCCTCGCTCGAAGGCCTGTGGGCCGTCGGCGAGTGCGCCTCCACGGGACTGCACGGCGCCAACAGGCTCGCCTCAAACTCGCTGCTCGAAGCGCTCGTCTTCGGCGCGCGCGCGGCCGACGACATCAAGGGCGCGTCGGTCCCGCGCGAGGGCCGCGGCACGCCGCCCGTGCCGGAGCGCTTCGCCGCCACGCCGCCGCCGCATGTGCTGCGCGATGCGATGAGCCGGCTGGTGGGGCTGGAGCGCGACGAGGCGGGCTTGCGCGAAGCGCTCGCGATCATCGCCCAGGTCGAGCGCGCGGGCGGATCGGAGCCGGCGCTGCTCAACATGACCGCCGCCGCCAAGCTCGTCGCCCATGCCGCCCTGGCGCGCCGCGAAAGCCGCGGCGGCCACTACCGCACCGACTATCCGTCCACGGATGAACCGCGCCGGACGTTCATCACGCTGGAGCAGGCGGAAAAGGCGATTTCTTATCCTCCCCCGTCCTTACGGGGGAGGGGCGAGCGTAGCGAGCGGTGGGGGAAGTCCCCCTCCGGCGCTTCGCGCCACCTCCCCCGTAAGGACGGGGGAGGATGATGCTGCGCCCGCCCCACCGCCTTTTGATCGAGCCCGTCGTGCGCCATGCGCTCGAGGAGGATCTGGGGCGCGCGGGCGACGTCACCAGCGATCTCATCGTGCCCGCGGACACGCGCATCGCGGCTAAGCTCGTCGCGCGCAAGCCGGGCACCGTCGCGGGGCTGATCGCCGCCGAATGCGCGTTCGCGCTCGTCGATCCGTCGCTGCGCGTCGAGATCAAGACGCAGGACGGTTCGCGCGTCGAGGGCGGCACGCTGCTTGCGACCGTCGAAGGACCGGCGCGCGGCATCCTCACCGCCGAGCGCGTGGCGCTGAATTTCACCGGTCACCTTTCGGGCGTGGCGACCGCGACGCGCGCGCTGGTCGACGCGGTCGCGGGCACGAAGGCGCGCATCGTCTGCACGCGCAAGACGACTCCGGGCCTCAGGGTGCTGGAGAAATACGCCGTGCGCTGCGGCGGCGGCTTCAATCACCGCTTCGGCCTGGACGACGCGGTGCTGATCAAGGACAACCATCTCGTCGCCGCGGGCGGCATCGCGCCGGCTATAGAGCGCGTGCGCAGCGGTCTGGGCCACATGGCGAAGATCGAGCTCGAAGTGGACTCGCTTATCCAGCTCGAAGAAGCCCTGTCGCTCGGCGTCGACACGATCCTGCTCGACAACATGACGCCCGACGACCTGAAGCGCGCCGTAGCCCTCACCAAGGGCCGTGCGGTGCTGGAGGCATCCGGCAACGTCACGCTCGCCACCGTCCGCGCCATCGCCGAGACGGGCGTGGACTACATCTCGGCAGGCAGCATCACCCATTCCGCGCCCAATCTCGACGTCGGCCTGGATTTCTGATTGCATCGGCCCATGAGGGGTATCTGGGGAACCCGTCTGGCCGCACTTTGCACGCTCGCGCTCGCGAGCGGGTGCGCCGGCGTGCACCGCGACTCTGCGCCCGTGCAGGGCATCGAAACCGCGCCCGCCATCGCAGAGAACTTTTCCTGCACGCGGCCCGAGGCCAAGACGGTCAAGCTCGCGGCACTGCGGCGCCATCCCGAGCAGTTCGCCGACCAATGCGTGCGCGTCGCGCTGTTCACCGACGGCGTGGAGTTCGCCGAGAACGCCGGCACCCTGCACGCGCCGTGGCCCAAGGACGCGAAGCCCTTCAAGTTCTTTTTCGACGACCGCGCCGCGCGGCTGCCCAAGAGCCCCTCCTTCGTGGATCTGGTCGCGCGGGTGCGCGTCTGCGACAGCGGTGCGCCCAAAACCTGCCTCGACGGCGCTTATGTGTCGGACGTGCGCATACTCCCTACCGCTATGGATTGAACGGTCGACGCCATGGACGATTTCCGGTCTGCTGTGAATATGGTTCGCCCTGCCCTAATCGTTCTTGCCGTCTTGGCGCTGGCCCCGGCCGCCCGCGCGGCGGATGCCGCGGCGTGCGAGCGCGCCGCGGCCGAGACGGTCACTGTTCTGCAGATGCTGGAGCACCCCAAGCATTTCGAGGGCCGTTGCGTGCGCCTTTCCGGAACCGTCGCCGGCCGTGAAATCGTCGACGACGTGCCGTCGCTCTACGCCTATATGACGGGACGCGCCACGAACCCCGATCCCCACTACGTCGCGCTGTACAGCGCGGATAGAAGCTTGGCAGACCGGTTATGGTCGATGCGCGCGAACACGGACGTGGTAGGCCTCGCCTCGACCTGCACGGCCATGTACGAGCGCGCGCAAGCGCAGGCCGACGAGGAAAACGCGCAGGCCGAAAAAAGCGGAAGCGGCCGGGAAACCATCATCATGATGTCGGGGCCCTGTCACTACCGGAGCGGGCCGGCCATCGAAGTCGTGGACGCGGTGCCGACAGGAGGCAAAACCCGCCTGACGGGCGATGCGGCTCTTGCGAAATACGGCGACGCCTTCGAGCTGCGCTCCCCGCGAGGGAGCGTTCGCGCGCCGCTGGAAGCGCTTTTCAAGGCTGTCCGAAGCGGCAATGCCGCGCCCGTCTCCGGCAAGATCAGGGACGACTGGAAGGATCTTGCGAAGGATTCGCTGCTCGATCCCGTGAACAGCCCCTACGCATTTCTTCTCGGCAAGGCCCACGCTCCGCAGGTGCGATATTTCGACATCCACACCCGGCTGGACAGCCTGACGCCGGATATCGTGGGTGTCGCCTGCATCTGCAAGCAGGACGATTGCACGAACGACTGGCCCATCGCTTTCGGCGACATGGACGCCCAAGACGTTCCTTACAAATGCGCTCGGATCACCCGCGACGGACATGTCGACGGGTATTGACGCCTGCTTGTAAACGGGCGGCGCGCGGCTAGAGTCGCGGCTTCGCTTTTTCTCGAGGACAATCCATGGACCTTCATCTCAAAGGCAGGAACGCCGTCATATTGGGCGGCACACGCGGCATCGGGCGGGCGATCGCCGAAACTTTCGCCGCGGAAGGCGCCAACGTCGCGGTCTGCGCGCGCAACGCGGAGCAGGTGGACGAAGCGGTCGCGGCGCTGAAGGGCAAAGGCGTGCGTGCGACCGGCGGCGCCGTCGACATCACAGACGGCGCGGCGCTGAAGGCGTGGGTGGCGAAGGCCGGCGACGAGCTCGGCGGCATCGACGCGCTCGTCTCCAATGCGGGCGCGATGGCGCAGGGCGCCGATCCGGCGTCGTGGGAATCCAATTTCAAGCTCGACGTGCTGGGCGCGGTGAACGCGTTCGATGCGGCGCGGCCCTATCTGGAAGCCGCGGCGGAGAAGAACGGCGACGCGTCCTTCGTCATCATCGCCTCGGTGTCGGCGGCGGAGAGCGACAATGCGAGCTCCTACGGCCCGATCAAGGCGGCGCTCATCCACTACGCCAAGGGGCTCGCGCGCCAGCACGCCAAGCGGCGCATCCGCACCAACGTCGTCTCGCCGGGCATGGTCTATTTCCAGGGCGGCGTGTGGAACATGGTGGAACTCAGCAGCCCCGACTATTTCAAGCAGGCCATCGCGCGCAATCCCACCGGACGCGCGGCGACGCCGCAGGAGATCGCCAACGCGGCGGTATTCCTGTCGAGCCCGGCCTCGTCCTACACCACGGGCATCAACATGCTCGTCGACGGATCGATCTCGCGAAGGGTCAATTTTTGACGGGCTATGTCGCGTTCCTGCGCGCGGTGAACGTCGGGGGGACGGCCAAGGTCGCGATGGCGGAGCTGAAGGCACTGGCCGAAACGATCGGGCTGGGCCGGCCCAGGACGCTGCTGCAGTCGGGGAACCTGGTGTTCGACGCGAAGAGCACATCCACCGCCGCGACCGAGAAGCTTCTCGAGCGCGAGGTGGCCGGGCGCTTCGGCGTCAAACCCGAAATCATGGTGCGTTCGGCGAAGGAGCTCGATGCGGTCATCGCGCGCAATCCCTTCACGAAGGAAGCCAGGAGCGATCCCGGCCGCCTGCACGTCCATTTCCTGAAATCGCCGGCGAGTGCGGTGCAGGTCGCGGCGTTGAACGGGGCGATCAAGGGACGCGAGGCCGTCAAGGGCGCGGGCGCCGAGGTCTTCATCTGCTTTCCCGATGGCGCGGGCAATTCGAAGCTCACCGGAGCCGTCATCGAGCGCCATCTGGGCGCGCGCGGTACGGCGCGCAATTGGAATACGGTCATCAAACTTTCGGAGATGCTATGAGCGGCAGGGCGAACGGGCGAAAATCGATCTTCATCACGGGGGCGGCGAGCGGCATCGGGCGCGCGACGGCGGTGCTGTTCGCAGGGCGCGGCTGGTTCGTCGGCGCCTTCGACGTCGACGAACAGGGGCTCGCGACGCTCCGCCAGGAGATCGGCGGCGACGGCTGCATCACCGGCCGTCTCGACGTGACAGCCAAAGAGAACTTCGAGACCGCTGTCGCCGCGTTCGGCGCGGAGACGGACGGCCGCATGGACGTGCTCTTCAACAACGCCGGCATCGGCGAGAGCGGCTGGTTCGAGGACGTGCCTTACGAATCCGCGCTGCGCGTGGTGCAGGTCAATCTCGTGGGCGTGCTCACGGGGATCTATGCCGCGTTGCCGCTCTTGAAGGCGACGAAGAACTCGCTGTGCTTCACCACCTCGTCGTCATCGGCGACCTACGGCATGCCCAGGCTCGCCGTCTATTCGGCGACCAAGCACGCAGTCAAGGGCCTGACCGAGGCGCTGTCGATCGAGTTCGCGCGCCACGGCATCCGCGCCGCCGACACGCTGCCCGGCCTGATCGACACCGCGATCCTGCGCAACACGCCCAACCGCTCCGACGGCCGCACGCCGGACGAGGCCGAGACCATGCTCGCCAACGCACCGAAGAAAGGCCCGTTCCGCCTGATGCCGCCGAGTGCGGTCGCGGAAGCGGTATGGGCGGCCTATGGCAGCGACAAGCTGCACTGGTACGTGCCGCCCGAGATTGCCTGGATCGACCGCATCAAGGGCTTCTCGCCCGAGACGATCCGCAAGCGGATCAAGAAGCTGACCGCGGGGGTGACGGGCGGGAAATAGCCGATCCGCCCGCGTCGGCGGCAACGCACCGGCATTATCTATCTTGAATTGATTATTGTCATTATCCTATCTAAAGAGGAGGTGAGCATGCGAGGGGCGCATGCCGATCAGAGGGGGCATGCCATGTCGGATCAATTCGATCTATTGCAAACCGCGCTCGCGTTCAGCTTCGCCGCCGGCCGCGCAGAGAACGTGTGGGGCACCAACATTGCCCTCCTGGACTTTTTCGGCATGGCGCTCAAAGACGGCGGCACGTATCGCATCATCTATAAGCAGACCGAACCAACGGCGGACGACGTGCCGTCCGAGCTGCAGGTCACCGGATTTCTGCACACGGTCGGGCCCAGGCTGCTGGGCCAGGATTGGGAGATCACCTGGGGACCGTGCATCTTTGCCGATCCGAGCCGGACGCTCTCGCCGAACCGCATCACCCTCGCCAACGGCATGTTCGTGGCCCACAGCCACAACGCGAACGCCTATATCGTCGCCATTTCGCCCACCAATTTCGCGTCTCGCTACGCGCTCAGGCTGATGGACGAGGAAAACGCACCGGAAAACGCTGTCGATTTTCCGGTTGACCTATCCGGTACCGTCGTTCCGCGCGCCGGCAATCACACCGACAGGATGCAGCTCACGGGCGGCACGGGGCTCGGGGTCTTCAATCTCTGCCAGATGTTCGACCCACTTCATCAAGGAGGCATCGGCCCTCATCTGGTGAGCCTTCGCCCGAAACCCGACACGAAGCTGATCTTCGCCGGTCATAGCCTGGGCGGCGCTCTGGCGCCAAGCCTGGCGTTGCAGTTTCGCGGCTTGCTGACGCGCTGGGCCCCGGAAAACATCATGGTGCTTGCGACCGCCGGCGCCACTCCGGGAAACACGAAATTCACCGATGAGTGGAATGGAAAATTTCTGCCCAAAGCCGTTGAATCTCCGAGCACGGAGAATGGTTTGCGGGATTTCAACACGCTGCACTGGAACACGCTGGACTTCGTTCCTTACGCCTTCACCAATCTTCACGGTCTGGAGACGGCCTATTGGAACAAGCACGATCTGGTCCTGGGTTCCAAGGTGGTGGACTGCCCGCTCGGCCATTGCACCGACGATCTAAACGCCGACGAGAACACCGCGTCGGCAGTCCTGCAGGACTATGCGCGTTTGTGCCGGCTATCCAGGCTGCAGAATACACCCTTCACCGGGAACTGGCCGGTGAACTATTGGGGGCGCGACGGCTCGCGGCGAACCTACCCGACACCCGACGGGACCATCCCGGGCCCCGGGAATACCGTGAGCCACGAGGCTCTCCTGTTCGCCAAGCAAAGGGCCCATATGGAGCAATACCTGGCTTTCGCCGGTATCGATCCCTGGGATATCCCGCCGCCGGTGTCCATTCCCGGTTAGAGACCGCAGGACGACGCGCCCTACAGCGACCGCTGCCGGTAGAAGATGTGGTTGCCGATCTGGGCGGTGCGCTCCATGCCGTTGTCGACGGCCCAATCGGGCGAGATCGAGGCGGCGTGGAAATGGGTCGCGTTGCCGGTCGTGTCGCCCAGCGCGGTCTGGCCGGTCAGGATGCGGGCGGCCAGGACCTCGGCGCTGCGCCAGGCGGACGCGGATTTGTGCTGGGCGAGCTCGCCGTTGCAGGTGAACGAGAACTGGCAGCCCGAATTGCCGGCGCCCTCGTAGACGACGGCGCAGATCGAGTGGCCGTAGCGGCCGTGGCGCAGGCGGTGGAAGACGACCTCGGCGACCGCCATCTGGCCGTCCTGGCCCTCGCCGCGGGCCTCGTAATACATGACTTCGGACAGGCAGCGGTGCTCGGCCAGGAGCTGCAGCATCGCCGGGTCGGACGCGGCGACGGCGCGCACGGGCTGCGCGGTCACGGGTGCCGCGACCGGCGCGGCGGCGGCCGTCACCACGGCGGGCCGCAAGACGGGCGCGGCCGTGACGGCGGCAACTTTGTCCGTATGCGGACGGTTGACCGTGGCGGCGCCGACGGCGGCGCTTCCCGCGCACAGGACAACGGCAAGCGCCGCGACGAGCATGCGGTCGGAGCGCGCGAGTACGTTCGTGATTTTTTGGGTCATGTCGGCAATCGACTCGTTTCGGATTTCGGTTTCGCTTTTACGCTTGATCGTTAATTCCGAATTGGTCCCGCCCCTCAGATCGAGGCGCGCTTCTGCCAGCGAAAAACCGAATCGTCAAATAAAAAACATATTAAACGTGACACTGCGTCATTCAGCATAGGAAAATCCAGGGTTTTCCTGCATCGTCCGTACACAGAATTAAAACGAATTAGGAACTTTCCTGGGCACGCGCAAGGGCCGCTTGCGCCGCCGCGAGTCGTGCAATCGGCACGCGGAATGGCGAACACGAGACATAATCGAGTCCGGTTTCGTGACAGAAACGGATCGAATCCGGATCGCCGCCGTGCTCGCCGCAGATGCCGAGCTTGATGTCCGCGCGCGCTTTTCGTCCGCGCTCGACGGCGATGCGCACGAGCTCGCCGACGCCATCGCGGTCGATGGTGACGAAGGGATCGCGCGCGATCAGCCCCTTGGCGAGATACTCGGTGAGGAACGTTCCGGCGTCGTCGCGGCTGACCCCCAGCGTCGTCTGCGTCAAATCGTTGGTGCCGAAGGAGAAGAATTCGGCCTCCAGCGCGATCTCGCCCGCGCGCAACGCCGCGCGCGGCAATTCGATCATCGTGCCGATGAGATAGGCCGGCACCGTCCCGCGCTCGCCACGCACGGCGTCCGCGACGCGGGCGATACGCTCCTTCAGCATCGAGAATTCGCTCGCGAAGCCGACCAGAGGGATCATGATCTCGATCGCGCCCGCGGCCTGGCCCGCGTTCAGCGCGGCCTCGAGGATCGCGCGCGCCTGCATCTCGTAGATCTCGGGATAGGTGACGCCGAGCCTGCAGCCGCGATGGCCGAGCATCGGGTTCGACTCGTGCAGCGCAATCAGCCGCTGGCGCAGCTTGGCGGGCGTCGAACCCGCGGCGCGCGCGACCTCGACGATCTCCTCTTCCTTGTGCGGCAGGAATTCGTGCAGCGGCGGGTCGAGCAGGCGGATGGTGACGGGCAGCCCCGCCATCGCCTCGAAGATCTTCTCGAAGTCGCCGCGCTGCATGGGAAGCAGCTTGGCCAGCGCCGCGTCGCGCTCGGACTTCTCGTCGGCCAGGATCATCTGGCGTACGGCCAGGATCCGCCCCGGCTCGAAGAACATGTGCTCGGTGCGGCACAGCCCGATGCCCTCGGCGCCGAAGCGGCGCGCGGCCGCGGCATCGGCGGGCGTGTCGGCGTTGGTGCGGACCTTCAGTGTACGGATGGAATCCGCCCAGCCCATCAGGATCGCGAAATCGCCGGTGAGCTCGGGCTGGCGCATCTTCACCCTGCCCTTGAACACCTCGCCCGTCGTACCGTCGATGGTGAGGATGTCGCCGCGCCTGATCGTGACCGGCCCCGCCGTCATCACGCCCGCGCCGGCGTCGATCTTGAGCATGCCCGCGCCGGAGACGCAGGGCCGTCCCATGCCGCGCGCCACCACCGCCGCGTGGCTCGTCATGCCGCCGCGCGCGGTCAGGATGCCGCGCGCCGCATGCATGCCGTGGATGTCCTCCGGACTCGTCTCGGTGCGCACGAGGATCACGCCCCGATTGTCCGCGGCGAGCTTCTCGGCTTCCTCGGCCGTGAACGCGACTTCGCCCGTCGCGGCCCCCGGCGAGGCGCCGAGGCCCGACGCGATGCGCTCCTTCGGCGCGTCGGGATCGAGCGTGGGATGCAGCAGCTGATCGAGCGCCATGGGCTCGACGCGCGCGACCGCGTCCTCGCGCCCGATCAGGCCCTCGCCCACCATGTCGACGGCGACCTTCAGCGCCGCTTCCGCCGTGCGCTTGCCGGAGCGGGTCTGCAGCATGAAGAGCTTGCCTTCCTGCACCGTGAACTCGACGTCCTGCATGTCGCGGTAGTGGCGCTCGAGCCGCTCGCCGATGCGCCTGAGCTCGGCGAAGGTCTCGGGCATCGCCTCCTCCATCGACGGCTTCCTGCCGCCCTGGCGCTCGCGCACCTTCTTGGAGATCGGCTGCGGCGTGCGGATGCCGGCGACGACGTCCTCGCCCTGCGCGTTGATCAGGAACTCGCCGAACAGGATGTGCTCGCCCGTCGAAGGATCGCGGGTGAACGCGACGCCGGTCGCCGAGGTGGCCCCGCTATTTCCGAAGACCATCGCCTGAACGTTCACCGCCGTGCCCCAACCTTCCGGGATGTCGTGCAGGCGGCGATAGGTTTTCGCGCGCGCCGATTGCCACGAGCCGAACACCGCGCCGATCGCGCCCCAGAGCTGCGCGTTCACGTCCTCGGGGAACGGCCGGCCCAGATCCTTCGCGACGCGCGCCTTGAACAGCGCGGCGATGCGTTTCAGGTCTTCGGCCTCGAGATCGGTGTCCATCTCGACGCCTTTGGCTTCCTTCTCCTCGTCGAGGATCTCCTCGAACACGGAATGCTCCACGCCGAGCACGACGTTGGAATACATCTGGATGAAGCGGCGATAGGAATCGTAGGCGAAGCGCGCGTCGCCCGCGAGCTTGGCCAGGCCTTCGACGGTCTCGGCGTTCAAGCCCAGATTGAGCACCGTATCCATCATGCCCGGCATCGAGGCGCGCGCGCCCGAGCGCACCGACACGAGCAGCGGCCGCGCCGCGTCGCCGAACCTGCCATCCGCGAGATCGCCGACGCGCTTCAGCGCCAGCGCGACCTCGGCTTCGAGGCCTTCAGGATAAGCGCCGCCTTTCGTCGTGTGATGGGTGCAGACCTCGGTCGTGATCGTGAAGCCGGGCGGCACGGGCAGGCCCAGATTGCTCATCTCGGCCAGGTTCGCGCCCTTGCCGCCGAGCAGGTTCTTCATGGCGGCCTCGCCTTCCGCCTTCCCGTCGCCGAAAGAATAGACCCATTTGGACATGTGAAATTCCTTTGTCCCCAATCTGTCACGCCATGCGCCGCGCTGCTAGAGCGCACCTCGACAAGCTCAGGGTGAGGGGCGGTGCAAACGGGACGCTCAAGCAGTCCCTCATGCTGAGCTTCCTCATCCCGAGCTTGTCGAGGGACGAAGCATGAGGGGCATCGCGGTCAAGGACAAAACGTTCTACTCTTGCCGCATCAAGCAGGGGAACGACATGTCGCAGAACGCGATCTTCTGGCCGATGGGGGCGCTCGCGCTCCTGACTTTCATCGTCTTGACGCTGATCCCCTTTCGCCGCGTGGGTGCGGTGCGCGCGGGAGCGGCGCGTCCGGCGGACTTCAAATACGGCGAGTCGGCGAGCGTGCCCGGCTTCGTGTCGCTCGCCAACCGGAACTACATGAATCTCCTGGAGATGCCGGTCCTGTTCTACGTGATCTGCCTGATGATTTACGTCAGCGCGCGGTTGGACGTGGTGTTCCTGTCGCTGGCCTGGGGGTATGTGGGCTTGCGCACGGTCCACAGCCTGGTGCATGTCAGCTATAACAACGTGATGCACCGGCTGGCGTTTTTCACCTTGAGCAATTTCGTCGTCGTGGCACTGTGGGTGTGGTTCTTCCTCGGGAGGTGAGCATGACAATGCGCAAATTCATCATCGAACGCGATATCCCCGCCGTCGGCTCTTTCGAGCGCGAGCAGCTCAAGGGCGCCGCCGCGAAATCGAACGAGGTGCTGGCCAAGCTCGGCCCCGACATCCAGTGGCAGGAAAGCTACGTCGCCGCCGACAAGACGTTCTGCGTCTATCTGGCGAAGGACGAGGCCGTCATCCGCAAGCACGCCGAGATGAGCGGCTTCCCCGCGACCAAGATCACCGAAGTCCGCAAGATGATCGACCCGACGACGGAGAAGGACGGGGCGTGATCTTCAACCTCCCCCTTGTGGGGAGGTCGAAAAAGCGGCGAGCGAAGCGAGACGGTTTTTCGGGTGGGGGAACGGTGCAGGGCGCCTTGCCCCCACCCGAAAAATGCTTCGCATTTTTCGACCTCCCCACAAGGGGGAGGTGAACTACCCCTCGATCTTCGAAAAATCCGCCACCTGATGCAGCGTCGCGCGCAGGCGCGCCAGCAGCTTGAGCCGGTTCTCGCGCAGCTTCGCGTCCTTGTCGTTCACCGTCACCTTGTCGAAGAACGCATCGACGGGCGCGCGCAGCCGCGCCATCACCCCCATCGCCTCGACGAAGCGCTCGCGCTCCACCTCGGCGCGGATCATCTCCGACGCGGTCGCGAGTTCGACATACAGCGCCTTCTCCTCCGGCGCCGTCAGCGCCTCCGGATCGGGCTCCCCATCGAACGTCGTCTTGTCCTTCTTCTCTTCCGCTTTCAGGATATTCGCCGCACGCTTGTAGCCCGCCAGCAGGTTCGCGCCTTCATCCGTCTTCAGGAACGACTGTAACGCCTCGACGCGCGAGACGAGGCGGACCAGATCGTCCTCGCCACCGAGAGAAAACACCGCATCGATAAGATCGTGGCGCGTGCCTTTTTCTCGTAGTGCAATTTTGAGGCGATCAGCAATGAATACGACTACGTCTTCTGCCGCCAGGACAATCCTATCTATGTTTTGTTCGGTGGCGCCCTGAGCTTCCATCAGCTCTTTCTCAAACGGGCTGACGACGTTTCTTGCTCTTTCGGCTGTTGAAAGATCGGTGATAGCCACCTCCGCAGCTTGAAGTTTGCGAGAATCTTCAGCCCACGCGCGACGGCCAACAACCCTTCCAACGGTACGAACCAGCGGCAATCTCAGTTTAAGACGAACGCCAGGAAGCAATATTCTAACCACACCGAGAGCAGCTCGACGAAGGGCAAAAGGGTCTCCCGATCCGGTCGGCCGCTCGCTCGCCAAAAAAAAGCTTCCCAGCAGATCAAGCTTGTCCGCTAGCGCGACAGCGGTGGCGACCTCTGTCGTCGGTACGCCGTCTCCCGCACCTATAGGTTTGTAGTGATCGCGCACCGCGTCCGCGACTACGGCATCTTCGCCATCGTGGAGCGCGTAGTAGCGACCCATGACGCCTTGTAGCTCAGGAAATTCACCGACAATGCCGCTCGTTAAATCCGCTTTGCAAAGCAATGCAGCACGTCTGGCGTTTTCTACACCATGCTCATCCAAGCCAATGTCCCGCGCGATCTCACCTGCTAGATCCACGATCCGCGCCACGCGTTCGTGCTGCGTACCCAGCTTCGCATGGAAGACGATGCCTTTCAGGTCCTCTACGCGGCTTTCCAGCGTGCGCCTGCGGTCCTGGTCCCAGAAGAATTTGGCGTCGGAGAGGCGCGCGCGCAGGACGCGTTCGTTGCCGGCGACGATCTCCTTGCCGCCGTCGCTCGCCACCGTCGCGGCTACCAAGGCGAAGCGGTTGGCCATCTTTCCCGTCTTGGGATCGCGCAGGGAGAAATATTTCTGATGCGTGCGCATCGAGGTCTGGAGGATCTCGGGCGGCACGTCCATGAACTGGTCCTCGATGGCGCCGATCAGGACCTGCGGATATTCGGCGAGGCCCGCGACCTCGTCGAGCAGGGCCTCGTCGGAGATCATCTCGAGCCCGTGCACGAACGCGGCCTGCTTGACGCCTTCGAAGATGATCGCCTTGCGCTCCTCGGCGTCGAGGACGACATGCGCCTTGCGCAGCGCGTCGACGTAATCGTCGAAGCGGCGCACCGTGATGGGTCCACTCGACAGGAAGCGGTGGCCATGGGTGACGTTGCCGCTGGTCACGCCCGCGAACTCGAACGGCACGACCTCGCCGTCGAAGGTCGCGACGATCGCGTGCAGCGGCCGCACCCAGCGCACAGCGCTCCCAGGAAAGCGCATCGATTTCGGCCAGGGCAATTTGGCGAACGCCTCGGGCAGGATCTCGGCCAGCACCTGCGCCGTGTCGCGGCCCTTGCGCGCGATCACGGCGAGATAGACGTCGCCCTTCGGCGTCTTCTCGACCTTGAGCTGCTCTTTCGTCAGCCCCGTCTTGCGCAGGAAGCCGTCGAGGGCTGCCTGCGGCGCGTCGACCTTGGGACCCTTCAGCTCCTCGCTGACATCTGGCTGCTTGGCGGGAAGACCCGCGATGGCGAGCGTGAGCCTGCGCGGTCCCGCGAACGCCTTGGCGCCTTCGAACAGCAACCCGCGGTCGGACAGCGCGCCGACGACGAGGCGCTCCAGATCCTTCGCCGCCTGCTGTTGCATGCGCGCGGGGATTTCTTCGCTGAAGAGTTCGAGAAGGAGATCAGGCATGTGTTTTCTCCCCGTTCCCCCCAACCGTCATGGCCCGCTTCATGCGGGCCATCCATCTTCCTTTTCCGTGCAAAAGGAAAATGCATGGCCCGGACAAGCCGGGCCATGACGATGTGGGGTGGGACAGGAAAAGAGCGCCGCCCATCACCCGAACCTCGGCTTGTATTCGCCCATCGGGGTTTCGAGCCAGGCCTCGCAGCACGCTTTCGCCAGCGCGCGGACGCGGCCGATATAGGCGGCGCGTTCGGTCGTGCTGATCACGCCGCGCGCGTCGAGCAGGTTGAAGGCATGGCTCGCCTTGATGCACTGGTCGTAAGCGGGCAACGCCATTTTGCGGTTGGGGCCGAGCAGCTCGCGGCACTGCTTCTCGGCGTCCTTGAAGTGCTGGAACAGGATATCGGTGTCGGCGAGCTCGAAATTGAACGTCGACTGCTCGATCTCGTTCTGATGGAACACCTCGCCGTAGCGGAAGTGCTCGTTATAGGCGAGGTCGTATACGAACTCGACGTTCTGCACGTACATCGCCAGACGCTCGAGACCGTAGGTGATCTCCGCCGACACCGGATCGCAATCGATGCCGCCGACCTGCTGGAAATAGGTGAACTGGGTGATCTCCATCCCGTCACACCACACTTCCCAGCCCAGCCCCCAGGCGCCGAGGGTGGGGCTCTCCCAGTCGTCCTCGACGAAGCGGATATCGTGCAGGTCGGGGTCGAGTCCGATGGCGCGCACGCTGCCGAGATAGAGATCGAGCACGTCCTTGGGCGCGGGCTTCAGCACGACCTGAAACTGATAGTAGTGCTGCAGCCGGTTCGGGTTCTCGCCGTAGCGCCCGTCCTTCGGACGCCGCGAGGGCTGCACATAGGCCGCGCGCCACGGCCTGGGCCCCAGCGCGCGCAGGGTCGTGGCGGGGTGGAACGTGCCCGCCCCCATCTCCAGATCGTAAGGCTGCAGGATGAGACAGCCCTGCCCCGCCCAGTAGTTCTGGAGGGTGAGGATCAGGTCCTGGAATGTCTTCGCCTTGGCCACGATTCTCAAGCCGTCCGGATGCGGGGCGGAACCTATAGACGGCGCCGGGCGCCGACAAGGCGCTGCGGAGATGCTAGATTGCGCGTCTCAAAGGGATGCCGACCATGCGTGAGTTTCTAAAGGTCGCAGCTGCCGGCATGATAGCGGTGCTCGTCTGTGCTTCGTCCGCAGCAGCCGAGAAGGAGCCGCCGCCCGATCCCGATCTCGGCACCGATATCGTTCATGCGGTCGCGTTCCAGGACTAGCTGTGGGTGCTGGGAGAGTCGAGCGGAAACGGAAGCCAGGGCGGTGCGCTGGTCAGCTTCATGCTCTCCGACGGTGACCGGAAGCTCAGGCTGCGCGGCGCGGTGTCGCTCGAGAAGACCGGCGGGCGCCTGTTCGCGTTGACATCCGACGGCCCCTTCGAATGGAAGGACGGCAAGTTCGCGGCGCTGCCCGCGCCCGCGCTCAAGGCCGGCGAAACGCCGATCGGCCTGCTGGCCGTCGGCGACCGTCTCGGTCTCGAAACCCCGGCGCATCTGTTCGTGCTGGAAGGCACGGACTGGCGCGTGCTGACGACGTTCAAACGCGTTGCCCCGCCGAAGGGGGCGTTCAGCATGGACGCCTTGGGCCCCTACGCCAGCGCGAAAGGCATGACGGCGTCGGCGAAGACGCTGTACACCGGCTTCAATCACGGCGAGTGGGGCGGCGGGCTCGGCTATCGCGATCTCTCCAGCGGCGCCACCGGCAACGTCCGTGACACGACCGAGACGCCGTCCGACGGACGGCCCCAGAGCGGTGTCGACGACAACATCAACGCCATCATCGCCGATCCCGCGCGCGACGACTGCGCGATCGTGGCCTCCGGCCTGATCCATTTCATGGCGTCGGGCCGGCTGCTGCGCGCCTGCGGCGACACCGCCACGCTCTTCTTCAGCTACACGCCGCCCAAGAGCCCGCCGGAGAGCCGCGTGATCGATGACCTGAGCGAGGCGTTCTTCGGCCTGGTTCCGGCCAAGGACGGCTTCTGGGCGGTGAGCAACGCCGCGGTCTACCGCTTCGGATCGTCGGGCCAGCCGCAACGCTATGTCCTGTCTCGGTACGAGCCCTGGCACGGGCTTTGGATCAACCGGGAAACGCCGGGGGCTCTGGTTCTCGTGACCGAGATCAACCGCCGCTTTTCCGTCAACAGCGGCACGCCGCTGATCGTGCCGCTGGACTGACGGTCGCACTTACCGGGATCGCGTTGCTCGGCATATGATCGCGGCCTGCAACAAGGAGAGCGCGATGAGGCGGTTTGGATTGACGGTGTCGGCGGGTCTTCTCGCCATGGCATGCACGGCGCAGGCGGGACCGTCCGGCATCCATCTCCTGAAGTCCGTCACGCTCGGCGGCGACACGTTCTGGGACTATGTCGCGGTGGATTCGGGCCATCACCGCGTCTTCATCGCGCATGGGACCCACTACGTGGTCGTCGACAGCCGCACCGGCGAGACGATCGGCGACATCGCGGACATCAAGGGCGCCCATGGCGTCGCGGTCGCGGACCGGCTGGGGAAGGGCTTTGCGACCTCGGGAAACAGCAACAGCGTCGTCGTGTTCGACGCGCAGACCCTGAAGACGACGGGTACGATCGCCGTGGGCACGCATCCCGACAGCATTGTCTTCGATCCCGTCTCGCGCCGGGTCTTCGTCTTCGACGGCGGCGGCAAGGACGCGACCGTCATCGACGTCGCCTCCGGCACCGTGGACGGCACCGTCCCGCTCGGCGGCAAGCCGGAAGCCGCGGTCGCGGACGGCAAGGGGCACATCTTCGACAACATCGAGGACACCTCCGAGATCGTGGAGATCGACACCAAGGCGATGACGGTGACGAAGCGCTGGCCGCTCGCGCCCTGCACCGAGCCCTCCGGGCTGGCGCTCGATGCCAAGCACGGCCGCCTGTTTGCCGCCTGCGACAACGAGATGATGGCGGCGGTGGACACCGCGACCGGCAAGGTCGTCGCCACCGTGCCGACGGGCAAAGGCGCGGACGGCGCCGGGTTCGATCCGAAATCGGGTGACGTTCTCATTCCTCAAGGTCAGGACGCGCGGCTCTCGGTGATCCATGAGGTGACGCCGAATACCTACAAGCTCGTCGAGAACGTGGCGACGCAGCGCGGCGCGCGCACGATGGATATCGATCCCGCGACGGGACGCATCTACACCGTCACCGCGGACCTGACGCCCGACCCCGGCAAGCATCCGCCCTACAAGATGACGCCGGGCAGCTTCCGGGTGTTGATCTACGGACGTTAGAAACCATCCTCCCCCGTACTTACGGGGGAGGCGCCGAGCGTCAGCGAGGCGGAGGGGGAAGTCCCCCTCCGGCGCTTCGCGCCACCTCCCCCGTAAGGACGGGGGAGGATGATCGTTGCGTCACGCCCGCGCCGCGCCGGGATGCCCGCCGGCCCGTTGCGGCAAGACAAGGATAAGCAGCAAGATCACCGCGGCCAGCACCGCCGAGGCGAGCGGGCGGCTGAGCGCGAGGCCGCCTTCGGTATGCGGCTTGTCGAGGAAGTCGCCCACGGTCGCGCCCAGCGGGCGCGTCAGGATGAACGCGGCCCAGAACAGCAGCACGCGCGAGATGCCTGTCCAGAAATAGAGCGCGGCGATGACCGCGAGCGCGGCACCGAAGATCAGCGCGCCGCCGAGGAAGCCCACACCCGCGTCGTCCGCCATCCAGTCGCCGAGCGCGGTGCCCAGCGTCTGCGAGAAGGTGATCGTCGCCCAATAGAACATCTCGACCCGGGGCGTGTTGACCGTGTCGACGGACACCGTGCCTTGCGACCAGTACCAGGCCGCGAGCACCGCAGCCACGCAGACGAGCAGGACAGAGGATCCGCCCGCATAACCGATGCCGAGCGAACGGTCGGCGAAATCGGCCATCGTCGTGCCGGCCGTCGTCGAGGCGATGATCGTCGCCCAATAGAGAAGAGGATGGAATCGCCTCGCTGCGATCTGCGCCACGACGAGGACGACGAGCAGCGTGAGGAAGATCGCGGTGCCCACGAGATAACCGAGGTCCCACGTCATCGTGACCGTATCGCCGCCGGTCTCGCCCAAGGTCGTCGCCAGGATCTTGACGATCCAGAAGCCAAGCGTGACGGCCGGGACTTTGCTCAAGACGGCGTTCGCGTTCACATCGAACCTCAAAAAGTGAAGAGCATCGCGGTGTACCACGAATAGCGGTCCGTCTCCGCCGCGTTCTCGATGCCCGGGCCGATGGACGCCATCAGGTGGTAGTGATCGGAGAGATCGTAGACCGCGCCTGCGCCCAATCCGGTCGTCGCGCGCCCGCCGCGCGTGTCGGCGGTCTGATGATAGATCTCGGCGCCGAGATGCAGCGTGGGCGTCACCTCGCGCGTCACCGCCCAGCCGATCTGGCAATAGTCCTCGCCGCCGTCGCCGTTGTTCAGCGCGCAGCCGCCGCCGCCGAACGTCGACCATGGGCCGAAATCCTTGCCCACCCACACGGGAAGCAGGAACGAGGCATGCCGGTCGCCGGCATTGCCCGAGGCGCTCGGCAGGAAGATGCGCGGGAACACCGCGACGTCCCAGCCGAAATCGTCCTGATGCAGGAAGCGGACCTTCGCGGCGAGCTCGATGTTGCCGATGCCGGTCTCGCCCGTGCTCTCATATTCCAGCGGCACGACGGCGGTGAGCTGCAGGTCCGGCGCGCCGCCATAGTTGAAATCGATGCCGCCCGCGCCGCTTGTCCCGTCGCGTGTCGCCGTCCCGCTCGCGAAGGCATAGATCTCGAAATGACCGAGATCCGTCGGCTCCGGATCGTCGGTCACATAAGGCGGCCCGGCCATCGCCGCGCCGGACGCGAGCAGCGCAACCGCGAACACGGCATATTTCATGCGCGCCTCGCCGGCGGCAGCGCCGCGCCATCGCGCAGCACGGCATCCGCTTCGCGCGTGTAGCGCCCATCCGCCTCGTGCAGCACCAAGCCGCCTAGCAGCGCGAGCGGCGCGCGCGCGCCTTTCGTCGCCTGCACGATCACGCGCTTGGCTTGCTCGCCCGCGCGCGGCCAGAGCGGGAAGACCGCGATGCCGGTGGCGGGAAGCGCCGCAAGCGCCTCGCCCAACCGGTCGGCGCGGATGATCGTCGTGAACGTGCCGCCGCTCACGGTGCGCCTAACACCCGTCTCCATCCAATCGGCCAGGCGGCCCGTGTCGCGCAGCGCCCGGTCGCGTGCCGCGTCGGGCGAGGCCTCGCCCTCGTGGAACGGCGGGTTGCAGAAGACGTGCGCGAATTCGCGCTTCAGCTCGGACGGCAGATCGAAGACGTCCGCGCAGACCGCTTCCACGGCCGCGCGGTTCGACTGCGCGTTCTGGCGGATGAGGCCGGCAAGCTCCGCGTCGATCTCGACGGCCGTGATGCGGCACAAGTCGACGCGCGCGGCGAGGCACAGGCTCGCAACCCCTGCCCCCGCGCCGAGCTCCAGCACATTGTCGCCCGCGCGCGCGGGCACCGCCGCCGCCAGCATCACCGCGTCGAGGCCGGAGCGGAAACCCTCGCTAAGCTGACGGACGAGGACGCGCCCGCCTAGGAAGCGGTCGTCCACGGCGCCTCGCTCGCGAACCCGTCCTTCAGAAGCGTTTCGGCGCGCGCGAAATCCTCGTCCGCGACCATTAGCCTGCGCGGCAAAATGCCTAGGGAGCCGTCGGTGCTGCTCGCCTGCTCATCCAATCGGTAGCTCGCGATTCCCGCATCCTTTAGAAGGGCTTCCGCGAAGCTGAGCTGCACCGGATTGTTCGTTTTAAGGACGAGTTTCATGGGAGTGTCCTGCTTGACCGGTCGGGGCGGACGCTTAATGTCGCAGGGCCGGGCATCTCCGGCAAGGGACGCCGATGCTCAAGGAAGAAATCCGTCACGGGACAGCCGATATATCGCCGGTCGAGCGGCTGCACGCCCTCGTTGCCGGCGACATGACGGCGACCGACAAGCTGATCCATGAGCGCATGGGCAGCGGCGTGGTCCTGATCCCCGACCTCGCGCGACACCTGATCGATTCCGGCGGCAAGCGGCTTCGGCCGCTCCTGACGCTCGCCTCCGCCAAGCTCGGCGGCTATGTGGGCGCGGGCCACATCAAGCTCGCCGCCGCGGTCGAGTTCATCCATACCGCGACCTTGCTGCACGACGACGTGGTCGACGAGAGCTCGCTGCGCCGCGGCAAGGTGTCGGCCAACATCGTGTGGGGCAACAAGCCCAGCGTGCTGGTCGGCGACTTCCTGTTCAGCCGCGCCTTCCAGCTCATGGTCGAGACCGGGAGCCTGCGCGTGCTCGACATCCTGTCGGGCGCCGCCGCCATCATCGCCGAGGGCGAGGTGCTGCAGCTCAAATCCGCGAACAATCTGGGCGTCACCGAAGAGGATTACCTGCGCGTCGTCAGCGCCAAGACCGCGGCGCTGTTCGCGGCGGCCGCGGAGTCCGGCGCCGTCATCGCGGCGCAGTCGCAGGCCGGGATCGCGGCGATGCGCGACTACGGCCAGAACCTCGGCATCGCGTTCCAGCTCGTCGACGACGCGCTCGACTATTCGGGACGCCAGGCGCTGATGGGCAAATCCGTCGGCGACGATTTCCGCGAGGCGAAGGTGACGCTGCCGGTGATCCTGGCCCATGCGCGAGCCACGGAGGCGGCGCGCAAATTCTGGAAACGCGCCATCGAGACCGGGCCGCAAGGCGAAAGCGACCTCGACCGCGCCATCACGCTGGTCGAAGAGACCGGCGCGATCAGCGAGACCATGGCCCGCGCGCGGCGCTATGCCGACCTCGCCCGCGAGGCGCTCTCACCCCTGCCCGCGGGCGACATCCGCTCGGCACTCGCCGACATCGCCGATTTCTGCGTCGAGCGGGCGTATTAAAAAAAAGCCGTCATGGCCCGGCTTGTCCGGGCCACCCACGGACGTCTTCTCTGACCGTGCAAGCTTGCCGTGGGTCGCCCGCATAAAGCGGGCGATGACGACTATTTGTAAGTGGAAAGCTTTAAACAATCCGCGTCGCGCACACCCACCAGTTGGGATGGGCGAGCGCGATCTTGGCAGCGGCGGCGTTCACCCGCTCGGCTTTGTCGAACAGGCCGAAGCACGTCGCCCCGCTTCCCGACATGCGCGCGAGAAGCGAACCGGGCTGCGCGTCGAGCTCGCCGAGCACGTCGGCGATCACCGGCTGGATCGCGAGCGCCGGCGCCTCCAGATCGTTTCCCGCCGCGCGAAGGAAAGCGAGATCGATGGTCTTGGGGATCGTCATCGCCGTGCCGCGCCGCGACGTCAGCGCGCGGAACACGGCGGACGTCGGCACCGCGACGCCGGGATTGACCAGCAGCATCGGCAGGCGCGGCACCTGGGCGATGGGCGTGAGGATCTCGCCGCGGCCCTCCATCCAGGCAGGCCTGCTCAGCAGGCACACCGGCACGTCGGAGCCGAGCGAGGCTGCGATCTCCAGGAGACGGCCGTCGCCGCCCTGGCCCAGCGCGCGCAGCGTCGCCGCCGCGTCCGCCGAGCCTCCGCCGATGCCGGACGCCACGGGCAGGTTCTTGGTGAGCACGATCCTGGCCACAGCCTTCAAGGCGCGGGCGGCTTTCAGGATCAGGTTGTCGCCCTCGCCCGAGAGGCCACCGGCGAACGGCCCCTGCACCGACAGCGACAATTCCTCCGAGGGATGGAACTCCAGCACGTCGCCCGCATCCGCGAACACGGCGAGGCTCTGCAAAGGGTGAAAGCCGTCGTCGCGCCGTTCGCCGGCGTGCAGGAAGAGATTGATCTTCGCCGCGGCCTTCGCCGTGATCACTGCGGGTCCGCTTGCAGCTTCTTCTCGATCTGCGACTTCTCGTCGGCCTCGGGCCCGAAGGTGAGCGCGTGGTCCCATTGGAAATGCGCGTCGAGCTTGCGGCCGACCTTGAACAGCGCGTCGCCGTAATGGTCGTTGATCGTGGGATCGCCGGGGACGAGCAGCACCGCGTCCTCGAGCGTCTTGGCGGCCTCGCCGTAGCGGCCGAGCTTGTAGTAGGCCCAGCCGACGCTGTCGATGATGTAGCCGTCATAGGGCTTCAGGGCACGCGCGCGCTCCAGCATCTTCAGCGCCTCGGGGATGTTGCGGCCCTGGTCGACCCAGCTGTAGCCCAGATAGTTCAGGATCTGCGGCTCGTCCGGCGCCAGCTTGCGCGCCTGCTCCAGATCGGCTTCCGCCGCCGTCCAGTTGTGCGAGCGGTCGAGGGCGGCGGCGCGCGAGAAATACAGGATCCAATCCTTCTTCTGCGGCGTGCCGACGAGCGTGATCGCCTTGTCGTAGGCGCTCGCGGCTTCCGGGAATTTGTTCGCAGCGCGATAGGCGTCGCCCAGCGCCGACCAGAGCTGCAGGTCGTTCGGATCGGATTCCGCGAGCGCCTTCAGGTCGCGGATCGCGTCGTCGTTCTTCTCCAGCCGCGCCTCGTCGGTCGCGATCTGGATCTGCGCGAGACGGTGATAGGGCGAATCCTCGCCGACCTTGCGATAGACCTCGATCGCGTCGGCGATCTTGTCCAACGTCTCGAGCCTGTCGCCGAGCAGGATGTTGGCGAGGTCGAAATCCGGCTTCAGATAGAGCGCGAGCCTCAGATACAGCACCGACACGTCGGCGTTGCTCTCGTCGGTGAGCGAGGCGGCGATGCCGAACAGCGCCTCGGCGACGCCGTCCTGGGCTTTGCGGATCAGCGCGTCCGGCTTCTCGCCTTTGGCGATGCGCGCCTTGGCGGCGTCGACGATGGGCGTCAGCGCCGCGTTGGCGGCGAGACCGTTGTAGAAGGCGAGCGCCTCGCCCGGCTTGCCGTTGCGCTCGAGGAAGCGGCCATAGGCGTTGAGCAGGCGCGGCTGCGCCCCATCGGCCTTGACCGCGTCGCCATAGACCTGCTGCGCCTGCGCGTTGCGGCCGAGATATTCCAGGATCAACGCGCGATGGAACGCGGTGACCGATTCCGCGCCCGCAAGCGTGCGCATCGCGTCGATGTCGGCCTGCACGGACTTCTCGTCGTGCTGGCCGGCGGCGGCCCAGGCGTCGACGAGGGAGACGGTCAGCGTGACGGTGTCGGCCTTGCCCGACTTGCCGATCTCGTCGCGGGCCTGCGCATAGTCGCCGCGCCTCAAGGCCGCGACTGCCAGCACCAGCCGCGAGGCGCGGTCGTCCGGCGTCACCGCGACGAGGCGCTTGGCGAGATCGGTCGCACTGTCGACCTCGCCCGCCGAGGTCTCGTAGAAGAACGAGAGCGCGAGCAGCGAAGGATCGGTGGGATCGCGGTCCAGGCTCTGGCGATAGAACTTCGCCGCGTTCGCGGCGTCGTGCTCGTCGGCGGCGACGCGCGCCGAGAGATAGGCGCCGTAGCTGAGCGCATCGGCCTCTTCGCGCGCGAAGGCCGGGACGATGGCGCTGCCCAGGAGAAGCGCGGAAGCGAGGGCGATCGGTCCGTAACGCAAAGCAGACACTCCTTACATGTTCGAGTAGTTCGGCCCCCCGCCGCCCTCCGGCGTGACCCAGGTGATGTTCTGGGCCGGGTCCTTTATATCGCAAGTCTTGCAGTGGACACAGTTCTGCGCGTTGATCTGGAAGCGCGGTCCCGCGGCATCCTGAACCACCTCGTAGACGCCGGCCGGACAGTAACGCTGCGCCGGCTCGGCATATTCAGGCAGGTTTACCTTGATCGGGATGGACGGATCCTTAAGCACCAGATGGACCGGCTGGTCCTCCTCGTGGTTGGTGCTGGACAGGAACACCGAGGAAAGCTTGTCGAAGCTGAGCACGCCGTCGGGTTTCGGGTATGCGATCGGCTTGCAATCTGACGCCGGTTTAAGGGTCGCGTAATCCGGCTTGCCGTGATGCAGCGTGCCGAAGACGGTGAAGCCCAGCTGGTTGGCCCACATGTCGATCAAGCCCAGCGGGATGCCAAACACGGTCCCGAACTTGGACCACAGCGGCTTCACGTTGCGGACGCGCTTCAGGTCTTTATAGACGTGGCTCTCGCGATAGGCGTCCTCGTAGCTCGCGAGCTCGTCGTTCGCGCGGCCTTCGCCCAGCGCAGCGAATGCGGCTTCGGCGCCCAGCATGCCGGTCTTCATCGCGTTGTGGCTGCCCTTGATGCGCGGCAGGTTGACGAAGCCCGCGCCGCAGCCGATCAGCGCGCCGCCCGGGAAGGTCAGCTTCGGCACCGACTGGAATCCGCCTTCGGTGATGGCGCGCGCGCCATAGCCGATGCGCTTGCCGCCCTTGAGCATGTCCGCGATCAGCGGGTGGTGCTTGACGCGCTGGAACTCGTCGAAGGGCGAGGTGTACGGGTTCCAATAGTTCAGATGCACGACGAAGCCGATGGAGCAGAAGCGCTCGCCCCAGTGATACATGAAGAGCCCGCCGCCGGTGCGGTTGTCGAGCGGCCAGCCCATCGTGTGCATCACAAGGCCCTTGCGATGCTGCTCCGGCGGAAGCTCCCAAAGCTCTTTCAGCCCGATGCCGAATTTCTGCGGGTCGCGGCCCTCGTGCAGATTGAACTTCGCACCGAGCCGTTTGCTCAGCGAGCCGCGCGCGCCCTCCGCGAACAGCGTGTATTTGCCGAGCAGGTTCATGCCCGGCGTGTAGCCATCCTTGTGATGCCCGTCGCGCGCCACGCCGAGGTCGCCGGTGACGACGCCCTTCACCTCGCCCTTGTCGCCATAGACGATGTCGGCGGCGGGGAAGCCCGGATAGATCTCGACGCCCAGCGCCTCGGCCTGCGTCGCCAGCCATCGGCACAGGTTGCCGAGGCTCACGATGTAGTTGCCGTGATTGCTCATCAAGGGCGGCATCGCGAAATTGGGAAGCCGCACCGCGCCCGCGGGGCCGAGGAAATAGAACTTGTCGGCGGTGACCGGCGTGTCGACGGGCGCGCCCTTCTCTTTCCAGTCCGGGATCAGCTCGTTGAGCGCTATGGGATCGATGACCGCGCCGGAGAGGATATGGGCGCCGATCTCGGAGCCCTTCTCGAGCACGCAGACGCTGACCTCGCGCCCGCTTTCGGCGGCCAGCTGCTTGAGCCGGATGGCGGCCGCCAGGCCCGCCGGCCCGCCGCCGACGATCACGACGTCATATTCCATGCTCTCGCGTTCGACGGCGTCGGCCATGACCAATCCCGCAATTTCAATGCTCTGGACGGTTTATGCGGCGCGGAGCTTCTCGGGGTCAACCGGCCCTTTCTTTAGGCGATACCGGCCTAGGCGATACCGGCCGTGCCCTGGATCACAATGTCGTCCACCGTGGCCGTGACTGTGAAGAAGACCTGGACGCTGATCTTGATGACGCTGCCCGGCAGCGAGGTCAAAGCCACCGTGAACCGCCTCGGCGTCGCGCCGTTGCAGACCGTGCCGGCCTCCGCCGGCATTGCCGCCACGCTCATCGGGATCGTCCCGCTGACGTGGGTGACGTGGCGGCCCTGATAGGTCACGTCGACGTCGTGGTCGATGTTCCACGTCACCGTCGAGCCGTTCAGCGAGCCGATCGCATGAAGCACCAGGCCCGGGACCGCCGCGATCGGCAAGTCCAAGTTCAGGCTGCCCAGCTGCTTGGTGATGCAGGTGTTCTTCTGCGAGATCGGCACGTCGCTTCCCACCGGTGGGCGAAGCATGCCCGAAAAGCTCTTGATAATCACGGTATCGGAAGCAAGCAGGTCGTCATTGGCGCTCATGATTTGTCCCCAGCCGGTAGGCAGCGGCCGATACTCTCGTATAGATTGAACCGGTTCAATCTTTATCTCGACTGCGCTAAGACTTGGCCTGCCGATGACCAAAAGCGCCACCCCGCTCGCCGATCTCGCTTGGCTCGTAGAAGCCGGAGCCGACGAAGCCATCGGCGAGACGCCGGTGGACCGGTTCGCGGCGAAGGCCAAGGCCGCCCCTCCCCCCGCAGTAGCACTGAGTCCGACCAGCCCTTCCCCGAAATCTGCTCCGAAAGTTTCGATCCTTCCTCAAGGGGAAGGCGATCCGATTGGAGATGCCCTGGCGTTGGCACGGGCAGCGACGTCGCTGGCCGAACTCAAAGCCGCGCTCGAGCGCTTCGACGGCTGCGCGCTCAAGAAGAGCGCCACCAACACCGTCTTCGCGGATGGCAACCCGGACAGCCGCATCCTCTTCATCGGCGAGGCGCCGGGGCGCGACGAGGACCGGCAGGGCCTGCCGTTCGTCGGCCGCGCCGGCAAGCTGCTGGACAAGATGCTGGCGGCGATCGGGCTGGACCGGAGTTCCGCCTACATCACCAACGTGCTCAACTGGCGCCCGCCGGACAACCGCGAGCCCTCGCCCGAGGAGGCGGCGATGGCGCTGCCGTTCCTGCGCCGGCACATCGAGCTGGTCGACCCGCTGGTGATGATCCTGCTCGGCGGCACATCGGTGCGCCACGTCATGGGACGCAGCGACGGAATCATGAAGACGCGCGGGCGCTGGCAGGACTATAACGTGGGCGGCCGCATGGTGCCGGTGATGCCGACATTGCATCCGGCCTATCTTCTGCGCCAGCCTGCGCATAAGAAGCTCGCCTGGCGCGATTTGCAGGCGGTGGAGCAGAAGATCGCAGCCACCCGCGCCGGGAAAATCTAGGATTTCTTTCATGAGCTTGAGACGGATATTCGCCGCCTTGTTCTTCGCGTCCGGCTTCGCGGGCAGCGCAATCGCGCAGCAGCCGGTGCAGCCGCCGGTCCAGGCGATGTCCGCCGCCGACGCCGAGCGCTATCGCGAGATCTTCGCCGACGAGCGCGCCGGCCGCTTCGACAAGGCGCAGGCGCTGTTCGCCGAGCTCGCCGACACCTCGCTCAAGGGCTATGTGCTGGCCGAGCACCTGCTCTCGCCGCACAGCAAGAAAGCGCCGGTGAGCGAGCTCGTCTCCTGGCTCGACACCTATCGCGAGCTTCCCGTCGCCGAGCGCATCTATCGCCTCGCCGTCAAGCGATCGACCAAGAAGGTCAAGCGCAAGCACCACAAGACGATCCTGATGGCGGTGGTGACCAACATCCCGGCGCCCGCGGGACTCCCGCGCCTGCGCGGCGGCGGCTATGAGGAGCCGAGCATCCCCGATCCGCCGATCTCTTCGCCGCAGGCGCGCGTCGCGTCCGAGCAGATGACGGTCTATATCAAGGCCGACAATCCCGAAGCGGCGATGGCGGTGCTGCAGGCGCTGATCGACAGCGGCCAGGTGCCCGCTTACGACATCGCGCGCCTGTCGCAGCGCATGGCGCAGTCCTATTTCACCGAGGGCATGGACGACAGGGCGCTCGACCTCGCCACGCGCGCGGCGGACGCACCGGGCGGACGGGCGGCGGCGCCGCTGCTCGACTGGAACGCGGGGCTCGCCGCGTTCCGGCTGGGCAAATACGACGAAGCCGCCAAGCATTTCGAGATCCTGGCGCAGGTGGGCTCGGTGCAGAACGGCGTGCGCGCGGGTGCCGCGTTCTGGGCGGCACGCTCGCACACGCGCGCGGGCGATCCGTCGCGCGTCGTCACGCTGCTCGCGGCCGCGGCGCGCGAGAAGCCGACTTTCTATGGCCTCATCGCCGAGCAGGTGCTGGGGCTGGACGCGCAGGCGGGCTTCACCGATCCGGTGCTGGATGCGGCGAGCCTCGACCGGCTGATGCAGATCGCGCCCGCGCACCGCGCGGCGGCGCTCTATCAGGTGGGCGAGCACGCCTATGTCGAGCGCGAGATGGAACGCGCCTTCGGCGCGATCGATCCCAAGCTCGATCCCGCCTTCGCAGCACTCGCGCGCCGCGTCGACGCGCCGAGCCTGGAGCTGCGCTCGAGCGAGACGGCCGCCTCGCGCGGCATCGTGCTCACCGGCCTCTTCCCCGTGCCGCAATACGAGCCCGACGGCGGCTACACGATCGATCCCTCGCTCGTGCTCGCGATCACGCGCGCGGAGAGCCGCTTCCATCCCGAAGCCGTCTCCGGTGCCGGCGCGCGCGGACTGATGCAGGTGGAGCCGTACACCGCCGATCACATGGCGGGCGCGGGCGCGTCGGCGCATCTCACCAATCCCACCTACAACATGGCGATCGGCCAGCGCCTCGTCGCCAAGCTGCTCGACATGTACAACGGCAATCTCGTCGAGCTTTGCGCCGCCTACAATATCGGCGCGCTCAAGGTGTCGAACTGGATGGCGGTGCGCGAGGGCAAGGGCGACGACGCGCTGCTCTTCATCGAGAGCATGCATGCGCAGGAGACGCGCCTCTATGTGAAGCGCGTCTTGACCTATCACTGGATGTACCGGCGCCGGCTCGGCCTCGACCAGATCACGCTCGGCGAGGCTGCCGCGGGCGACTGGCCGATCTACCGCCCGCCGCATCAATCCGCGCCGCCGCCTCCGCCGGCGCCCGAGCCCGGCGACGAAGACGAGGGCGGCGATGCCCCCACCACATCGGATTGACGAATCCAAGGCATTCGTCCCCGTCCGCATCGCGGTGATGACGGTGTCCGACACGCGCGACGCGTCCGACGACGAGTCGGGCGACACGCTCGCCAGGCGCATCGCCGACGCCGGCCACATCCTTGCCGCGCGCACGCTGCTGCGCGACGACCAAGCCGCGATCGCAGCCCAGCTTCGCGCCTGGATCGCCGATCCGGACATCGACGTCGTGATCTCGACCGGCGGTACGGGGCTGACCGGCCGCGACGTGACGGTGGAGGCGTTCAGGTCCGTCTTCGAGAAGGAGATCGACGGCTTCTCGGTGATCTTCCACCAGATCTCCTACGAGAAGATCGGCACTTCCACCTTGCAGTCGCGCGCCTGCGCCGGCACCGCCGGCGGCACCTATCTCTTCGCCCTGCCCGGCTCGCCGGGTGCCGTGAAGGACGGCTGGGACGGCATCCTCAAATGGCAGCTCGACATCCGCCACCGCCCCTGCAACTTCGTCGAGATCATGCCGAGGCTCACGGAGAGGTAGAGCGTGTTCCGTTTACGTTGAAGTTTGAGCCTAGCGGCCCGCCGCCCTTCGAGGCTCGCCCTCCGGGCTCGCACCTCAGGGTGACGGGCCTACTTTAGCAGTAGCGTCATCCTGAGGTGCGAGCGAAGCGAGCCTCGAAGGAGGACGCTCCGCTCGATTCAATATCGGACAAGCCGTCAATGACGGTGTGAGTGAGTCTCGATCCCGCGCGATTTCCAGAATTCAGTTATTTCGTCCTCCGACACAAGCCGGCTGTCGCGCGCTTCGGCTATAGCCGTTCGCTCGTCCTCAGTCATGACATAAATACTTTGACGTGATGCTTCGACATCGCGCGAGACGTCACGGAGATTCGTTCGGGATTGCGTTTTTCTCATGCCCGAGAAAATAGCGCGAATATCAACCCAATTCCAGTGCGGACCTCTGTCGTCCGCGCCAGACGCCGCTTATACTGCGCGGGTCGGACCACGGAGCTTCACATGACCGTCTCTCTCGTCGTCGGCACACCGAAAGGTGCCGCCATCCTGAAGAGCAAGGACCGCTCCAACTGGAGCGAGGAGTTCGTCCTGCGCGGCTGGCCGGTGACGGCGAGCGTGCGCGACGAGCAGGGCCGCGTCTATGTCGCGGTGAACAGCCCGAACTACGGCGTGGCGATCTTCGCGAGCGACGATCTGGAGAAGTGGGAGCAGCTTCCGGCGGCGCCGCGCTATCGGCCTGAGGATCGCGGCAATCCGGAGCATCACCGCATCGTCTCGCAGATGGATTTCGGCGGCGTGCTGAAAGGCGGCGGACGCTTCGTCGATCAGATATGGACGCTGCACGCGGCACACGGCGCGCTGTTCGCAGGCGTCTCGGAAGCGGGCCTTTTCGTGAGCCGCGACCGGGGCCGGAGCTGGCAGCCGATCGACGGGTTCAACGAGCACCCGACGCGCGACTCGTGGGTGCCGGGCTTCGGCGGCCTCGGGGCGCATACGATCCTGACCGACGCGAAGAATCCGGATCGCATGTGGGTGGGCGTCTCGGCGGCGGGTTTCTTCCGCACCGACGACGGCGGCAGGACATGGACGCCCAAGAACCAGGGCGTCAATGCCGACACCGGGCAATGCGTGCACAGCGTCACGCACGATCCGGCCAACGCGCAGGTTCTTTTCCGCCAGGAGCATCGCGGCGTGCATCGCAGCGACGACGGCGGCGACACCTGGACGGTGATCGAGGACGGCCTTCCCGTCGGCGAGCTGTCCGACGGGCATCGCTGCTCCTTCGGTTTCTCGTCGGCGATGGACCGGCGCACGGGCAACGTCTTCGTCGTGCCGCTCGAAGGCGACAATTTCCGCTTTCCCCGCGACGGGCAGCTCGCCGTCTATCGAAGCGGCGACGGACGCCGCTGGGAAGCGAAGACCAAGGGCCTGCCCGCGAAATGCTTCACCGCGGTGCTGCGCGGCGCGATGGCGGCGGACCAGCTCGATCCCGGCGGCGTCTATTTCGGCACCGCGTCGGGCGCGGTGTTCGCCAGCAGCGATTGCGGCGACAGCTGGCGCGAGATCGCGTCCAGCCTGCCGCGCATCACAAGCGTCGCGGCGTATCCCTCGTGAGCGTGCGCGTCCGGCTGCCGCCGGTGCTGCGCACCGCGATGGGCGGGATGAGCGAGGTCGCGGGCGACGGCGCCACGATCGGCGAGGTGCTTGAAGCGCTGGCGCGCGAGCATCCCGGCCTCGGCCTGCACCTGTTCGACGAATCCGGCGAGCCGCGCCGCAACATCGTCTGCCTGCATCGCGGCGTGCTGGTGCGCGCGCGCGAATTCGCCGCGCATGCCGTAGCCCACGGCGACGAGCTGGTCATGACAAACGCGCTCGCGGGCGGGTAGCTAAGGCTCCGCCGATTGTGTATGCAGGGCGCATGTACGTAGGCTCAGCAAAGGTCCTATTCGGGCTGGCCGCCGTCGTGGTGCCGGTCGCCGTCTTCGTGTTCGCGGCGATCGCGATGGTCGCGACGAGCTGGCGCAGCTGGTTCGGGCTTCAGAAGAAGGAAGAACCGCCGAAGGCGGCCGCCAAGCCGCTGCGCGCCAGACCGCCGCCCGGCAAGCACCCATCGCCTCCGCCGCGGCGGCGGCGGCGCAGAAAATAACCTACTGCACCAGCGTCGCTTCGGTGGCGCTCGCGATCTGCTCGCGCGTCGCGCCCGGCGCGAGCTCGACGAGCTTGAGGCCGCCGGGCACGACGTCGAACATCGCCAGATTGGTGATCACGCGCTGCACGCATCCGACGCCGGTGAGCGGCAGCGTGCATTTCTTCAGCAGCTTGGACTTCCCCGCCTTGTCGGTATGGTCCATCACCACGACGCAGCGCTTGACGCCGGCGACGAGGTCCATCGCCCCGCCCATGCCCTTGACGAGCTTTCCCGGCACCATCCAGTTCGCGAGGTCGCCTTCCTGCGACACCTCCATCGCGCCGAGGATCGACAGGTCGATATGCCCGCCGCGGATCATCGCGAAGCTGTCGGCGGAGGAGAAATAGGACGTGCGCGGCAACGCCGTCACCGTCTGCTTGCCCGCGTTGATGAGATCGGGATCGACCTCGTTGTCGAACGGGAACGGCCCCATGCCGAGCATGCCGTTCTCCGACTGCAGCGTCACGTCCATCCCGTCGGGGATGTAGTTCGCGACCAGCGTCGGGATGCCGATGCCGAGGTTGACATAGAACCCGTCGCGCAACTCCCGCGCCGCCAGCCTCGCCATGTCATCGCGCGTCCAGGGCATTTCAGTTCTCCACAACATTCAGCGTGAGCAGCGGACGCTCCCACGTCACGCGTCCGAGGTTTCAGCTTTTTCCCAAGACCCGAAATTCCGCGTCGTCAAATTCCGGAAAGGTGCGCAAGCCTCGCTCACTTGAGAGCAAGGCAGCGGCATAAGCGCAAGCGGCGTGGACGTCTTCCTCTGTAATCCTTGGGCCGTATTGAACGACAATCTCAGCGGCGGACATTCCCACCGCAAGCTCATTCATAATGTGCTCGAGGGTGATACGCGTGCCCTTTATCACAGGCTTGCCGACCATGACTTTGGGGTCTGCGTGAATGCGCTCCAGTAGTTCGTTCATGATCAAAACACCGTCTATCGGTCGTTTATAACACAACGGCGCGAAGCAGTCACCCCGTCCTCACCGTGCGCTTCTCGATGCGCTTTTCGTATTTGGCGCCGCCCGCGATGCGCTGGACGAAAATGCCGGGGGTGTGGATCAGGTCGGGGTCGAGCGAGCCCACGGGCACCAGCTCCTCGACCTCGGCCACCGTCACCTTGCCCGCGGTCGCCATCATCGGATTGAAATTGCGCGCGGTCTTGCGATAGACGAGGTTGCCTTCCGCGTCGCCCCTCCACGCCTTCACGATGGCGAGGTCGGCGCGCAGGCCGCGCTCCATCACATAGGTCTCGCCGTCGAAGACCTTCAGTTCCTTGCCCTCGGCGACAAGCGTGCCGACGCCGGTCTTCGTATAGAACGCCGGGATCCCCGCGCCGCCCGCGCGGATGCGCTCGGCGAGCGTGCCCTGCGGATTGAATTCGAGATCCAGCTCGCCGCTCAGATATTGGCGCTCGAACGTCTCGTTCTCGCCGACGTACGAGCTGACCATCTTCTTGATCTGGCGCGTCTGCAGCAGCAGGCCGAGCCCGAAATCGTCCACGCCGGCATTGTTGGAGACGACGGTGAGGCCCTTCACCCCCGAATCGCGCAGCGCCAGGATCAGGGTCTCGGGGATGCCGCACAGCCCGAAACCGCCCGCCATCACCGTCATGCCGTCGAACAACAGGCCGTCGAGCGCCGCCGCGGCGTTGGGAAAGACTTTCTTCATGCGGCAATTATCGAGGATGCGCGCGAGACGGGCAACATCTTCTTAAGTTTCGCATACCTTGCTCATGGCGCTCCGAAATGGAATGATCGTATCAAGGGGGCGCACTTCGCAAAGGAGTGACGCTATGAAGTCGATTCTCGCCGCAGCCGCGATCTCCGTTCTTGCCGCCTACCCGGCCACTGCCGGCCACAAGGTGCAGCCGCCGTGGCAGTACGGCTCGATGTCGGGCGCCGATCTCGGCGACAACGCCGACATGCACGGCGCGGTGCCGTTCCCATCGGACAATGCGTGGAACACCGACATCTCCGGATCCGACGTCGATCCGAACTCCGACAACCTGATCGCATCGATCGGGCTGAGCACCGGCCTGCATCCCGATTTCGGCAGCGGCACCTATAACGGCGCGATCATCGGCATCCCCTACGTCGTCGTCTCCGACGACCAGCCCTATGTGAAGATCAAGCTCAAGGCTTACAAGGACGAGAGCGACAAGGGCCCGTTCCCGGTGCCGCCTACCGCGCCGATCGAGGGCTACAAGACGAACGGCCACAAATTCGGCGGCGACCGGCACGTGATCGTGATCGACCGCGACACCAACCGCATGTACGAGATGTACCGCGCCTTCCCGATCCGCAACGACGCGTGGAAATGCGACGCGGGCGCGCTGTTCCATCTCGACTCCGACGACGTGCGCCCGACCGAGAAGCCCGGCTGGACGAGCGCCGATGCGGCGGGCCTGCCGATCTTCCCCGGGCTGGCGCGCTTCGACGAGGCGACGACAGGGACGATCCCGCACGCGCTGCGCTTCACCGTGCAGACCTCGCGCGAGGCTTACGTGCCGCCGGCGAACCATTGGGCGTCCAGCGACCAGAACCCGAACCTGCCGCCGATGGGCATGCGCGTGCGGCTGAAGGCCGGCTACGTCATCCCGTCGGGCTTCAGCAAGGAGAGCAAGGCGATCCTCCAGGCGCTGAAGACCTACGGCATGATGGTCGCCGACAACGGCAGCAACTGGTACATCTCCGGCGCGCCCAACGACGGCTGGAACAACGACCATCTCGTGAGCGAACTGCGCCAGGTGCAGGGCTCGAACTTCGAGGTCGTGAAGATGGTCGGGATCGTGACGCCACAGTGATTCATTCTCCCCCGTCCTTACGGGGGAGACGCCCAGCGAATGCGAGGCAGAGGGGAAATCCCCCTCCGGCGCTTCGCGCCGCCTCCCCCGTAAGTACGGGGGAGGATTGCTTTCCTCCATATCCAAAGCCATGCCAGGATCGCGCCGGGCATAAGGGGCTTCGCGCACGATGATCGAGATTTCCGGAACCGTGGCGCCCGGCTTCGAGCGCGCGCGCGAGGCTTTCGCCGCCAACTTTGCGCGCGAGGGCGCCTATCGCGAGGCGGGCGCTTCGTTCGCCGCGTTCCACAAAGGCCGTCCGGTCGTCCATCTCTGGGGCGGACATCGCGATGCCGCCCGAACCGTCCCCTGGGCGGCCGACACGCTGGTGAACGTCTGGTCGAGCACCAAGGGGGTGACGGCCACGGCGCTGGCGCTTCTCGTCGATCGCGGGCTGATCGATTACGCCGATCCGGTCGTCAAGCATTGGCCGGAGTTCGCGCAGAACGGCAAGGACAAGATCACCGTCGCGCAATTGATGTCGCATCAGGCGGGCCTGCCCGGCTTCGTGGAACCCACGACCGCGGACGATCTTCTCGACTGGGAAGGCTGCACCGCGAAGCTCGCGCGGCAGAAGCCGGCATGGGAGCCGGGCACCGCGTCGTCCTATCACGCGCTGACCTATGGCTGGCTCGCGGGCGAGCTCATCCGCCGCGTCGCGAAGAAATCCGTCGGCGAGTTCGTGCGCGACGAGATCGCCAAACCCTTGAGCGCCGACATCCATATCGGCTTGCCCGAAGCGCTCGAGCCGCGGGTCGCGCCGCTGCTCGCGCCGATCGATCCCGCGCCCGTCCCGCCCCTGCCCGACGTCGCGATGATGGCGCTGACCAATCCGCAGCTTGTCCCCACCATGGCGAACACGCGCGCCTGGCGCGCTGCCGAGATCCCCGCCGCGAACGGCCAGGCGAGCGCGATGGGACTGGCGCGGCTCTACAATGCGCTCGCGGTCGGCGACCTTTTGGCGCGCCGCACAGTCGCGCGCATGACGGCGCCCGCGACCGCGGATGGACGAAAGGACATGTTCCTCGGCTTCACCGACAGTTGGGGCATGGGCGTGGCGCTCAACACGCCGGGCATCTATGGCCCCAACAAGCGCGCCTTCGGACATAGCGGCTGGGGCGGCTCCTTCGGCTGCGCCGATCCCGACGCGGGCGTCGCCATCGGCTATGTCTGCTCGCAGATGGGGCCGGAGTTGGTCGGCGATCCCAGGACCGCCGGGCTGTGCGGCGCGGTGTTCGCGGCGGTTTAGGCACCGGTGCTCAACTAAAAAAATCGTCATGGCCCGGCTTGTCCGGGCCACCCACGGACGTCTTCTCGATCGGCGCAAGATTGCCGTGGGTCGCCCGGACAAGCCGGGCGATGACGGTGGGGGATTGGCGAGGTACAGCCCTAGCTTAAGGCCTTCAATTTATGGCAGAATTCCCTTAGCTGGGGACGCGCGAGGCATTAAGCCCCGCGCCCGCTGAATTGGGACGCCATGGCAGCGCTGGAGAATTCGTCGGTCGCGGCCGGGCCCGCCGGTTTCGCCCAATATCTGCTCGACAAAGGCAAGGTCGCGCCGGATGCGCTGACGCGTGCCGAGCAGGTCGCGGGCGAGAGCGGCGAGCGGCTGGAGCATGTGCTCGCCCGGCTCGGCATGGTCTCGGACAAGGACCTCGCCGACGCGCTCGCGGATTATCTCGGCATCAAGCTCGCCACCGCGCGCGACCTGCCCGCGGAGCCCGTGCTCGAGGACAGGCTGCGGCGCGCCTTCCTGCGCGACAAGCAGCTTCTGCCGCTCGAGGATCGCGGCGACGCGGTCGTCGTGGCGATGGTGCATCCGCTCGACACCTATGCCTGCGACGCGGTGCGCTTCGCGACCGGCAAGCCCGTCATCCGCCAGGTCGTCTATCCGGCCGATTTCGAGGCGGCCTATGCGCGGCTCTACGGCGAAGGCAAATCGGAGATCCGCCAGATCTTCGAGCAGGCCGCCGAGCGCGAAGGCGATCCCTTCGGCGACGACATCGACCGGCTGAAGGACGTCGCCAGCGAGGCGCCCGTCATCCGCCTCGTCAACCATCTCATCACCCGCGCGGTGGAGAGCCGCGCCTCCGACATCCATATCGAGCCGATGGAAAGCGAGCTGCGCATCCGCTACCGCGTCGACGGCGTGCTGCAGCCGGTGGAATCGCCGCCGCAGCACCTGGCCTCGCACGTCATCTCGCGCATCAAGATCATGGCCAAGCTCAACATCGCCGAGCGCAGGCTGGCGCAGGACGGACGCATCTCCATCGCCGTGCGCGGCAAGGACATCGACATGCGCGTGGCGACGACGCCCACCATCCATGGCGAGAGCGTGGTCTTGCGCATCCTCGACCGCGGCGGTCTCGACCTCAGCTTCGCCACGCTCGGCTTCGACGATGAGCTCACCGCCGCGTTCCGCGCGCTGGTGGCGGAGCCGCACGGCATCGTGCTCGTCACCGGCCCGACCGGCAGCGGCAAGACGACGACGCTGTACACCGCGCTGATGGAGCTGAACTCGCCGGAGAAGAAGATCCTCACCATCGAGGATCCGGTCGAGTACCAGCTTCCCGGCATCAACCAGGTGCAGGTCAAGCCGCAGATCGGGCTCACCTTCGCGGGTGCGCTGCGCTCGTTCCTGCGCCACGACCCCGACATCATGATGATCGGCGAGATCCGCGACCTGGAGACGGCGCAGATCGCCGTCCAGGCCGCCCTCACCGGCCATCTCATCCTTTCCACCTTGCACACCAACGACGCCGCGAGCGCGGTGACGCGGCTGATGGACATGGGCGTCGAGGATTATCTCCTCACCTCCACCATCAACGGCGTCGCGGCGCAGCGCCTGGTGCGCACGCTCTGCCCGCATTGCCGCGAGGCGTATGAGCCGCCGGCGGAGCTGATCGAGAAGTTGCAGCTTGGCGACCTGAAGATGTTGTGGCGCTCCATGGGTTGCGAGCGCTGCAATCGCACCGGCTTCAAGGGGCGCAGCTCCATCGTCGAAGTCCTGCCGCTGAACAACGAGATGCGGCGCGAGATCCTGAAGGAAAGCGACGCCGATGCGCTCCAGCGCATCGCGGTCGCGTCCGGCATGCAGACCATGCGCGCGCACGGCCTGCGTAAAGCCGCCGCGGGACAGACCACGATCGAAGAAGTCCTTCGCGCGACGCGGTCCGTCTGACCATGGCGAACTTCCGCTACAAGGCCATGACCGAAGGCGGCGCCATCGTCCGCGGCACGCTCGACGCGGCGTCGGAAGCCGCGGCGATCCGGCAATTGCGCGCGCAAGGCCACTATCCGCTTTCCGCATCGCCCGAAGGTTCGGGCACGTGGAGCGGACGCTTCGCCGCGCTCATGCCCGGCAAGCGCAAGGTGTCGCTGCGCATCCTGGCCTTGGCGACGCAGGAGCTGGCCGAGCTGCTCGGCGCGGGGCTCGAGCTCGACCGCGCGCTCGGCGTGCTGATCGGGCTGAAGAATCTGAGCACGCTCAAGGAGCATCTGATCGCGGTGCGCGCGCATGTGCGCGACGGCGCGGTGCTCGCCGATGCCTTGTCGCGCGAGAAGATCTTCCCGCGCTTCTATGTCGGCATGGTGCGCGCGGGCGAGCTCGGCGGCGCGCTGGAGCCGGCGCTCAGGCGCCTGGCTTCCTATCTCGCGCGCACGCAGGCGATCCGCGATTCCATCACCTCGGCGCTCGTCTACCCCGCGATCCTGTCGGTGACCGCGGGCTTCTCGGTCTTCATCATCCTCGCTTTCGTCCTGCCCCAGTTCAAGCCGCTCTTCGCGCAGGCGGGCGCGTCGCTGCCCTTGCCCAGCCGCATCGTGATGGCGTTCGGCGACGCGGTGCGCGGCTGGTGGTGGCTGGGTGCGCTGATCGCGGTCGGTGCATGGCTGTGGCTGCGCCACGCCCTGCAGAACGCCGAGTTCCGCCGCCGCCGCGACCGGTTCGTCCTGCGCCTGCCCGTGATCGGCGAGCTGCTCGGCAGCATCGAGATCGAGCGCTTCAACCGCATGCTGGGCACCCTGCTCGCCAACGGCGTCGAGTTGCCGATGGCGCTGGGCCTGGCGAAGGACGTGCTGTGGAACACCGCGCTCTCCGACGCGGTGCGCGACACCGCGTCGTCGCTGCGCGAGGGCCAGGGCTTCGCGCGGCTGCTGGCGCGCTCCGGCGTGTTCGGCGACGGCACGCTCGACCTCATCCAGATCGGCGAGGAGACCGGCAAGCTCGACGAGATGCTGATCCGCCAGGCCGATCTCGACGAGCAGCAGATCAAGCACAGGATCGACAGGCTTCTGGCGCTGCTCGTGCCCGCGCTCACCATCCTGCTAGGGCTGGTGGTCGCAGGCCTCATCGGCTCCATGCTGATCGCGATCCTGAGCGTCAACGACTTGGCCCTGCAATGAGAGAGACCATGGACCGTTTCAGAACCGAACGCGGCTATACGCTGATGGAGCTCCTGGTCGTGCTGGCGATCCTGGGGCTGCTCACCGCGATCGCCACGCCCTACGTGCTGCACTATCTCGAGACCGCGAAGGTCAAGACCGCACGCACCGAGATCTCCAACATCGGCGCGGGCCTCGACATGTTCAAGTCCGATGTCGGGCGCTATCCCACGACCCAGGAAGGATTGCAGGCGCTGCTCAAGGCGCCGCCGGACGCCGAGAACTGGGATGGCCCCTACATCAAGAAGCTCGACACCTTCAACGATCCCTGGGGGCATCCGTACAAATACATCTCGCCCGGCCAGCACAGCGAGTACGACATCTACAGCTACGGCCCCAACAAGCAGGCGACTCCCGGCGAGACCAAGCCGCCTGTTGCGAATTGGTGAGCGGATGCGGCGCGAGGGCGGCTTCACGTTGCTGGAAGTGCTCGTCGCGCTGACGATCCTCGCCGTCGCGCTCACCATGCTGTTCGCGATCTTCGGCCACAGCCTGTCGCGCGCGCGCGAGGCACAATCGCGCATGGAGGCGCGTGCGCTGGCTGAGAGCCTGCTCGCGCAGGCTGAGACCGCGCCCACGGTCGCGTTCGGCGAGACCTCCGGCCGCGTGCCGTCCGGCATCGAATGGCAGTTCGACGTACGCCGCTATGGCGACGACGCAGACACGCAAGCCTGGCCCGCGGCCGCGGCCGAGATGACCGCGACCGTGCGCTGGGGGGACAAGGGCAGCGGCCAGACCTTCGCGCTCACCACGCTGCGCCTTGTCCCGAAGGAGCACGGGCCGTGAGCGCGCGCGACGGCGGTTTCACTTTGCTCGAACTGCTTGTGGCGATGACGCTGCTCGCATTCCTCAGCCTGGTGCTGGTCGCGGGGCTGCGCTACGGCACCAATATCTTCAGCAAGACGCAGGCCAAGGACACGGCCCTCAACACCGCGCGCACGGCGCAGAGGATCATCGCCGGCAACCTCGCGCGCCTTTATCCCAAATACGTCACGGTGAGCCCGACCGAAGCCTATGTCGATTTCGACGGCACGGCCCATGCGATGAGCTTCTTCACGACCGCTGAGCCCGACACGGGCTTCCTCATGCACGACACGCTCGAAGCGGTGCGCGAGGGCGACCGTCTCTCCGTGCGCATTGCAGCGATGCCGGAACTCGCGCGCGGCGGCGGCACGACGCAAACGCTGCTCACGCATCTTTCGTCCGTGGAGTTCTCCTATTACGGCATAGCGGGCGACGCGAAGGCGCCGGCCTGGTACTCGAGCTGGCAGAAGCAGAACAGGCCGCCCGAACTCGTGCACATCCATGTCGCCGCGTCGGATCCGGACGCGCCGCCGATGCCGGACATGATCCTGGCGCCCAGGATCGCCGCCGACGTGGGATGCCTCTTCGATCCCGTCACCAAATTCTGCCAGGGCCGCCGATGAGCATGGACGAATCAGCCAACGATCCGCACGGCACGGCAGGCGAGATACTCGCCGCATGGCGTGCGGAGCTCGGCGCGCTGGCAGGTCACGCGCTCCAGGGCGGCCGCGACGAGCTCGTCGTGGAATGCGCGAGCGACACGGTCGTGCTGCTCTGGGCCGGACACGAGCTCGGGCGCGTCGCGCGCGACGGCGAGCAGGCGCCGCGCGCGATGCGTCAGCTTCTTACGGGCGTGAAGCGCGGCGACGCCGTGCTCAAGCTCGCGGCGAGCGACGTGCTGAGGCCAGCAGTGCGCCTTCCCTACGCGTCCGAGCGCGTGCTGCGCAGCGCGTTGAAGTACGAGCTGGAGAAGCTCAGCCCCATCCCGCCCGACGAGGTCTATTTCGATTTCAAGCTCCTGAGCCGCGACCGCGCCGAGAACACGGCCGAGATCGAGCTGCGCATCATCCGCCGCGACATCGTGGACGGCATGATCGAGCGCTGCCGTGCGGCGGGGTTGAAGATCGGCACGATCCGCTTCGGGGACGACACGCGCGACGCCGATCCGGACAGCTTCCCCATGGACCGCACGGCGGCGCTGCGCGGCCAGTGGCGCAGGAACAACGTCCGGATCCTCGGCGCCGCCGTCGTCGTGCTCGTGCTGGCGCTGGTCTTCGTCTCCTACATGCGCGGCTCCGAGACTCTCGACGCGCTCACCGACGAGATCGCGACCGAGAGCGTCTCCGCCTCGCGCGTCGAGCAGCTGCAGAGCCGCATCGACCGCGCCACCAGGCAGCTCACCTTCCTCGGCCAGCAGAAGCGCGCGCCCCTCTTCGCCCAGGTGCTGGCCGACGTGACGCACACGCTGCCCGACGGCACCTGGATCACCGAATTCGACATGACGTCCGGCAACAAGATCCGCATCGGCGGGTTCTCGCGCTCGGCCTCCGACCTCATCGCCGTGTTCGACCGGTCGGCCAAGTTCGCCAATGCGCAATTCGCGGCTCCGGTGACGCAGGGCGCGGGGCCCGGCGTCGAGCGCTTCGACCTGACCTTCGACATCGTGGGAGGCGCGAAATGACGGCGCCGTTCCTCAAGACGCGCACGGCGGCGCTCGGCGCACTGGCGGTGGGGCTAGCGCTGATCGCGCTCCTCGTCGTGGCACCCATCGCGGCCGCGTTCTCCGCGCAGGACGGCGAGATCGACGACGCGCTGCATCAGCTCGGCGTCTACCGCGCCGAGATCGCGTCCAAGCCCGCGCTGGAAGCGGAGCTGAACGATCTGAACCGCAAGGGCGCGTCGGTGCCCGGCGTCGTCGAAGGCGACAGCACGGCACTTGCGCAGGCCGCGCTGCAGAGCCAGATCAAATCGGTGGTCGAGTCGAACGGCGGCAGCCTCCGCAGCACGCAGAACCTTCCGGTGACGAGCCAGGCCGGCTTCGACGTCATCGCGATCCAGTGCGACCTGTCGGTGCCGCAGGCGCGCCTCAAGGACCTCACCTACGCGATCGGCGCGCACGCGCCGTATCTCTTCGTCGACGAGGCGTCGATCAGCGCGCCGCCCGCCGATCCCGACACGCCGCAGGTGCACGACGTCATGCTCGACATCCGCTGGACGATCCACGGCTATCGCTGGGGGCGGACGAAATGAAGCTCGAGCGGCAGACCGTGCTTTACGGTTTCTCGGGCGCGAGCGCGCTGCTCGCCTTGGGCCTCGTCTATCAGATCGCGGCGCCGTTGCCCGACATCGATCCGCCAAGGCTCCCGCTCAAGGCGCGCACGCAGCAGATCGCAGCCGTCGTGCCCGTGTCGACGCCGCCGCCGGAGACCTTCGCCGAGATCGGCACGCGGCCGCTCTTCAGCCCAAACCGCAGAGGCGCGGCCGCCCCTGCCGCGAGCGGCACCGCCACGCTGCAGCCGCCGGACGTCACGCTGGTCGGCATCATGATCGACAGCCGGGACCGCATCGCGATGCTCAGGACGCCGTCGTCACCGCTCGCGACCGCGTTCCATCTCGGCGCGACCGTGTCGGGCTGGCAGCTCAGCGAGATCGCGCCCGACCGCATCGTGCTGAGCGCGGGGCCCGCGCGCGACGAAATCCGCCTGGATGCGAACAAGGCGCCTTCCAAGGCACCTTCGCCGCCGGCCAATTCGCAGTAGAATAGAGGGGCGCAATCGTGCAAATAGACCGCGACCCGGCACAACAGAATTTGGGGCAGTTCGTGAAATTTCGTTCAGGGACGGCGCGATGGACGGCGTTCGCGGCACCTTTGTGCCTTGCGGCCGCGCTTGTCGCCTGTTCGACGGACGGCGAGCCCACCCCGCCGCCCGCGCCCCAGGCCGCGAACACCGCTCCGGCGCCGCTTGAAGCCGCGCCGGCCGCGGACTCGACGGCGGCGCCCAACGCGGATTCCGGGGCCAAGGTCGAGATGTATCCCGGCACCGGCGCCTTCACCGGCGGCGGACGTGTTTCGGGCGCTGCCGCGATCGGCGGCGACGAGGACAACGGCATCACGCTCAACTTCGTCAACACCGACGTGAAGGACGTCGCCAAGGCGGTGCTCGGCGACTATCTCAAGCTCAATTACGAGATCGGCGCCAACGTCCAGGGCGTCGTGACGATCCAGACCAGCCAGCCGCTCAAGCGCAGCCAGGTGCTGCCCGCACTCGAGCAGGCGCTGCGCCTCAACGGCATGACGGTGGTGGAGAGCCACGGCATCTACAAGGTCCTGCCGCTCACCGACGCGCCGCGCATGGCGCACATCGCAGGCCCCTCGCGCAAGGGCGGCGTCGACGTCGGCTACGGCATCGACATCGTGCCGGTGCACTATGTCGGCGCGGCGGAGATGCAGAAGCTGCTCGAGCCGCTCGCCCCCGCGCAAGGCATCATCCACGCCGACACCACGCGCAACGTGCTCTTGATCGAAGGCACGGCGGAGGAACGCCAGACCCTGCGCGACGACATCGCGCTGTTCGACGCCGACTGGATGAGCGGCATGTCGTTCGCGCTCTTCACGCCGAGCTACACCGACGCCGACGAGCTGACCAAGGAGCTCAACCAGGTGATGGGCGGGCTGAACGGCCCCGCCGGACAGATGGTCCAGCTCGTCCCCATCCAGCGGCTCAACGCGGTGCTCGCGATCTCGCACCAGATGAAATATCTCGAGCATCTGCGCGCCTGGGTGAACCGCCTCGACCGGCCCGGCCAGGGCAGCGACAAGCGCATCTATGTCTACAGCGTGCAGAACGGCCGCGCGTCCGACCTCGCCAACACGCTGGGCAAGCTGCTGTTCGGCAGCGGCGTGTCGGGCGGAAGGGCCGGCTCTACGCCGGGCGGCTCCGCCGCGACGACGCCGAGCTTCGAGCCGGGCCTGCCGAACGGCGGCGTTTCGTCCGGCACGACCTCTTCGTCGTCCAGCGCGCCGATCTCGGCGAGCGGCGGCGCCTCGTCCGCGTCCCCCCAGAACGACCAGGTTTCCGTCGCCGGCAACGCGCCGGGCATCGGCAGCATCTCCATCACCTCCGACGAGACCAACAATGCGCTGGCGATCCTGGCGACGCCGCAGCAATACGGCACGATCGAGCAGGCGCTGCGCAAGCTCGACACGCAGCCGCTGCAGGTCCTGCTCGAGGCCGCCATCGCGGAAGTGACGCTGACCAACAACACGCAATACGGCGTGCAGTATTTCTACCAGCCGAACTCGGCCAACCAGATCGTGCTCTCCGACTCGGGATCCTCGGCGATCGCGCAGTCGTTCCCGGGCTTCTCCTACATGTTCGCCAACGGCAACAACATCAAGGTGATCCTGGACGCGCTGGCGACCGTCACCCATGTCGAGGTCGTGTCGTCGCCGGAGGTGATGGTGCTCAACAACCAGACCGCCAACCTCCAGGTCGGCGACCGCGTGCCGATCATCACCCAGCAGGCCGTCTCGACCACGACCACCGACGCGCCCATCGTCAACAGCGTCGAGTACGAGGACACCGGCGTGATCCTGAAGGTCACCCCGCGCGTCAATCGCGGCGGCATGGTGATGCTCGACATCTCGCAGGAGGTGAGCGAGGTCGCCTCCGCCACGACCTCCGGCATCCAGTCGCCGACCATCCAGGAGCGCAAGATCAACTCTTCCGTCGCGGTGCAGGACAACGAGACCATCGTGCTCGGCGGGCTGATCAGCGACAGCCGCACCCAGACCCATACCGGCATCCCCTATCTCCAGGACGTGCCGGTTCTGGGCAACCTGTTCCGCGACACCGGCGACAACAGGACGAGGACCGAGCTGATGGTCCTCATCACGCCGCATGTGGTGGACGATCTCAGGAAGGCGCGAAAGGTCACCGATGAGCTTCGCCGCAAGCTGCCCGCGGTCCAGTCCGTCCTCGAACGCGCGAAATAGCGAGAGCGGCTGGGCGCTGGTCTCGGTGCTGTGGGCGCTGACGACGCTCGCGCTGATGGCGGCCGCGGCCCAGGCGCTCACCGTCACCGCCTACAACAGCGAGCGTCACGCCATGATCGATGCGCGCGCCGGCGCCGATCTCGACGCGGCCTTGGTACGCGCGGTCCTGGGAATCTCCGACCTGCGTCCCGAGCAGCGCTGGCGCACCGACGGCACGCCGCGCGTCACCGCCTATGACGGCTTGCGCATCCGCGTGGCGGTGCAGGACGAGCTCGGACGCATCGACCTCAACGCCGCCAGCGCGTCGACGATCCGCGCGCTGCTTTTGGGGCACGGCCTCTCTCCCGACGACGCGTCTGTGCTTTCCGACAGGATCGCCGATTGGCGCAGCCCGGCCGGCCCGGTGAGCCTGCACGGCGCCACCGACGCGGACTACCGCGCGGCGGGGCTCGCTTACGTTCCGCGCCACGGACCGTTCCAGACCGTCGACGAGGCGCGGCTCGTCCTCGGCATGACGCCCTCGCTGTTCGCCAGGATCAGGCCGGCGCTCACCGTCTATACCAAGCGGCCCTCCTTCGACCCTTCGCTTGCCCCGCGCGAGGCGCTGGCGGCGCTTTATCCGGGCGACCCAGGCAAGATCGACGAGATCCTGCGCGCGCGCTCGGGAGACATCGGCTTGACGCAGCCCGGCGCCGCATCCAGCGCGGTGCCGCCGCTCGGCGTTCCGTTCGGCCGTGCCTATCAGGTGACCGCCGAGCTCGCGATCGGAAGGCGTATCTTCCGGCGCGGTGCGGTCGTGGAGCTGACCGGCGACGGCAAGCGCCCCTATTTCGTGCTGGCGTGGCGCTAGCGCGCCCGCATTAAAACGCGTTCATGCCGCGGATTCTGCGATTGCGCGAAGCAGTACCGCGTCACCCACACGTTGTACGCGAAGCGATAATCTGACACACTTCGCGCGTGCTCGTGGGGGGCAAGGCGTTGGCGGAAGACACCGCTGGGGACAACGGCCGCTATTGGGCGTTCATCAGCTACTCTCATCGCGACGCCGCGTTCGGGCGGCGTCTGCATCGCAAGCTGGAAACCTACGCGCTGCCGCGCCGCCTCGTCGGACGCGCGACCCAGCAGGGCGTCGTGCCCAGCAAGCTCACCCCCATCTTCCGCGATCGCGAGGATCTGCCGGCCGCGCACGATCTGACGACCGAGGTGCGCGCGGCGCTCAGGGCGTCGCGCAGCCTGATCGTCGTATGCTCGCCCTCGGCCGCGGCGTCGTATTGGGTGGGACGCGAGATCGAGGTCTTCCGCGAGCTGCACCCGGACCGGCCGATACTCGCGGCAATCCGCGACGGCGAGCCCAAGGATTGCTTTCACCCGGCGCTGCACGTTGCCGGTGCCGAAGGCACCACGACCGTGCCCTTGGCCGCCGACTTCCGTCGCGGCCGCGACGGCGAGCATCTGGGCCTGCTCAGGCTCGTCGCGGGGATGATCGGGCTCGGCCTCGACGAGCTCATCCAGCGCGACAACCAGCGCCGCAACCGGCGCGTGACGGCCGTCACGGCGGCATCCCTCGCGGGAATGATAGTCATGGGCGTGCTGACGGCATTTGCGGTGAACGCGAGGCAGGACGCCGAGCGCCAGCGCGGCGAGGCCCTTGGATTGGTCAAGTTCATGTCCACTGATTTGCGCCGCGAGTTGGCAGACGCCGGCCGCGAGGATTTCATGAGCACCGTGAACAGCCACGTGCTCGAATATTTCGATCATGAAGCGGGCAATCCGTCCGTAGAATCGCTGGCAGCGCGCGCCCAAACCATCCAAGCCATCGGAGAAGACGAAGAAGCCCACGGCAACTATGGCGGTGCGATCAAGCATTTTCGCGAAGCCTGGCAGACCACCGCGGCACAACTTGCCCGGTCTCCGAACGAGCCCGAACGGATCTATGACCACGCGCAAAGCGAATATTGGCTGGGCCAGAACGACTACGACCGGAACGACGTGAACGGCGCGAGGCACAAGTTCGAGTCCTACGAACACCTGTCCGAGAAGCTCGTGGCGATATCGCCCCACAATCCGCGATATCTAAGAGAGCTCGCTTTCGCGGAAGGCGATCTTTGCACGGTATATCTGCACCTGCCGCGCAATGCGCGCGAGCCGAAGCAGGACACGCCAGCCGCTCTGGTCAGTTGCTCCGCGGCGCTGGCGAACATGCGGGACGCAAAAAAGCTCGCGCCAGGGTCGGCCGTGATCGAGCACGACCTTGCCAACAGGGAGTCTTGGCTCGGTTCCGCCTATTGGGCTCGTCATGACATCGGCAACGCGCTGGCGCACTGGCAGACCCAAGAGAACATCCTGAGCGCCATCCGCTTGAGGGACCCGTTCAACGTGATCGAGATAAATGCCTGGGTTTCGCTGCAACGCAATCTCGCGCGGATCGACGTGGCATCGAACCACAAGGACCAGGCCCTGAAACGGCTCACCACGGCGCTGAATCTGCTGGAGCAGACGATCCTCATCGATCCGGCGAACAAGTCTTGGGTGACGAAGCGCGAGAAGATCAAGACCGAGATATCTCAAATCCAAAATCCGTCTGAGGAAAGGAAACAGCCATGACCGGCATCTCATCCAAAAAAGAGAAGCGATTGCGCTCGACGTCGTTCTCCTTGGCGCAAGACTGGGCCACGCAGCTTGTGCAATTGAATCCGGATGAGAAGCTGCCGAGCCTGACCGACGAAGGGGCGCCGACGCACAAAGGCCAGCCGCTTCAGCACGACAAGAAAGGCGATGAGAAAGCCTTACCGACCAAGATGGGCTATCACGAAATCGAGGTGCGCACCTATGTGTTGAGCGCGAACGTCGACGACGGATTCGTACAATTCTATTTCAAAGATCGTCCGCCTCGACCCAATTTCGACAAGGACGGCCCTCTCGAGGTGCGGGTTCCCAACGATTGCTGGATAAGATTCATTCTCGACCCCGCGCTGCACTGGCGCTTCCGGCACAAATTCAAGAATCTGCCCGGCAAGTACACGCCTCCAATCGAGTTGCCCGAAGACGTCAGCAATGAGGCCGTCACGCTTGGAGACAAAGCCTGCATGGAGCTGTACAGCGATCTGAGGCACATCTCGAGTCAGGAGGTCATGTTCTTCGCTTGGTACTGCGATGACCGGTTCAAATGCTGCTGGCCGGCCGACCCGCAAGCGAACTCGCAGGGCGACCAGGGCGCGAAAGCCGCCCCTGCGGACGTGGTCGCGAAGACCAGGGATCCCGACGAGTTCAATATCTACGTCGAACTCGAGCAGATGAGCGCCGAAGCGATACCCGGCAAGAAAAAGCACTACGGCAAGGTGCTCGAAATCAGGATCGATCCCGACATGCAGAACCCCGGCGACGACACCGGCAAGCACATCGAGGCCCAGCTGAGGGATTTGCAGAATTTGCTTCACGACGCCGGGCACGACGTCGAGAGCCTGCGGCTGGAACTGAAACGCCGATGACCGCGAGCCATCTCCCCGGCTCGTGACGGAGCGTGCGGCGGCCCGATAGCGGGCCATCGCAGCCTCCAGCCCGCGCGAGCCTTCACACAGGTGATGAAAAAGTCATAAGACATCTTCACATTGTGCAAAAAGCCGCCTTCGGGCACTCTGGGACCAGCTCTTTGGGGGACGGGGCGGTGTCGGAACAGAGTGCGGGCGGCGGCGACCGGTATTGGGCGTTCATCAGCTACTCTCATCGCGACGCCGCGTTCGGCCGGCGCCTGCATCGCAAGCTGGAGACCTACGCGCTGCCGCGCCGCCTCGTCGGGCGCGAGACGGCGCAGGGCACGGTGCCGAAGAAGCTCGCGCCCATCTTCCGCGACCGCGAGGAGTTCGCCGCCGCGCATGACCTGAGCACCGAAGTCCGCGCGGCGCTGAAGACATCGCGCTGCCTCGTCGTCGTGTGCTCGCCGGCCTCGGCCGCTTCGCAATGGGTCGACCGCGAGATCGAGGTCTTCCGCGAGCTGCATCCCGACCGTCCGATCCTCGCCGCGGTGCGCGACGGCGAGCCGGCGGATTGCTTCCCGCCGAGATTGCTCGGCAAGGACGCAGGCGGCGGCGCGGTCGAGCCGCTGGCCGCCGATTTCCGCCGCGGCCGCGACGGCGAACATCTGGGACTTCTCAAGCTCGTCGCCGGCGTGCTCGGTCTGGGCCTGGACGAGCTCGTGCAGCGCGACGCCACCCGCCGCAACCAGCGTGTGACGGCCGTCACGGCGGGCGCCCTCTTGGCGATGGTAGTGATGGGCGTGTTGACGGCATTCGCCATCAACGCGAGGCAAGAAGCCGAGCGCCAGCGTGGCGAGGCTGAGGGACTGGTGGAATACATGCTCACCGATCTGCGCGATAAGCTGAAAGGCGTCGGCCGCCTCGACGTGATGACCGCGGTCAACGAGCGCGCGCTGAAATACTACAGCGACCAGGACCTTTCGAAGCTCCCAGCCGACTCGCTCGAACGCAGGGCGCGCATCCTCCATGCAATGGGCGAGGACGACGAGCAGCGCGGCGACGAAAGGGCTGCTCTGGACAAATATCTCGAAGCCCGGCGCACCACTGCGGCGCTGCTCGACCAGAGCCCGAACGACCCGGCCCGCATCTACGATCACGGGCAAAGCGAATTCTTCATCGGCTCACACGAGTACAACAGCGGCGATTTCAGCCGCGCTCGGTCGGCATTTCAAGCCTATAAGGCGCTGGCCAATAGGCTCGCCGCAATGGCGCCGGACAATCCGAAATATCGGCAGGAGGTCGGCTACGCCGACAGCAATCTTTGCTCCGTTGCCGAGCAGCCGCCGATCGATGCCGCAGCCGCAATACGCTACTGCACTGCTTCCCTTGCCGAGACGGAGAAGGCCGGGCGCGGGCAGAAGGCGGGCGCCGCGACGATGAGAGATCTGGCGGAACGCCACGCTTGGCTCGCCGACGCATATTTCCTCGCCGACGATCTATCGCGCGCTAAAGCGGAGAGGCATGCGCAGGAGGATATGCTGAACAAGCTCATCACGGCCGATCCGCGCAATATGGACCTCAAGGACAGCTGGGTCGTGCTTCAGCTCGCCCTCGCCAAAATCGAAGTGCGCGAGGGCGACAAAAACGGCGCTCGCCAGAGATTCGAAAAAGCGCTTTCCGCCGTCGAGACGATGCTTCGGTTCGACCCAACAAATCATCAATGGGCGCAATCGCGCGCCGATATCTTGAAAGAACTCTCAACTCTAGACCAATCAGGAAAGGATATCCGACAATGAGCAACAAACCGACCGTGCGCCTTTCGACCGGCCCGGCGCCGCAGGAGCAGCACAAGCTTCCCGAAAAGCCGAAGAGTACTCCGAAAGGGAACAGCCTGGTGGAGTCGATCCAAAATCCAAACCCGATCAAAGGTGAGCATCCGCCGTCGGGAACCAAGGTCCTCTACCACCAATTGCAGGTGACGATGCCCTCCGCCGGTCAGTTTGTCTTCACCTATCTGAGCGGAAGCGGCATCAAGAATTTGTCGGGCGCCTATACGATCGACGATTTCATGGCGGATCTGGAGAGCGATCCCGGCGACATCGTTTTCGACAGAAACCTGTACAACATTCCCAGTGACGCGCCGAATATCGTCGTGAGGGAGGCCTGCTACGTGGTCGTGCAACTGTTCGGCGATCCGAATGTCCGCTTCAAGCCGGACAGCGAGGCGATCGATACGGCAATCGATTTCTCGACCAACTATAAGTATTGCAATCTGATCCACTACGATACTTCATGGACCCCCTATCTTGACCAGAGCGGCGACGATCCCTGCTATGTCATCCAGTTCGACGTCTCATATGTCGAGCCCCCCGACAATGACCAGTTCAACATCAATCTTCAGGTCGGGACGGTGAACGGCCAGCCGATCTTTCTCCAGGTCGATCCCGCGCTCAAAAATCGCGGCCCTCATGGGATCATGATGCCAGCGGCGGAGAAGAAAAGGGCCATGCGTCAAGTTTCCGGCGCATCCATGGCGCGCACGGCGAATGGCCACAAGACGCCCGTCGTGCACCGGGGCCGAGCGGACTCGGTGGTATGATTGACCATGCGCGGTATGAAATCGGACACGCGGTTGCGTAATTGACAGCTTCACAGCCATCTTGAGCAGGCTCGCGTGTCCGATTGTTCGCTTCTTCTCTCTATTGTCGCCCATGCCCGCGTGGTCGCGCTCGACCGGGCATGGGCGATGTTCCGCGACTCCGGGGTCGCCGGCATGAAGGACGACTCCGCCGGGCTCAATGTCCACGACCGGCTGCTCGGGGATCGCGCACTCGCGGCCAGGGCGCGGAGCGGCGGGCTCCATCTCCAAACCCGCCGCAACGATACAACCTTCTATGAAGGAGAGATGATATGACATTCACGGGGCCCGGCGTAGCGCTTGGACAAAACCTTCCCGATCCTTGGGAGGCTCAGCAGATCGTCTACTACCATCTGACGTTCGAGAACGGCGGCTCCGGACTGCGCTTTAAGTTCCTTTCGGACAGCGGTACGAAATCGGGGGCGGATATCGACGGCTTCATCGAAGAAGTACTCGCCGGAAGTCCCACCACCGTGCCGTTCTCAATGCAGCAGACACCGCCTGATTTGATCGCGGCAAAGCCCTGTTTCGTCGTCGTCGAATTGGATGAGGCGCTGGGCTGGAGCTTTCTGCCAGGTTCTCCGGCAATCAAGACACAGGATGATCATATGGCCGACTATTGCGCACTCATGCATGTAGACACATCCGGGGGCGTCACGCCGAATCAAGCGCCGCTGTGACCGCCGTGCCGGGTCGTGTACTTCGCCGCCGTCAATCCAAAACCTGCTCCGGACAACATCAACGATCCATTCAACTTCTATGTCCAAATCGACCAGACACCAGGCCAGTCCGTTGCGTGGACCATCGATCCCTTCATCAAGAACCGAGGGAAAAAGCCACCCCTGGAAGTCCTCTAGAGAGGGAACCTTCCCTTCATTGGTCCCGCCGCGCCGACGCATGGCGGAAGCTGGAAGGGTCGCGATTCTTCCGCGGCCGATTGACCTTGTCCTCCGATGACGATGAAATCGAAGAAATGTTCGGGTAGCCACCTCAAAGCCAAGGCATAGGTCAGCGTGTCCGATCGCTTCTCCCTTCTTTCCATCATCGCCCACGCCCGTGCCGGCGCGCTCGAGCAGGCATGGGCGATGTTCCGCGACGCCGGTCTCGAAGCCGTGAAAGACGACCCCGCCGTCCTCAGCGTCCATGGCCGCCTGCTCAAGGACAGCGCGCTCGCGGCCAAGGGCGCGGAGCGCCGCGCGCTCTATCTCAAATCCGCCGAGGCCTATGCCCGGGCGGCCGACATCTCGGGCACGCTCTATCCGCGCATCAACGCGGCGACGCTGTCGCTGCTCGGCGCGCGCCCCGACATGGCGCGCACGCTCGCGCGCCAGGTGCTCGAGCGGGGACGGCGCGGCGAGGACGGACCGGAGACGCCCTATTGGCGCACGGCCACGCAGGCCGAAGCGCTGCTGCTGCTGGGCGAAATCCAGGAGGCAAAGGAGACGTTCAAGGGCGCCATCGCGCTCGCGCCCCGCGCCTATGAGGACCACGCCTCGACGCTGCGCCAGTTCGGCCTGATCCTGGACACGCTCGGCCTGGACAAATCGTGGCTCGACGCCGCCCGCCCGCCCAAGAGCGCGCATTTCGCGGGCCACATGGCGCTGGCGTCGCGCGGCGGCAAGATCGAGCGCGAGATCCGCGACATCATCCGCGCCGAGCGCATCGGCTTCGGCTATGGCGCGCTCGCGGCCGGCGCCGACATCGTCATCGCCGAGGCGCTGCTGGAGACGGGCGCCGAGCTGCATCTGATCCTGCCCGCGCCGGTGGCGCAATTCCGCAAGGCCTCGGTGGCGCGGTTCGGAAGCTCCTGGGCGCGCCGCTTCGACGGCATCCTGGAAGACAAGGACAAGGTCTGCGTCCGCGTGATCGCGCGCGGCGGCGACCCCTTGAGCCCGCTCGCCATCCGCCTCACCACCGAGATCGCCATGGGCAGCGCGGTCATGCATGCCGCGATGCTGATGAGCGAAGCCGTCCAGCTTCTCATCCTGGAAAGCTCTTCCAAGGGCGCGCGGCCCTCGGGTGCGAGTGCCGCGGCGGGGGCTGCATGGCGCGCCGGCGGGCGCAGGCAACACGTCATCCAGGCGGCGCGCGCGCGCAACGTCACGCCGCTGAAGCTCGAGCGCCCCTCGCGCGCGTATCTGGCCGCGCAGGTCCGGATCGATCCGGGTTGTGCGACGGCCGAGAGCGCAGCTGCGATCCTGCCGCGCCTTGCCCGTGCGTTCGCGGCCCTGCCCAAGACGATCGTGAACCCGCGCTGGACCGGAGAGGAGATCCTGCTCGCTTACGATACGGTCTCCAAGGCGGCCTCGGCCGCGCTCGCCGCGGCGAGGATTCTCAAAGCCTCACCCGGTTCGCGGATCGCGGGTCACTACGCGCTCGCCGAGAGCATCGACGATCCATTCGGGGGCGAACCCGTGCTCGGCGGCAGCGCAGCCCCGGTGCTCAGGGAGATCCTGCAGACCACGCCGCCGCCCGCCGCCTATGTCAGCGAGGATTTCGCAGCCGCTCTCCATGTGGGTCCGGCCGAAGGACGCCCGCGGGTCGAGCTCGTCGGCGAGCTGCCGTCGCAAGCCGGCGAAGAGCACCCGATGAAGCTCTATTCGCTGAGGCGGTAGGGTCGCATCGAAGCATCGAGCGAACGGCACATCGCCCTTCGAGGCTCGCTACGCTCGCACCTCAGGGTGACGTGCCTACTGATAAAACAAACTCGTCATCCTGAGGTGCGAGCCCGAAGGGCGAGCCTCGAAGGACGATTCATCCGATTCAAGCTTCGTGATCAACATACCACTCACACGATCATCTCTTCCAGCCTTTGCGGGGCGACGATGAAGAGCGCGCCGCCGTCGCGGCGGATGATGCCGCGGCGCTCGAGCGTGTTGATCGCGCGCGATACGGTCTCGCGCGTGGTCTGCACCCGCACCGCCAGCGCCGACAGCACGGGGGCGGGCCGAAGCGTGCGTCCGTCGCCGAGCCGTGCCAGGCGCAGCAGTTCGGCATGCACGCGGCCAGCGGCGGAAAGCGTCGAGCGCTCGAGCATCTTGGTGGAGGTCGCGCGAAGCTGGCGCTGGAGCACCCGCGACACCACCAGGCCCACGCAGCCATAGGTCTCCATCAGGTTCAGGAAATCGAGCGCCAGGAACACCGCGGCGCGCACGGCCTCGACCGCGACGACGTCGGCTTCTTCGGGCGACGGCTCGCTGAGGGCCACGGCGCCGAAGAAATCGCCGGGCAGGAACTCGCGCAGCAGAACCGTCTGCCCGTCGACGCTGTAGGTGAGCGCATGCGCGCAGCCCGTGACGAGGAGAAAGGCCGCGCCCGCGCGGTCGCCCTGCTTGAGCAACACCGCGTGGACCGGAAAGCGGCGATCCTGCGCGCGCTTGCCGATACTCGCCGCGACGTCGGGCGAGCACAGGAAGACCTTCTGCAAGAACCGGTGAATGTCCCCGTCGTAGGATGCCGCCGCCAACCCTTCCGCCCGCGCAAACGCTCGCGCGCAGAGTGATGCGTTTTCGCTCGCTTGTCACGCAAGGCGAAAGGGCCGGTGCGGTTGCACCGGCCCTTTCCCGGACACAATCGTTCCAGGCGGCTCAGCCTTGCGGCGCGGCCGGAAGCGCCTGGATCTGATCGGCGCTGAGCTGCGCGACCACGACGTTGCGCGACTGGTCGTAAGAGAGCTGCGCGGCGTCGATGGCGACGATCTTGCTCTGCGCGCCGAGGAGCGCGACGTCGAGGGACTGCGCCTTGCCGTCGGTTCCGGTGACCACTTTCTGCACCGCACCGACCGCCTGGCCGCTCGACGTCTCCACGCTTGCGTTCGCGAGCGTCTGCGGCGGGTTGGCGATAGCGCTCAGCGCGACCGTGCCGGACGGCACGCCCGCCGCGCTCGTCATCTGGCTGGCGGAAGCCGGCTGTGCCGCGCTCGACGTGTTCGATGCCGACGCCGTCTGATCCGGCGTTTGCGCCTGCTGCAGCGATTGCGCGTTCAGCTGATCGGTCTGCGCCATCTCCGCGGGCGTCGCGGGATGATGCGTGTACGCGTTCGCGGGGGCGCCGGCGAGTGCGAGCCCCACGATCGCCGCGCCTCCCAATGCAAATGATTTGATCTTCATGACTAGTCTCCCTGTTTCTCGAGATGACCGTGGGTTAGCCGAAGGCTTCTCGTGGCGGTCGATGAGGAAACGATTTCCGCAAGGCGTGGTTCCGGAGAAACACGTGAACAAAGAGGAACCTTTCCGCGCCACGCGGGTTGAAATTTCGGACATTGAACTCTCGTCCCGCCGGCCCAGCGGAACGCATCAATTGAGGGTGCGTTTCAAACTTATTGAGTTTGATCCTAGTAGAGGCGATCCGATGGCTAAGACGAAATTGCTCGAGGACATCAAGGCGGACCCTGCGCGTTTCTACCCCTCGCCCACCGATGTGGTGCGCGACCGGCGGTTCTCGGACGCCGAAAGGCTGGAGATCCTCGAGGCCTGGGAACGCGACGCGCGTGCGCTGTCCGTAGCCGACGACGAAGGCATGTCCGGCGGCGAGCCCAGCCGGCTCAAGACGGTGGTCAAGGCGCGCATGGAGATTCAGGAGCGCATGGCCGCCGAGCCCAAATACAGCGAGGCCAGCAAATTCGGCGGCGGCAAGGTGCAGTGATGCGCCTAAGCCACTGATTTCACAAAATAAATTTTTGGAAGGCAGGAGCGGGCACCCGATGCGGGGCTGTCGAAGGGGCTGGGGCGTACCGGATCAGACGCCCGCTCCGATGCAGAAAATGCGCGCCGCTGAGGTTGGTTCCATCGCCCCCCCAAAAAAATCTCATCCCGGCCGCCGGGGCCCAAGCCGGCCCATCGTCACGCTGACCACGAGCAGGATCACGAAGACCGCGAGCACGACCTTTGCCGCCGTCGCGGCCAGCCCCGCCAGGGTGAAGAAGCCGAGATAGGCCGCCACCACCGCCAGCACGAAAAACGTGAGTACCCACCCGATCATGAAATTCCTCCCCACGCGCGAACGCGGGAAGGGGAAGAGTTGTTCCAGGGAGATTGACCCTGATGGATCGTCCTTCGAGGCTCGCACCTCAGGATGACGAGCTCGTTTTTCAAAGTCGGTACGTCACCCTGAGGTGCGAGCGCAGCGAGCCTCGAAGGGGTCGCGAGCGACAGCGTAGCGACGTGCCGCTTCTCCTTCTACGCCGCCTGCTCCCGCTGCGGGTGGAAGAACAGTGCCTGGCCGACCGTCGCCTGGATGGTCTCGGGCAGGAACGGTTTGGCGATGAGATAGGCCGGCTCGGGACGCTCGCCGGTGAGCAGCTTTTCCGGATAGGCCGTGACGAAGATCACCGGGATGTCGAAGCTGGTGAGGATCTCCGCGACCGCGTCGATGCCCGATCCGCCTTCGCCCAGATTGATGTCGGCGAGCACCAGGCCCGGCCGCTTGGCGCGCGCCATCGCAACGGCCTCGTCGCGCGTCGCGGCTTTCGCCACCACGTCGTGGCCGAGTTCGACGAGCAGGTTCTCCAGGTCCATCGCGATGATCGGCTCGTCCTCGATGATGAGCACGCGCGAAGCGAGCAGGCGGTCGATCACGTCCTGCGCCTCGACGATGGCGGCTTCGACCTGCTTCGGTGTTTGATTCAGGATGTAGGCCGCCTCTTCCAGGCTGAACGCCTCGACGGAGGTCAGCAGCACCGCGGCGCGCTTCGCCCCCGACAGCGCCTTGAGCAGTCCCTCGGGACGCGACACCTGCGAATCAGCACTCGGCTTGTCGTCGCTTTCCGACCAGTCGTCCTGGAACGCCCGGTAGAGTCCCACGCGGGGCGACACGCCCTCGCCCAGCGACTGCTTGCCGCCCAGGAGCGAGGCCAGCGTCGCGCGGACGTGGGCATCGCCCAGTTCCTGGCTCCCCGACAGCGCCCTGGCGTAGCGGCGCAGATAGGGCAAATGCGGCGCAAGCGCCTCTTTCATGCTCATGAATCCCGGCTCCTGTTCGACAGACACACCAAAGCTGCAACCGGGAACGCGCGCCAGAGGAAAAAGTTCCATGCCCTGGAACCAGCCGCCGTCCGGCCGCGTTAGCCTACCTCGAGGGGTTCGGATGCCCGCCCTGGGGCGCCAGCAACACGGCCGGGATTGCACCTCCGGCCGCCGCGTCGGAGAATGGTCTTGTCGACCCTGCAAACACATCGGACGGGAAACTTGTCCAAGGAAGAAGAAGGAACCGGCGGTAAGTCGCGCGCCGTGCGCGCCCGCCAGCGCGCCATCGGACGCGAACTGCGCCGGATGTACGACGGCGTGGTCAACGAGCCCGTGCCCGACGAATTCCTCGATCTCCTGCGCCGCATCGACGAAGCGGACGCGGAAAAGAAGAAGCCGTCGTAATGACTCGCACCGAAAGCCACACCATGGAAGAACGCGAGCCCCAGACGCCGCCGGACTTCAAGACGGATCTGCTCGCGCTCGTTCCCTTCCTGCGCGCCTTCGCACGCTCGCTCACCGGCAACTACGAGGCGGCCGACGATCTCGTGCAGGAGACGATGGTCAAGGCGTGGCAGTCGCGCGACACGTTCGAGATGGGCACGAATCTCAAGGCGTGGCTGTTCACCATCCTGCGCAACCAGTTCTATTCCGACCGCAGGCGCGCCTGGCGCCAGGCGCCGTGGGACCAGGACGCGGCCGAGCGCATGCCGGGCACGAGCCAGGACCAGAATTGGGCCGCGGACTTAAGCGACACGACGCGCGCCTTGAAGCTTCTTCCCGACGAGCAGCGCGAGGCGCTGATTCTCGTCGGCGCCGGCGGGTTCTCCTACATGGACGCGGCCGCGATCGTGAAATGCAATGTCGGAACCGTGAAGAGCCGCGTCGCGCGCGCGCGCAAGGCGCTGCTCGCTATTCTGGACAGGCAGGATAGTCTGCCCACCCGCGAACGTCCGACCGAGGGAGAAGCGGCGCGTGATATCATGGCGCAACTCGACAGGCTGGCTCCTCCCCAACAGGCGGAGGGCGCAGCCAAGCGCCGAACCAAGGGACGCGTTGACTAGGCATCCCCAATCCCTGCGCACCCGCCTGTTCTGGTGGGTGACGCTGGCCCTGATCCCCATCGGCATCGTGAGCGTCCTGCAGGGGCTCGAGCGCGCGCGCTCCGACGTCGCCAACGTGCGCGAGCACCTGGTGCAGTCGGTGCGCATCGCCGCCTCGAACGAGGAGAACGTGCTGGGCTCGAGCGAGCAGCTCCTGCACGCGCTGGCCAATTTGGACGACGTGCGCAACGTCACGCCGGATTGCGACCGGGCGCTCTCCGACGTGCTTCTCGGCGTGCATTTCTTCGCCAACCTGGCGCGCGCCGACCGCAACGGCGTCATCGTCTGTTCGGCGCTGCCGCAGGCCAAGGGGCGCGCCTCGCGCGCCGACATGTTCGAGGCCGCGCGGCGCACGGGAAAGCTCGTCGTCAGCGGCCAGATCGTCAGCCCCATCACCCACAAGCCGGTGATCGGCGCGATGCTGCCGGTGATGAAGAACGGCCGCTTCGACGGCACGGTGAGCGTCGGCATCGACACGGTCTGGCTCGACCACATCCTGAAGGAGCACGACCTGCCGCACGGCGCGGTGATCGCAGTGTTCGACCGCAACGGCGACATCATCGCGGCCAACAACGCCGGCGTCGCGGCCGCGCTGTTCTCGAAGATGCCCGAGGCGCAGGCGCTGAACGGCGGGCTTCAGGCGGGCGACGACGCGAGGGGCAATTCCTGGATCTTCGCGGCGGCGCCCCTGGTCGGCGACAATGTCTTCGTGGCGCTCGCGATGCGCCAGCAGAAGCTCTTCGTACCGACCTATCTGCGCGTCGGCACCGATTTCCTGCTTCCGATCGTGATGCTGGGGCTGGCCTGGATCGCGATCTGGTTCGCGACCGAGCGGCAGATCACGCAATGGATCAACTATCTGCGCCGGATCGCGGCCGCCTATCGCGGCGGCCATTACGGCGCGCGGCCCGCGCTCGACGGCGCGCCGGAGGAGTTCCGCTCGCTCGGTATCGCGATGGAGGAGATGGCCGCGGGCATCCAGGACCGCGACAAGCGGCTGCGCGACGCCGTCTCTCAGAAAACGATGCTGATCCGCGAGACGCATCACCGCGTGAAGAACAACCTGCAGATCGTCATGAGCCTGCTCAGCCTTCAGTCCAACCAGATGAAGGACGAGGCGGTGCGCGAGGCGCTGGGTCAGGCGCAGGCGCGCATCGACGCGCTCGCCCTGGTCCACCGCCTGCTGCACGAGGTCGAGGACCAGACCACGGTCGACCTGCGGCGCCTGCTCGGCGAGCTCACCGGCAAGATCGCCGAGACGATGACCGTCGACGACAGCCGCATCACGACCCAGATCGACAGCGTGCAGATCCAGGTGCCCGGCGAGATCGCGGTCCCCATCGCGCTCTTCGTGGTCGAGGCGCTGATGAACATCTTCAAATACGCGTTTCCGAACGCCCGCCCCGACGGCGTGGTGAAAGTCGCCCTCGCACGGCGGGACGGCGGCAAGCTGTCGCTCACGATCCAGGATAACGGCATAGGCTATACGCAGGACGCGACGAAACCGGGCATCGGGAGCAGATTGCTCGGCGTCTTCGCGCGCCAGGTGCACGGGACGGCCACGTCCGTCTCCGAGCCCGACCGCGGAACGACGGTGGCGCTCATCTTCAACGAGCCGGAGCAGGTGGTGGGTTAGTCACGTTCATCCTCCCCCGTCCTTACGGGGGAGGGGCCGAGCGTCAGCGAGGCGGAGGGGATAAGTCCCCCTCCGACGCTTCGCGCCGCCTCCCCCGTAAGAACGGGGGAGGATAAGATTCATGGACCCGCGAAGAAGAAATAGTAGACCCCCGCCATCCCCGCGAGCGCCGCCAATGTACTGATGACGAGGACGTAACGAACGCCCATGCCGCTCACGGCCTGGCGGGCCTCGACCGTGGTGCGTTGCTGTTCGTGCGATTCGCTGTTCCAGACGTTGCTCATGCAATGGAAACGGACGCGGTCCCAAAGGGTTGCATGGTTGTCAGGGAACCATGCGGGAGGGCATGCGTTACTTAGGCTGGCAGATGGGGGCGTTGAGAAAAACCAGGAGATTTCACATGTCTAAGACACTTCATCTGATGATCAGCGCCGCCGTCGTCGGCGCCTTCGCACTGGCCGCCCCGGCTCAGGCTGCCCCCCATGGCGTCAAGGTCGGCAGTTTGACCTGTCACGTGGCGAGCGGCTGGGGCTTCGTGTTCGGGTCCTCGAAGGACCTGCGCTGCAACTTCCGTCCGAACGGCCATATGGGCGAGCACTATACCGGCTCGATCTCCAAGTTCGGCGTCGACGTCGGCTACACCGAGGGCGGCGAATTGATCTGGGGCGTGTTCGCGCCGAGTTCCGACGTCCGCGCGGGCGCGCTTGAAGGCGACTATGCCGGTGCGTCAGCCAGTGCCACCGTCGGCGTCGGCATCGGCGCCAACGTGCTCGTCGGCGGCCTCGACAAGTCGATCGCGCTGCAGCCGCTGAGCGTGGAAGGCAATACGGGCCTCAACGTCGCGGCCGGCATCGGCTCGATCAGCCTGAAATACGTGCCCAACGAGGCGAGCCGGTAACGGACGCAGAGTTTCGCGCAGACAGGCCCTCGCCGGAAACGGCGGGGGTTTGTCGTTTCTGCGCTTCGCCGGATGGGTCATGCTTCGAGGCATCGCTTCGCGATGCACCTCAGCATGACGCGTTTGTTTGTTGCAGTAGGCACGTCACCCTGAGGTGCGAGCGGAGCGAGCCTCGAAGGGCGACGGGCCGCTTCTCAGATCACCCCGAGCTTCTTCCCCACCTTCTCGAACGACGCCAGGGCGAAGTCGACCTGCGCGTCGGTGAGCGAGGCGCAGGCCTGGATGCGCAGGCGCGCCGTGCCTTCGGGGACGACCGGGTAGCCGAAGCCGGTGATGAAGATTCCTTCGCCAAGCAGTTCCCTGCTCATGCGGATCGCGAACGCGGTGTCGCCGACGATGATCGGAACGATCGCGGACTCGCCGTCGAGCGGCTTGAAGCCCCGCGCCTTCAATCCCTCGCGCAGCCGCTTGGTGATCGCGTGCAGGCGCGCGACGCGTTCGGGCTCGCGCTCCAGGATCTCCACCGCCTTCATCGCGCTGGCCGCGATGGTCGCCGGCAGCGCGTTCGAGAAGAGCTGCGGCCGCGAAACCTGCGCCAGGAACTCGATCAGCGTCTTCGAGCCCGCGACGTAGCCACCGGCTGCGCCCCCAAGCGCCTTGCCGAGCGTGCCGGTGATGATGTCGATCCGGCCCTCGACGCCGCAATGCTCGGCGGTGCCGCGGCCGTGGCGGCCCATCACGCCGGTGCCGTGCGAGTCGTCCAGGATCACCGAGGCGCCGTGCTTCCTGGCGACGCCCACGATGTCGCCGAGCGGGGCGATGTCGCCCTCCATGCTGAACACGCCGTCGGTGACGACGAAGATGCGCCGCGCGCCCTCGACTTGCTCGAGCCTGGCGTCGAGATCGGCCATGTCGGCGTGCTTGTAGACCAGGCGCCGCGCCTTGGACGCGCGGCAGCCGTCGATCAGCGAGGCATGGTTCAGCTCGTCCGACACCAGCGCGTCGCCCTCGCCCGCGACCGCCGGGATCAACCCCGTGTTCGCCGTCCAGCAGGACACATAAGTCAGCGCCGCTTCGGTGCGTGAAAGCTTCGCCAGCGCCTTCTCGATCTGATCGTGGATGGAGAACGTGCCGCAGATGAAGCGCACCGACGCGGTGCCGGCGCCGAACTCCTTCAGCGCCGCCTGTCCCGCCGCGACGAGCTCGGGATGATCGGCGAGGCCCAGATAGTTGTTGGACGACAGCACCAGCACGGGGCCGGATTTCTCCGCCATCGTGACCTCGGTATCCATCGGCCCGGTGATGTGGCGGAAGGTCTTGAGCGTGCCGGCCTTCTCCATCGCGCCGAGATCGGCGCGCAGGCTTTCGTCCAGGCTCACAGCTCGCTCCAGTCGAGGATGACCTTGCCCGAATTGCCCGAGCGCATGACGTCGAAGCCCTGCTGGAAATCCTTGTAGGAATAGCGGTGCGTGATCACGGGCTGGATGTCCATGCCGCTCTGGATCATCGAGGTCAGCTTGTACCAGGTCTCGCCGAACATGCGGCCGTAGATGCCGCGCAGGTTCAGCCCCTTGAACACCACCGCGTCCCAGTCGATGCCGGGCTGGCCGGACTGGATGCCGAGCATCGCGATCTTGCCGCCATGCGCCATGGTGTCGATCATCTGGCGCAGGCCTGCCGGGTTGCCCGACATCTCGAGCCCCACGTCGAAGCCCTCCTGCATGCCGAGGTCCTTCATCACCACGCGCAGATCGTCCTTGGCGACGTTGACGACCGCCGTCGCGCCCATCTTCCTGGCGAGGTCGAGGCGGTATTCGTTGACGTCGGTGACGACCACGTAGCGCGCGCCGGCCTTGAGCGCCATCGGCACCGCGCTCACCCCGATGGGTCCGGCGCCGGTGATCAGCACGTCCTCGCCCACCACGTCGTAGGAGAGCGCGGTGTGCGCCGCGTTGCCGAGCGGGTCGAAGATCGCATAGACCTCGAGCGGCACCTTGCTGTCGCAATGCCAGATGTTCGGCGCCGGCACCACGACGTATTCGGCGAACGCGCCGTCGCGGTTGACGCCCACGCCCAGCGTGTTGGCGCAGAGATGCCTGCGTCCGGCATGGCAGTTGCGGCAATGGCCGCAGACGATGTGGCCCTCGGCGCTGACGAGGTCGCCGACCTTGTGGTCGCTCACATTCGCGCCCACAGCTGCGATGCGCCCGACGAATTCGTGGCCGGCGACCGTGCCCGGCCTGATCGTCTTCTGCGCCCAGGCGTCCCAGTTGTAGATGTGCACGTCGGTGCCGCAGATGCCGGTCTTGAGCACCTTGATGAGCACGTCGTCGATGCCGTAGCCCGGCTCGGGCACGTCCTGGAGCCAGATGCCTTCCTCAGGCTTGGATTTGACCAGCGCTTTCATGGGCAGTTCTCGCCTTTCTTGGGAGATTGCGTCCAGGGCGCGGAGCAACCCGCTGAGCAATTTCAACAGGTTACCGCTTATCGGATATCGGCGCGTGGTATAGCGTTGCTGGCAGATTTGTCCAGAGCGTAGTTGCGGCGTCCAGACCGCGCTTCGCGGCCCTAGGGAGCCAAGCGTCTCAAAGCTTCCCCGTCCGGTCCGGGAATTTCGTCTGCCATGATCGTTACTCGATTTGCCGACGCATATGCTTCGGCATTCGCCTGTAAATCTAACGGAATGCCGACACCCATTGTGACGATACGGGCCCCATCGATCCCGGTTGTAACAAGAAAATCCCTCACGGCTTGCGCCCGGCGCTCGCCCAACCCTATCAAATAAGTTTGAGCCGAAACGCTGCCCCAACCCACTTGCATCGGTGCGGCGTACCCGACCAGAAGAAGCGACGCTGCGCTATGCTGCATCATCCAGAGGGCGATAGGCAGCAAAGTTGGCCACTCGCTCTGTCGAACGCTGCTGTGATCCGCGTCGAAGAAAACGCTGATGCGATCCCTCGCAAAATCAAATGTCTCGCGGACGGCCGGCCGCCTGAACTTTCCGACGATATCGGCGATGGCGTCCGATTTCTCCCGCGTCGGTGCAAAGAACGGCCGATTGGGCAAAGATATGTCCGTGATCCACGGCTGCATTTGAACGTTTCCGGGCGCCGTAGGCGCGACAGGAGCGTTGAGCTGCAGCTGCATGAAGAAATCGACAATTCCCAGCTCGGCACTCTCATTCAACGTGCTCAGAAAAACCGAGGTGTATGGGCTGTTTTGGTTGTATTGCGCATCGGGTGTTTGAAATCCCGGCAGAGTCGAAAACGCTATGATCGTGTCTCTCGGCGCGGTGTCGGTACCCGTATCCGGTTCGGGCAGAGCCGCGTTCGTTTGACTGGGGTCGTCACGACAGGCGTCGATGACCGCCACGATGCTGCGAGGGCCTTTCGCGCTGACCGCGCCGATCAATTCGTCCAACGACAACTTCGAATGGGCGGGTTGGTGCCTTTTCCCAACGAATTGGGTGTCGACGGGAAGGAAATAGCTTTGCGCGCCCGTTTGTTCGCCGTGCCCCGAATAATAAATGAAGACGTCGTCGGCGGCGCCGACCTTCGACGCGATGTCCGGAATCAATTTGGAAATCTGCGCCTTCTTGAAATTGGGAGGCACATCCTGGATTTCAAACCCTTTGGACGATACGGCTTTGGAAACCTTTTCGCGGTCCATTTTGGGACCCAGCAGCGGATCCATCGGATAGCGCCAATTTGCCAGGACAAACGCGACCCGGCGTGGCCAGACTTGTGCGCGAACCGGGCTACTGCCGGCGCTTGTGAGAGCCGCGCCCAACCCCAGCAACGTTTTCCTTCGGGACAATCCGATGGAAGCGGAAGCCATGGCTCAGCTCACTCGATTTCGATGATGCCATATGCGCGGCGCCTGGAATCAAAGCGGATCCCATAGAGCGCGCCGGATCTGACCGACTGCACCACGGGAACGCCGCCTGTCGAGATACCGATATCGAAACGCCCTCGGCATTGCGTGCATTGATATACGGCCTTTTCGCCGGCCTCTTGCGCCTGCGGCTGCCATGGCGAGCCCGGCTCCCGAATTACGAATCGAACCTTCACGTCCATTGTGTTGACGATCGCCACGAGCCACGTTCCATTCGGGCCGCGACTTGGGGGTAATCCTTTCGACGACGGCAGCCGGACAATTGCCGCCGCCGCACCTTGGGCGGTCACGGCAACGCAACAAACAACCACGGCAGCGCAAACGAGTCTGTTCTTGCGTGCGAGCATGTCCCTCTCTCCGAAGCTCTAAGAGTTGTCTTGCTGCTTGTCGGACTTGGCGGTGTCCCGTCCGCTCGCCCGACCCAGCAAATAACCCAGGATCGAACCGAATAGGCCTAGTGCGGGAGATATCTGGCTTCCTGAATATCCGAGGGTGATAAGCGCAAGCGTCCCGATGATGACGAGAGTCACCGTGAACAGGCGTAGCACCTCTTCCGCCGTCAAATTTGCCTTTCTTGAAAGTAATAAATACTGAACGACAATTATGAATACCCCAAATGCGATAACGGCGAGCGCCAACCAGAACTCGACGCTGTTGCCTATGGACAAGCGAGAGATATCCGCCACGCCCGCTTGAGGGTCCGAGTTGTCCGCGCTGTCGGGAAGACCGGAAGCCTGCGCGATCGCCGGGCCTGTCGCGCAAGCAACGGCTGCCGCAATTCCGCACAAACTTGCAGAAACAAACCTGCTTATCCGCATGCCCCCGGCGCCCCGATGCCTCTCATCAATCTAGCATAAGTGCGAAAGCCGCGCGAGCAGACTTGGCCTATACCGCCGGGCGACCATACCCTTCCGCTGAAAGATGCGGGCACCTTTGAGAACTAAGTCTTTGAAAGCGCGGCGCACGGAGGCCCAGGACGCGCGCCTCAGGCTTGACCAGCGCTCATGGGCAGTTCTCGCCTCTATTGGAAGATGGCGGCGTGATATAGCGCTGTCAGGAGATTTGTCCAGGCTTTCCCGGGCCGAGCCTCTCCTCCCGGAGCTGCGATCTGCGGACCTTGCCCGCGTCGTCGCGCAGGGGATGGGAGACGAATTCGATCGTGCGCGGGCGCTTGTAGCGCACCAGCTTTTCGGCCAGATGCGCTTCGAGCGCGTCCTGCGTCAGCCCCTCCTTGGGCTGGACGATGGCGTGGACGCGGCTTCCCAGATCGTCGTCGGGGATGCCGATGACGCAGCTCGACTGCACCAGCGGATGCTCGTCGATCGCGCCCTCCACCTCGGCCGGATAGACGTTGGCGCCGCCGACAAGGATCATGTCGGTGCGGCGGTCTGCGAGATAGAGATAGCCTTCCGCGTCGAGCCAGCCGATGTCGCCGATGGATTCCCAGCCGCCTTCGAGCCGGCGCGTCTCAGCGCCGACATAACGGTAGGTCGAGGCAAGGCCCGGCTTCTGCCGCATGAAGATCTCGCCCACCTCGCCGCGCGGCAGCATCGTGCCGTCGGCCGCGAACGCCTCGATCTCGGCGTTGGGCGTGGGAAGCCCGACGGAGCCTTTGTGCGACAGCCATTCCTTGTCGCTTATGATCGTCGCGGCGACGCCTTCGGTTCCGCCGTAGAGCTCCCACACGACGTCCGCGCCGAGCCACTCGATCCACGCCTCCTTGAGCCATGGCGGACACGGCGCCGCGAGGTGCCAGACGGTCTTGAGCGAGGAGACGTCGTAGCGAGCCCTCACCTCCTCGGGCAGCCGCCAGATGCGCGCCATCATCGTCGGCACCAGATAGAGCCAGGTGGCGCGATGCTTCTCGATCAGCGCAAGCGTCTCTTCCGCGTCGAATTTCGCCATCACCACGACCGGCGCGCCGACCATCAGCGCCGGAAACGCGGTCACGATCGGACCGTTGTGATAGAGCGGCCCGGGCATCAGGACGATATCGCCTTGCGTGATGCGCCAGCGCGCGGCCGCGGCCTCCATCACCACGCCGGGCTGGCCCGCGACGATGAGCTTCGGCCGCCCCGTCGAGCCGCCGGAGGTGGGCGCCTTCCACGACGGCGAGACGGCATCGGGCAGATCGCCGTCGTCGCCGCTCAGGAGATCGGCGACGGAAACGACGGGCCGTCCGAGATCCAGCGCGCCGTCGGCGATGACGATGGGCGAATTCGCCAGATCGACGATCGCCCTCAGCTCCGCCAAGGGCAGGCGCCACGACACCGGCTGCGGCACGGCGCCGATCTTCCACGCGGCATAGAACGCCTCGATGAATCCGATGCCGTTCGGAAGGCCGATGGTGACGAAATCGCCGTGGCCGACGCCGCGCTCCAGCAGCCCCCGCGCGATCCGGTTCGAGCGACGATGCACATCGCGCCACGTCCGCACATCGTCGCCGCAGCGCACGGCCCACCGATCGCCTTTGCCTGCCGCCAGGGCTGCGAGGCCTCCTCCGAGCGAAAGTGGATTCGGATCCGGCACCAGGGCCGTCAAAGCTTCGAGGACGGAGTTCATGGGCCAGGTTTGTATCATCGCCCCGCCGCCAGGGCCAAGCCTTGAACGGAACCGCGCCTTCCGCGTGCAGTCGCCGCGGCTCGCGCAACGCTGTCAGGTTTAGTCCGGCGATGTCCGGCCGGACAGCGCAAGCATGATTTTCCCGATCGCTTTTGCGTTGTCGCATGCATGGGAATCATCGTGCCCAACGTCGGCTGCACGCGCCATCCATTTCCTGACGTCGCTCGAAAGAACCCAATCGAGCGGCAAATCGAAATCCGGCGGCCGTTTGCAGACTCGAATCTCGACGATTTCGGCACCGTTCAGGACCGACCCGGGCGCGCCGAGCTCGCGCTGCAGGTTGCTTCTCAAGTGAGCGGCATGCGCATCCCTGCTGCTCAGCAAGCCGGTTACCGCATCGAGCATATCCTGGGCGAAACGATGCGTGGGCGAGGGTGGTTGGTATGACGCGGACAAGCCGTTCCGCGCGCGCGATGCTTTTCCGCGCGCCGCGCCTTTCGGCGGATCCGCGGGGCGCGGAGCACCGTTCTCCAAGAGCAGGAAAACCGGCCGAAGCTTGGCGTTCTCGAGTCCGCCTTGCGCGCCTTTGTAGCTCGGGAAAACGGATGCCATGACCGTGTCGGCCATCTCGCGCATCGTTTCGATGCCCGCGGCGTCGAAATAGCCGCCGTCCACGATGTGACCGCCGGCTCTGCGCGGCAGCGTGCCCGCCGGACTCACGAAGGGAAACCGCGCGCCGTTCAGCATCGCCGTCGACATTCTTACATCCTCGCCCGCCCGCGCATGGAAATCGTCGGCATCGATCTGGCTGCCGTCGAAGCCGACGCTGGAGGTCAGTATTCGCCGTCCGTCCTCTTCGCGGGCGCCGCCGATCGTCAATATCGGGACCCAACGCGATCGCGTACGCGGCCACGTATCGAGAAACGCGCGAGACATCGCGTCGCGATCTTTGCCGCACATGCCGGGATTGTCGCTGCAGTGTTCGGTCCAGCCGGCTTCCCACGCGCGTTCCAAGTATTCGGCGCGGTCGGGAAACCAGGTCCCCGGAACAAAGCGCTGCAGCAGGTCGGGATACAGCATCCCGGCCAAGGTCGGGCTCAGATAATCCTTGCCGGTGTAGTCGTCCACTGCCGGCACCAGGCGCCGCTCGCGCACGAGGTTCGGGTTGTCCGCCAGGGTCGTGACGAACGCACCGGCGCCGAGGTCGCTGCCGGAGATAGCGCTGATCATGAACACGTGATTGGAAAAATCGCCGCCCGACTTTTCTTCGAGATTTGCAAGCGCATGACCGGTCCAGAACGCAGCCCGCGAGGCACCGCCTTCCGCCGCGACGAATATGATCGGCGTCGTATCGCCGTTGTGCCTCGCCTGTGCATACCATTTGGCGAAGGCGACTTTCACGTCGTCGCGATCTATCGCATGGGTACCGGTGACCACGCGAACGCCGTGGTTGTCGTTCGTCAGGCTGAAAAGCGCGGCAAGAACCAGCCATGCGGAAATGAACGGAACCCGGTAATGGACGCCCATCTGCGCGAGCAGCGCGACGACGGGAATGATGTTCGAGATCGCAAACAGCACCACCGCCGCCGGCCCGACGAATACGGGCAGATCGAACTTCGACGCGAGAACGGCCGCCAGCGACAGCGCGGCTACTGCCAGGCCGGCGATAAGCAGCACCGCTTTGAGGCTCAAAAGCGTCCGCGCCACGGCCGCTCCCGTCCGCCGGGTCTTCGCGAGCGAGCGCAGCCGGGCGGCCACCCGCGTACGAAAGATCACGAATGACAACACGGCGGCGCCTGACGCGAGAAGCGTGCCAACGGGCCACCAGACCCCTCCATCCCAATCGTCGTGGGCGCCGGCCAGCAGCAGGACGCCGAGCAGCAAGAAGAGGAACGGCATCAATCCGAGCACGCGCGGCGTCCACACCAGGAATGGATTTGACCGCCAGTCCGCATCGTCCTCGAATTGAAACTCGACGATGGCGCGTGTCCAAAACCATGCCTGCAGGCCGAGCGTCACCGCCGCCAGGCAAAGCATGGTCAGGTAACGCGATCCCGCGGGCTCGGTCATGCTTTGCACGACCGCGCTCACCAGGTCTTTTCCCTGATCGGAGAAGGACAACGCCGCGCCGGTCACGATCAGCAGCAGCGCGATCAAGCCGAAGCCGCGCGTCCGGCGCAGCAATTCCACGTTCCTCGCCCACCATCCCGGCTTTACGGGCGGTTCCGGTTCGCATGGCGGCTTCGGATCGGCGGCCCGAACCACGAGATCGACGGAGCCTTTGTTGTTCCATCGCATGGACGGCAGGTCGTTGGCGAAAACATTCAACGTCCCGCCTGTCTTGAAAGTGCGCTGGGAGCGCGCACCGATCAGAAACTGCGCGCCTCCAACCTCGCCCACGAGCGCGAACCATCGCGCCGACGCATAGGCGGGACGTATTCCCAGGAACTTGGCGAACGGATTTTCGTAACCGTCTGCATCGCATCGGATGAACCAATCGGTCCATTTTCCGGTCGCCTCGAAAGACAGCGTATCTCCCGGATTTACGTCGCACACGTAAACGGAATCGTCTTCCGACTTGATTTCGATTTTCTTGCCCATCGCACCCCCAATGCGCCCGAGCGTATCACAACCAATGCGCGAGCGACAAGATTCCAGCCCAGCTGGAGCCTTGCGGAGCTTGGCGAATATCGGCGAAGGGTGGCGGGAGCGGCCGTGGTGCCCAGGGGCGGAATTGAACCACCGACACGCGGATTTTCAATCCGCTGCTCTACCAACTGAGCTACCTGGGCAAACCGCCGAAAACCCGGGACACGCCCGGAAGGACGGGCTTTTTAGTGGACCGTTTGCCCCCTTGCAAGCGCCACCCTGCCACACACCGTCATCGCCCGGCCCGAAGGGTCCAGGCGACCCAATTTGGCAACAAGAAGAAACAAGGAAAATGGGTCACCCGGATCGCGCGAAAAGCGCGACCGGGTGATGACGTCCTCTTATGAATGGTCCTCCTCACTGTCCGCCACCCCGTCCGGCCCCTCTTCTGCCGGGATGGCGTAGCGTTCGCCGAACCATTTGCCCAGATCGACATGGCGGCAGCGCTTGGAGCAGAAGGGACGGAATTCGGTCACCTGCGCCTTGCCGCAGACGGGGCATTTGGGCGCTTTAGCCGGTTGCGACATCGAAACCCTCGCGGGCATAGCCGTCATTGGCCTCGAAGCGCACGCGCGGCGCGCCGCGGCGGGCGAGCGCGCCCTTGACCTCCTCGCCGTGATCGTCGAGCCAGCGCACGACCTCGGCCGAGGCGCGCACGACGACCGGCTTGCCGGGGGCTGTGGCGGCGGCGCGCTCGACGCGGCGCATGACCTCGAGCGCGATGCTGTCGCGCGTGCGCTTGCGCCCCTGTCCCGAGCAGGAGCGGCAGCATTCGCTCATCAGCTTGAACAGCGGATCGCGCACGCGCTTGCGCGTGATCTCCACCAGGCCGAATTCGGACATGGGCGAGATCTGTGTCGGCGTGTGGTCCTTCGAGATGCTCTCAGCCAGCACGTCGATCACCTCGGCGACATTGCCGGCTTCGGAGAGATGGATGAAATCGACGACGATCAGCCCGCCGATGCCGCGCAGGCGTACCTGACGGCCGATCTCGTCGGCGGCTTCGAGATTGACCTTGACGCTGGTCTCCTCCAGCCCCGTCGACGCGGTGAAGCTTCCCGAATTCACGTCGACGGCGGTCAGCGCCTCGGTGGATTCGATCGTGATCCAGCCGCCGGAGGGCAGCGGCACGCGCGGGGAGGTGAGCCGGTCGATCTCCTCTTCCAGCTCGTACATGTCGAAGAGCTGGCCCGGGCCGTCGAACAGTTCGATGCGGCTTTCGGCCTCCGGCATGGCGCGGCGGCAATAGGCGCGCGCGGCCTCGACCGAGGCGGCGTCGTCGATCACCACGCGCACCGTATCGGCGCGCACCATGTCGCGCAGGGTGCGCTCGACCGGATCGAGATCGTGATAGAGCGTCGCGGGCGCCGTCGCCGCCTGGCGCTTGGCGAGCACGGGTCGCCAGGCCTCGGCGAGGCGCTCGGCGTCTTCCTTCAGGTCGTTGAGCGTCGCATCGGTCGCGGCGGTACGCAGGATATAGCCCGCGCCGGGCACGAGCCTGTCGCCGCCCTGCGCGATCATCTGCTCGCCCATCGCCATCATGCGCGCGCGCTCGTCGTCGCTTTCGATGCGCCGCGACAGTGCGATGCCGGGCTGGTTGGGCACGAGCACCGCGAGCCGTCCGGGGATCGTCACGTTGGCCGAAAGCCGCGCGCCTTTCTCGCCGATCGGGTCCTTCACGACCTGGACCAGGATCTCCTCGCCTTCATGCACGCAGTCGCCGATCTTGGGCGTGCGCTCCTCCTCGAAGCCGGGCAGATCGGCGAGGCAGCGCGCCTCGCGCGCGCCCAGGAACCCCGCGCGATCCAGACCGACATCGACGAACGCGGCCTGCATGCCGGGCAGCACGCGCTGCACGCGGCCGAGAATGATATTTCCGACGATGCTGTGTCCGCTGCGCCCTTGCGCGCGCGCGCCGCCGTCATCCAGCCCGATGGTGCGTTCGAGCGCGAGTTCCTGCAGGCGGCCGTCCTCGACCAGGGCGACGCGAATCTCCCCAGCCCCCGCATTGATCAGGACTTCCTTCGGCATCCGGAACTCGGCAATAGCGACGGTTCGAGCCTAGCACGGGTACGCGCTGCCGCGAAGCAGCGCGACGGTTTCGGCGAGCGGCAAACCGACCACATTCGAATAGGAACCGTTCAGTGTGCGTACGAAAGTTTCGGCGCGGCCCTGGATCGCATAGCCGCCCGCCTTGCCGACGCCTTCACGCGAGTCGACATAGGTTTCGATCTCCGCCGCGTCGAGCCTTTTGAACCGCACGCGCGTGAGCACGGTGCGGCGCGCGAGAGAGCCGTCCGCGCGCATGAGCGCGACCGCGGTGATCACCTGGTGGCTGCGGCCGGAGAGAAGCTTGAGGCATGCACGCACCTCGTCGTCGTCCTCCGCCTTGGGCAGGATGCGCCGCCCGCAGGCCACGACCGTGTCGGCGGCGAGAACCAGCGACTTGCCGTCCGCGATCTTGCGCGCCTTGGCCTCGGCGAGGCGCTCGGCATAAACGCGCGGCAGTTCGGCTTTGAGCGGGGTCTCGTCGATGGCGCTCGCGCGGACCTGGTCGGGCACGATGCCGGCCTGGGCAAGCAGCGCCTTGCGCCGCGGGCTCTCGCTCGCGAGCACCAGGACGGGCGCGGGCTTATTTGAAGCGATAGGTGATGCGTCCCTTGGTGAGGTCGTAGGGCGTCATCTCGACCATCACCTTGTCGCCGGTCAGCACGCGGATGCGGTTCTTGCGCATCTTGCCGGCCGTGTGGGCGATGATCTCGTGGCCGTTCTGCAGCATGACGCGGAACGTCGCGTTGGGCAGAAGCTCGCTCACGGTGCCCTCGAATTCGAGCAGTTCTTCCTTGGCCATTCGTCCTCGGACAGGTTTTGAGGCCGCCAAATGCCACCGAAACGAGCCAAAAGCAAGGGTTTGGTCCTTCGGGGCTCGCCCTTCGGGCTCGCGCCTCAGGATGACGAGGTTTCGCTTACCGCGTCATCCTGAGGTGCGAGCGAAGCGAGCCCCGAAGGATCAGGTATCCGCCGCCCGCCTCGTCTCGAACCGCGCCTGGATACGCCGCTCCAGCTCGTCGCGGACGGCGCGGTAGGCGGCGAGCTGCTGGTCGCGGGAGCCCTCCACCGCGGTGGGGTCGAGGGTCGGCCAGTACTCGACCGTCGCGGCGGAGGTGCGCGTCAGCTCCATCGCTTTGTGATGCGCCTCGGGCGAGAGCGTCACCACCAGGTCGAAGGACGTGTCCTCGAACTCGTCGAAGCTTTTGGGCTTGTGCTTGCCGATCTCGATGCCGATCTCCTCCATCGCCTCGACCGCGAGCGGATCGAGCTCGCCGCGGCGCACGCCGACCGAGTCCACATAGACGCCGCGGCCGAAGAGGTGGCGCATGATCGCCGCCGCCATCGGGCTGCGCACGGAATTGAAGGTGCAGGCGAACAGCACCGCGCCCGGAAGCTCCTCGCCATTGGGCCCCCGCATCGCGCGTCAGCCCTTGAGATGCAGCACGCAGATCAAGGTGAAGAGCCGCCGCGCGGTGTCGAAATCGACCTCGATCTTGCCCTTGAGCCGTTCCTTGAGAAGCGTGGACGCGTCGTTGTGCGAGGCGCGGCGCGCCATGTCGAGGGCCTCGATCTGGGCCGCGGGCGCGTTGCGGATCGACTTGAAATAGCTGTCGCAGATAAGGAAGTAGTCCCGGATCACGCCGCGGAACGGGGTGAGCGAGAGCATCACCTTCCTGTGCGCGCCGCCGTCCTCGAGGCGGATGTCGAAGACGAGGCGGTTCTCCTCCACCGCAAGCGTGAGCTTGTAGGGCCCGCCCGGCGAGCCCACCGGCGTGAAGCTGTTGGCCTCGAGCAGGTCGTAGATCGCGATCTCGCGCTCCTGCTCGATCTGGCGCGTGCGGTGCACGACCGTGCGCTCGTCGAGATCGACGGCGACGAGGCGGAAATCACCTGCCATCGAGCCGGACCGCGATGGAGCGCGCATGCGCCTGAAGGCCCTCGGCCTCAGCGAGCGTCACCGCCTTGGGGCCGAGCGCAGCCAGCGAGCGCGCGTCGAGGGAGAGAAGCGTCGTGCGCTTGAGGAAGTCGAGCACCGAGAGCTCCGACGAGAACCGCGCCGTGCGCGAGGTGGGAAGCACGTGGTTCGGGCCCGCGATGTAGTCGCCCATCGCCTCGGGCGTGTGGCGGCCGAGGAAGATCGCGCCGGCGTGGCGCACGCGCGCGGCGAGCGCTTGCGGATCGTCGGTCGCGATCTCCAGATGCTCCGGCGCGATGCGGTCGACGAGCGCGGCCGCGTCGTCGAGCCTGGCCACGACGATGATGGCGCCGAAATCGTGCCAGCTCGCCGATGCGATCTCGCGGCGCGGCAAGGTCTCCAGCGCGCGCGCGGCGGCGGCCTCGACCTTGTCCGCGAAACCGGCGTCGTCGGTGATGAGGATGCATTGCGACGAGCGGTCGTGCTCGGCCTGGGAGAGAAGATCGGCCGCGATCCAGTCGGGATCGCTGGCGCCGTCGCTGACGACCAAAATCTCCGACGGCCCGGCGATGGAATCGATGCCGACGCGGCCATAGACCTCGCGCTTGGCGGCGGCGACATAGGCGTTGCCGGGGCCGACGATCTTGTCGACGGCCGCGATGCTCGCGGTGCCATAGGCCAGCGCCGCGACGGCCTGCGCGCCGCCGATGCGATAGATCTCGCTGATCCCGGCGCGGCGCGCGGCGGCCAGGACGAGCGGACCCCCGCCGGGCGTCACCATCGCGACGCGCGCCGGCATTGCGTTCATCAGGACCGAACTCGGATAGCTCGCCGTGCCGCCCGGGACATAGAGGCCCACGCTGTCGAGCGGCGTCCAGCGCCAGCCCAGCGTCGCACCCGTCTCGTCGACGAAGCTTTCGTCCTTGGGCAATTGGCGGCGGTGATAGACCTCGATGCGGTCGGCCGCCGTGTCGACTGCGCCCGGCGCCTCGCGCGGACATTGCGCTTCGGCGGCGGCGATCTCGTCTTCGCCGAGACGCAGCGCCTCGAGTTCGACCTTGTCGAAGCGCGCGGTGTATTCGCGCACCGCCGCGTCGCCGCGCGCGCGGACGTCCGCGACAATGCTCCGCACGGATACCGCAACGTCCTCGTCGCTCTCGCGCTTGGCGTCGAGCAGGGTTTGGAAGGCGCTCTCGAAATCCGGGGCGCGCGCGTCGAGCCGCCGCACCATCTCAGCCGCCGTGAGCCGGGCGGCCGCGCGCCGCCCAGTCGCCGCCCACATCGGTGAGGCCCGCGTCGATGCATTCGACGCTGAGCTTCATCGCGCCGCCGGCGGAGAAGACGAGCTCGACCTCGCCGCCCGGGTCTTCGCCGCCCTTGGGCGTGAAGCGGATCGCGAGCAGCGAGACGACGGCGTCCGGTGCGCCGCGTTTCAAGCCCTTGGACCTGACCGAAAGCACGCCGTCGAAATGCAGCAGCGAGCGCACGCGCAAATTCGCGCTCCTGCGCTTGTCTTCCCATTTGAAGCGGTTGAACAAAGCCGCGAAGCGCCGCTTCTTCGGCAGATAGACGAGATCCTTCAACGGCGCGACCGCGTCCTGCAGGCGCGCGGAAATGACCTCGAGGTCCTCGGCGTCCTCGGCCGCCAATGTAAGCTCGGGTGCCTTCATGCCGATTGCCGCTCGATCTCGGCGCCGACGCGGCTGAGCTTCTCCTCCAGCCGCTCGAAGCCGCGGTCGAGGTGATAGACGCGGTTGATCACCGTCTCGCCCTCGGCGGCGAGGCCCGCGAGCACCAGGCTCGACGAGGCGCGCAGATCGGTCGCCATCACGGGCGCGCCCTTGAGGCGCTCGACCCCGGTCACGATCGCGGTGTCGCCTTCGATCCTGACATCGGCGCCCATGCGCAGGAGCTCCGGCACATGCATGAAGCGGTTCTCGAAGATCGTCTCGCGGATGCGCGAGGTGCCGTCGGCCGTCGCCATCAGCGCCATGAACTGCGCCTGCAGGTCGGTCGGGAAGCCCGGGAACGGCGCGGTGCTCGCGTCGGCCGAGATCGGGCGCACGCCGTTGCGATGAACGCTGAGGCCGCGGTTGGTCTCCCTGATCTCGACGCCGACCTGCTCGAGCATCGGGATCACCGCGCCGATCAGCTCGGCCCGCGTGCCGGTCAGCTCCACCTCGCCGCCCGCGATGGCGACGGCAAACGCATAGGTCCCGGTCTCGATGCGGTCGGGGAGCACCGCGTGCTCGGCCGCGTGCAGCGACGTCACGCCCTGCACGATGATGCGCGAGGTGCCGAGCCCGGAAATCTTCGCGCCCATCGCGATCAGGCAGCGGCCGAGATCGTCGATCTCCGGCTCGCGCGCCGCGTTCTCGATCACCGTCTCGCCATGCGCGAGCGAGGCCGCCATCAGCGTGTTCTCGGTCGCGCCGACCGAGACGAAGGGGAACTCGATGCGCGCGCCTTTCAGCCCCTTGGGCGCCGCGACGATGACATAGCCTTCCTCGAGCACGACCTCGGCGCCCAGCGCCTCCAGCGCCTTCAGATGCAGGTCCACCGGACGCGCGCCGATGGCGCAGCCTCCGGGCAGCGAGACTTTCGCATGGCCCGCGCGGGCGACCAGCGGCCCCGCGACCAGGAAGCTCGCGCGCATCTTGCGCACGAGCTCATAGTCGGCAGTGGTGCCGGCCAGGTGCGCGGCCGTCAGGACGTAGCGACCGCCCTCGCCTACCGCGACGCCCGGCCGCCAATCCGTCGAGACGCCGAGCTGTCCCAGCAGGTCAGCCATCGAGACCACGTCGGCGAGTTTGGGGACGTTGGTGAGCGTCAGAGGCTCTGCGCTCAACAGGGAAGCCGCCATCAGCGGCAGGGCCGCGTTCTTGGCGCCGCTGATGGGAATCTCACCCTTGAGGCGCGCGCCTCCGCGAATGCTGATCCGGTCCATGGGAAAGCCTAACGTCTCAGGCGCCGTTGTAGCGCGGCGCGGTCCCCGAAAACAGCATGTCTAGCCGGGCTTCGCGGCTTTATTCGGGCGATCGGTTGCGGGTTCGTGGGCGGGGGGCTTCTTAAGCATCCGGGTCCGCGATTTCCGCCGCTTGAGGTTCTCGCGCAGCGCCGCCGCCAGCCGCTCTTCCCGCTCGGACGATTTGACCTTCATGCCCCTTTGCCTGCGCCCCGTCTCTGGGTTATAGGACCCGCCCATCTGGGCCGCCGGCCCGGTACCACATAGGTCGCCGCAGTAGCGTAGTGGTAGCGCAATCCCTTGGTAAGGGATAGGTCGTGAGTTCGATTCTCACCTGCGGCACCAGCCTTCGCTCCCGCTTGCGCGGGAGCTACGGCTCGGCAAGCCCCATCAATCCGGGAGCGAAGGCTGGTGCCGTCGCGCCGAAGCTCGCGAAGCGAGCGAAGGCGGACTGGTTGCAACAAACTCCCTATCCTACTCCCCCCATACCGGCACCGTCTTCAGATGCCGCTCGATCGCGTCGTGCACCTTCGGCGGGACCGATTCCGCCCCCTTCCATACCTCGCGGAAGCGTTCGACCGCGTCGCGGACGGTGTCACGCGTCAACTTTTCCGGGAGCCCGACCTTGTCGGCGAAGCGGGCGAACTGGTCGTGCGTCAGCGACGCGAAGGATTTCGATCCGGCGAAGCTCAGCGCGAGCTTGTCGTTCGGGATGTAAGCGATGGTCGATACGAAGTCGTAGGCCGGAGCCAGTTGCGCCTGGCGCCGGTCGGGATAGATCAGCGACCAGTTCTTCGCGTGCATGTCTCCGTTGCCGATCAAAGCGTTGAAGACGAAGCGGCGCAGGAACTCCACGATGCCCGCCTCGCCGGTCTCGATCCAAAGCACGCGCGCGATGTTGCCGTAGCTCGCCTTGCCGTATTTCCTTTCCGGATAGAGCCCGAAGACCTGCGCGAAATCCTCCATATGCACGGCGCCGCCTGCGGTGGTCCTATCGAAGCGGCGGATGACGAAGGCATTGGCGCCGATGCTCTCCATTCCCCGCGGCAGTCCCGAAATCTGCGCGGCCGGAGTGAGGAAAGTCTCAGGCACATCGACGCCGACGCTGCGCGCCAACTCCATCATCGCGAACTCGTTCTCAGGCACGTCGGGATAAATGGGCGACGGCAACTTCACGATCCAAGAGCCGCCAACGCCTTCCGCCGGAATCGTCAGACCCCCCGAGGCTTCCTTGACCGCGGAAAATTTGAGCTGAACGCCGGCGAGCGAGAAACGCAGGATGTCGTCCGCCTCCATGCCGCCGGGCGCCTCAGGAAGATCGTCATCGGAAGGTGGACGGGACACGCCGCCGAACGGCACGATTTTCAGCGCGCCCGGCAAATCATGTCCGAGCGCCCAGATCAGATGGAATTCGCGAACCGGATTCACACCCGCGCGCGCCGCCAGATAGCCCCGCATCGAGCCTTCGGGCAGCAGGTTGGAGAAGAACGGCGCAAGCCTGGTCTGCGTTGGCGCGACGTCGGCGATCAGGCCGCCGAACGCATCCTTGAAGGAAAGGCTGAGCGTCGGCCGCTCCGCGTCCGCGATATAGGCCTCGTCGAAAGCAAATAGAGCCTTGTCGCCCGGCAGCCTGGTCAACGTGCCGATCGATCGGTCGTAGAGACGAACGTCGAGGACCGACAGCTCAGGCATCGTCTTCGTCGATCCGATAGGCCGGGATTTGAGCGGGCGCGGCTTCGCGCTCCAAGGCTTGCACCGCCGGCAGCAGGCGGCGCGGCACGAGTTGGACTTCGAGGTCCAAGGCACGCGCGAGTTCGATCAGGCTCGATGTTTGAAGATCGACGCCGCCGTTTTCGATCTTGGAGATATGGCTTTGCGGGACGCCGACCTTTTCGGCGAGCGCGCGTTGGCTCAACCGCTTGTTTTGGCGGGCTGATCTAAGGATTTCCGGTATGACGCCAAGCGAAGAAGCCATGATCTACTTTTCTATATCATTCAGCACAGGATATATGGCTTAACATATCGCTTGTCAAGAAACTGATCTATTAAAGTATATCACACATGAATGCTGATATATCAAAGCATATCACGCAAATCATCCGGACCGCACGTTATATAAAGCGAAAAACCCCGGCAGCCTTGCGGCCGCCGGGGTGTGCCCTTCGACAATCTTGGGAAGGCGTCAGCTCGAGGGTGTCTCGAACTTGGCCATGAAGGCCTGGAGCAGGAGGTTGGCGACCTTGCTCAGCTCGGCGCCTTCCTGGTTCTCGACATAGGTCCAGGTCTCGGCGACGGCGTCGCCCCAGCCCTTGCCCGCCTTGAGCGCGTCGGCGAACGTCGTCTGCGCGCCGTGGAAGATGTTGATCTCGTCGTCGGGCAATTCGCCGAGCAGCGTGTTGAAGGTCGCCGACACGCGCGACCAGATGGACAGGGCGTCCGCTTTGAGCATCGCCCAGATGCTTTCGAGGAAGTTCATGGGAGTCTCCTTGAGGGTACGACGCGGGCAACGCCGCGCCGGGCGGCCATCCGAAGACGCTGCGGCGTCCCTGCTCACGGCCACCCTCAAGGGGACGGATGAGCACGCAGCGCTCCGGATGGCCTTCCGCCGGGGCGTTCCTTCAAAACGGATTCACTAAGCCTGGATCGGATGGGTCACGGCCGGAGGCTCGCCGCGCTCGCCTCTCGCAAGGACGAGGCGGCGATCTCCCCGCGATTTCATTGCATCAAGGTCGCCGTCAGCGCCGTTCCGCCGGGAACGCCCATGACATCGGTGCCCTGAATGTCGATCGTGCTGCTGTTCGAGCTGAAGGCGCACAGGTGCATGTAGTTCTCCTGGCCTTCGACCGGAACCGTCGTCACTCCCGAAGTCTGAAAATAGATGTTCTTCGACTGCGCCATGGATTGCACCTGGTGATCGGGGGTCTCGACCGTTCCGCCGGTCGCGCAGTTGGAAGTCGCGGCTCGCGAAGACTGATCGAACAGCGCGGCGGCACCCCCGGTCGGAGTCGAATTGGCCGTTGCTTGACCGACCATGGAAAGCGTCCAGGGAACCGACGGATTGCCGCCCGAGTTCGGCGGCGCGAACGTGACGAACTGTCCCTGGAACGACGCGGCAGTGGTTCTGTAGATGGCCGTCGCGATCGTCGTCGAGGTCGAGAGCACGCATTGGAACTGGCGCGGCTGGCGGTTGTAATAGCTCGCGACGTTGCGCTCGCAAGGACTATCCACGACATTTCCGTTTGCATCGACATAGAGCGCGCCGACCAGGGTCTCCCAATCGCGCGCCGTCTCGACCATCACTTCGGAAGTCGGATCGAGTACGGGCACTCCGTCGGCTTTCAGGACCGTGAATGCCGCTTCCGGGGGCGTCTGCCCGCCGGGGCCGTCGGACGACGTGCCGTACGCGACGTCCGAGATCTCGATATGCGTCGGGTTCGCGAGAATGGTGTTGTCGTCGTCGTAGACGTTTCCCGCGGGAGTTCCGACGAAGTTGACGAGCGTGATCGCGTCGCCCGAGGCGAAGTTCGCGATATCCGCCGAATTGAACTGCACGCAGAGTTTTCCCGAATCCGGGCAAGGCGAGGCGCCTCCGCCCGCCGTGGTTCCTTGAACGCCGATCTCCGTCTGACGCAGCGCGTAGATGTAGTAGAACGTGCTCGAGCTGCCGCCGAAGGAATCCGGCAGGAACGCGCAGGTCGGCGCGACATAGGTCATCTTGCGCTCGATGATCAGGCCGCCATCGCCGTCGGGACAGAGCCGCGAGCGCGAATTCGCGTTGTCGTGATCGAAGCGGACGCCGCCGTTGTGCAGGTTGAACCGCAGGACCGAGCTGGGCAGCGGCGACTCGAAACTCTGCCATCCGATCCCATTGGGGACATAGCGCAGAAACAGCGCCTTGTGCCCGCGATCGTTCGGCACCCACACTTCCGAGGCGATGCGGTCGAAGTCGTCGGACTTGATGTAGTTGCCGTTCGGATCGACCTTGATGTCCCTGGTGGACAAATTCGCATAGAGGACAACGACGCAGCCAGGAACCGGAGACGCCGGCAATTGGACGGTCAGCGTGCCCGTGTTGCCTTCCGAGCTGACGGCATAGCCGCACGTCGCCAGGAACGTCGAGGTCGGATTCGCGCGCTGGTAGGGTATGTTCGGCATGTTCGTCAGGCTGTTTGCCGTGCCGCTGATCGTCTTGTTCGTCAGCGTCTCGGTGACGGCGCTGTAATCGCCCGCCTGAGGCGTGACGGCGCCCGTGCGGGTGGCAAAGCTCGTGACCTGCGCCGCCGCGGGGCCGATGCAGGCCGCGGACGCAAGCATGGCCAAGAGGATGGGGAGAGATCTGGCCTTCATTTGCGTATGTCTCCTTTGGACGGGTGGATCGTCGCCGCGGCTTCAGAACCACTCCACGATCTTTGCCGCCATGCCGCCGGCGATGGCGGCAAGGGCGAGATAGAGCAGCACCCGCCAGACGAAACTGCTGGCGCGGCCGAGCACGCGGTCGTAGTGCTCGTTCTTGCGCTCGATGGCGTCGAGGCGCTGGCCGCATTTCTCGGCGTTCAGCGCCAGGACCTGTGCAGTCATCGACTGCACGGTCTGGGTCAGGCCCGCCACCGCGCTGCGCAGATCCATGGCGACTTCACGCCACTCCTTGACCGCGTCGCGGATCTCGGAGCGGTCCTCGGCGGACCGCTCCTGCGACTCCTCGACCCGGCCGAGCTGACGCTGTACATCGTCCCATCTTTCGTCGGACGTTTTCCGCGTCATGCGGATGCCTTCAATGCGGCGCTGCGCAGGATTTCGCGTCGCCATAGTAGCGGCGCCAATCCAGCGCCATGCGCATGATGACGGAATCTTCCGGTATGGGCGCGAGCGCCTTGCCCAGGGTTTTCAGATCCGCGTCGCTCCAGGCGCGGAACGGCGCGCAGACGGGCTGCGGCGCGGGCGCGGGCATGGGCGCGGGCGCCGTGGCGCAGCCGGCGAGCGCGAGCGCGGCGCAGATGAGGATGGCGCGCGGCTTCATTTCGGTCCTCCCGCCTCGAGATCGGCGATGAGCGAGGCCTTGGTCTTGGGCGCGGCATCGTCGGCCTGGGTGAGGATCGCGCGCGCCACCGGCGCCGAGACGACCTGGCCGGTCTGCGCCGCGGCCTGCACGCGCGCCTCGTTGTTCGCGCCGTTGAGCAGGCTCATGCCATAGCCGCCCGCGCCGATGATCAGTGCACTGATCGCTTCGGCGATGCTCGCGGCGTCGCTCTGGCTCGCACTATGGGCGACGAGCCACGAGGCGATGGCGCCCGCCGCCGCCGTCGCCAGATGGCGCACTTCCCTTGTCGCGAAAGACTGCACGAAGCTGCTCGAAAGCAGCCATTTGAGGACGCTCATGATGGGATCACCTGTCTCATGTGATGCTGAAGACGCAGGTTGCGCGGTTGTGCGTGGCGACGACGGCCTGCAGCGCCTTCTTCACGGCGTTCGTCGTGCCGGCGGGCGTGTGGATCGCCCAGGTGAAGGGCGAGACCGCAACCACGTCGGTGGTATGGATCTCGACGCCGGCGATCGCGGCGACCGCGACGAAATGGGCCGGGCTGAAGCCGCCCGGATCGCCGATCACCAATTCGAGGTTGGTGCGTCTGTCGGCCTTGGCGCCGCGCGCGGTGACGCCGAACGCCGCTTCCCAATCCGGCAGCAAGGCGTTGGTGGCGCCGGGATCGAGCTCGTTGACGAAGAGATCGGCCAGCATCTGATGCGCGAGCCAGGCGACGTTGGCGACTGCGCTCATGTACTTGGCGAAGGTGGAGTTGGGATCGCGCGGCCAGGCCGGCCCGCTGGGAAGCAGGGCCTGGGCGGCGTCGAGATAGTCCGCTGCGGTCAGCGTCGAATAGGGGGCGCTCATTGATAGGAGATCGTTCCAAGAGTGAGGACCGAGTGGAAATCGGCCGGGACGTCCTTGTTGGGCGAGCTGAGGAACTGGCCCGTGAGCTTGCCGGCGGCGGCGATCACCGGGATGATCTGCGCCTGCAGCGAAAGGCCCGCGCCGATGGCAAGGCCCGTATGCATCGTCGCCAGCGCCTGCGCGATGGCGGGGCGCACATTCGTGGGCACCACGGAAGCCGAGAGCGTGTAGTTCACCGCCACCAGCGCCGGCGGCGTGACGTTGACGGTGTCGGTCACCGGCTTCGCCGCCATGATGACGTTGGTGACGTTGGTGACATCGCCGCTGCCCGGCAGGATGCCGTTCGGATTGCCGTCCATCACGAAGCGGACCGTCACCGTGCCGAGGCCGTGCTCGATCGGATTGGCGGTCGCGCGCGTGACGCCCGGCACGCTGAGCGCCCAGCGCTGGTAGTCGGCGACGGTGCCCGCGCTGCTCGGCGGGTTCTTGACGCGGTCGGAGATGCGCGCACCGAAGGCGGCCGCGGTCTCCGCGTCGAGACCGCCGGAGAGGCCGGAGCCGTCGACGGTCGCGGTTCCGTCGACGCCGGAGAGCACGCTCAACAGCGTCAGCGGCGCGCCCGCCGGCAGATTGCCCGCGAGCCCGCCTTCGAGCGCGACGATGGGCACGGAGGTGGCGCCGGTTTGCAGCAGGACCGTGGCATCGTTCGTCGTCTTGTACAGATTGCCGAGGCTGTCCTGCAGCTGCGTATGGTGCGGAACCCCGGACGTGGAGGCGACGACGCCGGTGAAGAGCGCGTTGCCGGACGCCGGCACCGGCGGCTTCGGCGACAGGCCGAACAGCGCGCCCCAGCGCGAGAGGTAGTACCAGTCGTCCGCCGTGTTCGGCAGCGACTGGCGCGCCAGCCAGTCGGCATAGCCGTAGAGTCCGTAGACCAGCGCCGCGATCACGTCCGACGACACGGTGATATTGGATTTCGGCAGCGTGCCGTCGGCGCCTTTGAGCTTGGAGGCAAAGAGCGCCCGCGCGCGCAGGCGCAGATCGCTCAACGTGGGACGTTGGAACGGCATGTTTGTCACCTATGAGGATTGGAGCGGAAGGCGTCGATGATGTTTCGTTACAGCCGCGCGTCCGCGGTCCAGTGCACGCCCAGCCAGTCGCCGGCGGCACCGCCGCTGTTGCCGGTGCAGGTGACCTCGAAGGAGCTGTCGCCCACGTTCTGCGCAGCCGTCGCGGAGCAGTCCGCATTCGAGGTTTCGTTGTAGACCTGGGCGTTGAAGTTGACCGGATTGTAGAAGGTGATGGATGGGAACGTGCGCATCGGCGTGGAAAGCCTGACCTGCGCGCCTTCGGCCGCGGTGCCCGCCCCGAAGCGCCGCCAGCGCGTCTCGTAGCTGAGCGCATTGGCGCCCTGAGCGGGCGTGTTGCCGATCGCGAACGACTTCTGATACCGCCGCTGGCAGCGCACGAGCTCGCCGGCAAAGTCCGGCTTGCGGTACGGCGTGGCGATGTTGCCGAGCTCCATCTTGACGTTGCCGATCGTGAAGCTGTCATCGGCGCCCGCGGTCCCCACGGGCGTCACGGAGAACACGACCGCGAGCTCGGTGGCCGCGCTGGGTATGGCCAGCGGCTGGGTGATGATGCGCACCGTCGTCCCGGTGGCGCCGACCTGGCCGAGCAGCGTGCTGCTGATCACGTTCGCGGGCGACGTCGCGAAGGCCGTCGTGCCGGCGTGAAGGTCGAGATCTTCGTCGATGCCGCCTCCGCAATAGATGGCGATGAACGGCCCGGTCGTCGGCGAATAGTTGGCGCCGGTCGTGTAGTCGAAGGAGACGGTGACGGTCTTGCCGCTGAGATACATCGACTCCGTCTGGGTGAATTGCTGCGCCAGCCTTATCTTGGAGGTGCTGGTCTGGCCCGAGGTGCGCTGGATCTTGAGCGAGGACGGACCGGTGACCCCTCCCACCTTGGCCACGGTGAAGGACGGGGTTCCCGAGGCGCCCACCTTCCAGAAATCGGCGATGTGCATTTTCGTGGCGGTGCCGCCGAAGCTCGTGCCCACGGGAGCCTGCCAGACCTCGAAGGCGGAGTTGACGAGTTCGTTCTCGCCCGTCACGTCGCACGCCTTGAAGGCAGAGCTCTGGCCGTCCCAGACCCAGCCCTGCCCCTGAGCGAGCGTGTCGGTGCCGATCGCCTGGCCGCGACCGGCGAACTGCATCCAGTTGATCGACGTCGTTCCCATCGAGCCGCCCTGGTCGGCGGTGCAGAGCCAGCCCGTATCGGCGTTCACCGTACCCTGCTCGACGAAGCAGAACGCGCCGGGCACCTGGCTCCAGCTGTTCATGTCCGCGGCGCGGCTCCATATCCCGCTCGCCACGACCCAGATGCCTCTGAGCGCGCCGTTCGTGTTGTCCTTGTCGAGCACGCGGTCGCCCGCGACGCAGGAGATGCCGTCGATCGTCAACGCGCCCGAATGCGCGATGTTGCCCGTGCTTGCCGCCTTCACGCTCGGCTTGAGGTCGATGCCCAGCAGGTTCGTGTCGACATAGTTCTTGGTCGCGGCGTCCTGCGCCATGGTCGGATCGGGAAGGCCCGAGATCGCGGCGGGCGAGGAGAAGGTTCCGCCGGTCACCGTCTTGCCGGTGAAGGTGAGCGAACCGGGCAGGCCGAGTGTCGGCGCGCCGCTCACGCCGTCGCCGTTGGTGACGCCGATCTCGCCGCTCGTCCCGGTGATCGCGCGCTGCGTCCAGGTGTCCGTCGCCGTGCGCACCGCGATGCCGGTCGATGCCAGTCCTTCGAGCGCGGCCAGATCGTTGGCGAGCAGGAGCGTGGGATTGCCGGAGACGCCGTCGGGATTGTTGATCGACATGCCCGCCGGCACGGCGATGGCGCGCGGGACATAGGTATGCGCCCCGGTGCGCGCGACGAGACCGGTGGAGCTCAACGCCGCGAGCGCGTCCAGCTCGGCACTCGAGGCCTCGTAGGCGCCGGGACCGGCGAACTGCGTCCAGGGCATCAAGGTCGTCCCGATGGTGCCGCCTTGGTCGGCCGTGCAGTACCAGCCCGTGTCGCCGTTCACCGTGCCTTGTTCGACGAAGCAGAACGCGCCGGGCACCTTGCTCCAATTGTCCATGTCGGGAGCACGGCTCCACGATCCGCTTGACACGATCCAGATGCCATTGGTCGCGGCACTGGTGTTGGTCTTGTCGAGCACGCGGTCGCCCGCGACGCAGGAGACGCCGTCGATGGTCTGCGCGCCCGAATGCGTCAGCGGCGAGCCGATCGTGCTTGCCGCCTTCACGCTCGGCTTGGCGTCGAGGGCCTGCGTGGCCGTGTCGACATAGTTCTTGGTGGCCGCGTCCTGTGCGCTGCTCGGATCGGGAAGGCCGGTGATCGCGGCGGGCGAGGAGAACGTGCCGCCCGTCACCGTCTTGGACGTGAAGGTGAGTGCGCCGGGCAGGCCGAGGGTGGGTGCGCCGCTGACGCCGTCGCCGTTGGTGACGGCGATCTCGCCGCTCGTCCCCGTGATCGCACGCTGCGTCCAGGTGTCCGTCGCCGTGCGCACGGCGATGCCGGTCGAGCTGAGCCCCTCCAGCGCGGAGAGATCGTTGATGAGCGAGAATGTGGGATTGCCGAAAGTGCCATCGGGATTGGAGATCGAGAGGCCGTTGGGCGGCGGGGTGAGGAAGCGCATCGTCCACGTATCCGTCCCCGTGCGCACCGGAAAGCCGGATCCGCTAAGCCCTTCCAAACCCGCCAGATCGTTGGCGAGCGCGAAAGTGGGACTGCCCGAGACGCCGTCCGGATTGGTGATCGTCAGGCCCGCGGCCGGTGCGGTGAGTGAACGCTGCGCCCATGTGTCCGTCGCCGTGCGCACCGCGATGCCGGTCGATGCCAGTCCTTCGAGCGCGGCCAGGTCGTTGGCGAGGAGGAGCGTGGGATTGCCCGACACGCCATCGGGATTGTTGATCGACATGCCCG